>Ga0209344_10000525_pt1 | contig 65269 bp, 46 predicted proteins | sample Cruoilmetagenom6_FD_187293 | JGI IMG/M metagenome (GOLD analysis project Ga0209344, IMG submission 187293) | Oil polluted marine microbial communities from Coal Oil Point, Santa Barbara, California, USA - Santa Barbara Oil Seep Sample 6 (SPAdes)... | ecosystem: Environmental > Aquatic > Marine... | reverse complement strand
CCGACCCTACGAGACTGGGCCGTCCACGGCATCTTCTGCCCACCACTCGACGTCAGCCCCCCAACCGCCCCCGGCTACGGCTACTGGCACCGCGACACCATCATCCCCTGGCTCGCCAAACACGACACCCGCAACAAAAACACTCGCCCACAAAACAAACACCCGGCACACAAATCCCGCGAAGACACAGAAGTCCCTTCCTCCCACAGGACTACAATCCGACCAGGAGAAGAAACAAACATGGGCAAGCTCTGGAACGAAACCCAACAAAACTTCGAGCGCCTCGGCGACACCGCCACCCACACCGACCTCGCGAACCTCGCCGGCGACTACCCCCAACTTCTCGCCCACGCCACCGAACTCGACCGGCTTCCCGACTGGCTCATCAAAACCGCAGACCGTCTCGCCCTCGCAGGCTTCTGGAACGCCTTCAAAGTCGACACCAACACAATTACCAGCAACACTCCTGGCGCGGCTTTCGCCCGCGGCGCACACGGCCTCTGGCTCTACCGCAACGGCACACTCGAAAACGCTGGTGCCCATCTCACCACAGCCGCCCGCTCCTCTCTCCTCCCTCAAAACGCCCGCGACTTCTTTGCACTCCGCAACGCAGCCGTCCTCCGTCTCACCAGCGGATACAACATCGCCCAAACCGAATTCGACACCCTCGCCACGCGAGAAGGTTCCATCGGCGCGCAAACCCGCTTTTGGACCGCAACAACCCATCTAGTGCAAGGCAACTGCAGGGCAAGTCTTCACATGCTCCCCACCCTGAACGAGCTACCCACCATTACCGGCGACTACTGGCTCAATATCGGATGCACTCACGCCCAATGCGCTTCAATCGAAGAAAGCCGTAGGGCCTACAAAAAAAGTCTCGCGCATGCTCGCAGCACCGGCTCTGCCTCCGCGGAAAGCGAAGCCCTCGCATACCTCGCCTGGGCTGAGTCCTGGTCTGATCCCCAAACCGCAAAAGTTCATGCCCAAGAAGCCATCCGCCTCAACGAAAAAAGCGGAAACCTCATCGACGAACAAGAAGCGCGTGTCGCGCTTGCTATCGCCTCAGCAGGCATGGACCCCATAGCAGTAACAGACGAAATCCTGAATAAAGCCATGTCACTTGCCTATCAAACGGGCAACCGAAGCGGAATGTTACGCGTATTCCATGTCCGCGCCTGGCATGCTGCCATTCAAAACGACAGCCCGACACTCGCCCGCGAAATCGCACAACTCGAACAACTCTCAAAAGCAACCGGAACATTCGAGCACTGGGCCGATATCGCCCGTGCCTGGCTGCCCGGTCAAACCCGCGAGAATACCCAACTCGCCGCCCGCTGGGAATGGCTCGACAGCCCCGAGGACACGATGCGCCGCTGGCGACAACTGCTCGACAACCGCAAAACCCTCGCCAGTTAAAACCCTCACCGGTCAATACTCTCGGCTCCGATTTCGAGACCGCCAAAAAATGGTACCGCGAAGGAAACATCCCCAAACCCGCCTGGAACGACCACCTCACCTGGCACGGCGATACCATCAAACTCCCCATCCGGCACGGCACCGAAATCACACCCTGGATCGACAACGTCACTGCCCTCACCAACAAAGTCCTGCAAAACCTCCCCAACCCCACACCAAACAACCCCACACCAGACCAGACCTCCGACACCACCCCAGTAGACCCGACACCAAACAACGCGGCGCAAGACCAGACCTCCGACACCACCCCAGCAGACGCGATACCACCAGACCCGACAGGAGACATCTTCCAAGACCGGCTACCAGACAACACGACCCAAGATGACCTGCCACCAAACACGATCGATCTCACCCTGGCTTGCAAAGCACAACCAGCACAACAAAAACACTGTACGTCCAGTCAAAAACCGGCCACACAGCAAGAATCACGACAGGACCGCACACCAGGGAAACCTGCCCCAGGGTCCAACCAAACGGCAACAAGTCATATGAGAATCACACGAGGCGAGGCCCTGCGAAGCCAGGACAGGGGCCCCATCCCGCAGAGAAACCCGGAGAAAGCGAGACAGGACCCAAACTGGTCCTGTCTGCTCGGCTCCTTCGGGGCTTATACGTCCGCGGCTTCTTGCATGCGGGCTTTGATGCGCTCTGCCATGAGAATGGAGATGTCGGCAACACGGTGCGAGTCTTCGTGGCCAATTTCTTTCACACCATCGTCGAGCATGACGTAGCAGAAGGGACAGGCGGTGGCAATGGTGTCTGCACCGGTTTCAACGGCTTCTTCGGTGCGTTCAATTTGAATCTTCTTGCCGGTGCGTTCTTCCATGAACATCCGACCGCCACCTGCACCACAGCAGAAGGAGCCGGTGCCATTGCGGGGCATTTCCACAACCTCGATGCCACCGAGTTTGGCGAGGACACGCCGGGGCGCCGAGAAGATGTCGTTATGGCGACCGAGGTAGCAGGAGTCGTGGTAGGTCACGCGGGCATCGATCTCGCCTTGTAGAGAGAGCCTGCCCGATTCGAGAAGTTCAGCGAGCAGTTCGCTGTGGTGGATGACCTCATAATTCCCGCCGAGCTGGGGGTATTCATTTGTGAGGATGTTGAAGCAGTGTGGGCACTGTGTGATGATCTTCTTTATGCCGTATTCGTCGAGGGTCTCGATGTTTTGCAGGGCAAGCATCTGATAGACGTATTCGTTTCCGGTACGGCGTGCCGGGTCGCCAGTGCACATTTCGTTCGGGCCCAAAATGGCATAGTCGATTTCGGCTTCGCGTAGAAGTTTGGCGATCGACCGGGTGACGTGCACGTTACGGTCGTCGAAGCTGCCGGCACAGCCAACCCACCACAAGTATTCGTGTTCGGCATCGGTGTTTTCTCCGATGATGGGAACCTCGAAGTCGAGTTTTTTCGCCCAGTCTGCCCGTTCGTGCTGGCCCATGCCCCAGGGGTTTCCGGCGTTTTCCATGCCACGGTAGGCGTTGCCAAGCTCGGTCGGGAAGTCGGATTCCATGAGGGAGAGATAGCGCCGCATGTCGAGGATTTTGTCAACGATCTCGATGCCAACAGGACAGGCTTCGTCGCAGGCACGGCAGGTGACGCAGGACCAGATCTCTTCAGAGGTGATCCGCTCGAACACAGAGTCGCTTGACACGGTGATCGTGGGGTGTATCGAGACAGGGGGGGTCATGGCAGGGCCGACGCGTTCGCCTTCTTCGTTCAGGCCTGCGCTGAGCGACATGGTCTCGCCCAGTTTGAGAACAATTTCGCGGGGGTCGAGTGGTTTTCCGGTGTTGTGCGCGGGACATACCGCAGTACAGCGTCCACACATGGTGCAGGCGTCAGTGTCGAAAAGCTGCTTCCAGGTGAATTCGGGCACGATGGAAGCACCGATGCTTTCAACCTCGACTTCCATAAGGTTTGGCATGGGGCGCATCGCGCCTTTGGGCCGGTCACGCTCCGACAGGTAAAGGTTCATGGGAGAAGTCACAATATGGCGAAGTTTTGTGGTGGGGAGGGCGATCAAAAAGACGACAAAAGTCAGGAAGTGAGTCACCCAGAGAATCTGGTGGGCATTGTTGGCCCATGCGACGGTCTCTCCGGCACTTGGGAAGCCGGTGAGGAGCTTCCCGAGGTTGTAGCCGATAAAGCTCCATTTTTCATAGGTCGGGAAGCCGTGTTCGGCAATACGGAAGGATTCCACGAAAAAGCCGGTGATGCCAATTGCGCCGATCACGCCTAGCTGCATCCAGTCATCGGATTTTGTTTTGATACGGGTGCGGTAAACTTTTTGGATGAAACGACGGTAGAAAGCGAAGGCCAGACCGGCCAGCATCACGACTCCGGCAATTTCCAGGGTAAAAGAGTAGGCCTGGTACACATTGCCGTGAAGGAATTTCAGGTTGTACGTATCACCAAAAAGTTTGAGGTCTCGTGGCATGTGGTCGTCGATTTCAAGGGTGACTGTGCCAATAAAGAGCACAATGAAACCGAGATAGATCATGCTGTGCATCACACCAGCAAGGGGGTCGCGCAACAGGGTGCGCATGCGAAGGCCTTCGGAAAGGGTCTCTGCGCGTGCTTTGAATTTGCCGGTGCGGCGTTCGGGGGCTCCACGCATCCAGTTTTTTGTGCGGATGCTAAAGAGCCATCCTGTGCAGATCACAGTGGCTGCGAAGGTGCAGTAGAAAATGGCCTTCAGCCATTTTGGCACATTGCCAAAGGTCTCTCGATGGGCTTCGCCCTCTGCCACTTCCGGAAGGAAGATGTCGAATGCTTCCATGGACGCCCAGCTTCCCAGGGCCCCAACCGCAGTGAAGATAGCGAAAATCCAGGGGATCCAGTGCGGCTGAAACTTCCGCTCGCTCGACGTGTCGCTCTGCTCACTTTGCATAAACCGTGCCTCCAAGGCGGCAAACTGTGCCTCCCACGCGGAAGAGGGAAGTGAGACCGGTTCTGGTCTGTCCTCGTCCGGTCGCCGCGAAAAATGCCGCGCCTTGCCTTTCGCAGCGCTAACCGCCCGCGCGGCCACGCAAAATCTACCAACGAGTCCTCTCTGCAGACGATCTGAGCGGCACGTTCAGAAGAAGGACCGTCACTCTCCATGGCGCGAAAGGCCAGCGCTTGCTCCTGTTAGGGCATTTTTCCTCTGGAGCGAAGCGCGCCATCGTGTAAGAAAAAACTTACGGGTTTCTTCCACAACAAACACGGACGACGAGATGGCAAAACAGATCACCCACTGCGACAGCGTGAGTCCGGTTGTGTCGAAAAGGTCGTGCAGCATATTAACTTCAACGACCATTACCTGTAGGGCGAACACTATACCGAGCGCAACCCAAAGCTTCCCGTTCGCAAATAAATGTTTTGTGAACACGCTTCCGTCTTCCGCGCGGGCATTCAAGACGTTCCACAGTTGAAAACACACAAAAGTCGTAAAGGCCATGGTGAGGGCTGTTGCACGATTGTTGGACGTGTCCGAGAGCAGCTTATCCCCAACACGAAACACGATGAGGGTACCGGCCGCCATGACTGACGCGGCAAACAGAAGAAGACGCAGACGGCGTACAGTGAGAATGGGTGAACCCAGGCCACGCGGAGGCCGCTGCATCACGTCTGCTCGCGGGGGGTCGAGACCAAGCAGCATGGCAGGGGGTCCGTCGGCGACGAGGTTCACGAACAAAATCTGCAAAGGGGTGAACGGGGCCGGGAAGCCCATAAGACGCGCCACAATAATCGTGAGAATCGCAGCGAGATTTGTCGAAAGCTGAAAGCGCACAAAAGTAATAATATTCTCATAAATCGAGCGGCCCCGCTCCACAGCAGTCACGATCGTGGCAAAGTTATCGTCGGTGAGGACCATGTCGCCGGCCTCTTTTGTGACCTCGGTGCCAGTGATCCCCATAGCCACACCAATGTCAGCCCGGCGCAAGGCAGCCGCGTCGTTTACACCGTCTCCAGTCATGGCCACGACTTCACCACAGGCTTGCAGAGCCTGCACAATTCGCACCTTGTGTTCCGGGGAAACCCGGGCGCACACGCCAATATCGGGCACTTTTTTTTCTAAACTGGCGTCGTCCAGGGTATTGAGCTCGGCACCGGTGACTACTTCTCCTTGTATACCGAGACTTTCCGCGACGGCGCGCGCGGTCGCAGCATGATCACCGGTGATCATTTTCACCTTGACACCAGCTTGCCGGCATAGGGCCACGGCTTTTCGGGCTTCCGCACGGGGCGGGTCCATAATGCCGACAAGGGCTTCGAGCGTGAGATCTTCCAAGCCGATACCGTTCCCCGCGTCCATCTCCCTCTTTATACGTTCTGGTCCCGTATCTCCATCAGCATCAACAAGACGCCGGCTCGCGATCGCAAGCACGCGTAGTCCTTCTCCCGCGAAATCAGCGAGAGCTTCTTCCACCTTTTTCGACTCGGCTTCATCGAACGGTATTTTGCGGACTTCGTCGAACAGGGTTTTGCCCCCAATATCTCTGCCGGGGCTTTCATCCTCAGCTGGGCAGGCTACATACGCACAGGACTTCACCAGGACATCAGGGGCACCTTTCACCACGAGTAAGAGCTTGTCCTTGTCTTCATTTTCGTGCAGGGTCGCCATCATCTTGACGGTCGAATCGAAGGGGAGCTCCTTCTCCCGAGGTATCTCTTCCCGGAATTTTTCGACAGGGACACCTGCCTTTAGTCCGAGTGTGAGCAGGGCACCTTCGGTGGGGTCACCCACGAGCTCGCCTTCCAGGAGGACCGCGTCATTGCAAAGAACGCCAAGGGAGAGCGCGTCCCGCAAACCCGGAGAGACAGCTCCGGTTTTGCATTGGACAGAGCCTGCCTGCGGGTCGTATCCCAGGCCGGTCACCTCATACCGTCTACCACTGTAAAAGACCCGGACTGCGGTCATCTCGTTCAGGGTGAGTGTTCCTGTTTTGTCGGAACAGATCACCGTCGTCGCGCCCAAGGTCTCTACTGAATTCAAACGTTTCACAATGGCGTTTTGTCCGGCCATTTGGCGGACACTGACCGCCAAGGTCACGGTCACCACGGCAGGCAGCCCTTCGGGAATGGCGGCTACTGCAAGTGCCACAGAGCCAAGCAGGGCGTCAGCAAAAGAATCCCCACGCAGCAAGGAAAGTGTGAGCACAACTGACACAGCAGCCAGGGCGACGAACGCGAGGCGAATGCCCACTCGTTCAAGCTGCTGTTCGAGCGGGGTTGTTTGCTCTTGGTCGACCGCGAGCATTCCGGCAATCTGCCCGACTTCGGTGGTCATCCCTGTGTTTGTCACAAGCATTTCTGCTCGTCCGCGCACAAGAGTCGTGTTCATGAAGAGTTCGTTCGCCCGATCTCCGAGCGCAAGGTCGCCACCAATGGCCTCCGCGGTCTTCTCTACAGATGTCGACTCTCCGGTGAGGGACGATTCATCCACAGCAAGCGCTGCCGCGATAAAAACACGTCCATCTGCGGGGACTCGGTCACCTGGTTGCAAAATCACAATATCCCCAGGAACAAGCTCCTCAGCAGGGATGATCTTCGTGTACCCATCACGCCGCACACGGACCTGCAAGCGCAACATTTCTCGCAAAGACAACAGTGCTTGTTCAGCGCGTCCCTCTTGCGCAAAACCGAGAATTCCGTTGAGGACGAGCACGACACTAATGACAAATGTGTCTTTCAGGTCGCCGACAAGACCCGCCAAAACAGCAGCGCCAAAGAGCACAACGATCAGAGGATTGCGAAACTGATCGACAAAGCGACGCCAGGCCTTGCGGCGAGGAGGATCAGCAAGCCGGTTCCAGCCTCTGGTTTGAAGGCGAACTTCAGCGTCTGCTGTGTGAAGCCCTGTGTCCGGTGTTACTTCCAACCGTTTCGCAACCACGGATGGGGCCAGGCGATGCCAGGAGATCTTTGAGGAGTCAGAAGCAACGCTTATGGTCTCAGCGCGCATAGTGTGGCTATCTCCATACCAACAGAGGGAAACATGATCATGATTCGCAACCTCTTCTCTGCCTTCCAGATTCCATACCACTGAGGCGCAACCAAAGCGAGAGGAATATTGCAGACTATGTGACATGGGAACCGAGTCAGACCCTAAAGCCAAACGTCCTGACCAACGGTCTTATGGCAAGACAGATACCAGAAGAGTTACTCACTTCACGCCGCTACGGATATGCCACAAGATGAACAGACCAAACACAACGCTTTGCCTTATATCAAGACTGATTCTCATTTCGAGTGACGAGATTCTTCCGCCCCGTCTGCTCCTTGGACACCAACTTACATAACCTATTCTGCCCCATCTATAAAAATAGGCACTCTTATCAGGAAAAAAGCTTCTTCATGCCTTTTCGCCCGACATTGTTTTGGAATCTCTTTGGGTATCGCAAGAAAGAGGCAGGCTAGCGCGACTCGATCACAAGGCCAGCAGCAAACTCCATAGGAACAAGAGGAGAAGGAAGCAGAAAAAGCTCCGGCCCATAGGGTAGCTACCCTATTTCACATAAATATACAAAGACAATGGAAGAGAGCGCGAAACTGCCACGACACCAGTGTGATTTGTCGTGGCAGTAGCACTCGATAATCCTGTTCAAAGTTTCGCAGGTATTCCCTGGAGAAAACAGGTTGTATTGGGGGAGGAACAGGGCAAAATACCGTGCCTCTGACCGTGCTCTATGCCGGTCTCAACTGAGACGCAAAACGGAACCCTGCTAATGCAACAAACATCAGCTCATCTCGCGAGAAGCGTGCCTCGCCCCACAGTCACCCCTACCAAAGGCAGGGAAAGCTGGGGAAAATCACCAACGGCGCTGGCTGCGACCACCGCCGCCGCCGCCGCCGCCGCCACCGCTGCGGCCGCCGCCGCCGCCGCCGCCGCCGCGGCCACCGCCGCCGCCGGCACCGCCACTACGGCGGTCTTGTCGCTCATTCGCTGTGTCAACACGGATTTCTCGACCGTCAACACGCGCACCGTTGAGGGAATTAATCGCCTCAGCTGCTTCGGCATCAGAACCGAGGGTCACAAACCCAAAGCCTCTTGAGCGACCGGTATCACGGTCAGTCACAACTTTGGCGTCTGCCACCTCGAAGCCCGCAGCCTCAAATGCACTGCGCAGCGACATGTCGGTAGTACTGAAACTCAGACTGCCGACAAATAGCTTGGAACTCATCGTATCGTTGCTGCTTTCTCGCTCTGGAACATCTAGATCAGCAATGGCCTCGTGTGCTCTGACTCATGCAACAGCCCAAAGAACGAAGAAGCATTCTCATACGCGCAGCAAGGCGGTTCAACCTTAAGCTATTACGGCGAAGAACGCTAGCAGATAGAAAAAACCTCCGACTACCAGCACAGAAGGGAGAAGAAGAGCCATCCAAAGGGAAACAGGAGAAACACAACGCCGTCGTGAAAGGCAAAAAAAACGAGAAAACGCTCCTCTCACCCCGCGTGAAACCCGACTCATTCAACACGCAAACAGTAACAAATACTGCAAAAAACCCTATTTTCCCCAACCTTTTGCGCTGCACGTCAGGTGCTCGCCTCTGCCCCACCTCGGCCTCCCACAAAGAAAAAACCAAAAAAAAAATTTCTTTCCTCCAGCTGCCTCCCGCAAAAACAAGATTTCTTTCACAAGGAGAACCGGAGTGAAGCAGAGTCTCTCTGACACCGGGATGAGATGACAGGACGCCACCACGGCGTATCCTGATGCACTCTGCGACAGCACCAGGACGACCCGCATGACAACAAACACGACGCAAGGCATGACGGCGCCCTGATTGCAAAAAGTTATGCAGTTACTACGCAATAGCTACAGGGTTAGCCAATGCGGGCGCTTTGACCGCCATCAACGGGAAGCGCCACACCGGTAATAAATTTTGCTTCTTCAGAGTTGAGAAAGAGCGCTGCATAGGCGACATCCCAACCGGTGCCCATTTTCCCTCGGAGAGGCACTTGGGCATCACGCCGGCGAATCAGGTCTTCTTTCGACACATCGAGAGCTTGTGTGATGCCCTCTATCGCCATTGGCGTATTCATAAGACCCGGCATAATCACATTGGCCCGGACACCGTACTTGGCATTTCCAACGGCCACAGACTGGGTATACGCGTTGATTCCGGCCTTGGATACTTTGTAGGCGACAATACCCACAGAACACACAGCGGCAATCGAAGAAACGTTCGTGATGGAACCACTGCCCTGAGAGCGCATCACCGGCAGCACATGCTTGCAAGTCAGCATGACGCTCTTCAGATTCACGGAGAGAATGCGATCCCAGGCTTCTTCGCCAATGTGCGCGGGGCCCGCGTCGCTCCCTCCAATCCCCACATTGTTATGCAAAATGTTGATCTGGCCAGAGCGTTCCAGGGTTTCGCCCACCAGACGTTCGCAATCCGGCTCGCTTGCAACGTCGCCGGCAAGCGCCCAGGCGTTCCCGCCTTCTGCTTCGATCATGGCGACCGTGCCACGTGCCGACTCAATACGGCGGTCGACGACAACGACTTCAGCGCCTTCGCGTGCCAGGAGAATCGCGGTGGCGCGTCCGTTTCCGATCGTGTCTCCCGGAGTCTGGCCGCCGCCGGCAACAACCGCGACCTTCCCCGCGACTCGTCCCTCAACTCGTCCGCTTTGTTGCTTGTCCCCCTCGTTTTTCTTCACGTCTCGGGAAACCCGGTAAGTCCCTCGTCGAGTTGCACCCCGAGCGAGTTCAAAACACCCGATACAAGCTGGTATTGCCCGATTGTGAAGAGAATATCGAGCAGTTGTTCGGTGTCATAATGTGCGGAGAGCGCCTGCCATGTGGCATCAGACACAAAAGCATCGCCATGCAAATCGTCCGTGGCACGCAGCAAGGCTTGGTCGCGCTCGTCCCATCCCGTCGCGTCAGGACCCTGCGTAATACGGACAATCTCTTCTGCGGTAAGACCAGCCCCACGGCCAATCAGCGCGTGTTGCGCCCACTCGTACTCGGCCTGACAAAGCCAACCAATACGCAAGATAACAAGCTCCCGCTCTCGCGCCGCAAGAGTCGACTTCATCAGCACATGGTTCGCAAAAATCGTCCACCGTTTCAGCAATTTAGGATGGTGTGCCAGCGTACGAAAAATGTTGGCGACCTCACCCTCCCCATATTTTTCCCGCACCTCTGCACTAAGCTGATCGCCAGGCACTGGATCGACACGCGGCTTGTCAAGTCTCATCACAATCCCTCTCATGGTTCTCCCCTGTCGATCGTACACACACTCCCAACACAGATCCGAACGGGCAGGGGATCCGCACAGACCTGGCCACAGTCTCACACCAAAGCAAAAACCCCACCACAGTATTCCCAAAAAAACATCTCGGAAAAACTTCGCAGCATCGATCATCGTTTCAGACGCGACGCCTTGCCAGTCGGACGGCGCCGCAAAGGCATCGCAAGAACAAGTCCGCATTGTCGACCATAAAGTCGACCGGAAAGCGGACAACCCCCATCACGGAAACAGCGAAACCGCAGTTTCCCACACCTCAAATCTCAATCGAACGCCCAGTTGACACAGACATCCGGACAGTCACCTCCCCGCAAACAACAGCCGAAAAAAAATTTACGATCACCCGGAATACGATCACCCGGAAAGAGCAGGACCGAAAAACAAGGGCCTCACAGTATTATCTGAAAATCTGTTCAGATAATCTGTTTCGGTTTCGCGCGCAGACGAGGTGTGCCGTTGGCACTTACAACAGTGAACATCCCAGTTCAAGCACATGACAAAGAAAACTGCACTGCCTGTACTGACAGATTCCAAGCCCAACTCCGGACGCACCCCGGCATTGTGAAAGTGACAGACAGCGACACACAGTTCCGTGTCACCTACGATTCCAAACTCTGCGCACAGCCCTGCCTCGACCAGGCCATACACGAAATCAGAAGAGATCTCACGCAACGATTTCAGCACGAGGTGCTGTCCATCTCGGGCATGGATTGTCCGGACTGTGCCCAAACAATCGAACGGGCCGTCAGGCGCATCAATGGGGTCGCGCACTGTAGCGTCATCTTTACGGGAGCAAAGATGCGGGTGGAGGTGGAAGGCAGCCCTGCAACAGTCGCGCAAGTCAGACCGCAGGTCCGTCGATGTGTGCGCAACCTCGGATACCGTGTCCGCACCGCCCCTTCCGAACGTACCGACAACTCGGAAGGCACCGCCCCTTCGGAACGTACCGACAAGGACACAACAGACGAGGACCCCCTCGCATCGTCCTGGTATGACCGCTTGCCAGAAATTCTGGTCACCATCATGTCAGGTGTTGGGGTCCTCACTGCGACACTGCTGTCTCTCACGACAGACAGTAGTCTTCTCCCCGAATTTTTGTATTCGCTCGCCATCCTGTTGGGCGGGTATTCGATCGCCCGATCCGGATGGAGCGCACTCTGGGCAACACGGCGCCCAGATATCAACTTGTTAATGTCCATCGCGGTCGTGGGAGCAGTCGGAATCGGCGCCTGGCAAGAAGCTGCTCTTGTCGTCCTGCTCTTTCGCATTGGGGAAAACCTCGAAAGCCAAGCGGCAGCACGCACGCGCCGTTCACTCGAAACTCTCGTCACACTTGCGCCTGCGACAGCCCAGATACAGATCCCTGCAACAGACACGCCTCATCGCGAATTCGTCGAAAAACAAGTCCCTGTACACACGCTCGTCGTGGGCGACAAGGTTGTGGTACGACCAGGAGAACCGATCCCTGTCGACGGCATTGTCCTCGACGGCGCAAGCGCCGTCGACCAATCACCCATCACAGGTGAAGCCATGCCGGTCGACAAAACAGCCGGGGACACGGTATTTGCCGGTACACACAACTCTGAAGGTCGACTTCTCATACGCGTCAGCACAGCCCCAGGAGATACAACACTGGACCGGATCACCGCAGCAGTACAGGAGGCACAAGCCCAACAGGCGCCAACCCAACGCTGGGTAAACCGCTTCGCAGAGGTCTACACACCTCTCGTGATCTTCGTAGCAGTACTCACCATAAGCCTGCCTCCCCTCGCAGGCTGGGGTGCATTCTCCGCCTGGCTCTACCGGGGTCTGGCCTTTTTGATCCTGGCTTGCCCCTGCGCGCTCGTGATCGCCACACCAGTCGCAATCGTGTCAGCGCTGGGACGGGCCTGCACAGCAGGAGTCCTGGTAAAAGGGGGTGCCCACCTTGAAAATGCGGCAAGATTACGCGTCATGGCCTTCGACAAAACGGGCACCCTCACACAGGGACAGCCCAGAGTCGTGGAAGTAATTCCCCTTGCGGCACCCGACGCGCGCACGCTGCTCTCGCTTGCAGCAGCTCTTGAAGAAGGCTCGGAACATCCTCTTGCCCACGCCGTGCGCGACGCAGCCCGCGCGCAAGAGGTCCCCCACCTTGCCGTGCATGATTTTCAGGCCGAGCGGGGATTTGGCGTACGTGGCACAATCGCAGGCCGGATGCTACGCGCAGCTGCTCCACGTCTCTTCGCGACACACCCTGGTTTCAACACTCCCCCCAATAACGTTCCCGACAGTACCAACAATACGGTCAGAGCCGGCAAAGGCGCCGTCATCGACCCTGCCATTGACTCCATTATCGACCCCGTTATCGGCAATGGTGCAATCGCGAAGAAACACGCAGCGCCCCCACAACCCGCGCAAGACCCAACAACACCCAGAAAAACAGGAGCAACACCCCAACAAATTGTCGAACGCCTCAAAGCCCAAGGGCACACAATCATCGTGATAGGCGACGACACCACGATCGACGGCGTGCTTGCCCTCGCGGATACACCCCGTCCTCATGCTCGGCCACAAATAGCGGCATTGCGCGCTGTGGGCATCAGCCACATCACCCTGCTCACCGGAGATCATGCGGCAGCAGCACAAGCCACTGCCGCCCAGCTTGGCATTCGCGACGTGCGCAGCGACCTGCTCCCTGATGACAAGGTCAGCGCGATCCAGGAATTGCAAGCAGAATTTGGCCCTACCGGCATGGTGGGAGACGGCGTAAACGACGCCCCAGCTCTTGCGGTGGCCACGGTTGGCCTGGCAATGGGATCAGCAGGGTCACCTGCTGCAATCGAAACCGCCGATATCGCTTTAATGGGCGATGACCCTGGCAAAGTCGCGGGGTTCCTCGGCCTGGCCCGCTGGACACACACCATTGTTCGCCAAAACATCATTTTTGCCCTTACCGTAAAAATAATTGCGGCACTACTCAATTTCTTTGGGTTGCTCCCGCTCTGGGCGGCAGTCCTGACCGATGTCGGCACAACCTTGATCGTGGTGGCAAACGGACTACGTCTCCTGCGTGGTCGTCCTGTGGGCAAGCGCCGCCACACACCTTTGCTTGAAGCAGGGTCCCCTGTCCCCCTGTCCTAGCCCAGTGCGCTACAAGCCAGAAAGTTCCTGGACACAGCGCGTCACAACAGGATTTTCGGCAACACAAAGGGCGATTTCTCTCCGGAAAGTCCTCCCCAACATGCCTCTTGCGGTAATCCTCAACCCAGACAACCCAGACAGGTCACACACACCCAAGGCAAACAGGGGTGTCGTCTTCCTGTTTTTTCTTCACAACCTGCAAGAACTTCAAAACCCGAAAAATCGCCTGTAAAAGCAGAAAAAACACAGGGGGCATTCCTCTCATAAGCCCAAAGACATCTACCCTTTTCTCTGGACAACAGCCCATCACAGGCAAATTCTGCGTTCGGTCTTTCGTGCCAAACTTCTCGACACGCACCACAAAAAATCGGAAGAAGCATCCATGACAGCGAAAGAAGCAGAAGGGCTCTCCGAAGGAACGCCGGAAAAGCCGTTTTTCGGGACACCAGAGAAGATGCCAGGGAAACGTTCCCCGGCAGAGCAACAGGTCTACGACCGGCGCTGGTTCATCCTTGGAGTGCTCTGCTTCAGTCTCGTTCTCGTTGTGCTGGCAAACTCGGTTTTAAACGTGGCCATCCCCAGCCTGGCAAAAGAACTGCGCCCCTCCGATTCGCAGATCCTTTGGATCATCGATTCCTACGCGCTTGTCTTCGGTGGGCTCCTCCTCACTTTGGGGGCGCTTGGCGACCGCTACGGTCGCAAAGGCGCACTGCAGTGGGGGTTGTTCATCTTTGGGGCGTCGTCCGGGGCGGCAATGCTCTTCGAGAACACAACCCTCTTGATCGTGATGCGCGGGGTAATGGGCCTCGGAGCTGCGCTGGTAATGCCCGCCACCTTGTCGATCCTCACCAACGTCTTCCCGGTCGAAGAACGCGGCAAAGCAATTGGCATTTGGGCGGCTTTCGCCGGGATCGGTGGAGCACTCGGACCGATCTTGGGGGCTTTCTCCTGGACCGCTTTTGGTGGGGATCAATTTTCGCGCTCAACATTCCGGTAGTGACCGTGGCAATCATCGCGGGAATGTGGATTCTGCCGAAATCACGAGACCCATTCCAGACAAAACTCGACCCTGTCGGAGCAGTTTTGTCGACAATCACACTGGCATCTCTACTCTTTGGGATTATCGAAGGGCCCGAAAAAGGCTGGGGCGACGCGGTCACCTTGTTGGCGTTCGCAACAGCAGTGTGCACTGGTATGATTTTTGCACGTTGGGAACTCACCTGTGCCCACCCCATGCTCGACATCCGCTTCTTCCGCTTCCGCAGCTTCACAGTCGGCACGATATCAATCTCTTTCATGTTTTTCGGCATGCTCGGCATGTTCTTTTTGCTCGTGCAATACCTGCAGTTTGTCCTGGGATACAGCGCCTTTGAGACCGGGGTGCGCATGATTCCCTTCTCTGTGGGGATGATTATTTTTGCCCCGACCAGCGACTCGCTTGCGGCCCGTTTTGGTGCGAACCGCGTCGTGGCCACCGGCCTTCTTGTCGCGGCCGGCAGCTTCCTTTGGCTTGCCGCCTTTGACACGGACACTTCGTATCTCTCGATCGCCACTATGGCAGTCATATTGGGATCAGGCATGGGCCTTTGCATGGCACCTGCAACTGCTGCAGTCATGGCCGACATCCCACCCGAAAAAGCCGGCGTCGGATCGGCAGTAAACGACACCACACGCGAAGTGGGTGGTGCGATTGGCGTGGCAGTACTCGGCAGTATTTTACGCTCAGGCTACAAACCGGCCATGAGCGAAAAACTTGCAGACCAGATACCCCCAGGCTTGACCGAACAAATCGGTGAGGACTTCACTGCCCTGCAAAATGCACTCACCGAGTCCATCAGCGTCGCCTTTGTCATCACCGAATCCGAGGAGTTCGCAGCAAACATCCCTCCCGCCTTGCTTGATACCGTGCGAGAAGGCATCCAAACCGCGGCAAGCTCCTCTTTCGTTGAAGGAATGACCGCAAGCTTCCTCACTGCCGCTGCCATCACCACCTTTGCCGCTGCCATCGCCGCCAAGTTCATGCCCCGCACCATCCAGGCACGATACGATGTCATCCACGAAGAAGAGATCGGGGAACAGGCGGACGAGCCGGTCACCAACCCGCCCACTGCAAAAACCCCTACCTTCTCCCAGGAAAGCAGCACCTGAAACCCGCGCCAAAAGCCGAAAACAAGGGCCCCCTGCATCGGCTGCAGCAGGCACGCGGACACCCATCCCCGCAAAACCCTGACAGGACCCCGGCAAGGACCTACAAAACCTGACAGGACCCCGGCAAGGACCTACAAGGACCTGACAGGACCCCGGCAAGGACCTACAAGGACCTGCCAGACCCCTGTAAAGAACGTAAAAGCAGAATTCCAACACTCAACGGCAAACAGAGTAACAAGGGACTACAGCGAGGAACGACACCTAGGGAAGGTTCTTTCCCGCAAGGTCCGCAACGGCAGGGGGCGGCTCCACTGAGGACACAAGATCAGCGGCACTGATGGTTTCTCCCCAGGTGGAGTCGATCGGAAGTTGACCTGCCCAGTGTGGACCGTGCAAATCCTCTGGTTCGTCCACGGGATCACCCGCGCGCATTTTCCCGGACATCTCCGTCAATGGGACTTTTAACACAAGCGTGCGCCGCGTTTCCGCTTCAGTGGGAAGGCGACCACTCGCCCAGTTCTCCACAATATGATCGTTGATCACACGCAACGCCTCGTTTTTTTCCACACCCTCAACTGCGCGCGCCACACCGCGCACCACAACAGAACGGTAATTCATCGAGTTGTGGAAAGGGGAACGGGCAATCACAAGACCATCGAGGATTGTCACAGTCACGCAAATTTCTGTCCCAACGGCAGCCCGCAACATGGCATTGCCCGCTGCCCCGTGCAGATACAAGAAGCCGTCAATCCACCCATAGGCCATAGGGAGCACAACCGGTCCAGTCGGGGTTCCCACACCGACATGGGCAACCATCCCGGCGTCGAGCACACCAAACATGCGATCGTCATACATCGCCCGGTCTTTGCCTCGTCGCACTGTCGTGCGCGCGCTGTGCGGCCCCTCTGTTGCTCGCGCAGTCGCCTCTCCAGCTGTCTCCGGCACCGTCTTCTCCGTTTGTGTCTCATCCATACTCGATCTGCCTCCCTGCAAACCCAGGCTACCGGCAGACGCGCAGCACACCTTCAGGCAGCACACCTTCACGCGAGTCCTCACGACAGCGCCAACCCTGAAAAGTGTCCCGGCAATGGAACAACCTCTATGGCACATGGCACAAGAGATTCCACGACAAGAACGACAGAACAGCAGAAAAAGAAAAACCCGCCCCGCCCGAAAACTCTTGACAGACTTCAGGGGCAGCGGTCAAGTTTACCCGTGCGGGATGCGTCAGGGAAGTTCACAATTGTTCAGGGAAGCGCCCGCGTTCAGGCAGGTGTCCTTGTCGTTCCCACCGTCAAGCTCGTCGTTGCCGCTCTCACCGTCAAGCTCGTCATACCCCACGCCACCGTTGAGGATGTCGTTCCCGTCGCCACCCCGGAGAACATCATTGCCCGCGTTGCCTTCAATGAGGTCGTTTCCGTCGCCACCTTCGATGGTGTCGGTATCGGCACCGCCGGCCAAAGTATCGTTGCCAAGACCACCGTACATGGTGTCATCGCCTGCATTACCTTCGAGAAGATCATTCCCAGCGCCACCGTACACCGTGTCGTTGCCATTCCCGGCAAAAACGGTGTCATTGTAATTCCCTCCGTCAATGGTGTCGTTCCCATCATTACCGTACAGAACGTCGCTGCCATCGCCACCATCGAGCGTGTCATGACCTTCGTGGCCGTAGAGCAGATCATTGCCACCATCGCCGGTCAGAGTGTCGTCACCATCATTGCCATAGACCCTGTCGTCACCTTCATTTCCATGCAGAAAGTCAACGCCTCCTCCACCAAAAACAAAATCTTTGCCCTCATTGCCATAGACAACGTCGTGGTCGTCGTCACCATAGACACAGTCGTCGCCCAAGCCACCACTGATCCGATCGTTACCCGAGTTGCCATGCAACCAGTCTTTTCCGCTACCGCCGTCGAGTCTGTCATTCCCAGAACCACCGGTGACAACATCATCGCCATCGCCCGCGTCAACAGTGTCATTCCCGGGACCAGTGTCGATAATGTCGTTCCCGTACCCCCCATACACAGTGTCATTCCCGGGACCAGTATCAACAACAACGTTCCCGTAACCCCCATACACAGTGTCATTCCCGGGACCAGTGTCGATAGTGTCGTTCCCGTACCCCCCATAAATGGTGTCATTCCCGGAACCGCTACAAATAATGTCATTGCCCCCTGAACCGTAGATATAGTCATCACCGCCCAGGCTAAAAATCACGTCATTACCGCTCGTGCCCCAGATAATATTGTCGCCTTCCGTACCTGTGATCGTGGGAACGGCTTCTTCACACACTTTGGCGTCCGCAGCAGGAGGAGCAGAGACAGTAGCGACAGCAGGAGCAGCGACAGCAGCAGTGGCAACGAGAAGAACAGCACTTGCTGCCCCACGACCAAAAGCACGGGAACTCTTTCGATTTTTCATCGCCTTACCTCTTTCGCTGCGAAACCGGCTTTTCCACACACTCCAAGAGCGTCAAAAACGCCGGCAAGGAACTCCGTTCTATCGACGCGTTGCAGCCGCTCTTGATATGTCCCTTCAAAGGCTTTTGTCGGACTACAACAGCACAACACATACCCAAGTTGCGACAAGCCAAAGTGCGCACGGTTCCAAAAAAAGCCCCGGCCCAGACTCCCGACCTAGGCCCTCCAGCACAAGAACTCCGCCGGCAAACTCCCCTGCAGGCCTCGGCTACAAAAAACCCTCTGCACACACGACAGCTCGGACTTAAGAGGCAAGAAGGTCGAATACCTCTTTTTCAAGTGGATAGGTCCGACTGAATGGACAAAACCACCCCCATCCCCCTCCAACAAAGAACTCGAGAATCTGCACTACCATCCCAAACACAACAGCACCGCATCGCCAACCTTGTCTACCAAACCAGGACAACTACTAAACTCTCACCCCAAACCACCACCACCGAAGGACCCAGCACCCCCACACCGTTCACCTGCTCCACACCCACCCACCAACCCCAAACCAATCCCACAAACCAAGAACACACCACCTCCCAACCCCACACCCAACAACCGACAACCGACCCCAATACCACCCAGGAACTCGCCACTCACCAACGCCAAACACAACCGGAAACTATCCACTCCCCTCATACTCCTCCTCAGCACCCTCGGGCTCCTCGCCCTCTTCATCCTCATCACGCTCATCGCTTTCATCACCAACAACAAATCCAACGACAACACCACCACAATCGACTTACGCCACACCCTCGAACACGACAATTACGTACACAATGTGGACTTCAGTCCCAACGCCGGCCTGGTCGTCACCACAAGCAAAGACGGCACTGCAAAAATCTGGGACGCAAAAACAGGAGAACCCCTCCACGCACTTCAACAGGACAGAGGAGTGGAGAGTGCGGACTTCAGTCCCAACAGCAACCACGTCATCACCACAAGCAAAGATGGCACCGCAATAATCTGGGACACGAGAACAGGGCAACTCCTCTTCAGCCTCCAACATGACGACTGGGTACGGCACGCGGTCTTCAGTCCCAACAGCAACCACGTCATCACCGCAAGCAGAGATCGCACTGCAAAAATCTGGAAAATCAGCCAACCATCAGCATCGACCAGAGACACGATCTCACCCTCTTCTACGACACCGACTACATCCACCTCGATGCACACAACTACCCCGATTCACAGAAAAACCATGAAATCTTTCCTCCGATAGCACGAGAAGATGTTTCGAACATCAGCGTCAAGGTAGACCAGCCGCCGCCACACGGGGGGAAGTAACACTTCGACAGGGCAGGCATGGCGCAGCGGCAAAAATTCTGCTCACAGATCAAGCAATACCCAAAGACGATCATGAGGCTTTTTGTATCGCATCGAGCAGAGCACTCAAAGGCACCAGTGGCGATAGCTTCACATCGTTCAGGAGCACGGCAACCGTCACTCCTGAGGGCATATGGTACGCGGCTACCGACCTATAGCCCGGAAAACCTCCCGTATGGAAGAGGAGATTCTCGCTTCCCTCTTTTCTCATCACTCCCAGCCCGTACAGTATGTCCGAAGAACCGGGAACCCCGCGGAACATTTCCTCTCGCGTCTCGGGCAAAAGCAACTCCCCCACAACCAGGGCATCAAAGAAACCCACCAGGTCTGTCGAAGTCGACACAAGCGCCCCCGCCGCGCCTACCACAGAGAGAAGAGCCGTCGGCGCCCTGCGGATGCGCTTATACACACCCGGGTCGTCTTCATGATAATGAGGGACAACACGAACCACAGGGTCATCACTCGTGCGAGCTATCACCGTATGATCAAGGCCGAGCGGACCAGTGATACGCGCAGCAAGCTCCTCCGCAAGCGCATTACCCGTGATCGCCTCCACCAGCAATCCCAGCACCGCATAATTGGTATTCGAATACGACCATCCGGACCCAGGAGAGAAGAGCAACGGAAAATAGGCAGCGATCTCGAGAGCATCTGCAGGATCCCCTGCCATTTCAGGAAAGAGATAGGCCAAATAAAGAGGGGTCAGAGAAAAAGTCGGCGTCGAAAAGAGAGAAGCTTCGGCATAATCAACAAGACCACTCGTGTGCTGCAGCAACTGCCGTACCGTGATCTGATCACCATAGGGAACACCCTCAAGATATTCCGACACCACAACATCAAGCTCAACCTTGCCCTCTTCCATGAGCTGCAGCACCATTACCGACACAAACGTCTTGGTAATACTCGCGGCATACGAAACATCATCCGTACGGAACAAATCCCCCGTACTCTCGTCCGCAAAACCAAGAGCATCCGTCCAAAGGGCAGCACCAGGAACATTCACCGCGACAGATATCCCCCCACCCAGGTTCTCCATCCCAGGAACATCCTCCAGGATCTCCTCCAGAGAGAGACCTTCAAACGGATGCACGCCCAAAGAACCCTCGGAAGGACCCTCAGAAGCACGATCGACAAGAAGCGTCCGGCCTTCTTGCTGCACAGATGCCGTTCCGGTCACAGCAAATGCCGGGGACAACACTCCCAACAAAACCCACAAAACCCCGAGAAAACCCACAAAACCCGGCACACGGAAAAACGGCCTCAAGACAGGAATTTTTCCCAAACAAATCCGCAATCGGCTCACTGTTCTCTCCCAACACACACAACCCACAGCTTCCCTGCAAATTCCCCTGGAAGCACGTCCAAAACTCTACAACCGCAAAACTGTCGAGCTTTCACAAGGAACAGTCACAAACCCCCACTACTCCTCACAACTCCATCCGTACCATCACAAAAAGAAGCAGCACACAAGCAACAAACACACCACAAAAAGTCTTTCCTTTTTCGTGTGGAAGTGGACCGGGTTCCAAGTTGGGAGTGTCCAATCTGCCTTGATAGTGAATAAAGACAGACTGCGCAGTCCAACTACCAGGGGAGTTTCGCACAAGAGGAATCTCGCACGAGGGGAATCAAATATTCAGGCTGTGTGATCAGGGGCAAATAGCGTGGAGCAGTCTCGCCGTGAAGAGAAATCGGCCAAGTCAACTACTCACGCCACACAGGAACAACCATCGCCTCGGAACTGCACTGAAAATTCACCCAAACAGCAAAAACAAGCTGCTTCCTCGGACACCGAAGACTCGCCATTGAAGCATGACCAGAGCAAATATAGATTGGAGCCAAGCACTATGCGCAGAATACTTATCGGCCGAACACGCCGGAGCACGCGCCTTCAGGCAAAACACAGCGATATCTCAAACAATCCCAGGCTCTTCCGGTCCGATCCCGATCGAAATCAGTCGGGACCAATCACGCAGAACTCACTTCCCGCTGGGTCCTGCAAAATACGGGTTGTCCACTCCCCCGCCTCCGTGACCTTCACCAAATAAGCCCCGTCAGCGATCATCTCGTCGACCATGGGCAGCGCATGCTCAACAAAGAGGTCGAGATGGGCACGGGACTTCCCGGTCTTTGGCTCGGACACTCTCTGAAAAGTGAGATGCGGAGGTCCAACAAAATCAGCCGGCTTGTCGATGCTGACATACGTCGAAGCAGGCTTGTGCGGACGGCGCTCATACCCGAGGAACTTCTCCCAAAAAGCAGCAACTGTCTCAGGATCAGGACAGTCAATCGTGATCCCTACTCTGACTGATGATGGCATATACCGAAATTCCTCACTCGCGAGAACCTGACCAGGGCATATTTCCGAGAACAGCCGAGAGGGCAGCGGCGGCCTGGTTCTCGTATCGAGCAGCAAGCTTGCCGATCATGTCATATTCCAGATTGACACGATCACCTGTTTCGATCTCCCCCAGACTGCCGGCTTTCATGGTAGAGGGCACAAGAGCCACCGAAAAACGGTCTTGTAGGATCTCTGTCAGGGTGAGGCTCACGCCATCTACTGCGACTGATCCCTTGGCAATAAAATTGTCGAGGAATCGTTGCGGGTGTGGGTTTCGGCAATCATCCGACTCGCCGAAACCCGAGCCCATGCGGGACAACACGTACCCGCGAGAAGACACCACACCCGTCCGGCCCGAGCCGATCGGTCCATGCCGATCGCTGATCCCGTCGTGCGCAAGTGTTCACGACGAGATGGTGATGGCAATCTTGCCTCGGGCATGGTGCTCCAACATGTGGGACACTGCTTGCGCCGCCTCACCGAATGGGTAGATTCTGTCCATGACCACCTTGACCTCGCCGGACTGCAAAAGTGCGGCGAGAGCAGTGAGGTTGTCGTGGTCAACTACGCACTTGACGGGCTGCACGTTCGTGGAGCCCTTTCCCATCAAAATAGCGCGCACCGTTCGCGGGAGGCCCGCGAGGAGGCCTCCTGTGTTCCCGACGCTGTTGGGGATGAACACTCCGGTGGGAGCCAACACCCTTACGGTCGCGCGGGCTGGGTGATTCATCACGTTGTCGAGAATGACGTCGTAGCGTTTCTCGCCGCACGTGAAGTTTTCTTTGGTGTAGTCGATCACGTGGTCCGCACCGAGGGACCGGAGCAGTTCGAGGTTCCTCGTGCTGCAGACGCCGGTGACTTCTGCGCCATACGCCTTGGCAACCTGCACCGCAAACGTACCAACACCCCCGGACGCGCCGTTGATCAGCATCTTTGTGCCTGGTCCAACTGCAGCCACATCGCGGATCGCGATCAGCGCGACGAGACCCGACATGACGGAGGCTGCAGCCTCTTCGAATGTGAGGTTCGCCGGCTTCCTCATGAGCTGGGAAGCAGGTGCAACACTGAGGGCTGCAAACGCCCCCGCCTTGTTGTCGAGGGTGTCGTCCCACGATGATCCGAACACCTCATCGCCGACCTTGAGATTTGCCACATTCTTTCCGACTGCATCGACCACGCCGGCGACGTCGGTTCCCCTCACCGGCGTGGAGGGCCGCCTGAGTCCGGAACGCAGCCGTATGATATAGGGGACCCCGGTCACGGTGATCCAGTCGGGCGTGTTCACACTACTTGCCCGAACCCGAATGAGAACGTCATCGTTGCCAATCGCTGGTCGCGCAACCGTCCCCGGCTTCAACACCTGCTCGGGCGGCCCATAGCCGTGCTGGACGATTGCCGTCATCGTGTCCTTGCCGCCTCCAGCCGGCTTGGGCGACATTTGTCGGTGGGAGCGTCCTTGGTCTTTCGTTTGTTCCATCATGAACACGACTGTAAATGGGTTGGGTCGGCCTGCGGTGGTGAGGCGGTGTTGCCCGGGTCGAGTCCGGCCCGAATGGGTCCAACCCGTTCACAAGCCTGCACAGGTGGCGTACGGCTTGTCCGCTTGGCCAACCCGGCTGGATCATGAGGCTGGATTACTGGTGCAGGCCCGTCTCCTGGTCGCAGCGCTCGTCGAGCACGTCTCGCATGTATTCGAGTGCCTGGCTCTCGTCAAGCATTCGACTCACTGCCTCCGTGCGCGCAGCGATCGCCGCTGCACTCGATGCGACCTTGCCGGCTGCGTCGACCACAAGCATCCTGAACCCGGGCCCCTCGACGTCGAGCAGTCCTGTCGTGTCCAGATAGCCCAGGATGTGCGCCGCTTCCGGAAGGTGATCGGTCGATACCATCATGTTGACGAACTCGATACAGACGAGGCTGACGCCACTCATATCACCAAGCTCAAGCAACTCGTCAATATAGGAACCCAGGATCATGAACGCCCGCGACTGATGGCCCCGCATGAAGGCAGACCTCGCCTGCCAAACCTCGTTCGATGAGTTCGTTCGATCGGGGACGTCGACAGAAGCTGACTGCTCGTAGAGCTCCTCGGCCCGCTCGTGGTTCCCCTGCAAAGCAGCGGAGGCCCCGAGCATGTAAAGAGTCCAGTTCAGGAATGTCGGCGGACCTTCGGCCCGGAATCGCTGTGCCAGCGCGCCGACATGAGCGTCATGTTCCGCGAGCCGCCCTGCGCCAAGCAGGCCGCCACCGAGGAAGACTTCATACAGTGAGGCGAATTGCTCGTCGCCTCGCCGGCGCATCTCGGCCACCGCCAGAGGGCCATGTGCAAGCGCGGCTTCTGTGTTGTCGCCGACAACAAACTGGGCGGTGCGCACGAGTATGTGATCGGGTTCTCCGTACTGGAGCACAAGGCGGGCGTAGGCTTCGCGGTCATGGTTCGATATGTATCGGAATGCAATCCACACGAGTCCCAGGACGACCGCTTCTTCGTCTTCGGGTGTGGTCATAGCGAGGATGCGTTCGACCCAGTCCGAGATCTCACCGTTGTGCCGTCGCAGGAAGCTTTGCACTGCGATCGGACGTACAAGCGCGATTGCGAGCGTGAGATCGCCCGTTCTGCAGGCCCAGTCAACAGCAGCGCGGAGATTGGGCCACAGCTCGGTGAGGCGGGCGACTCCTTCAATCTCACCAGGACCAGCGAGTAACCCACTCACCCGGTTCAGCTCGGTGAGCACAAATTCGCTGTGACGTTTTGCGATCCGGTCGCTGTTGCCGGTGTCGTCAAGGTGTTCAGCTCCGAACTGGCGCATGGTTTCGAGCAGGCGGAAGCGCCGACCGTATGCCCCGGACTCGACGACAACCATCGACTTTTCAACCAAGTAGCCCAGCAGCTCATTCACCTCGGCCGTATCAAGCTCACGATCCGCGGCAACCGTCTCAGCTGCCTTGAGATCAAACGACCCCGCGAAGATCGAAAGTCTGCGAAAGAGCATCTGTTCCAAAGGCGACAGCAGGTCATAGGACCACTGTATGGTGAGCCGGAGGGTTCGATGACGCGCAACGCTTCGTCGACGACCGCCGTCCAGGAGGCGCAGATGGTTGTCAAGGCGTTCCACCAGATCCGCCGGGGAAAGACTTCGCGTACGGGCAGCCGCCAATTCGATCGCGAGGGGGACGCCATCAAGACGGCGACAGATCTCCTCCACTTCTGCTCGATTCGCATCCGGATCAAAGTTCTGATCCGCCGCCGTTGCCCGCTGGTTGAACAGCTCGACGCCTGGACCGGCAGCGTCCAGCGGACCCACAATAATCAACTGTTCATTGGGCAGGCCAAGGCCTTCCCTGGACGTGGTCAGTATTTTCATCTCGATACAGTCGGCCGACACGGCCTGGGCCAGCTCGGCCGCACCATCTATCACATGCTCACAGTTGTCCAACACAAGCAGCGCCCTGCGGCGTTGGAGCGCCCTCGTAATCGACTCGGTCAGTGATCGGCCTGGACTTCCCCTGACATCGAGGGTCTCGGCGACGGTGCGCGCAACGTCAGCCGATGACGTAATATCGGACAGTTCGACGAACCACGCGCCATCGCCAAGATCAGGCTGGGCGATACGAGCAGCGGCCAGGGCCAGGCGGGTCTTGCCGATCCCACCTGGTCCTAGGAGCGTGATCAAGTGCGCCCTGTCCAGGGCCTCGGCGATGACTTCGAGGTCGCCGTCGCGACCGATGGGTCGACTGTGTCGCCGTGGGAGATTCCCTTGCCGGCTGTCCTCGGTACGTAGTGGTGGATGGTCGCCGTCACCAAGTTGATGGACGCGCCGGCGTGCGCGCACGTCTTCAAGGTGGAATGTGCCGAGGTCGTGCAGCTCGTGTCCGACGAGCAGCGCGGCAGTGGTATCCGACACCAGGGATTGGCCGCCATGACCGGCGACGGCAATGAGCGAGGCGACATTGACAGCCTGACCGAAGTAGTCGTTGCCCCGCTCCTCGACCTCGCCGGTGTGAATGCCGATCCGGACGCGTATCTCCACGCCTTCAGGCCAGGGTTCACTGCTGATTGCTGCCTGGGTCGCGCCGGCCCATGCGACGGCGTCACTCGCGCGATGGAACGCCACACCGAACGAGTCGCCGCCGCTCACAAAGACATACCCGCCGTGGTCCACAGCGACCGACCGAATCAGGTCGTCGTGGCGCGCGATGGCAGAACCGGCCCGGTGTGGGTCTTTGCCCCACAGGCGAGCTGAACCCTCGACATCAGAAAATCCAAACGTCACCGTCCCGGTTGGAATGCTTGCTACTGACCTCGACACTGACACCGACACTGGTGTCGATACGGACGCCGGCGTTTCACGCACGCTGAGTTGAGCGTCGTGATGGAGGATCATGGCCTCAAGGTCGCGCAAACGAGGCCCGGGTTCGACGCCTAGTTGTTCGACAAGGTTCTCACGAGCCTTGCGGTATGCAGCCAGAGCCTCGGCTTGTCGCCCAACTGTGTACAGCGCGGTCATGAGCAGCGCCCAAAGACCTTCACGAAAAGGATATCTCGCGGTGAGCTCGGTCAATGGGCCAATGGCGACTACTGCCTCGGTCGCGACGAGACCTTCGAGATTGGCCTCCAGGGCCCCAAGCCATTGTTCAAGGAGGCCGTCCACTGTGGCCGTCAAACCTTCTACATCGAGTCCGGCGAGCGGTATCCCCGTCCACTCGGCGATGGCGGCTTCGGTGTCGCCGACTTCGAGACAACGCGTGAAACGAAGCACGTCGACGCAGTCAGCATCGACATCAAGGCGATAGGCGGCACCCAAACGCACGATCGAGTCGGGCCCCAGACCCTTGCGAAGACGCGAGATGTAGGACTGCAGCGTCTTCTCCGCCGTACGAGGCGCGTGGTCACCCCACACCAGCTCGACGAGTCGCGACACCGGCACGGCCGACCTGGACGAAAGCGCCAAGGCCGCAAGGACCGCCTGGCACATGGCGGGTCCGACGTCGATCGTGTCCCCATCATCGGTGAGCGCGCGCACACCACCGAAAAGACTGATTTGCACGACCCAGATCCTCCGCTCACTCTCAGGCAGCAAGCGTACCACAGTCCTCACCAGGGGGAAGATGCCCTGTGTCAACTCGGTTACGCCTCAGCCGTGCGCGGGCAGTGCCCGGGTGAACCCTCGTAGGGGCTCCTCAGCCACACGTGCACCGACAGACCACTGCACCGCAATCCGAGCCGTTTATGCTCGCACTATGAACAAACAATCCAACTCCACCAAGGGCGAGATCGAGCATTCTCACACTATAAACGAAAAATCTAATGCCATCAGGGGTGGGATCAAGACTCACGGGCTGGTCAAGCGGTACCGCGCCACGATCGCCCTCGACGGCCTTGACCTCACCGTTCCCGAAGGCACGATTCTCGGACTGTTCAGTCCCAACGGGGCCGGCAAAACAACCGTTGTGTCGATTCTCGCGACTCTGATCGAGCCCGACGCCGGACATGCGATCGTGGCGGGCGCAGACGTCACGACTTCCCCAAATAGAGTGAGAGAACGCATCGAATTGCCGGGCCAACACCACGTCCGACACCCTCGAGCCCTCCCTCTCTCTGGCAAGCGAGACGTACCTGACCCTGCCGGCAGGGTCAGGAGCCGCACACGTCGAGAGCTGCATACATCACGACAGCGATCTCCGACCCGATTGCGCCAGGGCGGACACCGACGGGACAGGTATAACGCAGCAGCAAAAATTCTGCTCACAGATCAAGCAATACCAAAAGACGATCATGAGGCTTTTTGTATCGCATCGAGCAGAGCAGTCAAAGGTGCATACGGAAAAAGCTTGGAATCGTTCAGGAGCACGGAAACCGTCACTCCTGACGGCTTATGGTACGCGGCTACCGACCCATAGCCCGGAAAACCTCCCGTATGGAAGATCACATCCTCGCCCTCTTCTTTTATCATCACTCCCAGCCCGTACAGAACGTCCGAAAAAATGGGAACCCCGCGGAACATTTCCTCTCGCGTCTCGGGCAAAAGCAGATCCCCCACAACCAGGGCATCAAAGAAACCCACCAGGTCTGTCGAAGTCGACACAAGCGCCCCCGCCGCGCCTACCACAGAGAGAAGAGCCGTCGGCGCCCTGCGGATGCGCTTATACACATCCGGGTCATCTTCATGATAATGAGGGACAACACGAACCACAGGGTCATCACTCGTGCGAGCTATCACCGTATGATCAAGGCCAAGCGGACCAGTGATACGCGCAGCAAGCTCCTCCGCAAGCGCATTACCTGTGATCGCCTCCACCAGCAATCCCAGCACCACATAATTGGTATTCGAATACGACCATCCGGACCCAGGAGGAAAAAGCAACGGAGAACGGGCAGCGATCTCGAGAACATCTGCAGGATCCCCTGCCATTTCAGGAAAAAGATAGGCCAAATAAAGAGGCGTCAGAGAAAAAGTCGGCGTCGAAAAGAGAGAAGCTTCGGCATAATCAACAAGACCACTCGTGTGCTGCAGCAACTGCCGTACCGTGATCTGATCACCATAGGGAACACCCTCAAGATATTCCGACACCACAACATCAAGCTCGATCTTGCCCTCTTCCATGAGCTGCAGCACCATTACCGACACAAACGTCTTGGTAATACTCGCGGCATACGAAACATCATCCGTACGGAACAAATCCCCCGTACTCTCATCCGCAAAACCAAGAGCATCCGTCCAAAGAGAAGCACCAGGAACATTCACCGCGACAGACATCCCCCCAGCCAGATTCTCCATCCCAGGAACATCCTCCAGGATCTCCTCCAAACGGAGACCCTCAAGCGGATGCACACCCAAAGAACCCTCAGAAGAACCCTCGGAAGCACGATCGACAAGAAGCGTCCGGCCTTCCTGCTGCACAGACGCCATTCCGGTCACAGCAAATGCCGGCGACAACACTCCCAACAAAACCAACAAAACCCCGAAAAACACAGCAAAACCCGGCACACCAGAAAACGGCCTCAACACACCAGCTTTTCCCAAAAAAACCCGCAACCGACTCACTGATCCCTCTCCCTACACACAACCCACAGCTTCCCTGCAGCTTCTCTGCAGCCTCCCCTGTAAGCACATCCAAAACTCTGTACAGTCCAAAACTATCGAACTCCCACAAACAAAGCCAGACACTCATCCCACCCCACACAGCCCACCACACAATCACAACAAAAACCAGCAAACAAGCGACAAACACGCCGGCCATGCCTCGCGTTCAGAGAAGGAGCATGCGAGCATGCATGCGGGTACGCCGCTCGGTCGGGTCGAGCAGGGAACAGTTTGAACAGATCGCTTCGGGGTCGAGTTTTTGCAGGAGACAGCAGGTGGATCGCTCGAACATCACGGCTTTTTCTGCACCGGCTTCCATGAGGAGCACCTCGCCGAGGCCCTGCAAAGGCCAGCCAGGGTGGGCAAGCAGGCGACGAGCAGTCGTTGCCGCCTGTGCAGGGGCGTCGCTGATTTGCCCCACCAGCCGGCAGGCACCTACCAGGTCGGTCGCCACATTACCTCGCAAGATGCGCCGCCCCACTTTGAAATGACTCGAAACCGCTTCAATCAATGGAGCAAGGTGAGCATCCCAAAGCAGGGAAACGAGAAAGGAAAAGGCGGCCTCTTCACCGGCGAAATCGCTGCCGGTGTCCCCCTTGCTGATTGCAGGTGTGAAGACTTTCCCGGTTTCTTCTTCCGGTCGCGCAATGGCAAGAGGCAAGACAGGAGGAGAAAGGGGAGCAGTGCGGATCAGGCCAAAAGCGAGGGGAAAACCACTGTGAAGAGAGAGACGGAGGTTCTTTGCCGACAGGTCGAAAATCTGCCCTTCAAGCAGGTAGGCCCCAAGGGCCGGGGCAAGCAGACGCCAAGCATAAAGATAGACAAAGTCGGCAGCAGCGTACTGTCGCACAGAAGGGGCGGGAACCCCGGGAGCACGAGCAATGCCCTGTTCGATCCGTTCCTCAATCCAAGAAGCGGCGCCTGTCGCGATCAGCTCGGTGACCAAGACGCAGGCCTCTGCCGGGACCAGGTCGGTGGCGCGCAAGATCGACAGGCCAGGGTCACGTGCCGCCAGGCGTGTCAACACGGCTTCTTCAGGGGAGCTCTCCTCTGCAGAACTCTCCTTTGTGGCTTTTCGTTCGGCCTCGCGCTCGCGACCATTTGTTGCTTGTTCAGTCACGTCCTTATCCATGTCCTCAGTCACGTACTTATCCCCAGTGTCCATGTTCTCGGTCACGTCCTTGTCCGCATGCTGCTCCACGCGTCCGCACGCCCCTCGCACACGCGTCTTCGTCCGCGTTCCGGTCCACGGGCTCTGGTCCGTCTTTTTGCTCGGATCTCTTCTTCTGCCAAGGTGCGCTGCTTGCCCCCCCCTCCCTGTCGTGCGATGTCTCCGTTTGTCTGTGAGAATTCTCCTTCCCGTCCCCGCTCTGCCCCTGAGTCGATCTCTCTGAGAGAGGCAGCCTGGGCAAGGGCAAAGCGAAGGTTCCGGCTTTCCACCACTCCCGCTTTACGCCGCTTCAGGATAGGGAGCAAAAACAAGGGTTGCGTTTTGTCCGCCAAAGCCGAATGAGGTCGACAAAACGGGGCGCTGTCCGACTTCTCGCGGGTTTCCGGCCACTATGTCGAGGAAGACATCGGGGTCGGTCTGGGTGTGGTTTGCGGTTGGGGGCACTTGGCCGCTCTCGATTGAAAGAATGGAAGCAATGGCTTCTACTGCGCCTGCCGCGCCGACAAGGTGTCCGAGGGCGCCTTTTGCCGAGGTGACCGGGGGAATCCCGGCACCAAAGACAGTGTGGAACGCGCTCGCTTCTGCCAGGTCGTTCTGTTCGGTGGAGGTGCCGTGCGCGTTCACGTGTCCGATCTCTTCGGGGGCACGGGCGGCGTCTGCAAGGGCGAGGCGCATGCAGCCAACCGCGCCTGCACCATTGGGTGGGGGCGCCACAATATGGTGGGCGTCGGCGTTGCAGCCGTATCCCTGCACGAGAGCGTGCACATGGGTGCCGCGTGTGAGGGCGTGGTCAAGCCGTTCGAGCACAAGAAAGGCAGCGCCTTCGCCGATCACGAAACCGTCTCGGGCTGTGTCGAAGGGGCGGCTCGCCTGCGCGGGGTCTTCGTTTCGCGTGGAGAGGGCCCCGGCCCGGCAAAATCCGCCCACAATGAATTCGGTGACGGCCGCTTCACACCCGCCGACCAGCATAAGGTCAGCGCTCCTGTCCCGGATAAGGCGTGCTCCTTCACCTACGGCATGGGCACCGGCGGCACATGCCGTGGTAATCGTGAGGTTTGGTCCTTGCAGGCCTGCCCGCATGGAGAGAAAACCGGCAGTCGCGTTCGGCATGACCATTGGCACAGCCATGGGATGCACTTTGCGGAGGCCACGCGCACGAAAGACCTCTTGCTCCTTGTCATAGGTGTTGATCCCGCCAATACCGGTTCCCACAACAACACCGCTCCGGCTGCTCGGTACGCCATGTTGACCTGCCGCGCGCAGCGCGTCCCCGGCAGCCCCCATGGCATATGTTGTGAGAATGTCGAGACGGCGCAGCTCATGCCGTTCCACATAATCAGTGGGGCAAAAATCCCGGACTTCGCAGGCAAACTGCACAGGCAACGCTGTCGCATCAAAACGCGAAATTGGCGCAGCTGCCGATTCTCCTGTCAAAAGAAACTGCCAAAGGCTTTCCAGGCTGTTCCCTCCTGGGGTCACGACCCCAAGGCCGGTCACTGCGACTTGAGGCCGGCCCAAAGTGTCACAGAGCTCAGGCATCTGCCGTCTCCAGATAGCGGGAGAGCAGCCTCACCATATCTTCCACAGTGGAGAGTCCCTCGAATTCTGCTTCCTCAATTTCCACATTGAGTTCTTCTTCCACCCACATCACAAGTTCCATCAGCCCAAGACTGTCAATGTCCAGGTCCTCTTGGATCAGACTCTTCACCGACAGTCCAGAAGGGTCGATGCCCATCAGTTCTTCCAGCCCACGGGCAAGAAGGGCTTGCAATTCCTCGCTTGTCATTCACCGTCTCCTCTTCTTGTCTTCTTTTTGGTTTTGCTTCTGCCATTGTTTTCCTGGCCCAGTTCGCCGGCGGAAACAGCGCTTCTTGCAAGAAGCGCTGCAACGCTTTGCCACCCTGACGGGGCGGACCAAGACCAAACCCACACACGTCCCTGGGAACTCGTCCTGAACGGTTAACCCCAGGTTGTTTTGGGATCGTCGAGGCGGAATTGCCATGCGGCCAGCGCCAAAGCGGCCGCAGCCACCGCGAGAAGTACTGCCACCGGAACAAATACTGTGGAGACCCCACCGTCATGCAAGAGCACAGATCGATACCCACGCATCGCCCAGTAGGCCGGAGAAACTGGGGCAATAGCCTCGGCCCATGGAGGAAGAGCGCGCAATGGCACAAAGCTGCCACCGAGGCCTCCCACCACCATTGCTCCGAGGTTTGTGACAGCGTTGAGTTGCTGCACTGTTGAAAAAACGGCTGTCGCCGCGAGGCCAAGAGCGGCAATAGCGGCGCAGTAGGCCATTGCCACAAGAACCACACCAGCGGGGGAACCGGCAATGTGCAGATCCAAAAAGAGCAGGCCAATACAGAAGAGGGCGACATGTTGCAGACCCATAAGCCCCAGAGGGAGGACAACCTTTCCGGCAATCACTGCGCCTGGGGAAAGAGCGCTTGTACGCAAACGCCGCCAGGTCCCCCAACCGTGCTCACGAAAAAAAGCAAAGCCGATAAAGCCGACGGCAAAGAAGGAGAAGACCACAGCCATGCCGGGCACGGTCTGTTCGGCGCCGGTTGCGTCTGTATAGCCCAGAGAATGCAAGACCGGCGCAAGTGCTTCAGTGAGTACGGCAACGAGGACGAGCGGCATCGCAAGCAAAATGACCGCAGGAACCGGGTCATGGCGCAAGATACGCAGCTCGTTGCGTAGGATCACGGCGCTGGCGCGCATGCCGGATCTCCTATTCTCCCTGGAAGGGTTCTCTATCCGGGACACACGTCACCTCTGCAAGATCCGGGACACACGTCACCTCTGCAAGATCCGGGACACACGTCACCTCTGCAAGATCCGGGACACACGTCACCTCTGCAAGCGGCCCGCTTTGCACAGGGTCTTTGCCTGTTTCCCGCACAGCCACTGGCCCCGTGCCGGTTTCCGCAAAAGAACCTGCAGTGTGCGTGTCCCGTGCTCCGTGTCCAATGATCCCGGCATAGGCCCTCTCCAGCGAAGGCCGCACCAGGTCGACAGCACAAAGTCGGTCGGCGTGCGAGCCAAGCCGGGCAAGCAACCCCGGCAGCAGGCTGCCCGGGTTGTGTGTGGCAAGCGAGAGACTGTCCGAACTGCGTTCCCTGCCGTCCGGAGAAATATCGAGCCCGTCGAGGGAAAGCTCTTCCCACAGGGGTGGGGGTCCGTCAAAAGTAAAGACAGCCAAAGTCGTGCTGTGCGTTGCCACAAGTTCTGCCAAGGACGCGTGCACAAGAACTTCGCCTTGTTCCAGAATTGCGACTTTCAGCTCCGCCCCCTTTGTAGAAAGTGCTTCAACTTCGGGCAGATAGTGGGTGGTATAGACGACTGCCGTCCCCGCGTCTGCAAGATCGCGTACTGCTTGCAGAACACGCTCGCGCGTTTCGGCGTCGGCGCCCACAGTTGGCTCGTCGAGCAGCACAAGTGGCGGGGAATGCAGCAGGGCTGCCGCGGTATGCAGGCGTCGCTGCTCTCCTCCGGAAAGAGCACCTGCTCCCCGGTCGAGCAGGTGAGTAAGGCCCAGGGTTTCGGCAATGGTCAGGGTTCGCTGTCGAGCGCTACGACGAGAGAGACCAGCGGATTCCCCAAAAAACTGCAGATTTTGCCGCACAGTCAACACGGGATACACCCCTAGTTGCTGGGGCGCGAGTCCGAGGAGAGACCGGGCACAACGAGGGTTTTTTGCAAGATCCACGCCTGCAATATGGACCGTGCCCGCGTCGGGGCGCAGTAACCCGGAAACGATCGACACAAAGGTGGTTTTCCCGGCTCCATTCCGGCCGAGCAGGGCCAGGATTTCGCCGGGCACAACACAAAGGTCCACACCACGCAAGGCATGCACGTCTCCATGCCACTTCACAAGTGCCGTGGCTTCAAGTGCAAGGGGGAGTGGCCTCCCCGCCAGGACAGCGCCTTGTGCGACAAGGCTTGTCCTCACAGTCTTGTCTTTACTGTTTGCGGGTCGGGATGCCGGCGCTGCACCTGAAAGAAACGATCACGTTCACATACGATGAGGGCAGCTGTTTTGCCGGGAAGCGACAGCACAGCCTGCTTTTCATAGCCAAGAAAAGTCAGGAGCGAGAGCATTTTCCTGTTCTCCACGTCGGGTTCGCCGACCACACGCCGCACTGGCGGATGAGAAAAGAGAAAACGATTCACCGTGGCACCCAAAGAGAGTGTGTAGCGGCGCAAATGACGTTCTTCCCCCATGAGAACGTGCATGCCGATATCGCCTTCCTGCACGTCATAATGGTCGCCCAGCACGTCATGCACCGGGTCGTACATTTCGAGATACCCGATGGATTCGCCCTCGAGCTGCCCAATATAGGGACAGCGATCAGGGTTCTCAACCTGGTCTTGCAGGTATCCCCTGATCCGGTCTTTCGGCCAGGCCATCTCCCAGTACTCGGCAACATGAGGCCGGTTCATCCAGCTGTGCACCAGATCGCAATCAGCTGCAACCGAGAGGGGCCGCACCGCAAGGTGTCGACGCAAAATCGGGTGCAGTTCTTCGTACACCGTTTCGGTGGAAGCGGGCGCAAAGAGAAGAGAGGATTGGAAAGTGTGTGCTCTCACGCAAGCTGTCCTTTCTCAAAAGTCCTTGTCGACAGGCAGCTCTTTGCCGGGAGTTCCTTGCAGGTCTGCTCGTAAAATGCCGGACAGGTCATCGCTCTCGTGCCCCACAGGTTGTCCAGCATGCGGTGTGACAAAAGGCGTCGCGCCCGCACCCACGAGATACAGCGGATTCGCGACAAAGCCGGAGGTCGCCGCAACCGGACGTTCCGCGTCATCGGCATAGCCCCGGTCATAGAGACGCACCCTGTTGAGACAGAGCTTCACAAAAACCGGGGTTTCCAAATCAAAGTAGGCAAAACGCTCGGACAGCTCAGCGTGTTGTTCCTGGTAGCGGCGCACGATGCGCAGCGTAATGGCCCAAAACTCTCGTTCCGCCAGGTCGAAGTCATCCAGCAAAATCTCAGAGAGATAGCGGAACACCCCAAGAAAGAGGCCGGCTTGAATCCATTGCAACAAGATCGGCGCTTCCATGCTCTCAAGCAGGTCACGTAGTTCCTCAGAGAGACCCGACAGCTCAGGGATCGGATCGCTGCTCACGGTGAGATCATCCACAAAATCCTTCACCACAAGCCGAACGGGAATGTTGTCTCGCATGACCAACAGGCAGTTCTGGCCATGCGGAGAGAAAACCGTTCCATATTTGTAGAGCACATGCAGCAAAGGGGGTAGGATCGCCGCCACACATGCTTCAGTCCAGGCGGCAACGGTGCAGCCAGAACGTTCGATCACCGGCCGCAACCAGGGCACTCCCTCAGGATCACGATGCAACAAGGCCGCCAAAGTCACGGCCTTCTCACCAGGTGCAAGAAAGGGCTGCACCGGCTCACGCCAGATCGCGCCCAGCGTCTCGGTAAACTGATAGGGCACGTCCGGCAAAGCCGCGTACGCCCGGTGTTCCACAGTCACGCTCGCCACTTCACCAAGCAGAACCAGGCCGCACTCGTCTCGCAAAAAAGTATCGGTTGCCAGATTGTCAAGCAGCCATTGAGTGAGTTCAGGCGCAGCCTGTGCCCGTGTCGATGGAATCCCTCGATAAACAGAAGTATTGAGAATGCTGATGGGGAGCTTCACAATACGGCCTGCCGCCCGACTCATATTCGAGAAGGTCCGTATCGACTGTCCGGGAAGGTAGTCATCAGGCCCTTCTCCCAGGGGAATCAGCTCACCCCGCGCGATGGCACCCGCAAACAAAGGCACTGTACGCTGCCCCCACTGCCAGGGGTGCACCGGAAAAAGCCAGACATCCTGAAAGCTGCGCCCTCGGTCTTGCAGGACTGCAGCGAAACGCGCCAAAGTCTGATCGTCCAGCTCTTCTCGTAACAACCGGGCATGATCAAGGCCCCGCGTGGCACGAAAAACAGCAGTTTCTCTCGCCACTGCCAACCAGGGCAGACGCATCATACGCTCCTGTTCGGGGGCATAGCGCAAGGAATCTTCGTAGCCAAAACCAAGACGGCCCTTGTTTGCCACGATCCAGGGGTGTCCCTGCATTGCGCTTTCAAGACGCGGACCGTGCTCGTTTGCAAGCGCAGCCGCGCTCGGCCCCGTCGCCACCTGCACGTCCGCCAAAACCGTATTCGCAAGTTCGTGCAACGCGTTCGCGGCAATCGACGGATTCACGTCGAGCGCGGGCATCAGGTCTGCGACCATATCCATCATGTCGCCAGGAGGAGCCACAACCCCGTCTTCGACTCTCACGACAGAGGCCGGGTCGACCCGCCAGTTGCCAAGCATGCGCACACGCCCAGAAAACTGATACTCCACCGTGTCAGAAACCGCAAAATGAAAAAGGACCGTTCCGTCGGGACCTTCCTCAAGCGGAGGATCGATGATGTCCTCGAACAAAAGCTCCGAAAGAATCTTCGCGATCAGCTCTTGATTGACCTTGGTCCAGCGTTCCGGGGTGAGCGAGGCAAGCACACCGGCCTCACATTTTTCTCCCGCAAGCGGTTTCCCCTCCCCCGACAGTCCCCCCCGGGGAGGAAGAAAACCCGCAGCACAAGCAGGGGAAACAGCGGAAGCATTTTCACTCTGCTTCGTCTGCCCGGTGGCAATCATGCCGGCACCGGCACCGGCACCGGCACCGGCACCGGCACCGGGATGACCACCGGCGAAGTCATCGGCAAGACCATCAGCGAGACCAGTCAGGGCACCGGCAAAGACCGCAGGAGGAGAATTCTGTATCTCCGTCATACATTGTCTCCTTCAACCAAGTACTTCTGCAGGAAAACATGCATCATGAGGTGACCTTTTGAGCGGGGGAAGCTGCCCGGTTTTCCTGGTAGGCAGACATCTCGTTCAGAACATCAGAAGGGTCGGAAAACACGACAGGGCCGCGTTCCACATCAAGGTCCACATCAAGGTCCACATCGCGGGGGACATCGCGGGGGACATCGAGGTCCACATCAAGGGGGACATCAATCGTGTCAGGGGCAGGCACGGGCGCACCAAACTGCTGAAACACCGTGCGATGCCGCACCGGGTAGACCTCGCGACCGCAAAGCTGGTTGATGATCACCGCATTCCGGTGGGCACCAAGACCCAGGTCGGGAGCACCTATTCCATGCGTGTGCAGCTCTGCATTCATCACGAAAAGGCGCGCCTGTCGTATTCCTTCCACCTCAAGTTGGTAGTTGCGATCGATTTGGGAACGACCTTGACAATCCTTGACAATCCTTGACTGCAGCGGAGCAAGACACGCAGGGTCGGTGGGCGCATAGCCGGTACCCAGCACAAGAGCACCTGTGCGATGTGTCCAAGTCACACCCTGATCTCTCTCGAGCAATTGCAGTTCCCAAGAAACACCGGACGCCGGGACAGGACTGACAGAGGCTACGTCAGCACCAAAAGGGGGTGTCCCGACGCCCGGAAATGGAGAAATATCAACAAGTTCACAACCACTGAAAAGCGCAAGACCAGGATCGCCCCCATCAATGGAACGTTCGTACATAAGATCAAAAATCGCAGCGCTCGTAACCCCAGAAATCCCCTTGTACAAAAGGTCTTGGCCTGAGCGGATCTCGTCGCGTCGCTCCGGGGGCAGCCCGTGAAAATAGGCCAGATACTCGGGAGAAAAATGCTCCAAACCCAGCTTGGAGTATTCCATTGGTAAAAAGCCGCGGCCCCGTGTCACCCAGGTGAGCGCCGCGCCATGATCAGGCTGATCCTGCAGGAGATCCAGTACTACCTCCGCGGCACTCTGCCCCCCACCCAGCACAGTAATTGCAGCGGCAGAACGCAACGCAGCCGCGGCAGGAAGATAGCCGGCGGTGTGACACACTGTCTCACCAAGCCAGGGCGTCACACAATCCGGGACAACAGGCCGGGAGCCCAGCGCAAGGGCAATATTGCGGGCATACACCTGACGTGTTTGGCCGACACCGACGGCTGCTCCACTCCCGTCCGCATGCTCGTCCGCATGCTCGCGCACGGTGAGAGACCAGAGATCCACCTCGGGGTCATGCTCCACACTCTCAACGCGCGCAGAAAAACGACACGAGGGAAGATGCTGGGCAACCCAACGGCAATAGGCGTCGAATTCGCGCCGTGGCACAAAAAAATTCTCGTGAAAGTAAAAACGGTACATCCTGCCGTGGCAGTGAAGATAGTTCAGGAAAGACCAGGGACTTGTCGGGTCAGCCAGGGTCACCAAGTCGGCCAAAAAGGGCACCTGCAGGGTTGTGCCGTCAATCAAAAGACCAGGGTGCCAAGAGAAATCCGGCTTTTGCTCAAAAAAAACGGCATCAATTTCCTTCTCCCGGTCGACCAAAGCCGCGAGTCCCAAGCCAAATGGCCCAAGTCCTACTCCCACGAGGTCATACACTTGCGTTTCGTCACGTGTTTCCTCACCCATTCGCCTGCTCCTTGCCTCTGCCCAACTTTTTCCCAGCGTTTCCTTCTGCTTCTTGCCCGATCCAGCAACCATGTTCCCCAGTTGTCCCGACCTCTTTTGTCGTCGCCTGAGACGCAGGAGACCCGGAGAAATCCCGTGCTGCTTTACTCTCCCGACTGCTCGCTGCGTCCTCAGTGGAGAGAACGGCCTGTGCGCGTTCTTGCCAGTCCGCCCGGCTGCACACCATCATCTGGGCCGGCTTGTCGGGGAACAAGACCTGCTCACCAGCCCGATAACCGAGATGACGGCAGAAGGCAAGCATGCGCTGGTTGCGCGCGTCGGGCTCACACACCACACGTTCTGTGCACGGATCAGAAAAAAGCATGCTGAGTACGGTGCGCCCCAAGAGACGAGCAGCACCCGTGCCAAGCAGATCTGGGGGACCAATCAGCACATGCCATCCCATATCTCCGGAACGAACCTCGGGCCACACAGTCGCAAGAGGGTCCTCTCTTGCCCGGTAGGTCTCCACATAGGCCATAGGACGGCCATCAAGTGACCCGATCCACGGGACAAGATGACGAGAAGCACACTGGCCTTTGAGATACGCAATCATGCCTTCACGAGAAACATCCAGCTGCCACCAGGGGAGCACATGGGGTTGTCGCATCCATTCATGCACAAGCTCAAGGTGTGTGGACACGCAGACGGGAGCAAGCTCCACAACTGTTTCCCCCGGGTTCTCCTCCCCCTTGTTGTTTCCTTGCCCGTGCAGCTCCCGAGCAGAAAACACCTGAGAGAAAGGGCCGAGGGAAAGAGCAGACAACGCACCGGACTCCGCTCCGGACGACATTGCCGTCCCCACGCGAGCCCGCGATCCAGCTTGCGATCCGGACAACGATCCAGCCTGCCGGTCAGGCAAGATTGTCATACCGACACGAGACTGCAATCCGGGCAGAGGCAAGAAATCAGGCAAGGACAAGGGAAAAAGTGACATCACTGTTCCTCCCCCGTTTCTGCCTGCTGCTTTTGCGGCTGCGGGGCTCCTGGAGCGGCCACTGTCGCAGGAACACACTGCTTCGCGTCTTGTCCGGCCCCGGCTTGCGCGAAGGGATTGTCGATTTCGACATAGACCGACTGGGTGGCAATATCGCCGACAAGCTCGTCCATGTCATGGAAACGAGTCCGCAAATTCCCTTTGCAAGGAAGTCGTTCCATGTCGAGCAGGCGGTCCACAATGGTGGCGGGGTAACGCGTTCCCCCAGCACGTAGAGCAGTCAGCTCGGTCCGCAAATCGGCAAGCAACACCTCTTCACCAATCAGGCCGGCAGTCCCAAAGGCATTCACCATGCCGAGCACCCCGTTCACAAAAACGTAATAAGTGAGGCGCTCTGCCGCGAGGTCTTCCGGAAAAATGGACTCGGTCGCCTCGCCCACTCCGGGCAGGTGCCGGCAGAGGTAGGCGTGCGCTGCTTCCCGGTGGAAGTAGCCCTGGCTGTCGCGGATCAGAAAAGAAGCCGGCCACCCGTCTTCCAATGACAACAGGGTGTTCTGTTGGTGGGGTTCAAAACACAGGCCCACCTCGCAGAACAGCCGCAGCAGCGGCAACACTGCGACCGACACGTACCGACCAAACCAGGCTCGGGCCACGTCCGGCACAGTGCGGCCTGTCCGCTTGGCCAGGGCACACACGATGGACGCCAGCCTGCTTTTTCCTCCCGCCGGATGATCTTGGACCAGGGTAGTGAGGGCAGTCACGTCCTCTCTTGAGGCCTTTCCCCACGGGTTCTCGCGCAACAGCACGGAAAATTCATCCCACACTTCACCGTCAGGTGCCAGGGTGAGATAGGCGGGATCATGCAACACACGCACCGTGGGAGCGACAACAGACGCGATACGACCAATGTCGGTCGCCCATAAGCAGGCCGCTTCTACTGCCCGGTCAAGCTCTTTTGCGAGCGTGACCCGCAGAGAATTCGTGATACGCACACTCAAAGAAAACTTGCACATAAAAGGCAGATTTTCTGCATACAGCGTTCGCACTGAAGAAGTCGGCGCAAACGACTCACCCATGAGGCCAAGATCACGCATGTCGCCACGGTCCACAAGCTCGCGCACTGCGGGACGCTGCAACAACAGACGAGCCTGCCAGGGGTGCAGCGGAAGCAGCCCCCATCCCGCTTGGTCGTACGCCAAGACCTCCGCAGTACGAGCCGTGACCGCAGCAGAAGCAGAAGCAGCACGAGAAGCAGCACTGCCCGAATGCACCTGCAAGAGGTTTCCCACAAGCTCGTGGGCGGGCGTTGGCAACGCAGAACGCCCCTTCAGCAACCCGGAGCGCACACGAAACCAGTGGAGAGGGAAACTCGTTCCCAGTTCAGGAGAGTAGGCATCCACATCAAGAACGCCCATCTCCACCCGGCTTTTCGGGGTGGGATGCACCTGGTGTCCGAGCAAAAGGGCCTGTTCAGACTCGATAAAACGCAAGGGAGCAGCACCATACAGGCCTTCGATTTCCACGGCCCGCTGCACAAGAAACTTCTCGGTCAGACGAAGACTGTGCAAAAGACGCTCTTGGAAAAGAGCCGGGGCACCCCCACCTGTGCCTGTCAGCGTCAGCTCTCGCAAACACAGGGACGACAAGGTCGCGAGATCAACAGGCGCAGCGAACCCTTGCCCCAGGGACAAACGCGCTGGACCTGCAAACAAATGCCGCTGCGTGGGAGAAAAATAACGGACTCCCATAAAGATTTCTGCGTTCTGGCGCGGCAAACCCAAACGGATCACACGCTCACACCCGGTCGCCTTTGCGATCTCTCGTACACAGGAAAGAGAAGAAGAAAGCCCGGACGAAGCAAGCGCGGGTGAAGAAAGCCCGGCAGGCGAAGCCTCCGCCGACAAAACCTCCCAGTCACTTGTCTCTCGCAGCCAGCAGTTCAAAAAGTTTTGCTCCGCCAGCCGCGCAGCATGTGCTCCAGCATTTTCCTCGGTCAGACAGGGCACAGTGGATACCCCGGCAGGCATATCCGATCCTGTCTCATGTTCCACGGGCTCTTCCTCAGGCGGACCCGCCATCCCAACCGCTGTCTCCATGGTTCTCAAAGAAGTTTTCACAACTGCAGCATCAGAAGTGGTCTCATGCATCGGAACTCCCCTCCTGCCCAATCCTGTAGAAAACATTCCGATCGCCTGTCTGCCCACTCACCTGCTCATCCACCTTGACCACTCACCTGTCCATCCACCCCTGTGCACTTCCCCGTCCGGAACAACAGACACTGTCAGGGCGACGTATCCGGGCATCCATCCGACCCAGTCACAGATGGGCTGCCCTGCCTGGGTGAAAGAGCAAGAAGTTCGGCGTGCAGGATTGTCGCCCTTGTCGTGAGCGTGGTGAGCAGACCCGCAATATCACTGAGGGTTGCGCACGGGTTGAGCAGGGAAAACTTGAGATAGACCGCGCCGCGATGGCGGGTCCGTCCCACAAGGGCTTCTCCCCTGGCATACAGAGATTGCTGCACTTGGATGTTGACTTCGTCCGCCTGCTCGTCCAACACATCCGAGGGTTGCCAGCGCAACAAAACCGTGTTTATTTGGGGCCGGCAGGCGAGGTGGAGGCTGGGAGTATCCTGCACAATACCGGCGACTTCAGCCGCGAGAGCAATCGTGTAATCGAGCATGGCAGCAAAGCCTTCTCGTCCCAAAGTGCGCAGGCTCACAAGCAACTTCAGCGCGTCAAAACGCCGCGTGGTGGCCAGAGACTTTCCCACAAGGTTCGGGATACCCATCGATTCCTCATCGGTGCGATCCAAATAGTCAGTGTGCAGGCGCAAACAATGCAGATTTTCACGGTCACGCACGAGAAAGGCGCTACAGCTCACTGGCTGCCAAAAGAGTTTGTGGAAATCGACAGTAAGGGAATCAGCCAGCTCAATGCCGGTCAGCAAGGCATGGTGTTGGGAACTGAGCGCGAGCGCGCCTCCCACAGCCGCGTCCACATGCAGCCAGGCACCGACACGCTGCGCCCGCGCTGCCAACTCTGCCAAAGGGTCGATACTCCCATAATCGGTAGTTCCGGCTGTCGCCACAATCGCCAAAGGCACATTGCCTTCCGACTCACAAGACGCAAGGGCATGATCGAGGGCAGGCAGAAGGATTTGCCCGGACTCACTGGCAGGAACAGCAACAACACAGGCATGCCCGAGACCGAGTACTGCCGCTGATTGTCGCACGCTGAAATGGGAGGTTTCCGAGCAGAAAACACGCCAGTGTTTCGCCTCGGCGGGAAGTCCATCCTGCTGCACGGTTCGTCTTGGAACATCCACATTTTCGACAGGGTTTTCGACAGGACCGCTTCCGGTAAAACCGCAGGTGTCACGTGCGAGAAGCAGTCCCATCAGATTCGACTGGGTACCGCCGCTTGTAAAAACTCCGTCGGCTTCCTCTCCCAAGCCGTAGAGACGGCAAAGCCATTGCACCACACTCATTTCAATCAGGGTGGCGGCAGGCGCCTGATCGAAACTGTCCATCGAAGCATTCGACGCGGTCAGCAAAGCCTCCGCAGCCAGGCTCGGTATCAAAGGGGGGCAATGCAAATGGGCCAGAGAAAGCGGGTCGGCCAAATGGACAGAGTGCAAAAGAAACGAAGGACCAAGCGCTGTGAGCACTTCATCGAGAGGAGTACCCTGCTCAGGGCATGGGTCCAGTTCGGCAAAAAGGGCGGCCAGCATGGCGGGGGAAGCCCCGCTTACCGCCCCTTCCGGCCAGGACGAAGTCGCGGTCACAAGGGTGGCAACTGCATTTACAGCGGAGCGGTAGGCAGTGGTGGAAGCTGTGCTGCCATTCAAAAAAGAAGCCGCAAAATCAGCGCGAGCAGAAACGTCGGAAGCAGTCACGCCATCTCCCGCAAGACGACTGCGGCATCAAGCGCTTCCACGAAAATCGCACTAATCATATCGATTTGTTCTCCTGTCACGATCAGAGGGGGAAGAAAGCGCAGCACAGAGTTTTCACGGCCACCAGTCTCGGCAATAACCCCCCGGCGCAGCATTTCCCGTTGCACAACAGCAGCCATGCAACCGTCGGGGAAAGGCCGACCCGACCGGTCAAGCCTCCCCTGCGGGTTCACGAACTCCACACCGAGCATAAGACCCAAGCCGCGCACGTCACCGATCCAGGTGCTGCCTGGCGAACCACTCTGTTGCACCTGACGCAGCAGGGCCAAAAAGCGGTCCCCGAGGCGGGCAGCCCGTGCCGCAAGACCCTGTTTTTTCACAAAATCGATCGTGGCCGTGCCTGCTGCCATTGCCGTCGTGTTCCCACGGAATGTGCCCGCGTGCGCACCGGGGCCCCACACATCAAGGTCACTCCGGTAGACGACAACAGAGAGGGGAAGGCCGCCTCCGATTGCCTTTGACAGCACCATAATGTCGGGAACAACGCTGTTCGGAGGCTGGTTTTCGACACGGTTCGCCGTCTTGTGGGAAGACTGCCGATTGGAGTGGAGCCCATCGCGTGCGTTCTCCGGCGAGTTGTTGGGCGACTCGTCCGGCGATCCAGCTTGCGTCCCGTCCCAAGGTTCGGCCTGGGGTACATCGTTCTGGGGTACATCCTGGGGTACATCGGTGGCATGGTCAATACCCCACATACGGCCCGTGCGTCCAAGGCCCGTCTGCACCTCGTCCACTATGAGCATTGCCCCGGTTTCTGCGGTGAGTGCACGGATCTCACGCAGCCAAGCAGGCGGAGCGGGGTTTACCCCTCCCTCTCCTTGCACCGGCTCCACAATAAGGGCCGCAGGGGGAACAACTCCCGCGTGCTGGTCACGCAAGACTGTTTCCGTATAGGCGGAGCAGAGGCCGGCACTCATGTGAGGAGTACCAAAGGGACATCGATAAGAAGAAGGAAAAGGCAAGAAGTGCACGTCCCCCATGAGATTCGGGACAGCACTTTTTGCAGCAATAGCGCCTGTGAGCGCGAGTGCACCGCTGGTCATCCCGTGATAAGCGCCATGAAAAGCAAAAAGGCTGCGCTTCCCCGTCACGGTTTTCGCGAGTTTGACTGCCGCCTCCACAGCGTCGGCCCCAGAAGGACCACAAAATTGCACACGTCCGTTTTGCGCAAGTTCTACGGGGAGCAGGTCGAACAAGGTCTCCACAAAAGCGTCTTTTACCGGAGAAGCGAGATCAAGCGTCTGCAGGGGAAGCCCGGAAGCCAGCACCTTGCCAATAGCCTCCGTCACCACGGGATGACCGTGGCCAAGGGCAAGGCTCCCTGCACCCGCAAGACAGTCAAGATACACGCGCCCGGCAGTGTCATAAACCTGCATACCACTGCCACGGGCAAGGACCAGGGGAAGCTTGCGAGGATAGGAGCGGGCGTTGGATTCACGCAGGCGTTGCCGCTCCAAAAGCTCATCGGTAAGAGCCAAACCAGCCTGTTCAGCGCGCTGCCCGGTCGAAAAGGTTCTCTCTTTCGCCCCATGCCGGCCTACAGGTTTTCCCACCCAGGCATTCAGTCCTGCCGCCTGCTCCGGAGCAGGCGGATCCGCCGGGGCAGCCAGATCCGGGAGTGAAACCGGCGACACGTCCGGCATCAGACCTGAAGGCGTCTCCAAAGAGGAGGTCTGCGAAGACGCTGCGGCAGACAAAGGGGGAATCGTCGGAGAAAGAAGATTCGACATGGCTCTTTGTGATTGCGGAGAAGTGGTCTCCCTGTCGGTCCGCATAGGCGTCTCCTGGCAAGGGGGGTCAGGGCGAGCCACGAGCGCAAAAAGAAGGGGAGCCTTTTTGCGCCGGCAGCGTTTCTTGCACCGGCAGCGTTGTCGCAAACCATTACAAAGACATTGCAATTAATATTGTTAGGGTATCCTAACTATTAATTGCAAGATAATCTATATAAAATAGTTTTGGGTACCAAAATACGCATATTGCGAGCAGGAAAAAGAGGGTGGGGGGAAAAGTGGGAACGAAAACTCCGCAAAAAATATCCAGGAACACCAGGCCAGATCTCGACACGCCCCCTGCCCCCCTCCCGGAACCGCAGAATTCCCGACTTCGCGCAGTGAATGTGCAACTTACCTACGGGCGTGAAGAAATCCTGCGGGACCTGAATCTCGATATTCCAGACGGCAAAATCACCGTCATCGTGGGTCCAAATGGTTGCGGAAAATCAACCTTGTTGCGGGCACTCTCGCGCCTGTTGCGCCCACAGAGCGGACAAGTGCTGCTCGATGGAAAAATCCTCCATCAACAACCGACACGAGAAGTTGCCATGCGCCTTGGTTTACTTCCGCAAACAATGCCCCTGCCCACAGGCATCACTGTCGAGAACCTCGTGCAATATGGTCGTTACCCGCATGAAGGCTTGTTTCACTGGCGTACGAATGATGACGATGTTGCAGTAGAAAACGCCCTATCCCGCACTGGGCTCCAGCAATTCCGGCATCGTCATGTGGACACCCTTTCCGGTGGACAGCGACAACGCGCCTGGATTGCGCTGGCGTTCGCGCAAGAAACGCCCATCATGCTGCTCGACGAGCCAACGAACCATCTCGATCTCGCCCAGCGTCAAGAAGTACTCGACCTCCTGACAGATCTGAACCAGAGAGAAGGGCGCACCATTGTCCTCGTCCTGCACGAACTGAACAGCGCCTGTCGTTACGCCAATTGGTTTGTGGCAATGAAAGAAGGCCGTGTGGTCGCCCAAGGACCACCCCACACGATTGTCACGGAACCCCTGATCGAAAAGATCTTTGGCGTTCCGGTCCGTGTTTTTACCGACCCCGTCACCCACACCCCTATCTGCGTGCCCATTCCTCCCCGAACCATCCCCAAACCAGCTGACCCATTTTGCCTGCCCACTCTCCAACAGGTCGCCAAAGACACGCGAGAACACTCCGCAACTGCTGGTCCACACGCAAAAGAGGTCGCTCCTCCTGCCTCTCCCCTCCCGCACCGTCGGAAACAACCTGAAATTACCTCGATCGAAAAATTGCGCTGATTTAAAGAGGAAAAAATGAAAAAACGTCTTTGGTTTCTGCTCCCGCTCGTCTGTGTTCTCTTTCTCGCAAGCTGTGGCGACGATGACACATCGTCTGGTGACACTGGCACAAGAACCACCGACGACAATGCCCTGAAAGCAAATTGCGGCATTGTCGAAAACGGCAAGCGCCTGGTCTCACACGCGCTGGGAAAAACCAGTGTCAGCGCGCACCCCACCCAAGTGGTTGTGCTCGATACCGCGGAACTTGACGCGGTCACGGCCCTCGGCGTGCAACCTGTAGGCGTTACCGAAGTAGGAGAAGGCGTCAACATTCCCGGCTACCTGCGGGAGGCCGCCGAAAAAGCAGAGCGCGTCGGCACCATACAGCAGCCGAACTTGGAATCCATTGCCTTCTTGCAACCAGACCTCATCTTGACGAGTGCAGTGCGTCACGAACCCATCCACGAACAGCTCTCCAGAATCGCGCCCACCGTCATGGCCAAAACAGTCGGCGCCTCCTGGAAAGAAAACTTCCTGCTCTTCTCCGAAACGCTCGGACAATGCGAGGAAGGCAATCGTCTCGTGCAAGAGTACGAAGCACGAGCAGCGACACTGGGGCAGGACCTTGGGGAAAAACGCACCACAACTGAAGTCTCTGTGATACGCGCGCTCGGCGGCACCGTACGCATGTATATGAACGATTCCTTCATCGGGAGCGTCCTGCAAGATGTCGGCCTACCCCGCCCGAAATCCCAAGACAAAAATATTTTCATGGAGGAAGCCGGAATAGAGCGCATACCAGACATGGACGGCACTGTGATCTTCCTCACGAAATGGGGTGATCGTCAACCCAGGCTCGAACAACTACAGGCAAGTCCACTCTGGGACAACCTGGAAGCAGTACAAACCGGGCAAGTCTACGAAGTCTCTGACCAGATCTGGATGCTCGGAATGGGGGTACTCGGCGCAAATCGTGTGCTCGACGATCTCAGATCCGCCCTTGTGGAAACATCCTGACCAAAAGTCCTGCAGGCAATGGACCCCGAACACGCACACCCACAAGACAGACAAAAACCAGCACAGTCGGCTTTCCCCCCACAGGAAGAAAGCGGCCCGACACGACCGGGCTTGGGAGGACCCATAGCCATTACGCTGGGGCTGCTCCTCCTCGTCTTCGTCGCCAGTCTCTGCACAGGAAACAAACCGGTATCGCCCTCACGTGCCATCACAGCCCTCCTGAACGGGGCTGACTCCACAGAACCCGTTGATGTGATCGTACGTACGTCCCGACTGCCCCGTTCCCTGCTCGCGATCATGGTAGGAGGAGCCCTCGCCCTCGCCGGAGGGGTCACGCAAGCTCTGACGCGGAACCCGCTCGGTTCCCCTTCTGTGCTCGGCATCAACCACGGGGCGTCTCTCGCTGTCGTCGTCACGGCGACCTTTGCTGCGGGAGGAAACTGGTCACAAACGGGCGCGGCCTTTGCCGGCGCCACCGCTGCCGGAGCGCTTGTCCTGCTGATCACCGCGGGAGGTCGGGGCACACGATCCGTACGTCCCCCGGCAAACCTTTCAGGAGACACCTCAACAGACCTTGCTGTCGCCGGGTTCACGCTTGGCACGTTGTTTGCGTCAATTGTTCAGATGATTCTGGTCCTCAACGAAGAGAGCCTGGAGGCATCCCGACGATGGCTCGCAGGGTCTGTCGGGGACGTTCCAACCTCCGTGTTGTGGCCCACGCTTCCTTTTATCCTGGTGGGCACTGCCATTGCATGCAGCCTCGCGCGTCCACTCTCCCTGCTCGCAACGGGAGAAGAAGTCGCACAGGCACTCGGGCAGCACAGTACCCGCGTGAAAAGTCTCGCTTCTCTCTCGGTTGTGCTTCTCGCGGGAAGCGCCGTGGCAGCAGCAGGACCGATCTCCTTTGTGGGATTCGCGGTGCCCCACGCGGCGCGCCGTCTTGTGAGCTCGCAAAATCCCTGGTCTTTGCCTTTTACGGCGCTCTGTGGGGCGGTTTTCCTGCTGCTCGCGGACATTTTTGCCCGCGTCGCCCTGCACCCCCGCGAGTTACCCGTCGGGATTATGACCGCCCTCGTGGGTGGGCCTGTCTTCATCATTATTGCCCGCAGAGAAAAAACGCCTCGATGAGTCCCACCGAACAACCCGGCAGAAACCCGTCCGCGCCCACACAGTTGCAAGATCTCGCTGCGCCCGCACACGAGGAAAGTCCTGGTCCTGGGGCAGAAAACTCGTCGTGCCTCACCACGACTGCGACAACTGCCACGACACACAGTGGAGCATGTCAGAACACCCGAAGAAACCAGCAAAACCCCCGAAAACACCGGCGGATCGGCCCTTTTCGGGTTTCCACGCTCCTTGCCACTGCCGGTCTGCTCATCTTGTGCACACTGCTCGTGATGCTGCACCTGCTCAACGGCGAATACCCCTTAAGCCCTCGCGAAGTTGCACAGGCGATCCTCGGCACAGGCGAAGCACGCGCCCGGTTCATTGTGGTCGAGTTGCGCTTGCCACGCCCCCTCGTCGCAATCGGCGTTGGCATCACGCTCGGCATGGCCGGCGTCCTCTTGCAAAACCTCACACGCAACCCGCTCGCTGCCCCCGAACTGCTCGGCGTGTCAGCAGGCGCAAACCTTGCAGTCGTGAGTACTGTCTACATCTTCCCTTCACTCCCCGCAGCAACACTGCTACCAGCCGCCTTGATGGGCGGGTTCATGGCCGCCGGCCTCGTCTTCTTCTTCTCCTGGAAAAAAACCTCAAGCCCCTCGCGTCTTCTCCTCACCGGCATCGGCGTCACAGCGGGAGCGCAGGCGCTCACCCTCGCGGTCATCACCACTGCCCCTATCGTGTACGCAAGTAGAATTGTCGGGTGGCTTGCCGGCAGCGTCTATGCAAAAGACTGGACAGACGCCAGGCTCATTGGAATAGCCCTTGTCGTGCTGACCCCCTTGGCCTTCTCCCTCGCGCGACGCGCGGACCTCCTCACCTTGGGCGATGACCTCTCCATTTCGCTCGGCATCTCTCTCGAACGCACCCGTATCACCATGCTGGCAACAGGCGTGGCCCTTGCCGCCACAGCGACCGCCATCGCAGGCCCGGTCGCTTTTGCGGGCCTACTCTGCCCCCATATCGCCCGGCGCCTCGGCACTTCCTCCACTGCCGACCTGCTCCTTGTGAGTGGCGCAGTCGGAGGCACCCTTGTGGTCGGAGCCGACCTTGCCGGTCGGGTACTCGCCGCTCCCACCGAAATCCCAGCCGGCGTCCTCGTGCCCGTTCTTGGCGCCCCGCTGCTTCTCTTGCTCTTGCAACGCCGCTCACCTTCCTGAAAACCCCATTCCCCGCAGCCTCTGACCTCTGTGACCTTGACGCCATCAACCTCTACGAGACACGGTCCTCGCGCACCTCAAAAACCCCGACCTCCGGATCCTGTCACAAGCGTGCTCTCGCGTGCGCTTTCCTGGTCCCGCTGCTCCATGGCCCACCTTGTTTCCCGAGCTGTTCTCCCTCGCGCTCTTCCCTTCAAACAGACAATTTTTCCGCACTCACACTGCTCATATATAGTCCCGCCACGCACAGTCCCGACACCACAAAAAAGCGTGCACAAGAAGGATTCAGATCCGTAATAGCGCGCCGATACAACCACAGCCCTTCTTCCCTGCATTCTGCCGTTTTTCTCACCGGCAAGGGACCTCACAACCGCAAAAGACGGAGACCAAAATGAAACCTCGGAACAGCGCCTCTGCGCTCTACCGCTGGGCCGCCGGAGCAAGCATTGTTGCTGCAACTATTGGCGGCAACATTCCTTTGGCACACGCAGCCCCATCAACCTGCAATGGACGCACCCCCACAATCACAGGCACTGCGGCAAATGACACTCTCACCGGCACAGCCGGCAATGACGTCATTATGGGTTTGGGCGGCGATGACATCATCAACGGCCTGGACGGAAACGACACGATCTGTGCAGGAACAGGCAATGACATAGTGAACGGAGGCAGCGGCAACGACTGGATCTACAGTAGCACAGGGCACAACGCACTCAATGGCGACAGCAACAACGACATGATCATAGGCGGCGACGGCAACGACTGGCTTGGCGGCGGCCTTGGCGATGACACGCTTTACAGCAATGACGGTCACGACAGGCTGCACGGACACGATGGACATGACCGGCTCTTCGGTGGGGGTGGCAACGACATACTCAACGGGGGCGACGGGGTCGACTTTCTCGATGGCAGCAGTGGCCACGACACGATCGGTGGCGACGACGGCAACGACACAATGAGGGGCGGTCCAGGGGACGACATCCTACACGGTTGGGTCGGGAACGACACGATCAGTGGCGACAGCGGTAACGACAGAATCTACGGTGACGACGGCAACGACAGAATCTACGGCAACAGCGGCAATGACATGTTGTACGGAAATGAAGGCGACGACACCATGAATGGCGGAGACAACAACGACATGCTCATGGGCGGCAACGGTTACGACACCCTCATCGGCAACGGCGGCGACGACACCATGAATGGCGAGGATGGGATCGACTGGCTCTATGGCGACGAGGGCAACGACACCATCAGGGGCGGAAACGGCCACGACATTATCAAAGGCAACAATGGCGACGACAAACTGTACGGAGAGGCTGGACATGATTCCCTTGACGGCGGCTACGGCAACGACAGCCTGTGGGGCGGCGACCACGCGGACATGCTGAACGGCTGGGTCGGCAACGACATGCTCTACGGCAACGCAGGAAATGACACGCTGAACGGTCATGATGGAAACGACACCATTGACGGGGGCGCCGACAGCGACGCAATCAATGGCGGAAATGACACTGACACCTGCATAAACGCTGGTGCCAGCATGGTCAACTGCGAATAGCCCAGGGCATGTAGCGCGCTCGCGCATCAGAGCACGGGAAGACCATCTGCTCCTTCCGCTTCTCCCTCGTATCCTGCTGCTGTCCACGACTCTCGACCTTCGTTGTGAGGCAGCAGGATACTTCAGGCCTTCTCCTGCCCATCGCTCAGGAAAAACCAGCAAATCGCCTGATTGACCGAGCGTCCTCTCTCCCAGCTCCAAGCGGGGCAAGCTCCAGGCGGGGCAGGGGCAAGGTCTCTACCGAGGACTCTTTCTGTTTGGCGAGATCATGAGAAACCACGATCTGGCCAAACAAATTCAGTTCCCACACACCCAAGAAATCGTGCCCTTGCCGAAACCCCGACCAGAAAAAACCCGAAAGTAAAACCCCACCACAAACCCGCAATACACCCCCACACAGACGACTCCGTCATGGCCCCACGACAAAAGCTACTCTCAGCAGGACACACACTATGTGTCCGAGAGAACAACAAAACAACAATCCCGTATGGAGAACATGGCGCCTCGGCTTCAAACCCTCACGCACACAAACGGACCTGGTACAACGCTCCTGCTACGCCTCGCAGTTGGCGCGGTCTTCCTCTCGGAAGGCATACAGAAATTTCTCTTCCCCGAAAGACTCGCCGAAGGTCGGTTCGAGAAAATCGGCATCCCTGCACCAGAGATCTTTGGTCCTCTCGCCGCCACAGCCGAAACTGTGTGCGGGATCCTTCTTCTCCTTGGTCTTTGCACCCGTCTCGCAGCAATCCCACTCGTTATTCTCATGTCCCTTGCGCTCACACTCACAAAAGTCCCGATTCTCTGGGGCGGATCCTCTGACAAACCAGGAGCCGAGGGCTGGTGGGACATGGCGCACCAGTCACGCACAGACTGGGCAATGCTCCTCATTCTGATCTACCTATTTATCACAGGAGCAGGACAATGGTCACTCGACACCATGCTGCACCGCCGGTTTGTCGGCTCAGCCGACCCGACCCCCTTCTCTCACTTCTCTCACTTCAGGCCACAGCACGGGGACCCGACAAGTAAAAACTCTCAGGAACAAACCCAGGAATAAAAGCCCTGTCACAAGAGCCCACCCCACAAATTCGCTGCACAAGTCGCGACACAAACCGTGATACAGGAGAAAGACAATGAAAGGCAAAAGAAAATAGTCCGACAAAAAAAGCTCGGTGACTGCAATTTCCACATGGTATACATCACCCCACAGTGAAGAAACCACACACTGCAGCGCTTCGCATAACACGCAGGCACGAAAACATATAGAAAAAGTACAAAAATATGAAATATGGTTTCGTTCTTCCCGGAGGAACAGCAACAGAACAGCTCGCACAAGCAGCCATCGCGGAAAAGGCCGGCTGGGACGGGGTATTCGTATGGGAAAACGCGTACGGAGTGGACGCTTGGACACTACTCGGCGCAATGGCGGCACAGACCGGGCAAGTGCGGCTCGGCACGCTGCTCACTCCCCTCCCCTGGCGGCGACCCTGGAAAGTGGCGAGTCAGGTGGTCACACTCGATCAGGTGTCAAACGGTCGGGCTATTCTGACCGTTGGCCTGGGCGCCACCGACCCGGAGTTGGGCAGTCTCGGCGAAGAAACAGACCGGCGCGTGCGTGCCGAAAAACTCGACGAAGGCATCGACCTGATGACGACGCTTTCCCAAGGCAACCTCTGCTTCACGGGAAAGCACTATCAGATCAACCTGGAAGCACGGACAGATCTTCCGGAAACCGGCCTGCCAATACAAAAGCCAAGAGTGCCCATCTGGGTTGTAGGCGCATGGCCAAAGCCAAAATCGATGCGACGCGTCCTGCGCTGCGACGGCATTATTCCCATGTGCATGGACGAAAACGGCTACCGACCAACAGTTCCCGACGACATCCGGGCCCTCCGGGAATGGCTCGAAGCACAAGGCGGCATACCGCCCGGTTTCGACATTGTGACCGACGGTGAAACACCCGCAGACGATGCCGGTGCAGCAGCCGCTCTCGTCACACCCTGGGAAGAGGCCGGTTGCACCTGGTGGATCGAAACCCGCTGGCAATTTTCACAACACAACGCAAAAGAACGCGCGCACGAAACGCAAAAACGCCTGGAAGCAGGCCCTCCCGTGAGCGTGCCCAACCGGTAGCACGCGACGGACGCACCACAAGGCACACCCTGCGAGACCACATCTCACGAGAGCACACCCCAAGAACGAGTCGCGCAGAAGTCAAGAATTTTCCCTGCTTTGCGGTGATCTCACACCAAGCACAAAGATGAACAAACCCCTGGGATCGTCTTCTTCCCGAGCTTTCGTGACACACACCTAGACATCAGTGTTTTCCGGCTGAAAGTACTATTTCACCAGAGAATCTGCGATAGTCATAGACAATCGCGGATTCTCTCCACTGGTCAAAAGACTGGCCAAAAGACTGGCCGGAAGAAGGATGTCCCAATGACAGAAATAGCTATTCCCACGGAAAAAGGCACGCTTCCCGCCTATCTCGCGAAACCGTCAGGGCAGGGACCATGGGCAGGGGTTGTCGTGATCCACGACATACTCGGCATGACCACAGACCTCAAACAGCAGACCGACTGGCTCGCAAGCGAAGGGTATCTCGCGGTAGGACCCGACCTGTTCCACTGGGGGAGAAAGAGTACTTGTGTACGCTCTGTCATTCGCGATGCCTTCGCGCGCAAAGGCAGGACCTTCGACGAACTTGACGCGGCACGCAACTGGCTCAGCGAACAAGAGGACTGCACCGGCAAGATCGGTGTGATTGGTTACTGCATGGGCGGCGGATTCGCGCTCTTGCTTGCCCCTGGACACGGCTTCTCGGCATCGAGCGTAAACTACGGACGCGTGCCGAAAAACGCCGCCGAGCTTCTCGAAGGTGCCTGTCCTATTGTCGGAAGTTTCGGCGCCAAAGACCGGTCCTTAAAGGGAGCGGCCCAACGTCTCGAAAATACCCTCACGAAAGTCGGGGTCGCACATGACGTCAAAGAATACCCTGACGCAAAACATTCTTTTCTCAACGATCACAACCCAAAGGACATGGCAAAGCTCACCTCAGTCATGATGAAACTCTCCGGCGGTTACCACGACCCCTCAGCACAAGACGCGCGCCGCCGCATTTCCTCCTTCTTTCACGAACACCTCACCTGACACAGACACTGGGCACAGCCTGTCGTTCCAGACAGGAGGGTCCAACTTCATTTTCGCTTCCCATACACGGATTCCGCGGAGAATTATCCACGAGAACGAGTATTCCCGTGCAGGACCCATCGAGAAAAGGAACAAATAACCGGGACCACGAATCCCGGCATAGCCATTCCCACGGCCCGTCGCTCGCGCGCGCCGGCACACGGCATCGCAGTCGCCTGGCTATTTCGTTCTTGCTGATCGCCACGTTTTTTCTGGTTGAAGCCATCGCCGGCTTCATCACGAACTCCCTCGCCCTATTGTCCGATGCCGGCCATATGCTGACCGATGTGATCGGGCTCGGTATGGCATTGACCGCAATCGAGCTCGCGACACGGCATGAACAGCGCGTCAAAGAAAACGGCAGATCGAGCCGGCACACCTTTGGCCTTTACCGTCTGGAAATCCTCGCCGCCTTCGTGAACTGCTTCCTGCTCATCGGGATCGCTGCGTATATCTTTATCGAAGCCGCACGGCGCTTATTTGACAAACCCGAGGTGCTCGGCACGCCCATGCTGGTGGTGGCGATCCTTGGCTTCATCGTCAACCTGGTGGCATTCTTTCTGCTGCGTGAGGGGGCAAAAGAATCCCTCAACGTGGAAGGCGCCTATCTCGAAGTACTCGCGGACAGCATCGGATCAGCCGGTGTTATCATCGCGGCCATCCTCCTGCAAGTATTTGGTTGGACATGGGTCGACCCGGTCATTGCGGCTGCCATCGGCCTCTGGATACTGCCCCGCACCTGGCATCTCGGTCGACAAGCCGTACGGATCCTGATCCAGTCTGCCCCACCCCATCTCAACCTGCAAGAGCTGCAAACCGACCTGGCCGGCCTCCCCGGTGTTGTCGACGTGCATGACCTGCATGTGTGGACACTCACCTCGGAAATGCATACCGTTTCGGCACACCTTGTGATCACCGAAAATATTGACCCACACAGCGTGCTTGACCAGGCGCGCAACCTTCTTACCCGCAACTATGAAATCGCGCACAGCACCTTCCAAGTAGAGCCGGATACGCACACAGGATGCGCCGACCTGCACTGGTAATCACGCACACCCCACAAAAACAGCGCACTTCCTCGACACAAAAACTCGACACACACAAGCACAGGGGAAGCCCGTAAGCGCGTACCGAAGCTCGAAGCAGAAACCCCTCGCCCGGTCTGCTCCCCAACCGAAAAGTCCCCTCATAAGTCCGACAAGACGAAAGAGACGGAGAGGCAAGAATTCCCACCGCCAAAACCACGCATACTCACTCCATCAGCTTGCGAAAAACAAGAAAAATCCGATCTTGCGTCGCAAAAATAACGCCTTTACCTAACAATCTGTGAGAAAGTTCTCTGTCCTCCAACAACATCTAGTTGCAGTTCCCAGGTAGGTTCTTGACATGAGAGGGACCTCCTGATGCGGTTTGGGTAACAAAGAATCCAGGCCGAGAGTCCAGGAGGCCCTTATGGGGCATCGTATTGCACGGCTTCCCCTGCGGGTAGACGTTTGCTCGTGAATCGTATTGAGCAGAAGGTTGGCAGGTCGCGCATGCTGCCGATTCGATGGGTGTGTCACGAGCAACCGCATGTAAAATGCTTCCGACACCGGCACGCCGAGGGAACCGCGGGTCTTGAGGACCGCACCTCGAGACCGCAGCACTGTCCGCATCGCACTCGGCCGCGTTCGCGACAGCCCTCAAGACCCCGGATGCCAAGCACCGCAAGACCCCGACCCTACCGGCCTCAAACAAACGGCAAAGCCAAACGATTCAATCACACGCTCAAAGAAGAATGGGCCGACGCGCGCCTCTACCACTCAAACGACCAACGACCCGAAGCCCTCCACAATTTCCTCAACTTCTACAATGACCCACGACCCCACACCGCGCTCGGCAGTAAACCCCCCATCACACGCTGTCAACAACCATGATGGGAACGACACCTGGCTTCCGTTTGGGAAAACAGACAACATCTCCCGGAGAAAACACGAAACTCGCAACAGGCTGGAGAACAAAAAAGCCTGTCCACCCGATAAACAACAAAAAGAAAGTCAACCAGGGGAAAAAAGCAACATGCCAAACCTCTCGTCCGACACAATCGTCGAACTTTTCAACCAGCAGGTCGAAACACACCCACAGGCCCCGGCCTTCCGTATCAAAAAACCAGACGGCAGCTGGGCCACTCGCTCCTGGGCAGACTATGGGGCAGAAGTTCGAGCACTTTCTCAGTCGCTCGCGCTTCACGGCATACAAGCCGGTAACAATGTCGCGATTCTCTCGGAGAACCGGCCCGAGTATTTCATCGCAGACCTCGCGCTCTTGACCTTGCGAGCTGTTCCCGTGCCCATCTACTACACGAGCTCAGCTGCGCAAGTGCGCCAGATCCTCTCCCATGCCGAAAGCGTCGGGATTTTCTGTGAGAACCCAACCCAACTTGCCAAAGTCCAGCAGGTACGAGGAGAACTTCCGCGTTTGCGTTTCCTCGCCGGCTTCACCGACAGCGCAGCAGAAAACAGCGAAGCAGGCTTTTCGCACGACCAGGAGCAGGCCCAGGACCACACTCACACCGGGGAGGGCCCATCCCGCGTGGAAACTCCACAAGCCCCGAACGAGCAGGCCCTTCCCGATGTTTTCGCCGACACTGTCTTCTACAAAGATCTTGTGGACAAGGGCCGCCGTCTCGACAGGGACAACCCAAGCGCCTATGCCACGGTCTGCAAAGAGGTCGGCCCGGAAGATCTCGCGAGCATCATCTACACCTCCGGCACGACTGGAGACCCAAAAGGCGTGATGCTCACGCAGGCCGGCATCATCTGGATGACAAACTCCGGCATCCAACGTACCGGAATCGGATCTCGGGGCGTGCCCTACCGAGTTCTGTCCTACCTGCCGCTCGCCCATGTGATGGCCCGCGGCATCGACTATTACGCCACAATCCGCTACGGGGGAGAAACCTGGTTCGGCGGCGGCGTTCCATCCCTACGCGAAGACATCGTCGCCTGCAAACCGACTCTCTTCACCGCGCCACCGCGCGTCTATGAAAAGTTTGAAGCGGCAATTGTCGAGCATTGCAACGAACTCGGCTTTCCGCAAAAATCCTTGGTACAAGCTGCGATCGCAAACGGGCAGCGAATTGTCGAAGCATACGCACAAAACACATCCCCCAGCCTGCACGACAAGCTTTTGCGGCCACTGTACAACAAACTTGTGCTCGCAAAAGTGCGCAGGCAACTCGGCCTCGACCAGACCGGCCCCGACATCTATACCGGGTCCGCCCCCATCGCGCACGAAACCCTCTGCTTCTTTTACGCCCTCGGACTTCCCCTGAAAAACACGTACGGCATGAGCGAAACCAGCCTCGCAATGACCATGCACCCACACGACACACAATCCGGTACACAGCACGGCACAAAATTCGACAGCGTCGGAACCGCAGTACCAGGAGGAGAACTCAGAATTTCCGATGAAGGCGAAATCCTCTACCAGGGTGAAAACGTCTTCAGCGGCTACTGGAAAAACCCCAACGCCACAGCAGACAGCCTGGTAAACGGCTGGCTGCACACAGGCGACCTCGGCAAACTCGACGAAGACGGCTTTCTTACCATCACCGGCAGAAAAAAAGACCTGATCATTACTGCAGGTGGTCACAATATTTCCCCCCAAGATATAGAAACCTCACTCACCGCAGACAAACACATCGACCAGGCAGTCGTCACAGGTGACGGACGAAAATATCTGTCCGCGCTCATCACCATTGACAGAAAAACCATCATTCAATCGGCTGCACACCAAGGAATCGATATCTCCAACATCCCGGCAGAAGAACTCTCCTCCCACCCAGAAGTAAAAAAGTTCGTACAAGAAGCAGTCGACAACGCAAACAGCAGAGTCGCCCGCTCCGAGCAAATCAAACGCTTCAAGATTCTCCCCAAACCATTCTCCATAGAAAACCAGCTCCTTACCCCCACTCTCAAAACAAAACGCGCCGCAATACAAACACACTTCGCCGACCTCATCGACACCATATACCAATGAAATCCCCTGCGATTCCCCGCGGGTAATCCTCTTTCCATCCCCTTGCCATTCCTGCCCGGGGCAGACAGCGCGGGTACACACATACTTCGATCACCACTGACCAAGAAACTGGTACACCAGGTAAAACAGGGCCGTCATCACCCTGATACTCCCTCCTTCCCGTGAGCTGCTATAGTCATCTGCTCGCTACAGGAAAAGAAGAGCAGGCGAGTCATCACATTTTAAACTGTTTTCTCACAGTGACTCAGGAGAGCATGGTCGGTCTTATCTGGCTTGCCAAGTTCGTCATTATAGATGACACAGTTTTTGCACCATCTTCGACTGTCTTCCACAGCATTCGCCACTTTTCAGAAAAAATAGTTCAGCGAAAATAGCCAGAAAAAAAGTAACTCTATTGGGGAATAATACTGCTTACTCTTCTTCTCTTCACCCTCTCAATAGCCTTAACAGGACTGACAGTCGTGACAAATAAAACCCCAAAAAAACAAAAAAATGCACAGCGCCTCGAGCGCAGGATGCAGGCCGACCTCAACCGATGGGTAGAGGCAGGTCTTATCAGCAGTCAACAGGCTCTCACGATCTCCGCATTTGTCGAGAAACAGGCGAACGAGGCACAGTCTGAGGCTGCACAACGGATGCCCCTCTTTGCAGAGGCAGTCGGGTATCTCGCCGGCATGCTGATCACCGGGGGGACTTGGGCGCTCCTTGGAATGTTCTGGGTTGAGATGAGCACTGCAGTACAACTGTTATTTCTCGGCACAGTGGCCGGGATCTTGTTTGTGGCAGGCGCGGCAGTACCCGAAAAAGCAGACCCCGCCTTCGCCCGGCTCCGCTCGGTCATCTGGCTCGTGAGTGTCAGCACGATCAGCGGGTTCGCTGGAGTTTTCGGCAATAGTGTTCTCGGGTTCGAAAGCCCTGAAGACATCTTGCTCTTCAGCAGTACTGTGACTGCCGCAGCCGCCTTTGCGCTCTGGGGATTCAAACCCCGACCGCTGCAGCAGCTCGCAAGCTTCACATCAGTCGCAATCGCCACAATTTCTTTGATCGCCATGGGAGAAGGCAGCAGCGGAACAGTCGGTTTTGCCATGTGTGTCCTGGGAGCAGCATGGGCCCTGCTCGCCTGGCGACAATTGGTCCCTCCGCAAAAAACTGGGTATCTGCTGGGAACAAGCACCCTGCTTGTAAGTGTGGCGGTTGCCGCCCCCTCAGACTTCGCGCACTTGTTCGGACTGGGAACTGCAGTCGCACTCCTCGCGATCGCCACCATCATCAGCGAGGCATTCCTGCTTGTGATTGGGCTGGCCGGCCTCTTCGTCTACACGCCCTGGACGATTTTCTACTATTTCAGCGATTGGATGGCAGGCCCGTTCCTCGCCATTCTGCTCGGCCTCCTGCTCCTCGCCGCCGCCCTGGGACTCTCGCGCATACGACCCCGCACCACCGAGCTCATGGAGGAAACCCGCTCCTGAAGACAGTGACCCCACCGCGGACGACACGACGGGATGGGGCGCGATGCGACACGACGGAACGGGACGGACCCCACGCGACAGGACGGAAAGTTTGCTTGTCCCCCCATGCCGCGCAACGCCTTTGCCTGCCTACACAGCTCACACCACACCACCTCGCCCGGTATCCCACAATCTCGACCCGGGTTTTCGGCAGTCCATGGTTATCGCAACCGAACTGAAGAACCGGACTGTTGGCGCGAAGAACGGAGCGAACCGCCATAGGGAGAAAACCGACAGAAGCCCAGAAAAAGTATTCGCTCAAAGGTTTCCCTTCATACCAATCTGAACATCTAAACTATTAGAAGTAAACGAGACCTAATGAACGAGAATCCTATTTCCGACACAAAATCTCGCCCTGAAAAAGATTCCCCGCAAAACTCTGGAAAAACACCCGGTCACTGGCTTTTGGCTCGCCTGGGCAAACGGGTCCTCCGCCCAGGTGGGGCTGAGCTCACAAGGCGCATGGTCGCCGATCTCGCAGTCACATCCGAAGACGACGTGGTCGAGTTCGCGCCCGGTCTCGGCCACACTGCCGAACTCGTTCTTCGCTCTGATCCCCACTCGTACACCGGAGTGGAGGCCGACAACAAAGCGGCCATCCAAATGGCTGCCGTTCTCACGAAAAAAGAAGAAAAAAACAAGAAAAAAAACAACGAGGGATCCAAAAAAGACGAAGCGACGCCTGTCACCCGGTGTGTGGTCGGACGCGCCCAGCACACTGGCCTTCCCGATACCTGCGCCTCCGTTGTCTATGGCGAAGCCATGCTGACCATGCAGCCCGATGCGCAAAAAACCATCATCGTGCAAGAAGCAGCGCGCATCCTGCGCAAAGGAGGACGCTACGCGGTGCACGAGCTCTCCCTCATTCCCGACGATCTGCCGCCGGAAAAAGTCGCCGATCTCCACAAAAAATTAAGTAAGAGCATCAAAGTCGGCGCTCGCCCTCACACCATAAGCGGATGGAGCACACTGCTCACCGAAGCCGGCCTCACCGTAGAAACAACCCAAACTGCCCCCATGCACTTGCTTGAATCATCCCGGCTCGTCCAAGACGAAGGATGGCGCGGAGCCGCCCACTTCCTATGGAACCTCCTGCGCGACAAAAAGAGCCGAACCCAAGTACGTGCAATGCGCACAGTATTCCGGGAAAATGCCGATCATCTCGGCGCTGTCGCTCTTGTGGCACGAAAACCCTAAGAAAAACGAGAACAGGAACCTGCCCTGACCTTTGGGCTTTTTACCTCTGCCCCTGGAGAACTTGTCCCGAGCCTTTCCGCTTGTCCCGGCCCTTTGGGCTTGCCCCTGTCAGGTACTTCTTGTCTTGCAGTCTGCACTGCCCTGCGTCTGGTACCCGCAACAAACGACAGAAACACAAATACGGAGAAATGACCTAAACTCAGCTGACTTACAGAGAAACACAACAGCCGTGCCCAGGAAAGCTCACAAAATGCCATACGAAACTCTGCTGATCGGCGTGAAATCACGGGCACGAAATGTTTCTTCCCGCTTCAGCAACCCCTCCCACGCGCCGCCAAACACAAAACACCGACAAGCCGGCACTCGTCACACGCTTCTTCTCAGCACGCTCGTCTTCTCGTTTTTTGCACTACTCACCTCATGCGGAGACGACAGCACGACAACAGAAGAAAAAACCTCTTCGGGTCTACCTTCCCGGGAAACCGCCCTCTCCGGAGAGGTCCCCCGAACATTTGAGCTTGTCCACACTCTTCAGCATGATGCCTCTGTGCGAAACCTGACTTTCAGCCCCGACAGCACACTCCTGGCCACTGCAAGCACAGACAACACCGCCAAAACCTGGAACACCAAAACCGGGAAAACCGCCCACACCTTCGAACACAACACCCCCGTCACAGAAATCACCTTCAGCCCCGACGGGAAGCTCATCGCCACTGCAAGCGACGACGGCACCGCAGCCATCTGGAAGACCGACACCGGAAAACGCACGCACACACTAGAACACCACGACTCCATAATGGATCTTGCGTTCAACCCCGACGGCACACTCCTGGCCACTGCAAGCACAGACAACACTGCCAAAACCTGGAACACCAAAACCGGAAAAATCGCCCACACCTTCGAACACAACACCCCCGTCACAGAAATCATCTTCAGCCCCGACGGGAAGCTCATCGCCACTGCAAGTGTCGACGGCACCGCAGTCATCCGGAAGACCGGCACCGGAAAACGCACGCACGCGCTCCTTCACAAGGATCCTCTCACAGGCATTGCGTTCAACCCCGACGGCACACTGCTCGCCACCACAACACTCAAGGGCATCATCAAAATCTCGGACACCACTACCGGAGAAATCAGACATTCTCTTCAGTACCACAACTCTGTCACAGGAGTGAGTTTCAGTCCCGACGGCACACTGCTCACAACAACAAGCACGGACGGCACAACAATCATCTGGGACAGCAGCACCGGAGAGCCGATCCATACGATGCAGAGCCCCACCGACATAGTACGGAATGCAATATTTAGCCCAAACGGCACAGTCATCGCCACAACAAGCTTCGACGGCACCGCCGTCATCTGGGACACCAGTACCGGAAAAATGGTGCACACCTTCCAGCACAACGACAATGTATGGCATACCGACTTCAGCCCAAATGGCAGGCTTATCGCCACCGCAAGCGCCAATGGCACCACAAAAATATGGAAGATAACCTGACATCCCGCTGCAATACCGGCTCTCCAGCGAGGTGCAGCAAAACCCCACACATCAGGTCACACTATATTTTCACATTGGACAAAAGCATCCGCCGCACAAATATCCGATCCACTTCCACCATACAGATTGTCTGCTCCAGTCCCCCCAATCAGAATGTCCGCACCATTCCCCCCACGCAGAGTGTCGCTACCGCCTCCACCCAACAAAACATCCTGCCCAGCTCCACCGCGCAGGGTGTCTCCGTCAGACCCACCAAACAGGGTATCCACACCATTCCCACCCCTTAGCTCGTCCCCTCCGGAACCCCCATACAAAACGTCTCGCCCAACTCCACCTCGAAGCCGATCCGCACCCTCACCGCCATGCAGCGCGTCATCTCCCTGTCCACCCTGGAGATCGTCGTTGTCCCTCCCCCCATAGAGAGCATCGTCTCCTCTTCCACCCTGGAGCTCGTCGTTGCCGCTCCCCCCATGGAGAACGTCATTCTCGCTTCCCCCGAGGAGATGATCATCCCCAGCGTTCCCATACAAAAGGTCTTGTCCCGCGCCTCCGCTCACACGATCGTTCCCGCCTCTCGCGCATATGATGTCATCACCGCCCTTCCCCTTGATGTCGTCATCCCCATTTGTTCCTCGTATCACGTCAGGACCATTTGTCGGGCTCTGACCAGCCCCCAGGTCCACCGTAACGGCATATCCCATGCAGAATCCAGCAAAATCCGGGGCAGGCTCCCCGCCCACTGCCCCGGACAAAGGAAAAAAAGCGGTAAACAAAGCAACAGCACCCCACAGCATCCCACGGCGACGGCTCTTCCCGCCCAATGTCTGCCCCTGCACCATATGCCCTGCCCCAGTATCGCAGCTCGCTCTTCGGTCACATGCTTTGCGCTTCAGCACTTGCCCTGTTCCTTTTTCGTGCGTTTTTGAGCCGCGTCCCACGGGTTTCCCCAACGCGCAACCCCAGTCTCACCGGCAGCCGCTTCGAGCCGGCCCTTTTCATGCCCGACTCGCGAAAAGCAGTCGAGAAAAACTTCTCTCTCCCCCGCAAGCCCGGCAAAAGCCTGACACTCCCGGCAAAATCCATCTTTGCCGCCCGCATACTGCACCCATATCACGGAGCGCTTGTCTCACACCCGGGAAAAGGCCCACTCTGATCAACATCGACGCACACATCGTTTCCATTGCCACCCTGGAGAAAATCAAAACCCAGGCCTGCCCAAATCTGATCATTGTCTGCACCACCGCGCGCGAGGTCATCACCAAGGCCCCCAACGAGCACATCATTACCGCCGCCCCCAGTCAGAACATCGGAACCGCCCTCACCAAACAGCAGGTCCCTGCCCCTCTGCCCCCGCATAAAATCACGCTCACTGCCCCCCGCAAGCAAATCAGCCTCACCCCTGCCACCGTCGATCACATCCAGGCCAGGGCCACCATAAAGCTGATCTCGCCCAGGACCACCCAGAATCGTGTCATCGCCACCACCAGCGCACACGATGTCGTCGCCCCCCCTCGCCAGAATCAGGTCGGGCCCTGCAGTTCCAAAGAACACTTCATCAGCGCCTGTACCGAGATACAAAGTGACCCCCCCAGCGGAGACAGTCGCTGCACGGTTCGTATGTTGAGGAAAACTTCTCGCTGTCGCCCCGTCACACAAGGAAAGACCCCCTCCCCCTGATGAACCCCCCCCCGTCAACTCACTCGCCAGAAGCGACCCCGAAGGCTCCGCGACAAGCATGTCCCCGACTCCGCCCACGTTCCTCTCCCCAAGAAAAACCGCAGATGTCCCTGCCGACGCATCTACCGACCGAGAAGAAAACCCGGCAAGCAAAACAGCACACAAAACTGTCAAGAAAAAACCATGGGAAACAGGCCTCCCCCGAGAAGAAGGAAAAGCCAAAGAGCGGGATCCCCTTCCCCGCGTGTTCCCACTCTTGCGAAAAACCCTCACCTGTACCACAAACCCTCCGCCCATCTCGTACGATACATATCGTCAAACACAAGTTTCACTTGACAAAAAAGACGGAAAATACCAGTAATAAAAAGAGATATACTATTCTATATAGAATATGTCTAGTAAAGACTAAAAAAATTTATCCTGGGTATTTTATATAGAAAAAAGAAGATTTTTCCCTCATCTATAGGAAAAACCAGCTCATAA
>Ga0209344_10000524_pt1 | contig 65344 bp, 46 predicted proteins | sample Cruoilmetagenom6_FD_187293 | JGI IMG/M metagenome (GOLD analysis project Ga0209344, IMG submission 187293) | Oil polluted marine microbial communities from Coal Oil Point, Santa Barbara, California, USA - Santa Barbara Oil Seep Sample 6 (SPAdes)... | ecosystem: Environmental > Aquatic > Marine... | reverse complement strand
TGACGGCTGAGAGCGAGGTCGCGACAATCGAGATCGCGACAGCCCACGCGGGCATCCGGCGCCCGCCGAGGAAGTAGGATTCCGTGGTGCCCGCGGCTCTTCGGCTCAGCCAATAGCCCGAGACGGCCAAGATCAGGAAGTATCCCCCGAGCACGATCCAGTCGGCGACGACGAAGCCCGAGCCGAGCCCTCTGGTTTCTTGTGCGGGAATCTGGGCGAGTGGAAGCAGGGCGGGCATACCCCATTTTCGGATAGAACGGGTCAACAGGGACACAATCCCGTCGGCTTGTTGATGGCCTTACGGGGTCGGCGGGCTATACTCAAGGACCTTATGGAGAGGTGGCAGAGCGGTTGAATGCGCTGGATTCGAAATCCAGTATGGAGGTCTCCTTCATCGGGGGTTCGAATCCCCCCTTCTCCGTTTCCATAAAAGGTATACGGAACGGCGTCGCGGAAGTGATGCCGTTTCGGCCGTTTTGGGGCGAGACACGGGGAATGTTGAGTCTCCGCAAAATCGCTGTTTCATCAAATCTGTTCAATCATGCCCGTAGGGTCTAAAAACTCAGCCGAGGTGCTTCACTCGATATTTTTAGGCGAACAACTGAATCTGATGCCTGATCTGCGCACGAGAATATCTCTTGACAACCAACTCCGATTATGAAATGGATCAACTCAAGCCGCGGGGCGGCGGTACGAGCGAATCAGTCCGCCGAGTTGTTCGTCGCAGATGACTTTGCCGCAAGGTTTGGCTGAATCAATTGTTGAATCAAGCACCACATTCCCGATTCCCTGATGGGGACGATCATGGTTGTAGTGCTTCACATATGCATCAACCGCTCACCAGAGATATTTCTCTCCAATGGGGATGATTCGATTCAGGCATTCATGTTTAATTGAACGCACGAATCGCTCCGCATACGCATTGAGATTCGGACTCTTGGGCAGGAGATGCACCGATTTGATACCTGCCGAAGCGAGCATCTCAATCATTGAATTGGTGAAGAGCGGATCCCGGTCATGAATCAGGTACATCTGATTCCGAAGAAACCCATCGAAGTCATCGGTCATTCGTCTCAAAGCCTGCTCGACCCATACTCCATGCGGTCGATCACTAATCCCCGCAATCTCAACATGTCTTGTTGAAAGATCAATCACGAAGAGCACATGGAAACGAGTGAGTCCCTTGGCTGTCCAAACCTCAACGGTGAAGAAATCCATCGCTGAAATGGATTCCCAATGCATCCGCAGAAACTCAGCCCAAGTTGTACGTTTACTCCGATTTGGTGCGGGCTCAAGGCCATGCTCACGGAGGATGTTGGCGACAGTGGTGCGGACAACACGATGGCCAAGTTTATTGAGTTCGCCTTCGATCCGTTCATATCCCCACGTCCGATTCTCCGAAGCGAAGCGTACAACAAGTTGGCGAATTTCCTGTATCACCCTCGGGCGACCCGGCTTTCTCGCTTCGCTTCCATCATACTTGTTGGCAATCAGCTTGCGATGCCACCGTATAATCGTGTCGGGGGTGACAATTGAGCAGATCTCAGAGAACACTTTTGTGGCCGAGTGCTTTGCCAAGTACCGCCAATCGTCGGCGTTGATCATCGGTAAGCAGGATTCGCTTGCTGCCAAGTTGCTCTCGAAGGATTCGGTTCTCCTCCTTGAGATAATCGATTACTCGTTGCTGCTGTTCATTGAGGATGCCAGCAACGATAATGCTGAGCAGCTGCGAAGGATAGAGTTGAGGTCGCATGACTGAGAATACGGCCCAGATGTGGGCTTCTCTGGGCATCGGCCGAATGTTTGGACCCTACGCCGTACGGGTCTAATCGCAAGTGTGCTGAGGTGCTAAAAAAATCAGTAAACCCATGAGTGACCTTGCGAGGGTGAGTGGAACACTTTAAACTCAGCAACATTGCATGGTTTTCAGTATCTTCGTAGTGCGTTGATGTTGCTCCCCATTGGAGATCAGATGAGTTTGTTCAATTTTACCGTTCGTAGATTCGCCTCGCAGCTACTCTGCGGTGTGCTCATTTCTCTCGCATTTATTGTGCCAGTTTCTGCCTATGCAGAAGAGCCCGGTACAGTCGAGCGGCAGGGTATGTCTGTCTTTAAAGCGCCCGCTCCTGAGCAGTCTGATTACTTCATCCCAGGGATCGAAGATATCTATCCGCCAGTATTTTGGGATCGAGCAACTAGATTTACTGATGCTCAATCGGGGGTGGCGGTCAGGATGACCGGTGGCACATGGAGCAGCCTTGCTTTATATACAGATGGAGTACAGTTCGTATACTCGCCTTTCCTGAATGATATGGGGTTTACAAGTGGAGACCGAATTCTTGAGTGGCCTACGAACCAGAGCGGGTTTGGAGAAGTCTCATATCTAGGTGCATCGAGTATCAGTGAGTTGTATGGGGCGTACCTGTCACGGGCATATCATTCTCCATACATTAGCTTGTCTGACTCAAGCCCAACATCAACAACCGCAGGGTTTTTTACCCATGGATACCCCCGCGTCGGAGCTGTACAAGATGTTCGTATTCCGCCGGATTATCCACCGATCACTCAGAATATATCCTTGTCCAACTCTCCTCTCTTGCCAGCAACAGTTGCCGGGACGAGCAGAGCGATCTATTCGAATCGGGAAACTATAGACGGGAAGCTCGATCTGCTTACAGGGCAGCCGTTGTTGAGAGAAGTTGATCTGGAGATCCCCTTTGGAGGGGCGGTCTTTCGGCGTATTCGGACATACTCTGAGGCGCCAGATGTTGGCATTTCGGCTCACAACTGGGACGATGATGGATCTTGGGAACGGTCCAAGACTCCTGGCTGGCATGGGAGTGGTTGGATGTCGAGCGACGCGCCACTTTTTTTGATCGATGCGGGCTATTCAAACACAATGACTGTTCCAAATCATGGAGTAGCCTCAGCGCCACGCTGCATATTTTCGCTTGATGCGCATCAATCCATTCCGTTTACTCGCCAAGTGTCGCCTGCGACAGGAGGGAATGCTGGAGGTTTCAATGTTGATTACATTGCTCCCGAATGGTTCGATGCGATCTTGTTGCATTCTGGTGGAGAGTGGAATGGGGCGAGCAACTCCTGGAGTGTTTATCCTGATGAGTTTAAGGTCATCCTGAACAAGCGATCAGTGATTTATACGATCAAGCCGTACTATGAAGATGTAGCACCGTTTGAGCATCAACTGCCTTCTACATACCCGTATGACAATCGTTTTTTTATCCAACAAGGAGAGACGGGGTACTCTGGATCAGGCGTGCCCTATTATGGGCTTGTGACTGAAGTGCAAGATCGATCAGGGAATCGCGTGGAGTACTCATATTCAAATGATCATCAACCATTCGATGGGCTTACATACACTGCGCGAGATCTTGTCAACGGGATGATGGAAGTCGTCGAGAAAGAGATCGGCGTACAGCAGCGTGGCTGGTACAAGGGTATGATTGATCATGTAAAGCTATACCCAGCCGGGGAGGATGAGGCGGCGTGGACATTGCTTTACACTTACCGGGCATTCGCTGCGAGAAGAGATAGCGTGAAGGAGTGGAGTTTTTGGGATCATGAATCGTACCCACCTGCTTTGCATTCAGTGGTTGCCTACAAAGAAGATATCATTACAGATCAACTCGATCGTGATTTGATTCTCAAGTGCCATGAAGAGCCAGACATTCCAGAATGCCAACCAGATGTACCAGTGTCGAATGGAAGCGAGGTTATTGATATCAGTCAAGCAAATGGTGGGCCGGTAGGCTCATCAGGGCCTTCAATTGATCACACTCCATTTGAGCCAACTGGCTCTCCGAATCTGCTCACGGTGAGCGCCATTGATAACCCGCCGTTTAGTGAGTTAATCCTTGGAGATCCTAATTATTGTGAAACATGGATGCTTCCTGTTCCGGTCAAGGGCAATCATGCGAATCAGCTGGATTACCAGGATATCGAAATCGGGGCAATGGGAGAAGGCGAAGATACATCGGCCTGGACATTGCCCGCGAACTGGGTAAAGCAAGTCAGGTATTCTTACGCCGACCCTGCTCAGTACAAGGAATGGGGTACGGGAGCCAATACTGAGCAGTATTCAGTTCTTGACGATTTTACGGCCAAGTCGAGCGGGCCCGTTGAGTTCCCATCGGTAACAAATGCATTATCATACAAAGTAGGTTCTTCCCCAGTATCAGATGTAGTACTCACAGCTGCGTATCTTTTGAAAGTCAAAACGATTGAGCGTGACGAAGACATTGATAGTTCGGATCCAGCGGCGACCGCGGGCATTGAACAGTATTGGTTGTATCGTTATCAAGATACTGAAGGCCCCAAAGATACACTCCCAAACAGATATTACTATGATTGGGGCAAATGGGATGGCTGGAATGAGTCTAACAGTAGAACTGTTACTCGTCGATTAAGCTATCGCTATGGTCCAAAGGCTGTTGATAACCTCGCTCCGAACACAGTGTGGGGTATTAGTTATTCATCGAAGAACGAGTATGTTAATCACATCATTGGTCTTGATGAGGATGAACTCGTTGAGACTATTGCGGGTGATGATGTGCCATTATCTGAAGGGGCTGATACAGGATACCTTCGATGGTCAGAGCCATATCACTTGACTCAGGTAGAAGAAGGGTCAGGGAATAGCGGGTCATACAGCGGGATCGCATATCCTGGCAGCTGGGTTGCCTTTGATGGTGATCATAGTTCCGGGGCATCTGCACCAAGTGGGATACAGAAGGACATCAGAGATAATTATCTGGGCGCTGTCAAGTCCGATCAATGCCCTGATCTGCAGATAAGTCAAGCGGATCCGGCACGGACTGCTTTTCTTCCTGAAGGGACTTCTGTATTTACGAATCGAGATGCTCAGGGGAATCAGCGATGGTACAGGATGTACAGGTTCCTTTCAACTCCTGGAGCAGGAAACGAATCGGATCCTGGTAATGATGAGATTGAATGGCGTGGAATTGATTCTGCAGAAACACAAATTAATGGGCATGACCCAATCGATAGCCATCACATGACCTTCGGTCGTGGTCCTGAACTGGTACTGCCTGATAATCAAGGAGTTGTAATTCCTGGGGCTTCGCAGGCTCTGTATTATTATCCATATCGGTTTGCGATCGCCAATCAGCATTCATATGGATGGGATAACGGTGAGCCAAGCACTTTATGGCACACCGTGCTCGAACGCAAGGATCCGATGTGGTGGACCGTCGTCGATGAATATGAATCACTTGATGAGGCATTGTCAACCAGCTCGTCTCTGACGCATATTGTGCCATCGAATGGCGATGGCTGGGGACAGGAGTACTTTACGGATGAGTCTCCATGGATGACTCGCCGTGTCGTAGCGATGAACTCCGCAGGATTGGTGCTGTCTGACCGGACATGGGACATTGAAGATGGAGTGAATGCACCGCCCGCGATTCTTGAGGCGTTCGTTTATGACGATTATCTTCGGATGACCATGAAGTTCAGTCGTGGTTGGGGCAGTGCGCTCGCCAACGGTTTGGATGAGGGGATCGAAGGGCTTGTTCAGGTGTTCACCTATGCCGATGCGGTCGAAGTTGCTGTAAATCCAGACAACTCAACTAATGATAATGGAGATGAATTTATTCGTCTTGATGTGCCGCGTGAAATCAAGGGTGTTTGGCTCAACAAGGGGTGTATCACGCCGCAAATCAACAATCCTGCCAGCGGAGATCCAGGCGAGTTGCACATCTCGGAGATTGAGTACTATCAGGATAAGTTTGATCCCCTTCCAGAAGTCTTCGAGGGACAGCTGTATTCGCAGGTTGTATACGATCTGACCGGGAATGATGACTTGGGAACATTGCACCACCGGGTTGAGTATTGGGAACAAGAGCTTGAAAATGGTCAACCCGTAGATGATGATTTTGATGTCGGGAATCCACCTGTAAAGTGGGAGATAAATACAGGTGCACAGTTTAAGCGTGATCCTGCGAGTCCTGATCTACGTCCTGTGGACATTACATTCTATGACCGTAACGGGAGATTGATCTGGCGGGTTTCTGGGGCAATGGAGGGCATCATCGATGATCCAGAAAACTCAACGGCTAGCGGAATCAATGCAGATGTTGACTTCTCAGTGGGCATTCATGATGAGTTGTTCTTGGATTACCACCAGTATGATGATGAAGGGCGTGAGTACTTTACGGTACAAGATATTGATGTTCGCGAAGGGCCTTTCGGAGAGGGTGGAATCCAAGGGGCAAACGGATTCAATCTAAACGACATTCGGTTCCCTGATGGAGTCCAGCAATCATATCCAATTGATGAAGAGTCTCCTCATGGGGTGCTTTTCCTTGGGTCGAACGAGAACATTGATAACGATGAGATCTTTGATTCATTGTCTGATTTTTGGGCTCAACTCAATGAAGATATTGGCCTGCTCTATGGCATACACCGTCAGGCTCAAGCGCCTTCCCTCGACTTGGTGACATATCGTGAGTTCACCCGGTTTGGTCCGTCAAAGGTAGTGTACCCAACAGGTGTACGCGATCTTTATGACTATTCACTCCGCAGTGATTACTTGACCGAGCTCAAGGCGATGGGAATCGAATTCGATGGAGAATCTTGGGGGTTCTCAGGACAGCAGCTGTACGACAGTGATTTTAATGGGAACCATTTTGTTGGACAAGTACAGAGCGTCATGGATGATCTGCTTGCGGATCAATGGGACGGCAATCCGTACAGCCTGAGTTCAGACATCTTCCGGGATAATCGTTTGCAGGTGATCGCGGATGTCACACCCAACTATGATTCTGCTGGTCGGTTGGTCTCGATGACCGTCGCGGATCCCGAGAGTGAGGCTGAGCCGATCGAGCAGTTCGTTGCTTACGATGGATGGGGGAATATCCTCCGCAGTCAAGACGCAGAAGGGCTGATCGATCACATCACCTATGACAAGTTTGGGCGCAAGCACAAAACTTTTAAGGGGTCTAAGGATCGTCACGAGATATGGGGAACCGTAGATATCGGACAAGACAATGACGATATGTTCCTCGTTGAAAAACTGTTCTATGGCCTGGGTACAAACAATGCAGGTATGGTGACCCATAAGTGGAACTTCCGTGAGAAATCGGAGAATCAATACGAGATAGATTGGGATGATGCGAGTGAAGGCGAAATCGCGGATGCCGGGTATATTGCAGGCAGTTCAAGCGCGAATGAAACCAGCTCTGGGCTCCTAGAGCATTATAAGTATGACTGGCGCATGCGCAGGGTCATTACTCAGTATCGAGGGCTTGATGCTCTTCAATCGAACACAGGTGTTATCCGAGAAGAGCGGGTGTTCCTCGACAATGCTGATCGCGTTCGATTTGTCGCGGTATACGAAGAAGCTGCGAACGCCAACGCGCCGAGCCCTGACTTTGAACCCGGAAATGACTTGCCTGAGCCATCAGCATTCTTCACCAACGGGGCCAGCAGTAACTTACGATCGCTCCATGAGACCATTTACAATGGTGCAGGTCAGACCGTGGAAAGCAAGGTGTATGACCCCGATACTGTAGATGTGATGCAGCCAGGCTACCTAGTCACGCACAACTTTACAGATCATGGGAATCGCCCGACCTGGTCTCGTGATCATGGACAGCGTATTTCAAAGAATGTGTACGATGCCAAGGGACGGATGGCATGGTCATCGACTTGGGCAGGCGGAATCGAGCTCAGCCGTTCGGTGAATGTCTACGGACCAGCAGATACCGTGGATATGATGCTGACTTTCGAGCGGATCGACACTGAGGGAATTCCTACAGATCCGTTTGACGATGTAAACAAGCGAGTTGCCGTATTGCATCAGTGGTTTGATCAGAATCAGCGACTCATCGCCCGTGCTGACTTTGGCGAAGAGGAGTTCTCTGGGACTGTAGCGGCATATGTAGGCGCAATTAATCGACCAGAGGAAGCCCCGGTAGTGCTCTCGAACCTTCCATCACCTTCAGGAGAGGAAGAGTCAAATGACCCAGATCCAGCACCTGATCAGATGCCTACTCGTGAATTAGTGGGGGTTGAGTATCCATCAGAATGGATTGGCCCTGACGGAAGAGGTCTTGCTCGCGTCGCGGCGTATTGGTATGGGCCGCATGGGAAGAAAAATGCGATGCTCAATTTGCTTGATGCGTATCAAGATAGTGCGGGCACAGTTCAGATTTCTTATACGATCGATCGATCTGAATACAACAACTATGGGCAGAAAGTACTCGATCATTCGTACGGCTATGAGATCGCTGCGCCGATAAGCACCGGATGGCCGGACTCTGATGCGGTGAGTGCTTCAGGACAGTTCTTGAACGGCATGCTGTACGATTACGAGTTTTCAGAAGAACAGGGCTTTGTTGATCCTGGGGCCCAGAATCCTCCTCCGCCAACGCTGTATGCAGGCACGAAGGTAAGGCGGATCATGCCTGTGACAGAAGGATATATTCTTGAGTACAATCCAGAATTGCGTCGATATGAAGTTGATTGGATTACACTCTCAGATCCACGGCGCAGTACAGAGTTAGAGTACAATGCGCCCGTGGTAGAGCCTGGGTTCGAACTCCCTTCGATGGTGATTCATCCAGAAGAACAGTCGCAAAGTGGTCCGTATTACAACAACTCTGTATGGCCGATTGGTTATGACGACTGGGGTTATCTCGGTGTATCTAACCGTCCGGATCTTGTGAAGGCCGTTCATCTCCCTGACCCAGTGACCGGTGAGACGGGTTCAGGAACTGGATACTCACTCTTCTACTTTTACTATGCTGATGGTCTCCCCGCGATTCGGTTGGACACGCGTGGCATCGCGATCGAGTACATCTATGACGAGCGTGGAAATCTCCTACGCCTCGAATGTGATGACAGTAATATGCCGCTGGTTGATAGCCTCGGGCTTACGGATGAGCAGCTCCCATCGAATTCTATTCGCTATGAGTATGACGTGATTGATCGGCTTGTGCTCGCGACGACCGGTCGTGATTATTCTGATGGTACGACATTTCGTGTAGACACAGAATCACTCATCGAATACGACGCCATGGGCAATATGCTCAAGGAGTATCAGGCTCGAGAGGACACAGTCGATGCGCTCACAACGCCGTTTGTGGGGTACGAGTGGGAGCGTGTGTACGCTCAAACTGGTCATTCAAACGGGTACGATTTACGCGATAACATCAACAGGATCGCCTCCATGACCTATCCAGTACGAACTGGTACATATGATGGGTCTGCCCATAGCCCGCGTATGCTCTCCTACGGCTACGGGATCGATGGGTCTGTGTCTGATTTGCTCAGCCGGGTCGAAGATATGACTGCAAGTGGGGGGGCTGTCGGTGCTCAGCTTGGTCAGGTTGCGGACTACCAATATTCAGGGATCAATCGGCTCGAAGCGGTGATGCTTGGAACGCCATCGGGCAGTTCGCCTGGTGTTGGCGATCATGTCATGGAGGATGTCCGCACATTTGATGGCTTCGGGCGGGTGGATACGCGCACGGTCAGTGCCTGGCAGAGCGGTGCGCCGACAGCGACCTACCAAGATGTGATGAACTCCGAATTTGGCTATGATCTTGGGAATCGTCGATTATTCGAGCGACTATCACAGCAGGATGTTGATGCAAGCACATCGCGGAGCAACACGCATTCTTCCTACTACGAGCATGACCTTCTTGGTCGTCTCGTTGGCGAACACTACGGCACGCTCCATACGGACGGCTTTGATGGGATCGATCATGGCTTGAGTGCCATCGATCCGTTGTCGATCACCTATGGGCTCGATTCATTGAACCGGCGTAGGGGGGGCGCTGGCGGTGCGCCCGGTATTCAAATCTGGGAGGATACCGACAAAGACGCTGTGGTCGATGCTGGAGAACTCTTGCTCACCCAATCTCATCAGATCGACGAGCGAGGGGGGCTCACGGCCTTGACCGGTTTGCTCAACGGAGCAGCCGATGATCCGATTGCACAGGATGCCTCTGGGGCCATCACCGGTTTGCATGGGCGGGATATCTACTATGACTGGCTCGGTCGGCCGGTGCTGATCCGCGATGAGAACAACAAGCCGATCGCGTCGATGAGCTATGACGGGTTCGGCCGTCTCGCGACCCGCAAGGCCCTTTGGCCCGCGGCCTCAAAGACCACGGTCTATCGCACAGAATCGTATTACTACGATGGCGTACGCAGAATCCAAGAAGTCTTTACCGATCCGGTTGACGCGCTTCCGCCATGGCCCGTCGCCCCCGGCGAAGTTGTTCTCAACTCTGGCGGCAACACCGAGCGCACGGAGGCCGAGTACATCTGGAGTGCGGCGTCCGGGCAGCCGTTCGATACCTGCCATGTGCAGATCGATTGGTGGGATCGCGAGGCCTGGTTTATCCAAGATCACGCAACGGGCACTGTCCGCGGCTTCACCGATGCCAACGGTGAGTTGGTGCGTCAGTACCGCTACGACGCATTCGGGAATCTCAAGAGCGAGGATGTCTTCGGGCTCGCTGATGCCGGCGGATTGTTCGAGAACTTCCGCCAGCGTCTTGGCCATCAAGGCTTGTTCGCCGAGCGTGTCGATGCGGATACCACGGCGATGGTCTTCGAGCTCGGCGGTGAGGTGTGGTACCAGAACCGCTCGCGCTGGTATGTGCCCGAGCTGGGCCGATTCCTGAGCAGCGACCCGAATAGCACAGGTGTGCCGACAATGATGAGTTTGGCCATGCTGGGTAAAAGGCCTGCAGGCCCCCCGAGTGGAAGCTTCAGTTGGAGCAGCCACTATGGGGAAGGCTGGGATACCTTCACCGCTTACGGCGCGAATCCCATGATTAGCCAGGATCCAACTGGATTGTTTGGCCTATTCAGCGGCATGATGACCGGATTGGATATGCTGGAGTTCTCAGAAGAAGCCATGGGCATGGCGGCATATGGCGTATCGCAACAGGTGCGTACTTATGAGATGACTTCTGGATATGCAGAAAATCAGCTGCTTGACATGGATTGGGCTCTGGATATGAGTCCCCAGGAAGTAAGCAATATAGGCGGGCACAGCCGAGCAGGCGATGTCGGGATGTATGCAAGTGGATCATTGGCTCTGGCCAGAGTAAAGCCAATTGAATCTCATCATATTATGACAAGCAAGGGTGTGTATGGAATGCGTAACAAACGACTGCTAGATAGAATCGGGCTGGATATTGACGGCGATTGGAATAGGGTGGATATGCATCATCGTGGTAGGCATAACCCGAAGTATCACATAGAAGTCCGGGGCATAGTTAGCGAGATTGTAAACATACCGAATATAAGTGCGGAAGAGAAGCGAGCAAGAGTAATCAGGCAGTTTGATGGCCTCAAGCCGTTTCTGGTAGCAAACCCAGACTATCTATATGACTCGATCGGTGGGAAACGCACACGGTGGGCTGGCCCCCGGACGTCATTGAAAGGGTTAAGGTGAGTTGGTGAAGTACTATTCAGTTGAAAATTTACATCCAGAAGACAAGGAGTGTGATAGGTCTCAAGCCATATTGCCTTGGTCAACAGAAGAAATTTCTGCTTTTATGTCGCCATTTCGTATCCCCAAATGGAATACGCCCTCGGTTCAAATTAATCCTACTAAAAAAGGGCTGTATGATGATTTTCCATTCGATTTAGACGGCGCGTTCATTGTGTCTCAAAAAGGTCAGAGGATTTTGGAAAACTTGTGTAAAACTTCATTTCAGTTTTTGCCAGTTCAGGCTGTCGATAAGGGTGGGATAAAACTCGATATTGAGTATTCGCTAATGGTTGTGCTCAAGAAAGTTGATTGCTTGGATTACAATCGTGCATTGTATTGTGGTCAAGATGGGCATTGGAATTTAGGTGGATTGGTCATCAACCCAGATAATGTGAGTGCGAGTCCAGCAGTATTCAGAGTGCAGGGGTATCGTACAGTATTGGTAGTTTGTGAAAGAGTTAAAAAAGAGCTTGAAAAAAATTTGGTAACTGGTTTGTCTTTTTCGGAGGTTTGCTTATCAACAGATTCTACAGCTCCTGATCCGGTCCCAGTTCCTGAAGACGTGATTACTAGCTATCGAACGCAATGGAAATTATTGCCGCGATTTGGAGATGGTGGCAGGTAAGTGGGTCGTGGCTTTCTCAATGATATGTCAGTTGATCGTGAGCCCCAAACTGCATGCAGTGCTCAACCTGTTCTTTGGTGATTCTGAATGCTCGCGCGAGATCGAGATCCGGAGCAAGCACATGGGGATGAGTTCTGCCACATGCTCTCTATTCAACAAGGAGCAGAACCCGAAAACACAACTCAGGGCCGGCCTTGTTTTACGGGTCTGGAAATCGTGCCTGGCAGGGGGGGGAATATGTGGATGATTACGGGCTCTATTTTGACACTTCAACTTGGAATGGGGCCAATATCTTCCGCTCAGGTTTGAATGGGAACAAAATGATCGTCACAGCATCGGTAGTCGAGGAAGTGCTTAAAGCTGATCTTGTTGGTGTGGCCGTTACTCGCCTTGATTTGTATGGGATTGATCAATGGAATCGGTATCTAGAAACTGGCAAGACGCCTTACCAGTTCTAGGGATCGAGGATCAGTGTTTTTCACAGTTGCTCCAGAATACCCACGCTAGAATCACATACAGAAAGTGTGAAAGTACCCGATCGATAGCGATTAAACTGAGTATACTGGGGCCATGATGCCAAGGCTTCTAACTCAGTCGTTCGTCGCCTATCTGGGCATGGCTTTGGTATTCAGTGTTTCAGCAGTCGGTCAGGGAGAGCAGGTCGATCCGATTCCAACCACTCGGATGAATCCAACGATGACTCTGGATCGGTTGGTCGATCTTGCAGCTCATCTCAATCAGATCGAGATCGAATACAATCCAACGAGCCTCAGGACTAAGCAGGCCACGATCCGGCTTATTGAGCAGGTGAGTCCACACGAACTCTGGGATCTTTGTCTGTCGATTCTTCATCGAAACGACTACACAGTTATTCGCCGACATGGGCGAGAAAACTTCTACGCAGTCGTCACTTTATCGGTTGCGGCGAGGAGTGTGTTGCTGAGCGAAGAGTTAGATAGTGGGCCGCTTGCGCCAGGGTATCAGTCGGTGATCCAAGCTTTGGATTCATCTGATCCAAGCAGGGTGAGCGCTTCGGTTCAAACGCTCATCGGTGAGAAGAGCGGGCTGAGTTTAGTACCGGTCCCCGAGCAATCAGCCATTATTGTTGCGGGAGTCAGAGAGCATGTAGAGCGTGCGCTATATCTCATCGAGAAAATGGAATCGGAATGGACAATGCCAGTGGTGTCGTACATTCATGTAGAGCATCGGACTCCAAACGATGTGATCACTGAAATGCAGAGTATTATCAAAAAGCTTGGGAATCACGGTGGTTTGCAGCTTACAAGTGATCTTGATGGTGATGCAGGCCAGAATGTGATTCGTGTTATTGGCCCGGAATCTGAAGTGGAGAGTATCCGTGAGTTCGTCTCAGAGGCTGATCGGCCTTCAGATATTGTGACACAATCCATAGATCCCCGCGGCTACCCGCTTGAAACGGTTGCTGCTTATATCAACACTATGGCCAAGGATTTGTCTTTGCGTGGGTCTGGTGATGACTGGAATGTATATCAAGACGAGTTGACAAATAGGGTGATTCTCACAGGCACTCAGAATGAAGTCGATGCAGCTGAGGATGCGATCGAGCAGTTGGCAACCATGCCCGCTGAAAGCAAGCGATTGATTAAAATGATACCGATCAAGAATCGTGATGCCGCCAAGATTCGAGAGCTTGCTGGGCAGTTGCTTAGTGCCAATATGCTCGGCGAGAATAATATTAGCGGTGATACTGTCGACTGGCAAGATGATCAACGTGGGCAGGATGATGGATTTCAACTCGCCAATCTGGGTTCAAATAAGAACTCAGATCAACAGCGTGAACTTGAGCTCGCGGTCGATAACGAACTCAACATCATCATCGCGTCAGGCACGCCTAGAAAAATTCAGCAGCTCGAGGAGTTGGTCGAGGATTTGGATGTTCGCCAGCCTCAGGTTCAACTCGAGATCATCATGCTGAGTTTGTCTGAGAGTGAGTCGCTTGACTTTGGCGTGGAACTGGCGGGCAATATCGATACGGGGAATACGCTCATCGGGCTCGGGTCTTTGTTCGGGCTGTCTGGCGTGACGCCCTCGAGTACATCTGCTCAGGCATCTGGAACCGGTGGGTCGGCGGTGATCCTGAGCCCAGGCGATTTCAGCGCGGTTATCCGTGCGATCGAAACCGTGAATGATGGACGATCAGCGAGCATGCCTTCGATCGTGGTGAACAATAATGAAACTGCCACGCTCAATAGCACGACGACCCAACCGTTTTTAACGACGACTATCCAAGACAGCACAACCACCACCGCACGCGGCGGGTCTGCCTCTGCGGGCACGACCATCACGGTGAGCCCTCAGATCGCAGCCGGCGATGATATCCTTCTGGACTACGCGATTTCTTTGAGTTCGTTTGTCGGAGAGGCTTCGAGTGATGGCGTGGAACCGCCTAGCCAACAGACATCACTCAACAGCATCGCCTCGATACCCGATGGATACACGATCGCGTTGGGTGGGATTGAGATCACCACCGAGGGCAACTCGGATACAAAGACGCCTGGTCTTAGTAGCATCCCGATATTAGGCGAGTTGTTTAAATCTCAGTCAGATTCGGCCAGCCGATCGCGGTTTTATGTGTTTATCCGCGCAACAGTCATGCGGAGCTCAAGCTTTGAGCATCTCAAGTACATGAGCGATGAACTCACTTCTGAATTCGATATTGATGATGGCTGGCCAACCGTTGAGCCTCGGATTATTCGGTGATGGCTTCGGGTGTGTCCAATAGTGTGATGCCAGACCAGGGCTTTACTGATCGAGTCGGTCATGATTTTGCGCGTGAGCATCTGATCCTTTGGATCAAGCGTGATCAAGAGACAGTCGTGCTCTCTAGCGAGCAAACAAACCCCGCCGCTATGCACAATGTGTCTGTATTGCTTCAACGATGGCCATCTTGTGAGATAGTCGATTCAGCAGTCATTGCTCAGTTGATTGATTCAGCATATGCACAAACGATGGAGCGACAGAGCGAGCAGTCACCGCTTGAACTCGATGATTCGGCTGATCTGGAAGATGAAATCGAGAAGCTCATTGAGGGAAAAGACGCGGACTTGCTTTCGACTTGGGGTAAGTCGCCGATCGTTCGGCTGATCGATAGCCTGCTCTTTGAAGGCATTCGGCGGAACGCGAGTGATATCCATTTCCAGCCGATGCAAGATGGGTTGCTGGTACGTTTCCGGATCGACGGAGCGTTGGTTGATGCACGCTCGCTGCCGACACGGTTCGCAGCCCCAATCACGAGCCGAATAAAGGTCATGGGGCATATGGATATCGCGGAAACCCGAACGCCGCAGGACGGGCGGGCGAGTGTGACGATCGGGCAGGCCAACGAGCGTGCTGATCGCCATGAGGTTGATCTGCGGATCAGCACGCTGCCAACGAGTGACGGCGAACGCGTGGTGATCAGGTTTCTTGACTCGAATCAAGGACAGCGACTAGCCACGCTCGAGTCCATCAGGATGCCCGAGGTTATTCATGCAAAATACAGCACCGCTGCAGCTCGTCCGAACGGGATTATCCTGCTCACTGGTCCAACCGGTTCTGGGAAAACCACCACGCTCTACGCGACGCTCCGATACATCGCCACCCACGGTGGAGCCACCGGGGGGGGCGATCTCAACATCATGACGATTGAGGACCCGATCGAATACAAGCTTTCGACGCCGGGGCTTTCAATCTCGCAGAGCCAAGTAAACCGGAAGAAGGGGATGACCTTCGCGTCTGGACTGAGGCATATCCTCCGTCAGGATCCAGATGTGGTCATGGTGGGAGAAATCCGTGACGCGGAAACCGCTCAGATCGCGATCCAGTCAAGCTTGACCGGGCATCTGGTGTTCTCGACACTTCATACAAATGATTCGGTGAGTGCGCCGCCAAGATTGATTGATCTGGGAATCGAGCCATACCTGATCAGTGCTTCGCTCTCAGCGGTGCTCGCCCAGCGACTCGTACGCATGATCCACAAGCAATGCGAAGGCACTGGGTGCGACGAGTGCCTGCACACCGGGTATTCCGGGCGAGCGGGTATCTTCGAACTCTTGATGATGACCGACCCCATCCGCGAGTTGGTGGCGGAATCGGCGTCGGCAACTCAAATCAGGCAAGCCGCGATCTCTGGTGGATGGAGATCATTACGCGAGGATGGACAACGGCTCATCGATGCGTCGCTCACGACACTCACCGAGATCGAACGGGTCGCGGTGGACCTTGCCGAAGGCCCAAGCACCGGGGCTGAGCGATGAGTACATGGCGATACAAGGCGCGCGATCCCAGCACACTCAAGATCGTGTCGAGTGTTATTCAAGCCGATACCGATACCGCAGCACGCTCTGCCTTGCGAAAAGCTGGGCTGCGTCCGATCCTGATCAGGCCGATCCGCAGCACTGCTTCGGGGCATTCAGGACTCACCAAGTTAGTGCAGCGCCATCTTCGGTCAAGGCGGATTTATATTAAATCGGATCTGTATGATTCGATGGCGACCCTGCTCGACGCGGGGATTCCGCTCTCAAAAGCTCTACGCACAATGGCATCGTCTGGATCAGGCCGGCGGCAGATATCCATGCTGACCCACAGCTTGGCCGACTCGATACATTCAGGCACATCCCTCGGCGATGCCATGAGCGAACATATTGCATGGTTCGATGATGCAGAGATCGCGATGATCCATGCCGGGCAACAATCCGGGGAGATGAGCGCAGTCTTGAGCCGATTGGCTGATAGGCAGTCCCGATCAGGGGAGCTTTCATCCAAGATCACAGGGGCGCTGGCCTACCCGGTGCTTGTCACCGTGATCGGAGTAGGAGTGACCATCTTTCTGAGCACCAAGACACTGCCCGAACTGATCGGAATTCTCCAAGATGCCGAGATCGATCCTCCAGGGTTGAGCCTGTTGGTGATGGGGATCGGGCAGGCCGCTTGGCGGTACGGGGTTTGGATGATCTTGGGGATCGTGTTGCTGTTGATCGCGGGGGCATTCGGGATGGGCGTACTCCGCAAACGATCCAATGGGCATATCCCGAGCGTGATATTGAAGCTGTTCCCGAAGGTGTTTCTTCGGATACGCACATGCGAGGCGATGCTCTCGCTGGCCGAGTTGCTCGATACGGGAGTGACGCTTGTGACGGCCTTGCGTGTGGTTGCCCCGACGATGCGGGGATTCCTTGGCAGTTTGCTTGGAGGGAGATTCGAGCTTGCCGCGTCACAGATCGAGCAAGGCCAGCCGGTATCATGTATCTTTGAGGATCCGGTCTGGTTCAGCGAGGAGCATCGCCAGTTGATGACCTCAGGCGAGCAAGCCGGGGAACTGAGCCAAGCCTTGGAGCGAATCGGGAACCGGGATTTGCGATCCGCCCGACGATTGCTTGATCGGTTCGCGGCCATGATCGAACCGGCCGCGATTGTCTTGCTGGCGGTCTTGGTGGGTACAGTGGTGATGGCGGTGGTGCTGCCGTTGATACGATTGCAGGAGATTGTCGGATGAATTATCAATATCGATCAGGAGTGAACAAATTTTCAGCACGACGGGCGATGACCTTCGTCGAGCTACTCGCCGTATTGGTGATCCTCGGCCTGGTGGCGGGTGTGTTTACCGTTGGGATTGCTGGAAAGTTCAACCAGAGCAAGCGAGAACTGACCAAGTCCCAGATTGGGATCATCGACGGCCAGGTGCAGGCGTACTTTACGCAGACAGGTTTATGGCCACCGACAGATATAGGTCTCATGGTGCTCACCACTCCAGAAGCCACACCATCCTCGGCATACTTTCTTAAACCGGATCAGCTGATGGATCCATGGGGAAACCGCTTTTACATTATTATCGGCGCACCTGATGGACATCCCTACGAGATTGTATCATACGGGGCGGATGGCCAGCCGGGCGGTACAGATGCGGATGAGGATCTGAGTTCGCTGCGCCTGCGAGATTAAAATGAATGATCACTGCTCAGCATCCCGTACGATTGATCATCGACTCGCGTTTACACTCGTCGAGATGTTGGTGGTATTAGTGCTGATGGGGATGATCGCGGCTGCGATCGCACCGAATCTTGCAGGAACCACCCAGCGAACACAGCTCGACCAGTTGATTGCTGAGTTGATTGATCTTGATGCCCAAGCCAGAGTTGCTTCCTCGGCGCACATGGCATGCTATATTGAGTATGATGATTTCCAGGAGCAGATCGTTCTTCGTGTGATTGATGAGCAGGCAGTGGATGTACAGACGATCGATATTCCTGGATTTGTAACTGTCGAGCTCGAAAAGAATTCAGAGCAAGGTGCACCAGTGGTTGTCTTTGATCGGCTCGGCCATACTTCTGACTACAGCTACACAATCATCCTCGAAGAAGCAATGATCCGATTGAGTGTGAATGGACTCACTGGCTGGCATGAGATCGTTCGTGAGGTGAACCCATGAATCGCCGGGCATTTACATTGCTTGAAGTGCTCTTCGCGGTGGTCTTGTTATCACTGGTTGTTTCAGTGTGCATTCCCTACCTGCGACCATCTCCCCAGAGCGTGGATGCCGGAGGTTTTTCAGCCTTTGCAGCGGCCATTGATGAAGAACTCTACATCCTGCGGCTCGAACAACAAGCTGCTCCTACGATCGATCAGATCCGGGAGGCGGTCTCAATAATTGGAGCTCGAAGCGAGCCAGCCAGCGAAGTCGATATCGAAATCATGGGCCATTGGGTTGTCATCACCGATGGCGATCACTCAGTGCTCCGCTGGGCGTCAGTGCTTGAATCAGAATTGACTGATGATCAGCTTCGGCAGGAAGGCACTCCATGATCAGCCGCCGAGGGATTACACTCGTTGAACTGTTGGCAACGCTCAGTCTGCTCGCCATTCTCATGGTCGTGTCCGTGTCCTGGATGACCACGGTGCTACGCTCACAGGCAAGATCCACTGATCAGGCTGATTGGAGTCGAGCATCCTTGGCGGTGCTTGATCAGATCGGGCAGGATGTGCACACGGTTGATCGGCTTGATGTAAACGCTCGAAGGAATAGCCCCAGAATCACAACAGAAGGCAACATACTCCAGATCCGAACACGGGATGACCGTGGGGTCGGAGTTCAAAGATATGCCTTTGATTCCAATGCAAAAAGTATTCGTCGCCAACGAGACGATGATCGTTCACGGACTGGCCTGGTTGCGTTGCTCGGCGAGACAAGAGCATTGCAATGCTTCATCGAGTTGCCTTCCGAGGAGCGGGCGATGCCGGTGCTCAAGGTTTCGATCATCGCCGATGACGGGCGAGAAGTCCATCGCACTTATATCCTTGATCATGAGGATGTGCAATGAAAGCGCAACGCGGGATAGCCATGTTGATCGCCATCATGACGATGACGGTGCTCATCGCAGGCATCACAATTATCGCGAGCGTGCAATCTGCCGATCGGCTTGTTGAACTTCATAGAGACCAAACGACTATGGCCCATGATCTCATTCGGTCGGGGGATGGGCCAATCCAGTCATGGCTCAAAGAAGTGGCCGGTATGGCGGTAGTTGAAACGAGGGGGATTGCTCCGATGATCCCAGTGTATGACAATCAAATAATGCTTGAGGATCAGGAGATTCGTATTGAGATCACCGCATGGGATCAATACGGCATGATCCCTCGCAATGCTGATGAACTTGGTATCGATATTGGGGATGATCTTGAGATGTCTTGGGATGAAGCTCGCTATCCTGGGCTAGATTTGAGCACACAAAACTCAACAGTGTTTCCATCGCGTGAGCACCCAGCGGCAATGGGCGGGCTCATCGCGACACACAATCCATGGCCGACTCGATCAGGGACTACTCGGTCGCGAAATGGGGCCGCTATCAATATCAATACAGCTCCAGCTGAACTACTTGAGCACATCTTTAACGTTTACAATCTTGGTGACCCCAGTGGGATATTCGAAATCCGGGCTCAGGGGGAGCCGGCGACCTTGTCGCTCAGTGTACAGGATGCAAGGCAGGTGTCTGTGCGACTCGTGAGCATCAGTCGGGTGTGGTCCTTCCGAGTGGATGTATGGATCGGAAGAAGCCGTCGATCGTGTTGGTGTGTGTACGCCAATCAGGGCGGGCGATGGAAACTGGCTCAGAGAATAGGTATAGATGATGATTGACCCACGACTTGAGCAGCAACTCCATCGAGTACTCCGCATCAGCGTATCGTTTGCGGTGATCGCTGTGCTCGTGTGGGCATTCACGCCGTTCCATGCTCAAGTGGTACCTAGTGCTGACACTTCATATAAGCCGGGGGCTGAATCTCCTTCGGAGTCAGAACCTCAAGTGATTGCGGTGGATGCGGAATTCTTTGATCTCGTGCTTTGGGATGTGCCGAATGTTCAACAGCAAGCTGTGGTCAAGCCTCGTATTCCCAAGCCGATCATTTTCGAGTTGCTCGCGATCTCTGGCGGTCGTGATGCGGAGAGGTCTGTGGTGATGTATGACTCCCAAGAAGATATTGTTTATACGCTCGCCGTGGGAGAGTCGATCAGAGAGTTCACGGTATCCGAGATTTTCTCAGATTCAATCTCGATCACATCCGGAAGCCAAGTCCATCGACTCACGCTTGATTCGGAGGATGCCAGTTGATGCGAGTTCACAAACTCCCATCCAGTGAATGTGCATACGCATTATTCGATGCGCCATCGGGTACTGGCAAGGAGGCACAGCTTGAACTGCTCTATCAGTTCGAGGCCATGCTCCCCCAATCCATCGAGGATGTTCAGGCCGTATTCTCAAAGCCAATCAACGATAAAATCATCGCCTGTGCATGCGATAAGGAAACCGTGCAGAGTTTTCGATCAAATATTGAGGTGCTTGTTCCCGATTCATTCCCTGAGTGGATCGATATTGAGCTCTATAAAGCCCACGGGCAACAACTCAATCTGCTCACCGGATCGATGAAGCCATTCTCATCACTCAACCGTGACCGTGCAACGGCAAAGTTCGTTTGCTTCACCGCGATCCTTACGATGCTGGTGGTTTTTGTGGGGGTGCACCGAAGGATCGATCAAATCAAATCACAGCATGCCGAGGTGGCTGGTTTGATTGCATCACAGTTTGATACAGTATTGCCTAAAATAACTGGACCGAACACCCAGCCCGATGCCATTCGGTTCGCCACACTGCTGAATCAGGCTCGTGCGACCCGAACTGGTGCCGTTGAGTTGGTTCAGCACGATTTAGTCAAGGATCTCGCGAATGTCTTTGTGCAGTGGCCTACATCACTTGATATCCAAGTGCGTTCCTTCACCATGGGGTCAGAATCCATCCGTGTGGATCTCTTTGTTCATGACAATGAATCCGCAGCCGAAGTCATTAAGCAACTCAGTGATTTAGATGGATGGAGCATGAAATCGAGAGATATGCGTCCAAGCTCTGGCAAGATTGATCTGAGTATGAGCTTCATACAGAAAGAAATCGGAGCAGAATCTTCATGAAATGGTCATGGAATACATCCGCCGGAGTCTGCGTGCTGACAGCCACGATCGGGATCGTGTACGCGTTTGGTCAACTCCGAAACGCTCAATACGAGTTGAATGGTTCACTGGATCGGCTGAAGCATACGAACGGAAGCATTTCCGAGTATCAATCGCTCGTCAGCGCCCAACAAGATACACTCCACGGCACCAAGCCCCAGCAGGATGTCGAAGCCAAGATCTATCAAGGATTGAAATTTGCGAAGATTAATCCTACGCCAAAATTTCAAGCCAGCATGCAAGCAGATCGAGCGTACTCTCAAATCGGGTCGAATCGTGATGGTTCTCCGACCGGCTTGCGTGAGCAAGATATATCGATCCTGATTCCCAATCTGAGTGAGTATGAAATTGGCCAGTTTCTTGTTTTTTGGCGTGAGCATCAGCATGTATGGAGTCCGAAGCAAATCAAGCTCGAGCATGATAATGGATCAAGATCGAATCGGTACTCGCTACAACTCGATTGCGTTGCGGTGTATCATGAAAGTGGAGCGTAATCGAATGCGAATATGTGTGATGAATTGGTGTGTTCTTTCTGTGGTTCTCGCTTTACATGCAGGGTGTGCATCGCATCGGCTGACTAATCAAAGCCAGAAGAGTGAGGTGCGCAACCAACAGCTGGCTGCTGAGCTCACAAGTCAAGCAACCGCCATTCTCGGTAAGGATCCAGTCAAAGCCGAGCAACTGCTCCGCCTGGCCCTCCAAGCCGATCTCTACTACGGACCATCCCATAACAACCTCGGTGTATTGCATCTTCAGCGTGACGAACTCTACGAAGCCGCGGAGGAGTTCGATTGGGCTCGGCGACTCATGCCAGGGCATCCTGACCCGCGTATCAACTTAGGCCTCGCACTCGAACGCGGCGGGAAGATCGATGACGCCCTTGAGGCATACGCTTCAGCACTGGAGGTCTACTCAAATCATCTACCTGCAATCCAAGCGCTCGCCCGCTGTCAAGTCCGTCACCTCCAACGAGACGAACAAACCGAAGGTTTTCTCACGGAAATTGTTTATCGCGGCAGTCCAGAATGGAAGAGATGGGCGACTACGCAACTCCGAGAAACCGAAAAATGAATTGTAGGTAGCGAAGAACTCTCATCAATGGTGCGACTACTTCACAGTATTTGTAGATGAATCCGTAGTGCGTTCAGGGTTTGGCGGGCCACAGGTCAACAGGACTGTCGATACGGCATTCTCCTCTATCAGGTTTATTCTTTGGCCTAACTCTTCAAACAACTGCTTTGTCGAAACACCCCGAAATGGAGAGTTTGTACCAGTGCTCGGAATGCCAAGAACGGAGTTCAAATTAATCCAAGGATACTTCAGACACAGTTGCGTCACGAAATCTGCGGGCACTCGTGATTTACCTTGCAGATACCGCCGAACAGTCTCGGCATTGTATTCCGTGAGGTAAGCAATATCCCGGTATGAATGATCAGCGAATGCGATGGACATTCTTTTTGAGAGAGCTTGTTCCCGTATAGAAATCAGATTTTCTTGGGTAGTTGCTGGCTTCGGTTCAAAGGGATGATTCGAGTTCATAGACAATACCCTCCACAGCTGTTTCCAACCACACAAGCGTGGCTGGAGAAGAAAACAAAGACTCATCGATTTCCTGGATGAGACTCAGAGCATGAGATCCATCCTCGATGCCCTGGAAGATTTCGGGAGTTGTGAGATCTTTTTCAAGCCCATACGTGGCATAGCCCCATATGAGCGACTCGGCGGTCGATTCGAGTTGGGTTGGTGTAGCGGACACCTCGCCGCTTGAACCAGTTTGAGAATTCTCAATATCATCGAGTAGCTGGAGCATCACTTCGAGGATCATCTTGAGTAGCAAATCATTTGCTTGCTCCATTTGCTGCGTGGATGGGGAGCTCTGGGCTGGGTATTGGGTAGCAGATGGAGAAGGCTGTTGGCCAGCAAGGACCTCGCCCGTGCACCAAATGCACAGAACAGTCAGTAAAAAATGCAGTTTCCTTGTTTTGTAATGAGAGAATTTTGATAAACTCGTTGTGGATGCTTGCGCCATTCTGTGTATCTCCAGAGCGGAAGTGCTCAGGAGCAAGTGGTCGCGGAACGATCAGTGTGACGGAGATTGGGAATTTTTTAATGAAAGCGGCAGAGACCGGGCCAGACCCCGAACAGAACAGGCAGGCCAATGAAATCCAAGCTCTACGCACCCGAGCCGCGAGCATGGTGACTGCCCAGCGGCGAACAATCATGATCAGGATCCATTCATTGCTCGATGACGGGGCCAGGACTGTAACTGATACTGAAGATGTCCTCTCGACCGCTTTGCGTCGGATAGACAGCGCAGTACTACGGGGGGCAGTTGAGGCCGTATCAGATGAGCAGTTCTATGCCTTTGTTCATGGAGTGATCGAGCGAACGATTAAAGAGAAGTTGAAGCGATCGATTCGATTGCGGGCTCGGGAGAGGATCGCAAATGAAGTCCAGCTAAATCTGGGTTCGAGCTCAGCTCAAACAAGGATAATTGCGAAGGAAGACTTGCAACGAATCGGCGCTGCAATATCGGATCCGATCGACCGCGAAATAGTGCTACACAAGGGGCGGGGGTTGACTTGGGTGCAGATCGCTGATTTGGTCAGCATGGATCCAGCTACGGTACGAAAACGGTGGTCCAGGATGCGTGTGCGTGTTCGGATTATGGTAGAGAGGGATGATCATCATGCGGAAAGTGAATAAGTTTCTCGAGATGGCGCGCGATCAAGAGCATGCAGATATTCATCTGCAGACGGTATTCCGTGGTGCAAGTGTCTCAGAGACTGATGATGTGATTGAGGCCATGTATGTTCTCGGAGAACGCCGGGCTACGAAAGGAAATCCTGTCGGTCTCGATGAGATTACAGATGCGGTTCGTGAGCTACTTTCCGATCAACGAGTCCTTGATGCGGCAGTTGATGTTTGCATGCGCGGGCTCACATCGACTGGATACACAGAGGAGCAGGCTCAGCGCCTCTTACTCGAATCTTCAAACTCGATGGTGCAACAAGAGTCCTGCTCTTACGCCAATATTCTGATCAAATCTGTACAAGACACAGCTCCCAAGTACTCGGATCTACCTCGAAACTTTGGCCCTGTGCACTCGGGAACAACTCCGCGATATGAGCTCAGGCGACTCATAGGCAGAGGAAGTCAGGCGAATGTGTACGAGGCGGTTGATCGAACCTTTGCAGAACAAGATAGTGCATCATTTGTAGCGATCAAGATCTTTTTTCCAACGCAGGAAGATCGGCACACACAAGAAGGTGCCCGAGTTCGTCGAATACGGCATAAGAACATCGCTCGAGTGATCGACCAGGGGCTGATCGAAACTGGTGAGCGGTATGTGACCTACGAGCTGATCGAAGGGATCACGCTTGAGAAATGGAGGGTCTTGAATCATGAGAAACTCACAGCCAAATCTATTTGCAGATTAGTGATCCCGATCGCCCAGGGGGTGCAAGCTGCTCACAATGCAGGGATTGTACACCGGGATCTGAAGCCAACAAACATCCTGATGGATAATGAAGGCGTGCCAATAGTTACAGATTTCGGAATTGCTCATACTGAGATTCGGCCTCCAGTTTCTTCTCAAAACGGTACCAAAGGCTCACTCGCATTCATGGCTCCAGAGCAGTACGACGGAATGGTCTCAGGACCAATGCCATGTGTTGATATCTATTCACTGGGTGGGATTCTTTTTTGGCTCGCAACGGGGCAATATCCAAACGGTGATACTGTGAAGGAGGCGGTTGACTGGCTCAACGACCGCTGTGATGGTGGTCCGGCAAGGGTTGACGACTGGAATGTGGATGAGCGTTTGAGATTAATTATCGCAAAGTCACTATCAGTCGACCCCGCAAGCCGACACCAGAGTGTAGAAAGCTTTGCTCAAGATTTGGAATCATTCCTTGAGCACCGAGCGATTCCCTGGCTTGATCGCTCGGCGCTCAGGCAATCTGTCTTGTTTACGCGTAGGAATCCGTTAGTCACCTCGCTGATCATATTTTTGTGTTTGTCAGTGGTTGCATCCGGGATTATCTGGGGATCCGCAAGCTCGAAGCTCCAGATGGAAAGAGCTCAAGCGGATTCGGCCCGCGAGATTGAATCACTGCAAACTCAGTTAACTCTTGAGCAGTTGCGTGTTGATCAGATCAAAGAGAAATCCGCCTTGCTTCGTTCCGTCATATTGACATGGAAGGAAGTGCTGCAAGCCGGCGACGACCAAGAGCAACTGGTGACGAACCTTCTCTTTTTACAATCGATGAGTCTCAATAGCTATATCGAGGAAGATCCTGAACTTCTCAATGGGTTGGTAGCACGTAAGATCGAGGCTGGCGAGGAGCTCCTTGAACACCTAGTGGCTCATTCAACTTCATCCATTCAAATCGCAATATGGCATGAAGTGCTGGCTGAATGGTATGTTGGGGTGGAAAGTTCAAAGGCTGTGGAGCATCTTCATGCGGCCATGAGCTACATTGATCAGTACGCCCCAATGGATGTAGGATGGCGTCAAAGAATCATGATCCAGTTGGAATTTTTGAGGATTGATTCAGCAGAATCATGATATGGTAGGCAATAGCTAATCATCGAGTAGCGGAGCGGGGGGCCAGCAGATTGTGACACCCTTCCACATGGCGAATATCACGCCACAAAACGATTTTTCGGCCTCATCTTGATCACCGGGTAGAGCAATCGTGGATCATCACCGACGTGTTGTCGTCTAATCGTGATCTTGGGCTCGAGTTCACCTCCTTCCGTATAGCGTATGAGATCTGGATGGTGCGTTCCACACTCGGCTTCACTTGGGGTCAGCATACCAAAAGAGGCGTGCGGCCGGTAGAGATTATGCCAGTTGGCGTTTGCATCTAGGCGCTTCTGGATAGCGTTGAGATTTGGCGGGAAGAGCGATACACGCCACCATCTTTTGAGGCTCCAGAATAGCCGATCCACCTTCGCGTTGAACTGCCAGACACGGGCCGGTGATCGCGCTTGTTTTATTTTTCGCTGGATCATGCCGACGAAGAATGCCATTTGAAACTGCCCACCACGATCCATGATGATGAATCGGGGCGCTGTGTTTTCACAGATTGATTGATCAATGAACTCGAGTAGATCGGCAGTAGGTGGTGTACCGCAATAGGCTTGTAATCCAATGATCTTCCTGCTGAAACCGTCAATGATTGCTGCGATCTCATACCGCATCCAGAGCACACGGACTGTGGTCATGTCCATGTGCCAGACATGGTGAGCACTGATTGGATGAAGGAGATGGCCTTGTGTATTTTTGCTCCTTGGATTCTGCAGTTGTCTCTCTTTGGAGGATGGGCTGGGAGATGGTTCCTCAAGGATTCGCCGCACTGATGCCTGGCTGATCTGGATCCCGGACCGCATGATGTGGCGAGCGATGGTGCGTGTGCCAAAGTCGCGCTCGGGGCAGAGCTAACGGATCTCATGGACGAGCCAGCGGACCCCTTCGTGGAGTTTGTTCCATGGTGGTGCGCCGACCAACTGATCTGCTTTGAGCTTGTCCCGCAGCGCCCGTTTCCAGTTCCGAATCGTGTTGGGATGAACAACGAATCGAGCTGCAGCTTCTTTGCATGACCATCCGCGCAAACACTAGAGTTGGAGAATCTCCCATCGCTCTTGAGGCGAGTAGTAGGGGCGGAGTTTCGGCGATTTGCAATGACGCTGGAATCGGTAGATCGCCAACTCGCGCTCGAGTAAAACGGATTCGGTATGAGCATGGTCCCGCTGGACCAGCAGACGCACCATCGGCATGGGATGTTCATAAGCCCGTGCTCTTGCCGTTAAATAGCCCCGCATAAAGAGGACAGAGACCGATTCAACAAGATCCCAAACGGATCGTTCACCCTGATTCATTCCAGACCTTCCAATGTCCAGTCATGAACGGCCAGGATCTGGTAAGATATTGCCTGTGAAGCATTTAGGAGATGGGTCAGTGTCGTATTTGTGGACAAAAAGGACACCCAAAGTTGCTCGAGAGACTCACCACAATCTCCTGGCCCACCGCGATGGGGCTTCAATAGAGGCGACCATGCCAATCTCGGCCAGTTTAACAACCAACGCCGATTCAGGGGAGCAGTGCCGCTTTGATCAGAAGCGGAACGAGAGACTGTTTGACATATCTTGGATCACCCCCCGTTACCATAAATGGTATACGGAACGGCGTCGCGGAAGTGATGCCGTTTCGGCCGTTTTGGGGCGAGACACGGGGTATGTAGAGTCTCCGTGAAATCGCTATTCGAATCAAATACAAGAAAACGCACCGAGTTAGGTGACTTGACCTATGGGCAAAGAAAAAGGCATCCGTGCGGCTGGGCACACGGATGCCTGAGTTGTGGTAGGGGGCATTCAATCAGTGACGATGCGAATCCTTACGGGCATCCATCGCCGAAGGCGTCGAGGAATGCGGAGACATCGAAGAAGTCGAACAATCCGTCATTGGTGAAGTCTGCTATTGGATCCTGATCACCGAAGCGATCAAGGAATGCGGAGACATCGAAGAAATCTAACACCCGATTGTTATCCATATCAGCAGGGCAGTCAGCGGCCTCTTCGACTTCGAATCGGGCGAGTAGGGCACGCCCGGCGGAAAGGCTCCCGCTTACAGAGAAGCTCCCGACTGCGAGTTGCAGATCTCCAGAATCGCCACAGGTCTCATTGATATTGGTTTCGATTCCGAAGTTGTCACTGAAAATCGTGTCGTAGCCACCAACCGCCAGGTAGTAGGTGCCGGCCGAGAGATTGATGTCGATCTGACTCTGGCGAGCGGGTGATGGGCCGCAGAAATCATCGTTCTGTTCGATCAGGTTGCCGGAAGCATCGAAGATCGCGATCTCGGTATCGAAGTTGCTTCCGCATGTCGAGAATGTGATGATCTCGCTCTCGTTGCCGATCACGCCGAGTGCTCCATCGGCATCTGCATCGGCCTGGGTCGGGATCTCGCAATCGTCTGGAATGCCGTTGCCATCGCAATCGAGTTCCTCAGCATCAGGAGTCCCATCGCCATCACAGTCGGCTTCGCCAACAACAAAGGTCAAGATTCGCGTGCGATTGCTCCCGAGTGAGTTGGATTCGTTATAGACCCCGACCGGAGCGCTCACATTGAGTACATAGTTGCCGCTCGCAGAGCAACCATTCGCATGGTCAACAGAGAACCCGCTACCAAATACGGCGTTGTAGCCCGTGGTCCCGACGAGGTACTGGCCGGCGGGGAGATTGGCAGTGATCTGACTCTGGCGAGCGGGTGCTGGGCCACAGAAATCATCGTTCTCTGAGACTACTTCTCCAAAGATGTCCCATATCACAAGCTCGGTGTCGAAGTCGCTTCCGCAGGTGTCGATTGTGATCGTTTCGAATGCATTTGCGATTGTTCCGATGCTCGAAACATTGTTGAAGTCGAAATCAGTGGCGACATCGACCGTGTCGTTTACTCCGTTGCTATCACAGTCCTGGTAACCCATAATGCGGAGGTTGCTCGTTGGTGGCTGCTGCCAGCCGAGTGATCTCGCCTCGCGGACAAAGTCAAAGTGAGGCTGCGAACCGTTGCTGAGCCCACGGATCCGAACAGTGTGCCATCCAGAATCGAGCTGCATAAACATCTGCTTGGAAAGACGGGTGCTCGAGTTTGTGCGAGTCAATGAGCCCGAGTTGATGGAACTGCCGACCAATACGCCGTCGATCATCAGGTCCATGTCGTCGGGATGATCAACCCGGAACGCAAACTCATCGCGTGCAGGAACAAACATTTCAAACTCAAAGACGGTCACACGGGTTGCGTTCGATCCATGATTGTAGAATGAAACCATCGTTGGAAGGATATCGCCCACGATTGGGGTCACACTCGAACTGTTTGGGTCAAACGACGCAAGGTCTGTCAAGCCAGGAGTCGTGTAGATCGTGCGCGATACACCTTGGATGCCGCTTGAAGGATCAGCGTTTCCTGGCTCGAAGGTTTCACACTCGTCTGGGATATTGTCGTTATCTACATCTTGGGAGGTACCGGAAAGGATATCGATGAGGTCGATAATTAGATTGTTGTTGCAATCGCTGAAGCCGTTTGTGATCGTCTGACGCCAGCCCATGTCATCGAGCGGCTGAACATCCGCATTCGAGTAGAAGTTTGGACAGTTGGAAGCCCCTCTGTTGAGAACCGGATCCATGACTCCGAGCTTGTCCTCAAAGTTTGGGATGAACAGCAGATGTGATGGTTGATTGTCATCACCTGATTCGAGGAGGGTTGATGTGCCGGTCGGGAAGCTGCTATAGAAATGGTTTTCACCGGTGAACTGTTCGCCGATCCGTGGATTGGTCTCGAAGGTGGCAAGCGAGATAGGAAAGTTGGCCGCCCGGAACCGAGCGATATCGAGCCCCTGGATCTGTGAGTTGCTGTTGCCGCCTCCTTCACTGATATCGCTGGTGAACCCCAGCGAGTGTGTGAACTCGTGAACGGCGACATCGATCAACGAGCTCTGGGATCCGACGGGTGCTACATCACAGCCGACGAAGTTCCAGTTCACACTGGAGTTGAGCGTGATAGAGACCGCCTCGCCTTGCGGGACCACGGTGTCTCCAAAGATCGCGCGGAGCTGAGCTTCAGTCACACGGACCTCTGTTTCAGTCGTGGCGCTGGTCGAGCCGTCGTAGAGCACCTGGATACTCGTATCCGGCAGTGCATTGGCAAAGGCCGGGTTGTCCCGCTGAGATTGGCTCCGCAGGCCTTCTACATAGACCGACCATGGTATCGTGTACCGGTCCGAACCCGCGGACCCGATCACATCATCGTTGTCCTCGTCATTATCCGAACTAAAATCAAAGAGGGCGATACTCGCTCCGATCTCGACGCGATTATCAAGAACCGTATCGATGTACTCGATCGCCCGGCGCATTGGCGGAAGATACAAGGCGTGGAGCGTGAAGTCGCTGTTGCCGTAGGTCAATCTGAACGCTGGAGATTCGCCCACGAGTTCGCTGGTCGAGCCGCGTTGATGTGTGTTCATCTGCTGGAAATCTCGATCGGCATGGCGATAAAGGTCTTGTAGATCAATCACAGCGCCGTTGTGGCCACAGATCCCCTTGTACACGCGTTCAACCTGGGTGACTCCGAGGTCATTGGCCCACTGGGGAACCTGCATCGGGACGATCAGCATCGGCTGTTCCAGGGATCCGACGATGCGTGCATGATTGACCGGATGGTCCGGAGTTGACTCACTAATGCCAGCTGAGCCCGCGATGGCGTGCCCCGAAACAACAGATAACAGCACGCCGAGCTGAGCACTCGCAGTCAACAGCCGATCTTTTCTTCGCTTACTTGCATTCATGACGATTCCTCGATTGTATTGGGTGATAGTTCCAAATCCATGGGGGCTCTCTCGCCCCATGGACCCTCTACAGTGTCATGCGTAACCGGGGGGATATGAGCGCAATGGAACCCTTGGTTTTGGGGAAAAAGCAGCCTGAGCCCGTTGAATTGGGCATCAAGAGCCTCTCTCGGCTAAAACTGGTCACGAATATCGGAGCTTATGAGCTGCAAGGGCGCGCTAGTTAGAGCCCAGAGCTTCAAGTCGAGTTTTCCAAGTACGGCTCTTCTCTAGATACCCTGAGGCGGGCTCAATCTCATGCCACTTCTCATAGAAGCTCGTAAGCGATCTCAAGGTCGGCTCCTGCTGATCGTCTATGGCGTCCTCTCGATTCACACACGCCCAAGACTCGATCAAGTCTGCTTCTGCATCTTCGAATCGGTTGAGATCTTGTAGGATTTTCGCTCGGAGATTGAGATACTCAGCGAGACGGGTATCCTGCTCGCCGTATGCCGTGCGTGCAGATCGCAGAGCACGGTCGACCGCGGCCAGCGCCGGCTCATATTGCTCTTTTTTAACCAAGCAGCTCGTTAGCGTTGTGAGTGTAGCACGGCTATTTTCTTGGAGCATCTCTGGATCACGCGATTCAAGATCCGTGATCAACGCGAACGCGATCTCCTCAGCTCGGTCATATTCCCCGACATCAAACAAGGACCGTGCATAGCTGCTACGGAGATAAATCGAGGTGGGGTGAGTGGGGCCGAGCCGTTGGAGAGATTGTTCGATTCCCGCATTGAGCAGCGCGAGTGCCTCTGTATGCTGTCCGAGCCGAGTGTGCGCGAGTGATAGTTTGACCAGCGTGTTGAGTGTTCGTGGATCACCTTCGCCCAATACTTCGGCTTGCCCAGCATACGCCTCATTTGCGAGCTCAAGGGCACGATCAAAGTTACCCGTCCGCCCCATCAAGGTCGCGAGGGCATCGATTGTGGAGAGTGTTGTCGGGTGTCGATCGCCGTACTGCTCACGCTTGATTTGCAAGGTTTCTTGGAGGATTGGAGCGGCTTCCTCAATTTGCTCGGTGCGGGTGAGCAAGGCGCCGAGATTTCCGATGACACGGAGGCGAAACTGGGAGGCCTCTGGCGAATCAAGCTGGTCGATAATGGCAAGTTGGCGTCGAGTAAGTTCAATCGCCTCCGCGTCACGCTCTTGCATCGCGAGATCACCGACAATGCTGTGCATGATTCGTGCATTCTCAAAGGAGATCTCGCCATGCTCCTGCTGGGTCAGGGCCCATTCCCGGCGATGATGGTGCTCTGCACGCTCCAGCGAACCGAGCCGGCCGAACAAGTATCCGAGCGCATTATGAATCTTGGATTCGAAGTCTGGACGCCCCTCGAACCGTCCCTCGATACTGTCTGAAGCATTGACGAGCGCTTCGCGTACGGTGAGTTCTTTGTTTGTTGTCCTGGCCGGATCCGCTGCGGAGAGGACATCCATGACGAAGAACCGGCTGAGTTCTTCTGCGGTCTGCGCCTCGAGCGTTGCGCGTTGAGCCTCACTCGCTGCTTGCTCTGAGGCTTTCGTTGCTTCAATCTGTGCCGCCAGTTCATCGGCTGCGGCGAGCCGAGCCTTCTCCCGCTCATCGAGCGCCCAGACAAGCCCCGATGTTGTCCCCGCAATCCCGAGCAAGAGCACACCGAACAACGCCAACGCGGCCACGACAGCTTTCCGGTTTCGTTGAACAAACATACTGAGTTTGTAAGCGTTGGTCGGCGGACGGGCGTGGATCGGTTCCTTCTCAAGGTATCGGCCGATGTCCTCGGCCAGTGCGTTGACCCCTTCGTACCGACGCGTGCGGTCCTTTTCGAGGGCCTTCATCACAATCCAATCGAGATCGCCCTGGATTTCCTGCTGAAGCTTTCTTGGCTCGGTATGCCGGAACCGAGAAATCTCGGCGATGGTCTCTATGGAACTTAATCTTGTGCTCGGTTTGGGCGGCGTGACATCGCGGATCATCCGTTGGATCACTTCATAACTTGATTTGCTCAGCGTTTTGCCCTCAAGTGGGGTCGCTCCTGTGAGCAACTCATAGAGCAGGACGCCGAGGGAATAGACATCGCTTCGGGTATCAATATCTTCCTGCGACATGCCTGCTTGTTCTGGGCTCATGTACGCCGGTGTGCCCACGAGCTGGCGGGCTTGGGTATGAACCGTGTGTTCACTCAGCCGCATCGTCGTCGCCTTGGCGACACCGAAATCGATGACCTTGGGGGATGGCTGGCCGTCCTGTTGGCAGACTAGCACATTGCTGGGCTTGATATCGCGGTGGATGATGCTTTTCTGGTGAGCGTGCTGTACTGCATCGCAGACCTTGCGGAACAGGTTGAGCCGATCTCGGATGCTGAGTGCGTGTTGGTCACAGTAGTGTGTGATGGCCACTCCATGAACCAGCTCCATCACAAAGTACGGGCGGCCGCTGTTGGTTGCACCGGCGTCGTAGACCTTTGCGATCCCAGAGTGGTCCATCATCGCCAACGCCTGGCGTTCTGCTTCGAACCGGGAGATCACTTGGCGCGTGTCCATTCCGAGCTTGATGATCTTCAGCGCGACCTCTCGATTGACCGGCGAAGTCTGTTGGGCGCGGTAGACACTCCCGAAGCCCCCCTCGCCGATCAACTCTTGGACGGTGTAGTTGCCGATGATCGCTCCTGGCTTCTCTTCTGCGTGGAGTGAGCCAGAATCCTCGATTTGAACAGTTTCCTCACTCGCCCCGCCAGTCGGCTGATCGAAGAACCCCTGCTCGCCTGCTTGCTCCATAGCATCGATGAGTGATTCGACCTGATTTCTGAGAGCAGAATCCCCAGCACATACAGAATCAAGATATTCTGCCCGCTCTTTCGGGCTCAACTCTATTGCGTGAGCGAAGATCTCTTGCTCGCGATCTCGGTGTTCATTCATTGTGCTGAATCCTCTGGGCCAGAGCTAGAAAGCTCACGAAAGAGCCAGGCGCGAGCAAATGCCCAATCGAGATCGACTGTTCTCGCAGAGATGCTGAGCATCTCTGCCGTCTCATCGATGGTCATCCCGCCATAGAACCGTAGCTTGACCACCTGGGCCACACGCGGGCGCTGTTCTTCTAAGCGGAGAAGCGCCTCGTCGAGCGCAATGATTTCTTCAGATTTTCCTTCTTCGGCCAGATCCGCGATTGCGGAAATGTCCATCGCGATCCGACGACGCTGCGGGCCACCTCGTTTGATGGATTGCTTTGCGCGAGCGTGATCGATCAATATACGCCGCATCGCCTCGGCGGCCGCGAAGAAAAAGTGCCTGCGATTCTCGAACGCCCCATCGCTGGGCCCGAGCATCCGGGCATACGCCTCATGAACCAGGGCGGTCGCCTGCAGCGTGTGCTCTGCCCGTTCGCGGGTCATGCGAGCCCGGGCGATCGCTCGGAGTTGTTCATAGACCAAGGGGAGCAACTCGTTGGCGGCGGCATGGTCTCCATCGGATACCTGTTGGAGCAGGATCGTCAGGTCGAAACTGGTAGGGTCTTTATGGGGCATGGTTATCGATAAACTTGTTCGTAGGCATGCGGTGCTCAGGGTCGTTGACTTCCCACGAGTTTAGCAGAAATCACGCCCGGTTCAGTGGAGTTTATCGATAAAACATGAAGCGCAGCGGGAGAATCCAATCGACATAAACAGTGATCGTTCGTCGTTGAATGTGTCGAGAGATCGCTACACGGTGGGGCGGAAGTTTCATCTGAGATTCATCATGTCCAGAGATGTTCAATGGATTGGAACAACGGGTGGAGCGGGCTGCCAACCAACTAATTGTTCAGGGAACGAACCTGGCGGCCTGGTCTTCGCTTTGAAACTCGGTTTTCTGTAACCGTTTGAACGAAGCGATCTCTGAGAAGTGTCCTAGAGACAGAATGCCATATCCTTGAACATGCTCCGTTTCCATAAAAGGTTTACGGAACGGCGTCGTGGAAGTGGTGCCGTTTCGGTCGTTTGGGGGCGAGACACGGGGTATGTTGAGTCTCCGCGAAATCGCTGTTTGATCAAATCTGCTCGATCGTACCCGAATCAACACGAGTGCCGCTCGTGGTGATTCTAAAGGCGATGGACTCATGATTTGTTTGCTGTTGAGTGGTAGTTTGTCGGGTGGACAGAATCTAATCGGTGGGATGATGGCTGGGTATCTCTAGTATTGAATAAAGTTGGAGATGCCTGGAGTTTAAAGAAATTGTTCGGCTAAAGGATGGCTCGGCAGTATGTAAATGGCGAGGCATCAGCGTATGCAGAGGCATTGAATCGATCGTTGGTGCTGGGTCCACTACCGCAACACTGTCAGGTTATTCAGATTGTCCCAATATGAGGATCTTGAGATATGTGGGTTGTCCACTCCTGGTCAATTTGTAAAAATAGAATCTTGCAATCTGGTGATCGCGGAGAATTAGCGGTTCATTGGTTTTGGATTAGCAACTGTTACAAAACCCAAAGCTTTGCACGTAACCCTATTCAATTTTGCAATATCTGACTCTACAGTCGAGATGTTCGTCGGGTGAGCATAAATCTTTTTTTTACTTGTTCTAGGACCTGGTTCAGGTCATACTCTCAAGGCAAGTACTCATCCCTGCGAATTCAAGCGGTTCGTCGCTGTTGGGTAGGCCTGCTCAAGTGTTCTGATGATCGCCAGTGTGTTCAATTGATCGAGAGGAAGCAAAGTGTATAAGAAACTTATGGGATTGTGTTGTATTTTTGTAGTCTCGGCGAATGCTGGGGTTGTGTATGACAATGGCGCTGGAGGGCCTGAGGGGGTTGATGGAGGTTTTCACTCTGATTTGGGCGTGCCGCGGATCCAAGCTGATGACATGAGACTTGGGGCATCAGCGACTGTCAGTGCAATTCAATGGACGGGTTGGAACTTCAGTTCTGCGCCAGGAGCAGATAACTTCACGCTCTCAATCTATGCGGATGATGGTTCGGGCTCGGTGGGTGGAGAGCTTGCGTCCTTTGCGTTTGGGGACGCTGTCAACCGCACGCTTTCGGATGTTGATCGCATCTATGAGTATGAAGCTTTATTGTCATATACATTCGATGCAAATGTCACATACTGGATTTCTATCGTGAATGATACGACATCGGATCCATTAAATCTCTGGGCTTGGTCGGGTCTATGTTATGATGGAACGAGGGACATTGGGCCGTGCTATGCTGGCAACTCGCAAATATTTCCTGGCCTCGATGGCAACTGGTACACGCAAGGCCTTCATCTGGATTACCGATTCATCGGCGTGCCTACGCCGGGTGCCCTTTCTGTATTCGGTGTCGCGAGCCTTATTGTGCAGCGTCGTCGCCGATGAATCCAAAGAAGTGACCTGCTCTTGCCCGTGATTACACTATTTTTCTCCGTGGTGAGAGAAGCCCAATTGAATCGCTCCGATTGAATGATCAGGTTCACTATTGTAGAGGGATTCGATCTTGGCTATGAGCTGGTTGTGTTCCGGTCGATCGATGGCAAAAAGTTTCGGCATACTTGCGGCATTCATCTCCAGCCGTAGGTCCGGATAGGGTTCTGCACCCCTGGGACTATGTGTTTCGCATAGAATCAAGGCTGAGAATGAGAGACAGGTTGTCATACCTTTGAGCGCATTCTGGATTCTGATCTGGTTAATCAGCCACTTGATATGTTTGATCATGCAAGCCTTTGAGCATTGACTTGACTTTTTTGGCCCTTTGGGAGATGAGGTCGTCATCGGATCCAGATTTGTTGTTGCTTAGTCGAGTAGTAGAGTTGCGCAGCGCTTCGTTCAGCAAGGCACGGGTGTGAGCCCGATCGCCGATAGGGGATGTGTCCAGTATGTGAATGTGCTCATCCCAGGTGGTCAGCAAGCGCGAGCCGTCTGGGCTCCAACTCAAATCAGAGACATAGCCGACATCCGTGAATACCGCAACTCGGTTTAGCGTCTCTCGATCCCAGAGCATCACAGCTTGGTCATCTGGCGAGCTGGCTGCGATCCTATCACTGTTCACATCGATCGTGAGCCTGCCAGATCCAAGTCCATCAAGATGCCCGGATCGACGAAGTGTCATTGTTTCGGTGTCGAATATGTCAAGCCGTTTATCACTTTGGGAATATACAAACAAGCCGTGGTTATCCGGGCTCGTTGCAGCATGGCTCCCATCTAGCTTTGCGATCAACTCAAAGGTATCCAGGTCGTGCACAAGAATTGAGTACTTGTTGGCAATTAGGACTGGATAGGCGAGCTTGCCGAGCCCTGTTGTGTTTGGGATCCAATGCATTTTTCCCTTCACTTCATTGTGAAAATTCCAGGTTTGCAGAAGTTCACCAGATTCAAGGTTTCGGAGTTCAAGAGCCCCAACTCGTTCTGTGATGAATAGAGGTTTGGTTGGGTGGACTGCAACGGCTCCGGGGGATCCGGGGATATGCCGAATCTTTCCGTACACCAGATCGATAATTCGAGTGCCAACATTTGTACCCCTAGTGACTCGGCATATTGCATATCTTCCATCGCGAGACACATCTACTGACATGGCAACCTCGCCGGGCTCGCCGAGCGATGCGAGGTGTAATCCTGTTTTTGCATCCCAGATTCGGATACACCCTGACTCTGCTGAGGCCCAGCCGTCCCAGCCTGCGGAGACGATGTACCCGGTTGGGCCGGTAAAACGGGCTGAGTTAATGTGCCCGCTGTGGCCTTCAAGGAAGATGGTGGATGTCGATTCAATATGCCAGAAGAGAAGCGATCCCTTTGCATCGCGTGCTCCAACAATATTCTGTTTCGGGAGTACAAAGCTGGACCATCTGACGACGGATTCTGATGCAAGTGTGCCTTTGGGTTTGCCACTCCGGGCATCCCATACTCTCAGCAGTCCGGATTCGGTCACGGCGTGCGAACCATCGGGGCTGAGCCATGCGTCGTTGAGCGGAACCCCGGCGCTTAGAATGACATGCTGCGGAGGGTTTGATTGGATATCCCAGATCCGTGCGGTGCCGTCGAGCGAAGCAGTAATAAGAAGTTTCCCGTCATGAGAGAAGTTGTGGCCTCGAATGAGGTTCGTGTGACCATTGAGGTGGGCAACCACCGAGAGATCATCTGTCCGGAGTATGCAGGCTTCGCCACGCGACCCCTTGACAAAGAGTTGATTGTTATTGGGATCGAGACTCGCTGAGACGATGGAGGTTAGTTCGATGCTGCTCCGATCAGGAAGATCCGCGTCTATCTCTTGGGAGTAGATCGATGCTCCGATGGAGTAGATGAAGCGATTTGATGATTCTTGGTAGAGAATATTTTGTGCTGCGTTGGGAATCCTGAAGTGTACCTCTCGTTGGAGTACGCGACGCTGAACATCCCAGATCTGCATACGCAATGATTGAAACTCGGTGTTTTCGTAGGTGTGCTCTGCATCCATAATGATGTGTAGTTGATCCCCGCTGGTGGAAACTTGCACTCGATGGACTGATTGGTTGTACGTAGCCGCTGTGGGATGCGGGACTATGAGCATTTTCTTACCTGTTTCTAGATCTATTTGCTCCACGAGTGTGTCGCCTGAAGAGAAGATATTGAAGAGTGATTGTCCATCTGGGTGTGGCTTTGATACATACCGGATCAGGTCTGAACTCGGGATGTCTCCATCGGGCTTTGAAAGCGAAAGTTTTCTGTATGACAATTTCAGACGCGATCGGAGGGCATGCCACTCCCAGCCTCGCATTTTTTCGGGGGCATTATCGAGGAACTCACTCGCGTGTCCGGGTTTGTCACCCAGTGCGGACCAGGCAAGTTGCATCTGGGCGACATAGGTTTGCCATTCCGCGCGATATGTCTCGGACTCTGCGATCCGTTGCTGATTTTGGGCTTTCATGAAGCCGACACTTGTGCCGATCAGACCGAGCACTATTGAGAGCAGCAGCACCGCAGATACGATCGCGGCGCGTCGATTTTTGTTGAACCACTTGCGGAAAAGGTAGGCTCGTCTCGGTGGGACGGCCTCGACTGGGCTGCCCGAAAGAAAACGGTTTATCTCACGCCCGAGTTCTGCCGCAGAGTCGTAGCGACGACTCGGGGCTTTTTCGAGGCACCGCATCACGATCCAGTCGAGTTCGCCGGTGAGTGTAGAGTCGAGTTTGTCGGGGGTGATTGATCGGCACACGGCAGCGGTCTCGATCGTGGCGCTTTGGCTCAACCGGGTGCTCGGGCGTTGGGGGTCTTCATCGCGGATGATCCGTTGCATCTCCCCATACGCAGCTGAGCGGAGGCGTGTGGAATCAAATGGGGTCATTCCGGTCACCAACTCGTACAAGATCACACCGAGCGAATAGACATCGGTGCGGCTGTCGAGTTCATCGGCTGAGTGTGCGGCTTGCTCTGGGCTCATGTACTCGGGAGTCCCAATCATCTGCCGGAACTCTGTGAAAACGGTTTTCTCACTCAGCTTTGTGTTGGTTGCTTTGGCAATACCAAAATCAATAATCTTTGGTACTGCTTCGCTTTCGGATTCAGTGACCAGAATATTCGATGGTTTAATATCTCTATGTATCACCCCTTTTTGGTGGGCGTGATGGAGCGCTTCGCAGACCTTCCTAAAGAGCTTGAGGCGATCGGGGATCGACAATCGGTTGCGATCACAGTACGATGTGATGGGTTCGCCGCGTACGAGTTCCATGACAAAGTACGGTCGCCCGGTCATGGTTGAGCCAGCATCGAATACTTTGGCGATGGATGGGTGTTCCATAATCGCGAGGGCTTGGCGTTCGGCCTCGAATCGTGCGACAACCTGAGCGGTGTCCATCCCGAGTTTGATGACCTTGAGTGCGACCATTCGGCGTACCGGGCTCTGCTGCTCCGCGAGATACACGACGCCGAAGCCACCCTCACCGAGGCGTTCGAGCAACCGGTAGTTGTCGATCAGGCTCCCGCCTATTTGGTCTTTGGTGCCTGATACAGAGCTTCGGGCTTCGGTATGTGCAACGAGCAGATCATCTGCCAGTGTTTCGTATGGAAGTGGTTTTTTCGCAGCCTCCAGCAGCTCAATGACCATGGCACGAATCTGGGGTCGGTCCTGATAATGTTTGAAGAGATACTCATCTCGCTCTGCAAGCCCCATCCTCGAGGTCTTCTGGAAGGCTATTTTCACTTCCGCGAACTGCTTAGAGGAAATTTCACCAAACGTGTTCTCCTCCATCCCAGGATTGGATTGTTCATGATTGCTCAAAGCCTGTCCCCTTGCGATTGGCTCGTGAGCCACGCCCTCGCAAAGGCCCAGTCATTGACCACTGTTGTTCTTGAAACACCGAGTACTTCTGCGATGTGCTTCTGCTCCATCCCGCCGAAGAGGCGGAGCTCGGCGATCCGTGCAGCGCGGGGGTCGGCTGCTGCGAGCTTCGTCAGGAGTTCGTCGAGTTCGAGCACGCGCATCTCTCGGGCTTGGCTTTTTTCTGATTCCGCGGGGAGCAGATCCATCGAGATATCAGTCCGCGCCATTGAGCCACCTCGTTTGAGCGAGTGCTTCGCTCGCGCATGATCGACCAGGATCTGCCGCATCGCGATCGCGGCTGTCGCGACGAAGTGTGATTTCTCAGACCATTCGCTATTGCTCCTCTGGAGTTTTAAGTATGCCTCGTGCACCAGCGCCGTTGGCTGCAGGGTGTGGTGGGGATCCGAACGGAGATAGGAGCCCGCGAGGACACGGAGCTCTTCGTAGACAAGGGAGAGGAGGTCCGCTTGGGCAGATTGGGACGGTGTTGCAGTATGATCTTCGCCTTCGCCGAGTTGTTCTTGCATCAATCGCATTCCCTCGATCAAACCGGGAGTATACATCGGATTGGATTTGTGGAGGTCCATCTATTGTGAGAAACGAGAATCGGATCGCAGGTGATGGGTTAAACTGGGTATTTTGTTCATTATCTCAAGTTTTTAAGAAAATGGTTTGGCGCAGGGCACGGTTTTCACGTCTGTGTAATAGCGGGGCCCTGATGCCGCTCGGCTCAAAGCTTACCTCCGCTTGAGGGGCTTTCCGGCTCACTCATCACCAGAACACGGAGACAGGATTATGAAAAATAGGCGACTCACAGCACTTCTTCTTTCCGCAGGATTGGCCGCGATGGCTTCCCATGCGACCGCCGCTCCGCCGAGCACAGCGTTTACTTATCAGGGTTCTTTGGCAGAGAATGGGAATCCCGCAATGGGGCTTACTTCGATGAGCTTCAAACTCTGGGATGCTGTCTCCGGTGGGAATCAGGTAGGATCGACGATCAGCAGCACGGTCGATGTGATCGATGGTGTGTTCTCTGAATCTTTGGACTTTGGGGCTGCGAGCTACGGGGTTAACAAGGCTCTATGGCTCGAAATCATTGTCGATGGGCATAGCATGGGGCGTTCATTGATGAGTGCGACTCCTTTCGCACTCAACACACGAGGGATCGGTGTGAGTCATGATGGGAAAGTTGGGCTTGGAACTGATCCCACAAGAGCGAGACTGGAAGTCAATGGTAGATTCCGAGCCATGACGGATGGAAACGGTAATCCCTTCCCCACAAGCGGCAAGGGGCTTGAGATCTTTTGGTCCGGAAGTCGAGGGGTACTTAGTTCATATGATCGCGATACCAATACGCCACTTGATATCTCGCTTGCCGAGTTTGGTGGGAATGTCGGTGTCGGGATAGGAACCCCTGGCGCAAAGCTCGAGACTGCGGGTGCGTTCCGTGTCATTGAAAGTTCAGTCAATACTGCAAACGGTGGGGCCGGTCTTGAGATGTCCTACCGAGATACGACGGGTGGTCGGATCAGTGCGTTCAATCGTGACACTGGAGCTCCTCGGAACCTCGAGCTGAATCCTTTCGGAGGTCGAGTCGGGATCGGTACATCCACCCCCTCAACAGCACTTGATGTAAATGGAGCCATCACGATCCGAGGCGGCGCCGACATCGTAGAGGGGTTCGATTCCATCTGCGGCACCGCATTTGAGCCGGGTACTGTGCTTGTCATCGACCCCGAAAATCCAGGGAAGCTCATGTGCTCGCAAGACGCCTACGACTTCAAGGTCGCGGGTGTCGTTTCCGGTGCCAATGGCGTGAAACCCGGAATCAAGCTCGGACAGGACGGCGTGATGGACGGTGAGATTCCTGTCGCGATGACCGGACGCGTGTATGTGAAGTGCTCCGCCGAGAACGGAGCGATCATACCGGGCGATCGTCTCACCACATCAACTATCCGGGGGCACGCAATGAAGGCAACCGATGCAAATCTGTCCGATGGAGCCGTGATAGGGAAAGCGATGTCGAGCTTGGATGAATCGACGGGCATGGTGCTTGTGCTCGTGAATCTTCAGTAAAGGAGACTTGGCATGAAAATGAATATATTCAAAGTACGAGATGCCGTACTTTTAGCAATGCTAATTCCAAGCATATCACTTGCGCAGCAAGGCCAGTCTCATACGAGTCCACATGAAATGCATCCGCTTGCGGCGAAGACTTGGCGGAGCGATCATCCGATCGATTCGAAAATTGTCATGGCCCCGGATTCGATACTCGACTACTCGATTGCGATGCCTTTTCATCCCAAGCCGATCAGTGGTGTATTTCAACCATTGAATGTGATTGCAAACAACTTCGGTATTCTGAGCCCAAACGAGACCGCAAGCAGAGGGGTTGCGGTCGACATGGATTTTATTGACACACTGGATCCAACACAGGCCCACGCTTTGGAGTTTGCGCTTCCAGAAGGCGGTTCAATCCAGATTTGGCTCACACGCTCTGAGCAAACGCTTCCAAATCAGATTGTGTGGTACGGAAAGATTGCTGGCGTTGCCAACAGTTCTGTGATCATGGCATTGGACGGCCCATCGATGCGGATGATCGTTCGCAATCTCAACTCCAATGGTCGAACTTTCGGGGTTCGAGGTACACCAGTTGGGCACATGCTCTATGAGCATGTCAACCTATCCGTTGATTGTCAACCACAGCCCGCAATGCTCAGCCATCATGACGACGCAGGTTCTGCGGGGTCTGCCGATGGAGCTCGAATCAGAGGGAATCAGCCTCCCGCTCAGGTCGATCCGAATCGACTCGATATTATGATCGTCTATACCGACGAGGCTCGCGCAGCGTTTGGATCAGAATCCGCGGTGAATGCCAACTCAGCAGCATTGATTGCTGATCTGAATCTCCGACTCTCAAACTCTGGAGTGCCATTCTCTGCGGCGTATATTCCTGTCAGATGGACAATTATTGCGGGCTATACACAGCCACCATTAGCGGTGAGCGATGATCTGAGTGTTATCCTCACAGACCTATCGGTATTGAATGGTCAAGCAGATTTTAACGGAGTTGTATCATCAGATTCTATTACAGATTCAATCCAGAATACTCGAGATCAATACCGTCCTGACTTTGTTCATATGATTACACACAACACGAATGGATCAGGGATCGGATGGAAGCCCGGAAGCCTCGAATCTATGACAAGCACAGGGACGGGCTACGCAGTCTCTCGCAGTGATGTCGCGCTTGATGGCGGCACCTTTGGTCATGAGGTTGGACACAACCTGGGTGGGTGTCACAACGCGAATGCTTCGAGACCAAGTTGCAACCAAGGGGTCAATGATACAGATCGCGGTATCGAAGGATATTGTGATGTCCCGGATGATATCTGTGGGGGATGCGAAGACATTGAATACAGAACGACTATGGCCTATGCCGTTGCATCAGATCTGTTCGGGCGAGCAACCCGAGTCGAAGCGTACAGCGTCACAGGGCTCACAGCGAGCCTGTCGGGCTCATTTGGTAGTTGCAGTGTAAATCTCTGGGCGAGTGACGCGAGAGTTGCAGACACAATCAACCTATCACGACAATGGGCCAGCCAGTATAACTTGGTTTCAACTCAGTATTGGGTAGCAACGGATGGTATCTTTGATGAGTTTGGACTCTTTGAAATCCCTGGGCGCAGCGTTCAGGCGGGTCTAGATCGAGTCAATGGCGGAGTTTTAAATGGAGTTGTTCGAGTGAAGGCTGGGACATACACATCGGGCCCGCAGGTGTGGTCAGGGAATGCGAAAATCAACACCTTCGGCGGCGCGGCAGTCTTTCGATAGGATCATTCAGCTCGTGTCCTCTGGCGTAGTGGGCAGATTTGAATCGACGCAAAAGAAGTTGATCGTTATTGAATTTGAAGAGAATGAAATTTGCTAGGGGTTCCGAAACTCTATCCGAATCTGAAATGATTTTGAGATGTAGTTCGGCGAGGATCAATTGTTGAAGGCTGTTGGCTGGCAGTCAAAGATCTTGAGGCACATCCGAGTTTGCAATTGACTGTGCATCAAAATCAATCACGAATAGGTGTTTCTTCGCGATCCGACCTCTATGAGTTGTGAATGGCACAGGCTGAGCGATGGGTGTGACGGAGCAGCCCGCCGACCGGGTCAAACAGATCGAGACACTCGACTTTTGGGCTCTTTACATGCATGATTACAAGTGTAGAGTATCGGTTGTGCCCAATACAACGCAAGCTTTCTGCTTAACTCGAGGTGATTCAAGAGAGACTCAATGCCATATGTTCGAACATGCTCCGGGTTCTGTTTGAGAGAGTGAATCGCTTGTCAACGAAGGCACTAAAAAATCCGCCATTTCAGCGGGTTCTGAGCTGAGGGAAAAACTGATCAGTCGTTGCGGAGATACGCCGCTTCAAGTGCTCTGGCGACGCGCTCATTCACATCGATCAGATGCGCGGAGCTATATTCATCAAGGTTGGACGAACCTACGTAAGGATCGATCAACTTCCGAATCGTCTGGAGTTCCTGACGTGCGAGCGATTGGATGGTGCTTCCCGAAGCACCAGGCCAACGCATACCTGTCGCGAGATCGATCATGCGTGAGAGGTGCTCCATCTGGAGGTTGCGATCGAGTTGGTCAATCAACGGCGAGCGGTTGGTGTAGCTTCCAGATAGATCAGGGAGATCCCAGACCGTTTCCCGAATAGCACCAAAGACTTCTGGGACAGTCAGCGCGTCTTCGCCTTTGGCGGTTCGGATTTCGTTGTCCATGATCCACGTGAGTCGGTTCGGGTTAATGAGGCCTGTCATCGCGGACGCTTGGATCCCGAGCACGCTCGATGCAACTGGGTAAGAGTGTTCGGTGCTGTATCCTTCATCGTACCAGTTGTCGCTCTGGAGGTAGGAGAGAGTTTTCGGATCGAGTCCGAATGAATCGCTATTGAATGCGTGTTCAACGACAAACTTCACGGCACGGCGTTGCTGGTCGGTGTCTACAGGGCGGACCGGTGCAGGAGCGTCCGGGTCCCCTTTCATGGAGCGTTGAATGTGTGATCCACCGACCCAGTGCATTGCCATATTCACAGCGCCAAACTGCATTCCTGCGAGCTGGGAGTAGACCTGACGGGCTTTCTGCCAGCTCTCACCATCTTTGACTGCTTTGTCGAGGATCTCGCCTCGAATTTCATTGACAAGACGAATTCGTTCTTCTGCGAAGTCGATTGAGTCTCGTCCGAGATCCCAGGTCTTTGCTTGTGGATCAGGAGAGAACTGCCCGTCCTCGGCCATGTACGCGTGAGCAGGTTCAGCAGCTCGTGATGCGACTTCCTTTGGATCACCTGTGGTATAGTTCCACTCAATGGCCCACATATCGTATGGACCGATCTCCATTGGGACATAGTCGCCTTGGAAGAATCCGCGGCTTTCATCCTCGATGATAATGTTGGAAAGGGCGTAATCCATGACGGTTGATTGGATTGGTTCGTCGAAACCTTCGCTGTTCATCTCTGCGATTGAGTGGAGAGCTGATCCCTTCCAGTTATGCGTCATTCCCATTGTATGCCCGACTTCGTGCATGACGACATCCCTGAGCATTGGGCCAACAAACCATTCTGGGAGTCCATCAATCATAGAAACATCGGAATCTCCGTCAGCAGCTTCATCTTTGATCGAGCCCAGTGTTCCGATTCCCATGTCCATCGCAAGGCGAGCGGATGCGATGCTCGAAGCGAGTCCGGGTTGCATCAGACACATCGCACGACCAGCGGGGCTGTCCACACGGTGAGGCTCCCACACTATCGGAGAAAGGGTCATTGGTGCATCGATGAGCAGTTCGCCCGATTGTTCAGGATGCGCGGTCATCGCTTTGGTCAACGACGCGACGCGATCACGATCTATTGGATCCGCTAGGCGGACGCGCGGGTCCCATTGTGGATATTCTGCGAGCCATGATGAGAGATTTGGTGAGATCACACTCATTGCGGTTGATGCGAGTTCGATTTGCTGGTATTGGTTTGCATACGAACCGATGAATCCTTCGTCCATCACGATGTCGGCTTCGTAGATCTGTCCTGTATCAGGATGTGCGTGAACAGGACCGATCGCGAATCCCATCCCAGCGTTCGTCCAGCGGATAAACGAGTAGCGGCTGTCTTCTGGATCGATATCCATGAACATTCCGGATCCCGAGTCTTGTTGACGGACTTCGATTGCATCGAGAATTCCGACTTGTTCAAACGCCTTGTTCCATGCAAGTACGCCGTCACGAACCCAGCGCCGATATCGGAGCGGTGTGGTGTGCTCTATGTAAAACACAATTGGCTCGCGCGGCGGGCTCATATTGAGTTTCGGATCTGCTTTCTGGATGTGCCAGCGGTTTGCGTAGCGGACAATTTGGGTTGACCCGTCATTAATTGCACGGTCTTCATAGGACTCGTAGTAGATCCCGACTCGTCTGTCTGCTTCGCGTGGTTTGAAATCTTTGGCGCGCTCTGGCATGCCGAGCGAGAAGCGAACTTCTGCGAACTGACCGTTGGCGCGTGGGAGTTGGTATCCGATCTCGATGTTGTTCGGGAACACCTTTGCTTTGGTGATCTTCGCGAGCTTAACATTCGCCCGATCCAAGAAGCGACCGATGAATGCGTTCGATGAGCCCAAGAGTGCGCGATCAAGATCGATGACAGGGCCGCCGCCGGGTCCAGTGGTGAGGATCGGGACTGAGAGAATAACACGATCTGTGTTGACACGCTCAACTCCTGCTTTGGATTGGGCATCGCCGCTGGTCCGGACGGCCATATTGGGTTCGATGAGCATGAGCTGGTCGCCTCGCTTGGACCAGTAGACTGTCTTTGCGGGGACGCCTACAGCATTGTGCCAGATCGAGTACACGCCGGCTTGCGGGTGACCCGCCGAGACGGTCGCGACGAGGTAAAATTTTTGACCTTCGAAGTTCTTCGGGAGTTCCGCGAGGATTTGTGCTTCTTTGTCTCGTGTGTAGAGTGAGTAGAAGGACTTCTCTCCTGCGAGGACCGAGACTTTCTCATACCCTTCAACGATTTTCTTAAATGGCACTTCCGCGGCACCTGCAGCTGAGATCAAGGCTGACATTGTCAGCATGCCGATTGCAACCCTCTGGCTAACTCGCGTCTTCATTCCGCTCTCCATCTCGTCCTGGTTTCTGATTAATAACCCCGAATGGGTACTTCTGATACCGTTCAAGTATCGATCAAGATGCGGTTCCGATCAATGAAAATCATTGATTTGATCGATTCGATATAGGAATGGATTCGAGTTGTTGTACGGTAGGTAGGAGGTCAGCGAGTTAGCGTGGCATGTTTGAGGCATCGTGTTCAGCCAGCATGCTGTTCTTTCCAGCTCGCTGATGCTGACATCGAATCGAAGCCCGTTCGACCCCTCGGAGTTTTTCGTTAGGCGTGTGTGCAGAATGTGCTCCATGAAATCGGTGTTCATTGTGCCCGTGTGGGCAGAAGCTAATCTGTGGAGAAGAAGACTGAACGCCCAGGATTTTAAAGAGAGTGGGGTTTTCCTGAAGTTCAAAATCTCTACCTGTATTTCTGGTCGATGCGAAAGCTGGTATTTTGACGTTCATTCTAATAGCACAATTCTAAGAATTATTCGTCGATATCTTTTCAAGTACAATCGCGCAATCCATTTCCTCGGACATGCTCACAGTCAACATTTTCAGCAACCGTGCTGCAATCATTTCCAGTCAGAGGCACTGATAGGGTTTATGAGCCATTGGAGAGTGGGGGCAGGTCACCTTTACTCTTATTTTGTGCGGTCTATAGGCCGTGCTGCCGTAGGATGTTGGCGACAGAGGTACGAGTTATCCGAAGACCGAATTTGCAGAGTTCGCTCTCAATCCATTCCTAGCCCCACGTTCGATTCTTTGTTGCAAATCAGAAAACTAGCTTGCGGATTTCAAGAATCGCTTTTAGTCGACCGGGCTTTCTCGATTTTCTCCCATCAATTTTGGAAGCGATTAGCCTATGGTCCAACGCATATTTGTATCAAGGGTGACAAAGGAACAGATCTCTGAGAGGACATTGTGGCCCAGTTCATTGCCGAGTACCGCCTATCATCTGCGTTTGGCATGAACAAGACGGATTCATTTGTTGCCGAGTTGCTCTCCAAGGAGCCGGTTTTCCTCCTCGAGATTATCGATTGTTTGCTGCTGCTGTTCATTGAGGGCTCCAGCACCGATGATGCTGAGCAACTGCCATGGGTAGAGTTGAGGTCGCATGATTGAGAATATAGATCAGATATGGGATTCTCAGGATATCGGCCGAACAACTGGAGCCTACGGGTTTTTGCCCCCAGGGGAATGCGGCTTAAGCAAAGATCAAGGCTCAGAACGATAGACTGATATTAATACTGGCGGTCTCCTGTCATGCAACAGCACATCACACATTTTTACAAAATAGGTGTTAGTTTTTTCTGTATTCCTGAGTTTCCTAAACAATCCGTTATACGATACAAATAATTTTAGAATTGGTTTGATTGATAGTTTTTGGCACGACTACGTTGCCCAGTTTTGGGGCCCTATGGGTTGTAAAGTAGTTCGATCAGCTCTGTGTCACCCATCATCTCAATGGATTGTTTGAGTGATACTCCATAGATTGATTGTGAGTTGACATCGCCTCCTGCGTCGAGCAAAATCTGAACAAGTGAAAGTGCAATGGGACGTTGATTCTTGAGTGATGGATCGTTCGAGGTCATGCAGAGATTCACAGCTAGTGCAAATGTCGATGAGCCGTGTTCGCCGACAAAGTTGACGTCGGCGCCTTGCTGGATGAGCGAAGTGGCTTCAGAAAGATCCATTTGGCCGAGGATGATCAATGTCACGGCGTTGTAGAGCGCTTCGTTGGTCACTGTTTCTGTGTTTACGCCAGAATCAGCTCCGATCAATGCAGCGGTTTGTGGATACCCTCCCCCGAGGGCGGCCTTGTAGGGTGTTTGGTCATCCATGTATTTGATATTGGTTCTAGCTCCATGATCAATGAGCAGCCGAGCCGCTTCGGATTGACCAAACCATGCGGCTATGAAGAGTGGGCTCGGGTACGCGGTTCCCTTTGGTTCGATCTCGATCGGGACTCCCAATCTCAAGAGTTCGGCGATCACCGCAACACTTCCATTTCCTGCGGCAGCGTCGATCAGGCGCCAGCCCTTCGCGCCGCGAGCCTTTGATCCCAGGTCGAGATCAGCTCCCGATCGATGTAAGGGTTCGAGCGCACCGATTTGCCCAGTGTCGGCGATCATATGAATGGCAGCATCACCATGGGGATTGAACAGATCTGTTTGCGCGCCATGTGTGAGGAGCCAAGTAACAGTTTCAGGGTCCCCAATCATGCAGGCGATCATCAGGGGGGTCAGTTGATCCGGGCCCCAGGGCTCATTGAGTTGGTCACTGGATGGGGAGAGCTCGCTGAGCTGTGCGGTGTCGCTGAGGAGTACGGCATCGATCAGTGGAGTAAAAGCCGCACCCTCGCCCATCCATTTGGATTTTAAGTTCTGTGCGACCTCTTGGAGCTGAACATTTTGCGCAATCGCCGAGTTCGCACGGTTTGATTGGAAGTAGGCTGCAATCGATAGGCCGGAGATGAGCAAAGCGATGCATGCTGATGCGATCGCTGCTTGTGCGAACCGTCTTTTCTTGCGTCGCAGCTCACGCTGACGCAATGCATCAAAGTCTGTACCCAGCAGGCCCGCAACAATTTTTATGAAAGCGTTTGTCCGCCCGTCACCGGTTGGGCGAACATCTGCGGCGATGGGTTCGATCCGCTCATCGGTGAGCCCCCCTTGCTGATTTATGGCAAATCGTAATGCGGGCGGAAAGCATTCATTGTCGGGTTGGCCGATGTCTGTTGCGTTGGGTTTGCCGTCGATAATGACCGCCAAGATTCTGTTCTCACGATCTGTACGCTTAAAATGGAGAATTTCCTCGTTTACCCAGCGAGACTTTGCGGAATCTGGAGTGCAGAGAACCACAAGGTATCGAGCGTTGTCCATCGCGTCGATCAGCATGGTACCCAGGTCAGCACTCGATGGGAGTTCCTCACGATCACGGAAGATTTTACCGAGTCGATCGGGGATCGGTCCGTCGCGGCCCTGAGAACCAACAATTGCCTTTGGGATGCGATAGGCTTCGAGACGTCGATGAAACCACTTTCCCCATTTGTCGTCGAGGTGGCTATAGCTGATGAATGCTTGATACTTCATGATGAAACCTAACGATATCTAAGAAGCTGTCAGCAGGTGTTTGTCGGTTTTATTGCCCTCGATAATGGCTTTCCATATGAAAAAACTTCTGTTGCGAACATCCTACAGTATCTGTGGTGTGCTATCAAGTTCATGGGACATTGGAGCGATGGGTCCGGTTTGATTATTCCCTATGGTCAAATGGGATATCACATGCTTATGATCTTTGGTGTGCATGAAGCGAATACGAGGATGCTTTTTGCCTTTGTATTAAACGATTACTTCGGGTGAGAGTTTATGCTCAGCGTACATGCGTCCGATGTGTTCGAACTCGTTGATGAGCGAAACATCGTCCATGGGGAGGGTCGACTCGAGCTTCGGATTCAGTCGAGCATAAGTGCAAAGCCGAGCGTCGTCCAACGGGCCATGTCCACTGAGGGCGCCGACTTCGGCATCGAGTGATTCGCCAAAGATACAGCGACCAAGTACCCGGCAGATCTTGTCCTGCTCTTCACCGATCGATCCAATGAGGGCGGGAGGGACATATCGGAGATGATCGATGAGGTTGAGTCGGTCAATGGGTTTGGTCGCGAGTTGTATGCGTGAAGCCCCTGTCCCAACGGAGAGCAGTGAGATTTTGTCTTCTCCTGGATTCCAGCTGATGCGGTACTCTGGCAGCGTTGCGGTCAGCAGTGCGATGAGCGATGGGTTGTTGTAAGGTGTGATCCCGCCATCAATAAATGTGTGTGTCCTGGACCCGAGTTGAATGCGTTCGGGGGGGAAGAAAGTGGGAGCGGCCGTCGATGCGCGCAGGATCTTCCAGAGCGGTATGTCGAGGTTGCACCCATCAATACCTACTGTGTTGAAAGTGGCTTGTGTGTTGTTTGTAAGCGGCCAGGCGGAACCGGTTGTCGCGTTTCGCATGACAACAAGTAGCAGTGTGCGCAGCTTGGCCGTTCCGAGCGTCGGAAGAGCCCCGTCGTCTTCAAGAAAAATACGACGGAACATGAGTGCGATTTCTTGTGCGCGATAGCGTGCGCGAAACCGTTGCCAAGGCTTGTTCGGACGGAACATCATCGGGCCATGTTCGCGGTACATTGAGAGGATTGATGAGACATCCATCCCCCAAGAGAGGCATGCGGCAATGATGGCCCCCGTGCTGGTCCCGGCAATGAGATCATACTCGTCGGCGAGTACGAGCGTAGGGTCGCCCCGGCGATCTCTGTGGACCTGTTCAACAAATGAAAGGATACCAAGGCTAATCACACCACGGATCCCACCGCCATCAAGAGTGAGAATCCGCTTGGGTCGGTGTGGCGGCTTGGATCGCATCATGGTGAGTGCCTGTAAAAGAGGAAGCGATGTTTGTTGAAATCAAGTATAATCGCAGCGCAGTTTACCATCGATTCTTTCATCATGATGGTCAGTTCCACAGCCCAGGCCATCAAAAACATCATTCTCTGGCAGGCGACACCCGCTGGAGAAACCACTGGTCTGCTGATGAGTTGTTTTGAATAGTACTGAAACCAACGAACAGATCAGACTGCTCGTGCTCAATGATTTTGACTCATTCCTTAGTCAAAATGGAGATAATTCGCGATGATAACAGTCAAAATTGAGTGATTCATGGACGCACCCACACGGTCAGGGTGCGAATATTGAATCCTGAAAAATGGATTGAGATAATTAGCGTAAAAACGATGCCCAAATCAGCTCGAATCATGTACAATGAGACATTGTCATCAGCCGGGGACGGCACTCTAACAAACAATCTCTTAGATGCGCATGATGAATGTAGATACAGTGATCAACCACTCTGAATCGAAGATTGACTCTGCCCGAGACATCCCGTGGCGTGATGTGTTTATTAGCCACGCGAGCCCGGATGCAAAGCTCGCCGAATCGATTTGCGAACAGCTCGAGTTGAATGGCATGAGCTGTTGGATAGCTCCCAGAGACATTCCGTCGGGCATATTTACCGAACAGATTTACGATGGGATCGCCTGCAGCCGATGCCTGCTCCTCATCTATTCGAGCAATACAAACAATTCCCACTGGGTCGACAAAGAGATCACCACCGCGGACGGATTGCACAAGATAATTCTTACCTTCAGGATATCAAACTGCGAGCCCAGGAAATCGATCAGACTGCTCACTTCGAATCAGCAAGCGTTGCATGCTTGGGAGAATCGGCCTGAGTCGTATTTCAATCAGCTGATCCACATGCTCAAATCGGCATGCACGCAAAGCCAGGTCGAGCCCAAGACATCGCCTGCACATGCTGAGGATGTTAAAAAGAGTATTCTCTCTGGCGAAACACAGGGTGCTCGTCAAGCCAGGCGGGCTCGAAAGACAGTAACTGTCGCTATCCCCTTGCTCACAGTGTTAGCTGCGAGCGCCGGTGTCTGGGGATACTTTGAAACCCGTGCTCATCCAGAAAGACCGCTCATCGTCACGCCGACAGAGAATCTGGGCGGAGCGGATCCGGATACAGTATTGGGTGAGGGTGATACAGAACCTTCAGCGAGTATGGGAATGTTGGGTTTGGGCAAGGCGGATAATGAGACTGAGGACCCAGCCACCTCTTTAGGGCCGATCGCCGAGCCCCCGGATCCGCTCAGCAAAGAGTTCGATCACGCAAAGCTCAAGTTTGAAATCCAACTCGAGCAGACCAACTTCCAAGGCTGCCAAGAAGCCGAACAAATCGTTGTTCAGGCTCGGGATATCGTTTCCCCGTTGATAGATGAGACCGAGGACTACGCCTATCTCATTGAACAATACAAACTGGCCAGCTCCAAGCTTGATCAAGCCCAGCAGCGGTTCAATATCCTGCAACAGAGCTCGGCCGATCGACTCGCCAAGCTGATCCATGCAATAGAGTACACACCATGGTGTGATGAGTGCGAAGAAGTGCCCCAGTCAGTCTCTCGGCTTGCGGGTGAAATCAACTCCGTCAAAGCTCGCCAGGGTTTCCTATCCGTCGACGGGTTCGGTCAAGCCCTTACGAAGCTCGAATCGAGCCTGGCCGCCTTAGTCATCCAGAATCAAGCCTTCGCCGATGACCTTGCACAGGAAAGACGACAAAAACTACAAGACGCTTTGACCTCCTCCGAATCCATCTACGGCAAAGCCATGGAAAAACTCGATCACCTTGAGTCTTATAGAGTCTCAACAAACAAACCAGAGATGTCGATTACACGCCATCAAGAAAATCTGGGTAGTCAAGCCCGCCTTCTCATCGATGGTCTCCAATCTATAGGGAGCGGCCGGGAATCAATTTCCTCGGAGATGATCGCTGCCCGTGCAATCTCAAACAAGACCCAAGATTACTCCAAGCAGGACCTGCGCCAGATACAGACCACGCAAGAGTATCTGCAGAATACACTCCAGATGCTCACCCGCTTCGATGAGATGCTCTTGGCAGAACTCAGTGCGAACAACGCCATCGAAACACTCAAGGATCTATACCGGAACTCGCCATCGAGCGCCGATCAACCGATCGCACAAACTATTGAACTCCTTAAACGAGCGACCAACGAACGAGAGATCGCCCTGCGTGAACCTGCGCTGAATAGAGCTGCTCACGCAAAGTCAGCCTTTGTGAATCTACTCGCACTGGTGGAGCAGGAAGTTCATAAAAACAAACTCGCCAGGTACGAAGACGCCCGCTTACGCTGTCAACTCGTTTTCGATCAGATCAGCGAACAATACTCAGATGCATTCATTCAAGGCCTCCACATCCCTGAAGCGTTCCAAACTGCCAGAGAAGAGCTTGAGGCCATCCCCGCAACGCGCACACCCACTGAAGCCCAGATCATTGAGATCAACCAGATCGCTACGCAGTTCCAGAGTGCGAGGGCATCGCTCGACACCCTCGCGGACGAGGCCGCCAACGCAACTTCTTCGCCCTATCCGCTCCATCAAGCCGTGCGAAACAAACAGAGAACAAAGATTCAGGACCTGATTGCCCTTGGCGTATCGATCAACATGAAACGCCCGAGCGATAAGAAGACCCCGCTGCACACCGGCGCACTGCTCAATGATCACGAGTTCACAAGCTGGATGCTCAGCATCCCCGAGATTTCTTTCAGCAGCAAAGATGAGCAGGGCTATACACCCCTCGCACTGGCCGCACGCAACAAAGACGAATCCACCGTTCAAGTACTCTTGGACAGCGGCGCAAACCCGATGCCTGTCAACTCGAAATACATCGCACTCATGTTTGACGAATCGATCATCCGCAATCCAGAGATGCTCATTATCCTCTTAGACGCCGCCCAAGAAAAAGACTACAACATCGCCTCATACAGGGGAAAGCGAAACCGCACATTGCTGATCGAAGTCTGCGACGCCGGTGGACGAACGGGATTAGCAGAAACTGATCAGATGAGGATCGCAGCGAAGCTCATCCGTATGGGGATCGATCCGAAAGAGAAAGACAATAACGGCGATACCGCTCGTTCAGTCGCACGAAGCAGTGGGAGAGAGCATCTTGAGCAGTTCCTTCGCGACCACGAGGATTAGATAAATCCGTTGTTCCATCGCCAGTTTTCCAGAAACCATTCAAGGGGACTCCGAATTATGAAAAATACATTGTTTGCATGTACGCTCGCATCTTTAGTTCTGCTCCTCGCAGCTTGCGAAAGCGGCCCCGGCTATCGGGTCAACCTGCTTACCGATCCCCCCGGGGCGATGGTCGCGATCGCTAAGAATAATGATCCATTCGCTAAACGAGGAAACCAGTCGCCCTATGACAAACGCCTCATGTTTTCCGACAAGAACAAGCAGTACCGTATCGAGGCTCGACCTCAGGGCCGACTCGCCGAGACGCATATGGTCACCGAGATTGTGCTCAATGAGGAGGATCTCGCTCAAGCGTTCGGAGCTGATGAGAAGGGTGTCAAGAAGATCCCATACACCATCGAGCTCGATCCACGCCCGTGGATCGATATGCGCAGCCATGTGCTCATCTTCGATCCCGTCCTCGGCTGGCGTGGATTCGAGACCAAAGACCGCGCATACGCCCACAAAACCGGAAACAACGGCGAAAGCCCCGAAAAAGTTGTCGTACTCCTCAATAAGAATGACACCGAGTTCGACGGCTTCCGTGGTGTATCGCTCTCGCCCTCAGGACGCAGCATTGTGTTTTCCACTTTCAAGCTCGATGAGCCAGAATCTTACCCCACTTCATCAGAACTGAAAGAACTCAAATCAGATGGGGTAGACATCACGAAGTTTGTACCAAGAATGGAATGGCTCTTGCCTATCAAGTACGCCAAGATCAGAGCAGAGTTTATTGAAGGGCAATCGACCGATGAACTCGTCCGCGAGGGCATCAGCTTTGACCCATGGATCATAGATAATGACAGAGGACTGGTTTATGTCTCAGATACTGAGGGTGATGGAACCTCGCGTCTGCAGGTCCGTCCAAACATCGGCAGTCAGATGACCGCGCGGTCCAATGAGCATAATCCAAACGAAGCGACGGCTTATGTGAGTCGGCACGGGAATGAAGAAGTGGGTGAAGTGAGACAAACCTTGTTTAATGTCTATCCAAAGGGGTGGAAGACGCTCGCGGATGTTCAGATCAAAAAGGAGTCGTCAAAGTATGCTTCAATACTCACAATCTGTCCCGGGATTCAACCACGCTTTTCGCCGCGCGGGGATTTGATTGCTCATATCTTTGAGAATGAACTCAGAATTATCAGCGAAGGTGGGATTGCCCCTCGGACATTTAGTACGGGGACCAAGGGCGTCATCGAACGATACGAGTCTTCACTCAAAGACTCAGAAGAAGACATGGCACGCTGGGAAAACTACGAGCGCGACCGCCTCTTTCTGCCCAACTCCTACCCAACCTGGACGCCCGACGGCAAGTGGCTGGTCTACACCTCCATGTCTGTTGCTGACGAAACAGGCCGCCCCCAACAAGATATCTTCGCGATGAACTCCGAAACCGGGAGCAACCCCATTCAACTTACCACGAACCCCTCAGCTGACCGCATGCCCATGATCTCTCCCGATGGGAAATTCTTGTATTTCGTGTCCAATCGTGAAAAAGTATGGGCCGTCTGGAAAACCCCTCTCCCCAGAGTTATGCAGCCATAGTCATTGCTTTATAACCCAATAAGACCAAGTCCACAAGCCGAGGCCGTGCCCGTCAGGAATGAAGGGCGCGGCTAACCGCTCTGTATGACAAATCAAACATGGAGAGTTCAATGACGGAAACACTTTCAGACACATCAGTTGTAGGCTCGCTTGCACCAATCTGGATTGTTGCCTTCTCCGGCCATCGTGCAAAGCCGAAATCGCCTGGTCGATCAAATCAAGAGATCAACGAATGCGGCCCAACGCTTGAATCTGTATTGAGCTCACTCAAAGAGCAAGCTGAAAACAACAATGGATCGATCGAACTCATCACAAGCACGGCCGATGGTGCTGACCTGCTTGCGATTGATATTGCCAAAAAACTCGACATTCCTGTCCACCTCATCCTTCCGATGCCTGTTGAGAGTTTCAAAGATGACTTTTCAACCACCGATTCTGACCAGTCATGGCCAACCGTGCTCCAGCACATCGAGAAGGCCAAAGACCCACACAGTCTTTGGACATACCGTATCGCAGCAGGCGATAACACACGTCCTGATTGCTACCACGAATCGAACCTGCAGATGCTCGAGTGCGCTGATGTGCTGGTGACAATCTGTACAGAGCAAGAAGCTACAGCGAGCGATCCGGCCATTGGCAGCACCGCCGAGACCATCCGGATCGCTTCTAAAGAACACCGAAACATCCCAACAATCCAAATCGACCCGTTCCAGAATGCCGCGATCATCCGCCGCGATCTTTGGACGATCCACAACGACGGAATAGTTCGCCTCAATGAGATCAATAAGGATCTCTCAAGCAAGTTCGCAACCCTATGCCGATCTAGGTCGCAGCGCACCGGCGAGGATGCTATCTGGGGAGTTCACAAGGCGCTTGATAATGTCGCAAACAAGCATGGTGATTGGTTCCGACAGAACTTCATCATTTCGATTTGGCTTCACTTCGGGGCGACCGTATTCGCGGCGACCACAGCAGCATATTTCATCAAAGACAAAGCAAACTTCAAAGTCATCTCAATGACACTCACCACGCTCGAGCTCTTGCTCGTGCTGATGGCTACATTATTGATTTTTATGAGCCAAAGATCAGCCAGCAACACGATCTGGAGAAGAACGCGTTTCGGGGCTGAGCTTGTTGATAGCCAGGTGCATAGCGCGGGCTTCGTTGATCCACTCCGCCCCATTTCCATGAGCCGGAGCAACGCGTGGAAAAGGTTTACACTCGTGATCGGGCTCACCGCTTTTCGTCAGTACTCTGCTCGAGTCGCGGAGCAAGATGCCCGTTCTCGATTTGAGACAGCTAAACAATGCTACCTCCAGAACAGAGTTGCTCGCCAGATTCAATACCTATCCGCAAAGCAGAAGAAGGCATCCGCCCGTTTCCATTTCTGCAGCAATGTATCCAAATGGGTCTCGATCGCTGCGCTCATCGCGATCAGCGCAGCGCTCTATCATAAAGTAGAACATTGGCTGGATGTCGGGGATTCATCAGAGCATTTGCCTGCCATATTGGAACCATTTGTCACGACCTATGTCTACTACCTCCCAATCCTTCTCCCTCTCATCGCAGGGCTCGCTTCCTCTATCATTGTTGCCAGCGACTCTGCACGACGGGCATCAAGATACAAGCAGCTCAAAGAGCGTCTTGAAAGTCATCAAAGAAATATGCCCATCATCCAGACATCCTCAGCTATGCACCGCCTCGTCGTTGAGATCGAGGATGCTCTTCTCGATGAGATGAACGAATGGCATGCTACAGCCGAGAACCTGGAGCATATGCACTGAGCCGAGTTCAGAGGTTGAGCATGTGAGACACACATCGCTGAGAGCAGACTGATATCAGAGCCCGTAATGAGTGAGGCATAAAAGTTGATAGCCGATTGAGTCAGAGCGTAGAGGGCAAAGACTATTCGACGAACACGGTGGTCAATCGTCGTTGATTTTGTCGGGAGAGTGTTGAGCCAGCGGTTATGACATGTAGTGCGCAAATTCAGAACGATGAAAAACAGCGGATTCTTCGCCTAGATTTCAGTGGAATCGATTTACTTCGTGCTCAAAATCTCTAGTCCCGCCATTGATGAGTCCATTGGCTGGACTCGATGAGGCGATATGAGTCAGCCTCGAAATGGATAGCTACCAGTGAGGTATTACATCAGATTGTGCGCATGAGTACCGATCGCGATCTCGATCGCATCCTCGCTACTTTAGTATTTCAAAATATCAGGCGGCTCGGAGTCGATTCCTGAACATTCGGTCGAGTTGGGTATGGCCCTTGATCTCACCCTCGAATGGGATTGATCGGTAAAGAGACTCATAATTTGCTTTTCTGTTTCAAAAAATGCGTCCAGTTGCCTGAAGTGCACGAAATCAAAGCACCAATGCGGATTCGTTCCGCCGAGGCTGATTCAGACTCTACTGAGGGGCTCACCATGCGATTCCACCGAAATATCTGGGCAATATCAACCATTTTCTCTGCCTCCGCTCTTGGAGTCGCACCGCCGCTCGATCTAGATTTTGATCAAGGTGTCGATACTTGGCGTGTTGTTCTTGATGGTGTGATGGGTGGACGATCGTCGGGCAGAATCACTCAAGGTGAACCAGATAAGCTGATATTCTCGGGTAATCTCTCTCTCGAGAACAACGGTGGCTTTTCCCAAATCAGGACGAACATACCCAAAGGCACACTCGAGAACCAGGATGGTATCGCGATCAAGCTCCTCGGCGATGGGCGGAGCTATCAGTTCGACATCCGTGTCTCGAATGTCAGACTCATGGCCGGCGGGTTCCAGACTCAGTTCGACACGATCGACGGGGAATGGAAGACGATCGAGTTGCCATTCGAAGACTTCCGTTTGTACTCATTTGGTCGCCGGGTGCCCCGAGCACCGGTTCTCGACCCAGCCAAAATCGAGTCGATCGGATTAACCCTCGCAGACAAGAAACCAGGTGATTTCCGCGTCGAAATCGACTCGATTCAGTCATTCAGAGGTTCGGACTCAACTCTCCTAGAGCAGAACTCAAATCAGTCAGCTCCGCCAGCATCGCTCGGCTCGGTAGCAGATTCGGCGGGGCTGAGCACATTGATGCAACTAATCACGCGCTCTGAAATCGAACTCCCAGAGGGCGAACAGGTCACCATCCTGGCGCCCTCGGAGGCTGCCTTCTCCAAACTCTCCAATGAAACAATCGAGTTCTTAATCTCCCCCGATGGGACGGACACGCTCCGAACGATCTTGAGCAATCATGTCGTCATCGGTGTGATCCGCTCGAATGAGTTACTCAACAAGCGTTCGCTTACAACACTTGCCGGCCAAAGCTTGCCAATCGAGCTCGCAAATGGGCTGAGTGTTGCGGACGCTCGATTTGAATCCGTCGATGTCGAGTTTGATCAAGGTGTCGTGCATGTGATTGATACTGTCCTAGTCCCAGAATCGCGATCGATCCTCGATCTCGCAGTATCGAACGGGCAACTCTCCACTCTCACGGCTGCGATTCAATCAGCAGGCATCGGTAGCCAGCTCGAGAGTGAGAATGGTCCATGGACGGTGTTCGCCCCGGTCAACTCTGCGTTTTCAAATCTTCCAGAAGGCGTGCTCAATGAGCTTCTAGAGCCTCAAAGCCGTTCCAAGCTCATCGATACCCTTGGGCTTCACATCATCCCCGGCCGTATAGCGAGCAACGAGTTGCTCTCAACTCAGAGGGCTCGCTCTTACTTTGGCAACAAGATCGAGTTCTCGATCAAGGACGGCCAGATTGCGGTCGAAAATGCACAAATTGTGCAATCCGATATCCAGGCATCCAATGGGGTGATCCACCTGATCGATGCCGTCATCGTTCCAAAGAAATCGAAGCCCATTGAGCAAGCGGCACCCACTCCCCCTCGGTTGAACCAAGAGGCGGTTCGTTTGTACGAACTGGCGATCAGCCGAGGGGTGCCCTTGTTCAATGCCGGCCAAGAGGGTGCCTGCTCCACGATCTATGAGATCACCATTGAATCCATGATCGCTCTGGGCGCCGACAATCTGGATCGCCGAGGGATTGAACAGCTCGAGATGGGGATGGCCGAAGCGGAATCCGAGCGGGACGCGACCAAGCGATCCTGGATCTTCCGCCGGGCCCTTGATCGCGCCGCTCAGCGATTCGCACAGTCTGACTAAAACCCATTTGGGTACCAGAATCATCGAACGATTCCGGTCACTGTTGTTGATATCCAATACGGTTTATGAGCCGATGGCCACGCGTGCTTTGAATATGCTGTGACCCACAGCGCGCGGTAAAAAGTGATTAGATCTACTCGAAGCGCCGATTCAAAGTTCGGCGCTGAGATGCTGGACTCGTTATTCGCCACTTGCTCCTCGCGGTGGATATCTGGCGGCAGAAACCCGTACTGATTGGCATTCGAGTGGGCGCCGTCAGAGCATGCCCACCATGTGGGCATCGAGCACGAGGCCGCCAGACCAGCCACACTCCTGATGCGATCTTAGCTCACAGGTAGGGGGATCGAACTTGTGGGAGTGAGTCCGCCATTGCTCTGGTAGGTTCAGCAAATCTTGAGCAAATCGCTTTCGCCCGATAGATCATGTTTCAGTTATCATTGATCAGGACATGCATGGCGGTCACCGCTCTCCTGAGCGAGCACCTCTTGTATCCTGGATTAGTGGTGATGCGTGGTGCTTGGATTCGAGTGGTGATGCTGGCTCAACCAACCGATCTGCTAAACAATTTTTTGGGCTGTCGTTGGAGTACAGACTCTGGGGAAGATGCCACCACGGACTTCCGAGTCAACATTCCCATAATCGAAGACCGATGGAAACGGCGAGTAAGTCCTGCGTCGGGTGCCAGAGTTTTCTGCCCTCTCAATGGCCTCGATCCAGACCCTTCGGCGCACCAGCCGCCGGTACTACTCTCAACGAAGCCTCCTTGCATCCATTGGCAGGTCATGCGACAGGCAATGGATTTGCTCGAAGGTTTATGTGACACTCGATGGTCATAGCAAGAAAAACCGGCGGTGCAAGTTCATGCACGCCGGCTTGAAGGGATGTAGAGGTCTCTAGAAGTAGATCAGCATGTGGATCCGAGAGAGATTAACCCTCCGACGGGAGGATCACGGTGTCGATCACATGGATCACGCCGTTGGCCGTGTCGATGTTGGCTCCGGTGACGGTCGCGTTATTGATCATCACCTTACCCTTGGTTTCCTTGATCTTGATCTTGGAGCCTTCGAGGGTCTTGGCGGAGCGTGCCTTGATTGCATCATCGCTGTACACGCGCCCATCGACGACATGGTAGAGCAAGATCGAACGGAGCTGTTCGATGTTCTCTGGCTTGAGGAGGCTCTCGACGGTGCCCTTCGGGAGCTTGGCGAAGGCCTCGTCGGTGGGGGCGAAGACGGTGAACGGGCCGTCGGCGCTCAGGGCGTCGATGAGGTCAGCTGCTTCGAGTGCAGCGGCCAGCGTCGTGAATGATCCGGCCGATGTAGCCGTCTCCAAGATCGTGTCCGTATTGGGCATGATGACCGAGTCGATGACATGGATCACGCCGTTGGAGCAGTCGATGTCGGTCTTGACGATGGTTGCTGAACCGATCATGACCTTCTTGGCGTTGATGGATGCTCGTTGCCCGTTGAGGGTGGCGAGTGCGTTGGCATCGAGGACTTCACTGGCACCGAGATCGCCCGGGACGACGTGGAATGTCAGGATATCGATGAGTTTCTGCTTGTTCTCGGGCTTGAGGAGCATCTCGACGGTGCCCTTTGGGAGCTTGGCGAATGCTTCATCGGTGGGTGCAAAGACGGTGAATGGGCCGTCACCCTTGAGGGCGTCGATCAGGTCGGCCTGGGTCAATGCCGCGGCCAGGGTCTTGAACGATCCGGCGGCCAGCGCAGTGTCGATGATGTCGGCCTTGCCCTTATTGGCTGATGTCATGCTGACATTGGTCATCTTGGCGGAGCTGGCCGCGGGCATGGCGGTGCTGCTGGAGCCGCAGTTCGGGCCGGCGAGCGCGAGGGGAGTGGCGGCGAGTGAAGCGACAACGATAGCGGTCATGAACGGGTTCATTTCAGGTCTCCTTTGAGTTATGAACAGGTTGTGTTCGCGTGATTAGGTGCGTTGATTGTCGTTGGAGCCGGCCACGGGCGGGCTCCGGAACTGTTGGGGCATGGATTCGGACGCTGATTTGTGTTGGACGCACACCGATCGAAAAAAGTGTACAATCTTTTGAGGTCACGCATCGATGGTGCGTCTGGGCGGTCGATGGGCTCGAACACAGAGCGTAAAGACCGATCTCGGAACGCATCCACATCCAGGGATACACTCTACCGAACCTATGAACGCCTTTACACAACAATCTGTGATACTCGAGCGGGTCGCGCAAGGCGATAAGCACGCGATGCGTGAGTTGCTTGATCAGTACACGGGTTTAGTCTGGTCTTTGGTTCGCCGAAAAATCGCGAACGCCGATGATGCCGAGGATATCGTGCAAGAAGTATTCGCAGAAATCTGGAAGAGCGCCCATCGCTATAAGCCCGAGCTCGGGTCGGAGGCCACCTTTATCTCGGTGATCACGCGCCGGCGTGTGATCGACGCGATCCGCCGGATCACCCGGCGCAGGGATCAGGGGGCATCGAGCGTGCCCTTCGATGGGCTCGCCGAGTACAGCGCGTCGGCAGATGGTTCAGGGCTCGCTGACGGTGCCATCGAGCAGGCAATTGATACCAGATCAGAGCTCGCGGGTGTGATGACACTGCTCGAGTCGCTCAATCCACAACGGCGCAGCGTGATCGAGCTTTCGATTATCCATGGGCTCTCGCATTCGCAGATTGTCGAGGCCACGGAGCTGCCGCTGGGTACGGTCAAGGCGCACATCCGCAGGGGGCTTGAAGAAGTCCGTGCTGGGCTTCGCGCTGCTCGGAAACCGGGCGACGGTGGGGAGGTGAAGCGATGAGCGATCAGCACACCCCGAACAACGGCGATCAGAACCATGATCAGTTGATGGACGCCATGATCGAGCGTTTGCTTGGTCAATCGAACATTGATGATCCAACTGCATTCGAGGACACGCTCAATGCGGACTCACTCCAAGCGGAGATGGAACTCGCCGCGGCTATGATCGATCTCGCAGCCGCCGAATCCCAGCCCGTTGAACTCCCCTCCGGGCTCACTGAAAAACTGAAGTCACAGATCGATCAATACGCAGAGCAAGGCAATGCGAGCACGCAAGCCCCCGTTTCTCTGCCGATCCAGGATGCCCCCCAGCCCGTGATTGCTCGAATCCGTTGGACCCCTTGGGCGATCGCGGCGGCTTCGTTGCTTATTGCGACGGTGGCCATCATCGGGCGTGGCCCCGTACCTGCGCCGTCGACACAAGACCTTGGTGCAGACCGGCTCGCGCTGATCGCTGAAACCCCCGATGACGAGCTGACACAGTGGGATTGGATTTCGACTGATGACGCAGCCGTCGTCGGCGAGGTCATCGGCGATGTTGTATGGAGCGACACGCTCAACAAGGGCTACATGCGTATCTCGGGACTCGCGATCAACGACCCATCCCTCAAGCAGTACCAGCTGTGGATCTTCGATGCAACCCGGGCTTCGGGCGATCTGCCGCAGTTTGGCGATGGGCTCCTCTCCCAGCGACCGATCGACGGCGGGGTCTTCGATATCAACGCACAAGGCGAAGTCATCATCGAGATCGACGCCAAGCTCCAAGTCCAGCAGGCCGCCGCGTTCGCGATCACCGTCGAACCCCCGGGAGGCGTGGTCGTCTCCGATCGCAGCCGCGTCCCGCTCCTCGCGCTCGCGCCATAAGTGATCCATGCCAGCCGTTCATTGTCTGCGATTAATAACCGCGAGTCGACATCGGACAAGATAGGCTCAATGAGTGCGCATCCCAAAACAGATTGTGGTACCTGCACAGCCCGCGCCTTCAAGCGTAGAAAGCAGATCCCAATCGTTCAGACTGGTGAGACATCGCCATTGCGTAAGAGGGGGAAGTCGATCCCTCGAGGATGGTGATTCGCCATCACCCGTCGAGTTATGGACAGCCCATACCGAACAGATCGAGGAACTCAGAGACATCAAAGAAGTCATAGATCCCGTCGTTGGTGAGATCCGCGATCGGGTCTTGAGAGCCGAAGGCGTCAAGGAATGCGGAGACATCGAAGAAGTCGAGAATCCCATTGGAATCGTAATCCACAAGGCAAGCCGCCGGCGTGACCCGAAGCACCACCGTCGCGGGTTGGCTCAACACATCCGGATCACCCACGGGGTTCTTTGGATCGCCAACCTGGGCGATCAGGCGGTAGCTGAATGAATCGACACCCTCAAATCCAGGGTTCGGCGAATACTCGAATGCCCCATCAGCGAAGACCGTGATAGAGCCATGTGCTGGCGGGGTGTGCTCCGCAGAGGTGAAGAAGTCGAGATCAACCATCAGGTCATCGTTGTCGATGCGCCCCTCCTGCCCAATATCATTGGCCATGAGCCCGTCGGCTGCGTCGAACGACACCGGGCCGGACACGAGATAGGTATCGTCGATCGCCAGCTCATAGGCATGGTCACGAAGATCACGCAGCTCGGCGAGCACGAACTCGACATAGGGGAAGGAAGGAGCGGGGGAGTTGATCGCGAGATCGACTTCAGAGCTCAGGGCAGCCATACGCTGATCAAAGTGATCGCTCAGGGTCGGGACATCGGCCACCTGCGGCCCGCCAAGCCCACCCAAATCCGCCTCGCCAGCGGCTGCGATGACCATGCTCCATTCGGGCAGGTCCAGC
>Ga0209344_10000523_pt1 | contig 65375 bp, 66 predicted proteins | sample Cruoilmetagenom6_FD_187293 | JGI IMG/M metagenome (GOLD analysis project Ga0209344, IMG submission 187293) | Oil polluted marine microbial communities from Coal Oil Point, Santa Barbara, California, USA - Santa Barbara Oil Seep Sample 6 (SPAdes)... | ecosystem: Environmental > Aquatic > Marine... | reverse complement strand
AGCGAAAACACCTGCACCCCGGCCGGCAGCCCGGCAAGGAAGCCGTCAAAGGCCAGAAGCGCCTCGTTCGGCTGCGCCGTGCGCGCAAGCCGCGACAGGATATCGGGCTTCAGCCGCTTGAATATCTCCACCGCGCGCCCCGATCGCAACGCCGGATAACCCGGCCAGCGCGCGATGATCTCCTCGTCAAAGGGCAATTCGCCGATGTCGGGCGCATCGCCCGCGCCCTCTTGGTCCTCGGGCGCAAAGAACCCCTCGATCAGCCGGTGAACCTCGTTCAGCCGCTCCAGCAGCTCGGATTTGAGCGCCCCTGTCTCCAGCCCCATAAAGGCCGCGAGCCGGTCGAACTCATCCTCCGACCCCGGCAGGTCATGGGTCTGCGCATCGCGCAGCATCTGCAACCGGTGCTCGACCTCGCGATGGAACCGGTAATGCGCCGTCAGCACTTCGGCCACATCCTGCGGCACCCATCCCTTGTCCGCCAACCGCGCCAGCCCCTCGACCGTCCCACGCACGCGCAGGTCCGGGTCGCGCCCCCCGGCGATGATCTGCTGGGTCTGGGTAAAGAACTCGATCTCGCGGATGCCCCCGCGCCCCAGCTTCATGTTATGCCCCGGCAACGTCAGCGCACCGCCCAGCCCCTTGTGCTCGCGGATGCGCAGCCGCATGTTGTGGGCGTCCTCGATCGCGGCGAAATCCAGATGCTTGCGCCACACGAAGGGGCGCAGAACCTCGAGAAACTTCTCCCCCGCCTCCAGGTCGCCCGCACAGGGGCGCGCCTTCACATAGGCCGCGCGCTCCCATGTGCGCCCAAGGCTCTCGTAATAGGTCTCCGCCGCCGCCATCGCGAGGCAAACCGGCGTGACGCTGGGATCGGGGCGCAGCCGCAGATCGGTGCGGAACACATAGCCCTCGGCGGTGCGATCATTCAGCATCGCCGCCATCTTGCGGGTCGCGCGCACGAACGAGGCCCGCGCCTCGTGATACTCGCTTTCATCGAACTGGGTCTCGTCGAACAGGCAGATCAGGTCGATATCCGAACTGTAATTCAGCTCACCCGCCCCCATCTTGCCCATCGCCAGCGCCACCATGCCGCCCGCCCTGTCCAGATCCTCGGCGGATTTTCCCGGCAGCTTGCCGCGCCGGATCTCGGCTCCCACGCAGGCCTTCATCGCCAGATCGCAGGCCAGATCCGCGAAATCCGTCAGCCGCCCGGTCACCTCTTCCAGCGGCCACACCCCCGCCAGGTCCGCCAGCCCGATCAACAGCGCCACCCGCCGCTTGCCCTGCCGCAGGGCATCCGCCAGCGCCTCGGGCGCGGTCTCGCGCAACTCACCTTCCAGCGCCTCCAGCGCCGCCTCCGGCGCCTCCAAAGCGCCTGGCAACCAGTCGCGCTCCTTTTCCGCCAGCGTCTTGAGATAGGGGCTGCATCCCGCCGCCCCCTCCACCAGATCGGCCAGATCATCGCTCAGGGTCGGGAACATTGCGCGCGCATCCTGCCCCTGCTCGGGGTCATAGGCGCGCGGCAGGCGGGTGATGCGTGACGAGAAATCCATGATCCCACTGATACCGAGGGCTGGGGTCTGGTCAATGCCCGACGCGGTTGAAATAGTGCGATCATCGAACAACAGGAGTCGCCATGAGCAAAAGTCTCGCCCGTGTCCGCCGCGCCCTCATCGAGGCCGGCTGTGACAGCGCACCCGTCGAAGTCGGTCAGGCCACCACCGCACAGATGGCCGCCGATCTTGTCGGCTGCACCATCGACCAGATCGCCAAATCCATCATCTTTCGCGGCGAAATGTCGGGCGAGGCGATCCTGTTCATCACCGCGGGCGGCAACCAGGTCGATGCCGACAGCGCCTCGACCCTTGCGGGCGAACGCCTCGGCAAGGCCGACGCCGCCCTGATCCGCGCGCAGACCGGCTTTGCCATCGGCGGGGTCGCGCCCGTCGGCCACCTCACGCCGCCGCGCGCCTTCTTCGATCCCGCCCTCCTCGCCTTCGACACGATCTGGGCGGCCGCAGGCACCCCGCGCCACGTCTTCCCCATCGCGCCCGCGCTTCTCCTGCGCATCTCCGGCGCGCAAGAGGCCGCGTTTACCGGCTGACGGCCTCTCACCTCCGCGCCACCGCCACCCGCACCGACGCCATACCGACAGGATGCCGATGTGATGTCGACCGGCATTTTTCGCGCCATTCCGGGCAGTTAAGCGCCGGATACCGGGGCGGTGCGCGAAATAATGTAAAAATCTTTTACATCACCCCTTGCGGAACCGTCCGGCAATCCCGATCTTGGCAATGTGAAAGACATTCACATCAACCCAACCCGAACCGAAAGGGACGTCTTCAATGAGCACTGCCACCTCTTCCTCCTACACCGCCGGGCGTGGCCCGCTCGGGTGGCTCGCCAGCGCCGAAGCCTGGCTTGACGACAAGGGGAAACCCGCCTGGATCATCGCAATGGTCCTTGGCTTCGTCCTGGTATGGCCGGTCGGCCTGGCCCTTCTCGCCTACATGATCTGGAGTGGAAAAATGGGATGCAAATCCAATCGCATGAACCGTGGCCACCGCACGATGCGGGTCGGGCGCGGCACCGGCAACTCCGCCTTCGACGCCTACCGCGCGGACATGATCGCGCGGCTCGAACAGGAGCAGGCGGATTTCGAATCCTTCCTCCAGCGCCTGCGCGACGCCCGTGACAAGGCCGAGTTCGACGAGTTCATGCAGGACCGCGCCCGCGCCGCCGCCCAGTCCGGCGACAGCCACGACACCGACGCAGAGCCCGACTCTGCCGCGCGCAGCGGCGCCTGATCGCCACATCCTGCCCGGACCGGGGGTTTCCCGGACCGGGCGCAATCCTGTATGCAGGGTATCATGAGCGAATATAGCTGGCATATCCCCGACCCGGTCACGCAGCCCGAGTTCTACGCTGATGTCACCTCCAAGAGGCTTCTCGCCTGGCTGGTGGATACGGTGCTGATCGTGCTGATCTGCCTTCTGATCCTGCCCTTCACCGCCTTTACCGGGCTGTTCTTCTTTCCGTTCCTCATGCTGGTCGTGGGCTTTGCCTATCGCGTCGCCACCATCGCGCGCGGCTCGGCCACCTGGGGGATGCGGCTGGTGGCGATCGAGTTCCGCCGCCTCGATGGCCAGCGCTTCGACCTCACGATGGCGTTCCTGCACACGCTTGGCTACACGGTCTCCATCGGTATGCCGCTGCTTCAGGTGATCTCGATCGTGCTCATGCTCACCACCGAACGCGCCCAGGGACTCAGCGATCACGTGCTTGGCACCGTCGCCCTGAACCGCCGCGCCATGACCTGACGGCGCAGGCATTGAGCACTTGGCGCGCCCGCTCAAGATTGCTACGCTGAGCGCGACAAAGACAAGACGGTCCTTCCTTCATGCGCCACACGCTGCCCATTGCGCCCCAGTTCTATGTGACGGCCCCGCAAAGCTGCCCCTATCTTGACGGCAGAAAAGAGCGCAAGCTGTTCACCGCCCTTCAGGGCGAAGGCGCGCAACGGCTCAATGACAGCCTCTCCAAACAGGGCTTTCGCCGCTCGCAGAACGTGCTGTACCGCCCGGCCTGCGCCGAATGCTCGGCCTGTCTCTCGGCACGGATCAATATCGACGATTTCACGATGACCCGCAGCCAGCGCAAGACGCTCAAGCGCAATGCCGGGCTTGAACGCCGCGCCACCTCACCCTGGGCGACCGAGGAACAATACGCTCTGTTTCGCCGCTATCTCGAACACCGCCACGCCGATGGCGGCATGGCGGACATGGACACGTTCGAATTCGCCGCCATGATCGAGGAAACCCCGATCCGCACCCGCGTGGTCGAATATACCGATTGCGAGACCGGCGATCTGGTGGCGGTCTGCCTCACGGACGTTCTCGATGACGGGGTCAGCATGGTCTATTCCTTCTACGACCCCGACCGCCCGCGCGATTCCCTCGGCACCTATATCATTCTCGACCATATCGAGATCGCCCGCGAAAACCGCCTGCCGCATGTTTACCTGGGCTATTGGGTGCCCGGCAGCGCCAAGATGGGTTACAAGGCCGCCTTTTCCGGACTCGAGGTCTATGTGAACGGCGGCTGGGAAAAGAAGCGCGACAGCAGCGAATACAGCGCGCAGCTGCATCCCCTGTCGAACGATCCCATTTCCGAGCAGGTCGCCAATATCGCCCTGCCCGATGGCCGCCCCCTGCGCGCGCTCAAACCCTGACGTCGGCGCTGGTCGCGCCCGTCATGCGCGGCGCGCCATGCCGGACAGGACCGCCGCGAACCCGACGACCAGGACCGCGACGCAGATCACCAGAAGCTGCTCGTATTTGTGCCCCTCCGGCAGGATCGCCTGCATCAGCGCCGTGTCGCGCGCGAAATAGCCAAGCGCCCCCAGCATCGCCGCGGCGAAACTTGCGCCATAGGCCCAGCGCGCCACCGGCCGCCCCATGAACAACCCCACCACCAGAACCGGCGTCAGGAACATGCTGGCGGTGCCGCTCACCGCCACCGCATCGAACAGCGTCTGGTTGCCCCAAAGCGTCAGCACCGTCCCCAGCGCCATGAACACCACCATCGCCAGCCGCCCCCCGGCCAGGCTGCGCGGCGCCAGGTGCAGCTCGTCCACCACCAGCCGCGCCGCCGACGCCAGCGCTGAATCAAGCGTGCTGAGCGCGCTGATCAGCAGCGACACCATCAACGCCCCGAACAGCCACGGCGGAAACATCCCCGCCCATGTGCCCAAAAGCTCTCCCTCATAGTCCGCCCCCAGCAGACCCGCCTGCACGCCGAAAAGACCGAAGGCGATGATGCACAGGGTCGAAATCCAGAACGCATGTCGAAACGCTGCCCGCGTCACCGCCCGATCCGCGATGAACCCGCGATCCATCATCACCGGGTCATGCGCCGGATAAGAGAACACCTGCAGGAACGCCACCAGCAGCAACACCTGCCCGTTCCAGGACCCGCTGGTGCCCGGCGCGCTCAGCACCGCACCGGGATCGAAACCGGGACTGGCCACAAGCGCGACAAAGGCGGCGGCGAAGACCGCAAGGAACACCAGCATCTGCAACACATCCGTGCGCAGCGATGCACTGAGCCCGCCCCAGGCGCTATAGCCAAGGCCCAGAATTGCCACCACCAGGATCGCCGCCGCGTCCGCGCCCGCCATCCCCGGCAGGACCGCGCCGAATATCAGCCCCACCACCAGCAGGTTGGCAAAGACCTCCGACAGCAGCCTGAGCGCGACGACAAGGTTGTAACACCCCACACCCGCCGCGCCGAACCGCACCACCAGCCAGTCCTGCACCGATCCCGCCCCGCCTGCGCGCAGCCGGTCCACGATCAGCCCGCCGGTCAGGAAAGACCCGTAATATCCCGCATAGGCCAGCACGCCCCAGATCCCGTAGAAATATCCGAGGATCGCGGCGTTCATCAGCGAGCGCGCGAAGATCCATGTGGTCACCTGGCTCAGCACCAGCACCCAAAGCCCCGGCGCACGCCCCTCTGCATCGGCCCCGCCAAAGAACCCCGCCACACTGGCGCGGCGCGGCGCGACCGCAAGACTGGCAAGGATCACAAGGCCGAACACGGCCATCAGGGCAAGGGGGTGCATCAGGGGGGTCCATTCCTGCTCGGGATCATTCCCGTTCAGCCATAGCCCGCCCTTCCCTTGGCGCACCAGCCCGCCGCGCCCCTCTCCACGCGAACGTGATGCGGCGCGAGCGACCCGCGCGCGGACCAGAGCGTCAGGCGCGCCGGATCGCGGCGGTCGCAATACCCATCGCCACAAGGGCACCGCCGCCAAGCCGGGTCAGGAACGGCAGCACATGAGGGCGCGCGATCTTCTGGCGCAGCTTGTCCGCCAGGATCGCATAGCCAAGCGCGTTGATCGCCGCAAAGCCGACAAAGGTCGCGACAAGCACCCCGAATTGCGGCGCGAGGAACGCATGCGTGTCGATGAACTGCGGCACGAAGGCGATGAAGAACACGATCGACTTGGGATTGAGCGCCGTCACCGCCGCGGAATGCGCAAAGACCTTCCGGGGCGTCGCTGCCGGCGCATCATCGAGAACCCCCAGCGATGCCGCAGGCGCGCTGCGAAACAGCTTGATACCGAGATAGACAAGGTAGATCGCGCCCACCCATTTCAGCACAAGGAAAAGATTGGCCGACGCCAGCACCAGGGCGCCCAGCCCGGCCAGCGACGCGGACATGGCAATGAGATCGCCCAATGCCACACCCGCGACCGTCGCCAGGGCGACCCGCCGCCCCTGGCTGATCGCATAGCTCAGAACCAGAAGAACGGTCGGCCCCGGAATGAGAAGAAGGGCAATCGAAGCCGAAGCGAATGCAAGCCAGACATGAAGGTCCATAGATACGTATCCCGGTCGGTGATCTCGCACCGATCCAGCTACAGTTCGCCCGGCTTGTAAAGCCCCTCCCGGTCCCGACCGTTCCGCCGGATGACCCCCTAAAGCGTCGCGTTGACCCCGCCGCCATCCAGCAGGATGTTCTGACCGATGATGAAGCCCGCATGCTGGCTGCACAGGAACGCGCAGGCCGCGCCGAACTCCTCCTTGGTGCCATAGCGCCCCGCCGGGATGGTGGCGCAGCGCTTCGCCTTGGCCTCATCCATCGACACGCCCTCCTTGTCGGCAACGCCCTTGTCCAGCGCCTCGGCGCGGTCGGTGGCGTGGATGCCGGGCAAGAGGTTGTTGATCGTCACGCCCTTGCCAGCCACCTGGCGCGACGTGCCCGCGACATAGCCGGTCAGCCCCGCGCGCGCCGAATTCGACAGGCCCAGCACCGCGATCGGCGCCTTCACCGATTGCGAGGTGATATTCACGACCCGGCCCCACCCGCGCTCCATCATCCCCGGCACCAGCGCCTTGATCAGCGCGATCGGGGTCAGCATGTTGGCATCGAGCGCCTTGATGAAATCCTCGCGCTCCCAGTCGGTCCACATGCCCGGCGGCGGCCCGCCCGCGTTGTTGACCAGGATATCCACCTCGCCCGCCGCCTTCAGCAGCTCGGCTTGCCCCTCGGCGCTGGTGACGTCACAGGCCACCGTCGTGACATTCACGCCGAAATCGTCGCGGATCGCCTGTGCCGACGCCTCCAGCGCCTCGGCGCCGCGCGCGTTCATCACCAGATCGGCGCCCGCTTCGGCCAACGCCCTTGCACAGCCCAGCCCCAGCCCCTTCGAGGATGCGCAGACCAATGCGCGCTTGCCCTTGATACCCAGATCCATTCTCGGCCTCCCTTTGATGCCTCTTCGCGATATCCCTTTGCATAGCACCCGCGCCGCCGGAGATGCCAGCGCCGTTGACCACGCCCCTCCGCAGGCCTAGTCTGGCGCGATCCCGTTTTGCGCAACCCCGGCGATCCTTCCTATCCCGTCTGGTGCCCGCGCGCTTTGACCAGTAAGACGCATATCATGACTCAGGACGCCTCGAAGCCCGCCCAATCCATGCCCGTGTTCCGCGCCACCGATCTCAAGGTGGTCAATGGCGCGAATCTGGGCGATCCGATTTCCTTCGCGGGCGATCTCGAACTCGACGACACCTACGAGCTCGACAAGTCCGCCACCCGGCACCGGCTTTCGGTGCTGGCCGACGACTCCGGCGCCTTCACGATCGCGCCCGAAACCTCCATCGGCACGCCCGGCGCGGCACTGCATCTCGATTGCGTCGTGACGCTCATGTCGACCGCCGGCCAGACCACCGAGATCCTCGTGCTCGTCGAAACCGATTCCGGCGGCCACGCCACCGATGTCTATGTTCTGCCGCTGGCACCGCTCGAACCGCGCACCCATTATGCGCTGGTCGGCATCGACAGCGAGAACGCCCGCCGCAAATTCGCCGAAGTCGCCTGCGTCGCCTTTTCGCGCGGCACCCATATCACGATGGCCTCGGGCATCCAGACTCCGATCGAACAGCTTCGCATCGGCGACATGGTCCTCACCCGCGACGACGGCCCGCAGCAGGTGCGCTGGATCGGCCAGTCGACGGTGCGCGCCGTCGGCGAATTCGCCCCGATCCGCATCAAGGCGGGCACGCTGCACAATGAAAACGACCTGCTCGTCAGCCCCGATCACCGGCTGTTCATCTACCAGCGCTCCGATGCGCTTGGCGCCGGGCGGCCCGAATTGCTGGTGCGCGCGCGCTACCTCGTGAACGGCGACTCCGTCCAGCGCCAGGATGGCGGCTTCATCGATTACTTTCAGCTCCTCTTCGATCACCACCAGATCATCTATGCCGAAGGCATCGCCGCCGAGACGCTGCTGGTCGACACCCGCACCCGCCCCGCCCTGCCCGAAGACCTGCGCGAGGCGCTGGCCCAGTCGCTCTCGGGCCACGGCACCAGCGCGCATCTCGATTTCGAAGTCAGCGAGAAACTGCTCGACCATCCCGACGCCGCCGCGATCCTGCGCCGCGCCTCGACGCGCTGACCCCTTGCATATGGCCCCGGCCCGCCGCGCACAGGCATGTTGCACCGCCCCGCGCGCGCCTCTATATGCGCCATCATGCTGGATGTGACCCCCAACCGCCCCGATCTGCCGTCCGAAATCGCGCGGCGCCGTACCTTTGCGATCATTTCGCACCCGGACGCGGGCAAGACGACCCTGACCGAGAAGTTCCTGCTTTACGGCGGCGCCATCCAGATGGCCGGACAGGTCCGCGCCAAGGGCGAGGCGCGCCGCACCCGCTCGGATTTCATGCAGATGGAAAAGGATCGCGGCATCTCGGTCTCGGCCTCGGCCATGTCCTTCGACTTCGGCACGTTCCGCTTCAACCTCGTGGACACACCCGGCCACTCGGATTTCTCCGAAGACACCTACCGCACATTGACGGCCGTGGATGCGGCGGTGATGGTGATCGACGGCGCCAAGGGCGTTGAATCCCAGACCCGCAAACTGTTCGAGGTCTGCCGCCTGCGCGACCTGCCGATCCTGACCTTCTGCAACAAGATGGACCGCGAAAGCCGCGACACCTTCGACATCATCGACGAGATTCAGGAAAACCTCGCCATCGACGTGACCCCGGCCAGCTGGCCCATCGGCAAGGGGCGCGATTTCATCGGCTGCTATGACATGCTCAATGACCGGCTGGAGCTGATGGACCGTGCCGACCGCAACAAGGTGGCCGAGTCGATCAAGATCAACGGGCTCGACGATCCCGCGCTGGCCGAACATGTTCCCGCCGAACTGGTCGAACAACTGCGAGAAGAACTTGAAATGGCGCGCGAATTGCTGCCCGAACTCAATCCGCAATCGGTTCTGGAAGGGCATATGACCCCGATCTGGTTCGGCTCGGCGATCAACTCCTTCGGGGTGCGCGAACTGATGGAAGGGATCGGCACCTACGGCCCCGAACCACAGCCCCAATCCGCCCTGCCCCGCCAGATCGCCCCCGACGAGGACAAGGTCACCGGCTTCGTCTTCAAGGTGCAGGCCAACATGGACCCCAAGCACCGCGACCGCGTGGCCTTCCTGCGCATGGCCTCGGGCCATTTCCGGCGCGGCATGAAACTGACCCATGTGCGCTCGAAGAAACCGATGACCATTTCGGCGCCGGTGCTGTTCCTCGCCTCGGATCGCGAACTCGCCGAAGAGGCATGGGCGGGCGACATCATCGGCATCCCCAATCACGGTCAGCTGCGCATCGGCGACACCCTGACTGAAGGCGAGGCCCTGCGCGTCACCGGTATCCCCTCCTTCGCGCCCGAATTGCTGCAATCCTGCCGCGCGGGCGACCCGATGAAGGCCAAGCACCTGGAAAAGGCGCTGATGCAATTCGCCGAGGAAGGAGCCGCAAAGGTGTTCAAACCTGCCTTCGGCTCGGGCTTCATCGTCGGCGTCGTCGGTGCGCTGCAATTCGAGGTGCTGGGCAGCCGGATCGAACTGGAATACGGCCTGCCGGTGCGCTTCGAGGCCTCGCAGTTCACCTCGGCCCGCTGGGTGACTGGGCCGCGCGACAAGGTCGATGCCTTCACCGCCGCGAACAAGGCCCATATCGCCCATGATCACGACGGCGACATCGTTTATCTGACGCGCCTGCAATGGGATATCGACCGCATCGAGCGCGACTATCCCGACGTGACGCTGCAGGCGACCAAGGAAATGATGGTCTGATCCCGCCACGGGGTCAGGGGGCGCTGCCCCCGCCGCGCCAAGGCGCGACTCCCCCGGAGTGTATCTTGCAAGATGAAGCACGGGCGCGGCGCGGCACTTGGCGCTTGCACAAGCCCGCGCCACTTCGCATTCTGCGTGCATGAGCCAGCCCAGATGGGGCCTTGTCGCCACGATCAAGGCCGAGACCGCCGATATCCTGAATTTCGCCGCCCATCACCTGGAATTGGGCGCGCATCGCCTGCATATCTATCTCGATGCCCCCAATCCCGAGGCCGAGGCGGCGCTCAGGGCGCATCCCAAATGCCGCGTCACGCTGTGCGACGACGCCTATTGGAAGCGCCGCGGCAAGCGCCCCGAGACCCACCAGCCGCGCCAGTCGATCAACGCCACCCATTGCCTCAACCGCCGCCCGCAGGTGGACTGGCTGGCGCATATCGACGTGGACGAGTTTCTCTGGCCCGCCGCGCCGCTGGAAGGACAGCTTTCCGCCCTGCCCGACACGACGCTGAGCGCGCGCTTCCGCCCGATCGAGGCGATGGCCCCCGACCCGACCGACCCGCCTCCGCCGGGGATCACCCGGTTCAAGGCCTGTTCGCGCTTTGCCGGTGAACGCCGCGCCCAGACCGCGCGCATCTACCCCACCTACGGCGCGCATCTCAATGGCGGATTCCTCAGCCATGTGGCGGGCAAGGTCTTTGTGCGCACCGGCCTGCCCGATACCGGCCTGCGCATCCACAATGCCTTTCGCGGCAAGGAAAAAGACCCCGACCCCGCGCATCTCGACGCGGTCGAGCTGTGCCACCTGCACGCCCCCGACTGGCCAAGCTGGCAGCGCGCCTATCGCTTCCGCCTGGCGCAGGGCTCGTACCGCGAGGGGCTCAAGCCCCCGCCCGGCGCGATGGGCGAGGCGCTGCCGATGAACGCGCTTTTCTCGATGCTCGAAGCGGAAGGGGGCGAAGCCGCGCTTGCGGCGTTCTTTCACGAGGTCTGCACCGCCACGCCCGATCTGCGCGCCCGCCTTGCCGCCGAAGGACTCTTGCGCGAAATCGCGCTCGATCTCGATGCAAAACGCGCCCGGCATTTCCCGGATCACGCGTGACTGTTGCTATATCGGCGACAATCCCCATATCTGCATCCATATTGGCCACGAAACGCGCCGGTCCATTGACCCGCCCCCCATTCATCCGGTAAACGCAACGCAGGGTCAGAAATGTGACGATCCACGGGGCCGGACGGGCCCGACCCTGATATGACGTGCGGGCCAGGCAAGTGTCCGCAAACCACGGACACACATGACAAAATTTTCCGAACTGAACCTGAACCCCAAGGTCCTCAAAGCTGTCGAAGAGGCCGGTTACACTGAGCCCACACCCATCCAGGCCGGCGCGATTCCCCCTGCCCTTGCCGGGCGTGACATCCTGGGCATCGCCCAGACCGGCACCGGCAAGACCGCCAGCTTCACGCTGCCGATGCTCTCGCTGCTGGCCCGTGGCCGTGCCCGCGCCCGCATGCCGCGCAGCCTCGTGCTCTGCCCGACGCGTGAACTCGCAGCCCAGGTGGCCGAGAATTTCGACACCTATTCCAAGCACCTGAAACTGACCAAGGCGCTGCTGATCGGCGGTGTCAGCTTCAAGGAGCAGGACAAGCTGATCGACAAGGGCGTTGACGTCCTGATCGCCACGCCCGGCCGCCTTCTGGACCATTTCGAGCGCGGCAAGCTCTTGCTGACCGGCGTTCAGATCATGGTCGTCGACGAGGCCGACCGGATGCTCGACATGGGGTTCATCCCCGATATCGAACGCATCTTCAGCCTCACGCCCTTCACCCGGCAGACATTCTTCTTCTCGGCCACCATGGCGCCCGAGATCGAACGCATCACCAACACCTTCCTGCAAAACCCCGAACGTATCGAAGTCGCCCGTCAGGCCACCGCCTCGGAAACGATCGAACAGGGCGTGGTGATGTTCAAACCCTCGCGCCGCGAGCGCGCCGACAGCGAAAAGCGCAACCTTTTGCGCGCGCTGATCGACGCCGAAGGCGAGAAATGCACCAACGCCATCGTGTTCTGCAATCGCAAGGTCGATGTGGATGTGGTCGCCAAGTCGCTCAAGAAACACGGCTATGACGCCGCGCCCATCCACGGCGACCTCGATCAAAGCCAGCGGACCCGCACGCTTGACGGGTTCCGCGCCGGTGATCTGAAGATCCTCGTCGCCTCGGACGTGGCCGCGCGCGGGCTCGATGTGCCCTCGGTCAGCCATGTGCTGAACTACGACGTGCCCAGCCACGCCGAGGATTACGTCCACCGGATCGGGCGCACCGGCCGCGCGGGCCGTGAAGGCAAGACGATGATGATCTGCGCCCCGCGCGACGAAAAGAACCTCGAGGATATCGAGCGCCTGATCCAGAAACCCGTGCCGCGCATTCCCGATCCCACCGCGCGCGGCGGCGCCGCGCCCGAGACCGCGTCCACGCCCGAAGCCGACACGCCCGAGGCAAAATCGGACGACAAGCCGGCCAGCCGCTCGCGCAGCCGCAGCCGCGCGTCGAAAAAACCGAAGGACGCCCCGGCACCTCAGGCCGTCGAACCCGCCGTTGAGGCCGAATCGCAACTCGCGGAAAAGCCCGCGGCCGAAAAACCCGCAGCCGAGAAGCCCGCGGCGCAGTCGCGCGGCGGCAAATCCGGCAACCGCGGTGGCGCCAGCCAGAACAGCAACCGCGGCGGCAAGCCCGTCGTCGGCATGGGCGACCACATGCCCAGCTTCATCGCCCTCAGCTTCGAGGACCGGCGCACCGGCTGATTGCCCCCGCGCCGTCACGCGCTGCCTTGCGCGGCGTGACACCCTCCAGGTCAAATTCCCCGCAACGACCGGTTATGGCTTTGCTATGACCGGCGTCGTGGCGGGTTGATTTCATCGTTTCATATCACAAAGGAGCATTCACATGCTGACACCGCGTTTCGGCGGCGCCCTGCGGCATGCCGCGCAGCTTCACCGCAACCAGACCCGCAAGGGCACGACCACGCCCTATATCTCGCATCTCATGGCGGTCTCTGCCCTCGTGCTTGAACATGGCGGCGACGAGGATCAGGCGATCGCCGGTCTGCTGCATGATGCGATCGAGGATGCCGGCGAAACCCGCGAGTCGCTCGAAAAGGTTTACGGCGCGCGCGTTGCGCGAATCGTCGAGGAATGCTCCGATTGCGACGGCACCGAGCCGCGCCCGGACTGGACCACCCGCAAGCGCGGCTATATCGACGCGATCGCCGCCAAATCGGATGACGCGGTCCTGGTGACCGGCTGCGACAAGCTGCACAACGCCGAGTCGATCCTCGCGGATTTTCACGCCACCGGCCCTGCCGTGTTCGAGCGTTTCACCGCCGGGCGCGACGGCACGCTCTGGTATTACGACACGCTCGCTACGGCACTCGCCGGCCGCGCCCCGGCCGCTCTTGCCGCGCGGCTCCGGCGCATCGTCAGCGGACTTCTCGACGCCGCCGAAGCCGCCTGAGCGGGTTTCTGTACAATCCTCCCCGGCATGGGGCGGAATTCGGTACGAAACCGGCGTACAAAACGGACGTTTTGTACGCCGGTTGCGCGGCCCTAGTCGCTCAAGCGGCTGATGATGACGGTCACTTCCGGGCGCTTGCCGATCTCGTTCTGCGCCGATTGCCGTGTCAGCTTGCGCAGCCCGTCTTCCAGCTTGTCGTCATCTGCCAGGGTCTTGCGTCCGGCACGGCCCATGAACTGGCTCAGGTCCTCTTCCAGTACCTCGACCAGCGGCGCGCGGCTGTTACCTTCTTCTGGTAAGCCCTTGATTTCACACCAGGGTTCGCCAAGCGCCTCGTCGGTCTCGTCCAGGATCACATTGACCGTGACATGCCCGTTCAGCGCCATGCGGATACGATCGCGCACGATCCCGTCCAGCGCCCCGATCTTGACGCTGCCGTCGAGATAGGTGCGACCGGTCTCGACATAGCCGCAGACCTCGGCGCGCGCACCGGTCAGATCGACCATCGTGCCATTCACCGCAAGAACGCCCTGTATCTTCTTGGAATTGGCCAGTTCTACGTGTTCCCGCAGATGCCGGTGCTCGCCATGCATAGGCACCAGGACCTCGGGTTTCAGCAATCTGTGCAGCTCTTCCAGGTCAGGCCGGTTCGCATGGCCCGACACATGGTAAAGCCCCCCGGAATCATCTACAACTTCAACCCCCAACTCACTGAATTGGTTCATGATTTTGATGACGCCGCGCTCGTTTCCGGGGATCGTCTTGGACGAGAACAGGAACGTATCGCCCTCTTTCATCTTCAGGCCCAGATAGCTGCCCTGCGCCAGCTGCGCGCTCGCCGCGCGCCGCTCGCCCTGGCTGCCCGTGACGATCAACATCAGGTTCTCGCGCGGAATATCCTTTGCTTCTTCGGGGCTTACGGTTTTCGGAAAGGATGTCAGAACACCCGTTTCCACCGCGGCCTCGATCATCCGCCGCATCGCCCGTCCCAACAGACAGACTGACCGTCCAGCGCCATGCGCCGCCTCTGCCAGCGTCTTGACCCGCGCGACGTTGCTGGCAAAGGTCGTCGACACGACCATGCCCTTGGCCCCCTTGATCAGCGCCCCGATTTCAGGTGCCAGGGTGCTTTCAGAACGCCCCGCATGTGTATTGAAAACATTGGTGGAATCGCACATCAGCGCCTTCACGCCCGGCGCTGCCAGGCTGGCCCAAAGCTCGGGATCGAAAGGCTCGCCCACCACCGGGTTGGCGTCGATCTTGAAGTCGCCGGAATGCACGATACGTCCGGCGGGCGTGTCAATGACCAGACCGGAACTCTCTGGAATCGAATGAGAAATCGGCACGAACCCGACCTTGAACGGCCCCGCCTCGGTGATCTCGGGCCAGGGCGACACCGTGCGGACGGATTTTTCGGAATAGCCGAACTCGTCCATCTTGCGCCGCGCGATATTGGCCGTGAAGGCCCGCGCATAGATCGGCGCGCCCAACTGCTCGTGGTAATGCGACACGGCCCCCACATGGTCTTCGTGCGCATGGGTGACAAAGATCGCCTCCAGCTGATCACGACGCTCTGCAAGCCATTGAATATCAGGAAAAATAAGGTTCACGCCGGGGGACGTGTCCATGTCGGGAAAGGTCACCCCGAGGTCGACCAGGATCAGCCGCTCCTTGCCGGGTTTGCCATAGCCATAGACATAGGCGTTCATGCCGATTTCCCCCGCGCCCCCCAGGGGCAGGTAGATCAGTCTTTCACTGCTCATGCGTTCTCTGCTTTCTTGTTGTAGTCGTGAATCACGGCCAGACCGTGCATTGTCAGATCGTCCTCTATGCTGTCGAACAGCATCTCGCCCTGCGCGAACAGCGGCGCAAGCCCGCCTGTCCCAATGATACGCATGGGCCGTTCATATTCCGCGCGGATGCGATCGCAGATACCGGTCACAAGCCCCACATAGCCCCAGAACACGCCCGACTGCATGCACTCTACCGTGTTGGTTCCAATGACTTTTTGCGGCATCGTCACATCCACATGCGGCAGCGCTGCCGCCGCCGTGTGCAGCGCCTCGAGGCTCAGGTTGACCCCGGGCGCAATCACGCCCCCGACATAGGCGCCGTCATGGGCCACCACGTCGAATGTGGTCGCCGTGCCAAAATCCACCACGATCAGATCGCCGCCATGCCGGTCATAGGCCCCGGCCGTATTGACCAGACGGTCCGGCCCCACCTGCGTCCCCGGATCGACCCGCGGCGGCTGGGGCAACAGGCATTCGAGCTTGCCCACCACCATCGGGCGGCAACCGAAGAACCTGTCGGCAAAGACCCGGAGGTTGAACACCACCCGCGGCACCGTCGACGAGATGATGACATCAGTGATGTCCGCCTCGATCCCGTAATGCTTCACCAGCGTCGAGAACCATGTAAAATAGGCGTCCGCCGTGCGTGCATGATGGGTCGACGTGCGCAGCGTGCACAGGAATGTCGAGCCGTCCCAGATCGAGAAGACGGTATTGGTGTTGCCACAGTCGATCGCCAGAAGCATCATCCGCCCCTTCAGAAAAAGACCTCGGCCGCCGGGATGGCATGCCGCGATTTCGCTGTTGTTAGAACAAGATTACCCGCTTCGTCCACCGTCTCGAAGGTTCCGGTGATCTCGTTGCGGGTGGTGCGCGCGGTGATAACCTCGCCCAGTTTTGCCGCCCGCTCCAGCCATGCAGCCCTGATTGGCGCGAAACCATATGTGGTGAACTGCGCCTCGTAGTGCGCATAGGCGGGCGCCAGCAGGTCGAGAAGTTCCTCGGGCGTGACCCGCACGCCGGTCTCGGACAGCAGCGAAACCGGTCGCAACGCCCCCGCCTCCACCTGTGCCTGGTCCGGCGCCGACACGAGGTTCACGCCGATCCCGATGGCAAAATAGGACATGCCTCCCCCGCTGCCCGCACTTTCCAGCAGGATTCCAGCCAGCTTGCCCCCGTTCAGCAACACGTCATTGGGCCATTTGAGGGTGAACCCCTCGGCCCGCCCCGTCGCGCTCACGAAGGCATCGAACAGCGCCAGCGACGCCACGAAGGAGCGCAGCGCGACCTTGTCAGGGCTCTCGGTCGGGCGCATCGCAAGGGTCGCCGCGAAATTGCCCTCGGGGTTTGCCCAGGCCCGCCCGCGCCGCCCGCGTGCCGCACTCTGGCGCAGCGCGAGGATCCATTCGGGGCCACGCAGAGAGCCCGCGATGCGCGCCGCCTCGGCATTGGTGCTGTCGACCTCCTCCAGCACCCGGCGCCCGACGCCCTCGGGCCAGCCCGTCATCGTGCCACCCGCATCTCGATGCGCACGAAACCGCACCCTGAAACGAAGCGGCGCGCCCGAGGCGCGCCACCTTTCGTTGAGATGTGATGCGTCAGCGGCTCAGTTGACAAGGGTCGCCGCCGCAGCCTGCGCCAGCGTCTCGACGCCGAACATGTTGATGATCCCCACCACCATCAGCGCAGCAGAGGCCATCAGGAAACCCCATTGCACCGGTGAACGCGCTGTCTCCAGCGGTTCGCGCTCTTCGCCGAAATACATGTAATAGACGATGCGCAGGTAATAGAATGCCCCGATAACCGAGGCCACCACGCCCGCAACCGCCAGCCATGTCAGTCCGCCCTCATAGGCGGCGCGCAGCACATAGAGCTTGCCGAAGAAGCCCAGCAGCGGCGGCACACCGGCCAGGCTGAACAGCAGGATCATCATCGCCAGCGCCCGGCCAGGATGCGCGCGCGAATACATGTTCAGGCTCTCGATCTCGGTGATCGGCTGCCCGTCGCGCTCCATCGAAAGGATAAAGGCGAAAGTGCCGATATTCATCGTCACGTAGATCGCCATGTAGACCAGCATCGCCTGCACGCCAAAGGCATTGCCGGCCGCCAGCCCCATCAGCGCATAGCCCATATGCGCGATCGAGGAATAGGCCATCAGCCGCTTGATATCGGTCTGCCCGATCGCCGCGATCGCGCCAAGGAACATGGACAGCAGGCTCAAGACCGCGATCACCTGTTGCCAGTCGCCCATGACACCGCCAAAGGCGTCATGCACCACCCGCGCAAGCAGTGCCATCGCCGCGACCTTGGGCGCGGTGGCGAAGAAGGCCGTGATCGGGGTCGGCGACCCTTCATACACATCGGGCGTCCACATGTGGAAGGGCACCGCCGAAACCTTGAAAGCCAGCCCCGACAGCACGAAGACAAGACCGATCAGCAGGCCCACCGGCGCCTGACCGTCGGCCGCCGCGATGATGCCCGAAAACAGCGTCGTACCCGCATAGCCATATGTCAGCGAGGCCCCGTAAAGCAGCAGGCCCGAGCTGAGCGCGCCAAGCACGAAATACTTGAGACCCGCTTCGGTCGATTTGGCACTGTCACGGCGCAACGCGGCCACCACGTAAAGCGCCAGCGATTGCAGTTCGAGCCCCATGTAGAGCGCCATCAGATCCCCGGCACTGACCATCAGCATCATGCCGACCACAGCCAGCGCCAGCAGCACCGGATATTCAAAGCGCAGGATCTTGCGCCGCATCATGTATTCCTGGCCCATCACCATGACCGCAGCAGCGCTCAACAGGATCGTGACCTTGGCGAAGCGGGCGAAGGCATCGTCGTTGAACATGCCGTCGAAGGCGGTGCGCGTGCCCTGCCCGGTCGTGCCGATCCACAGCGCCATCACCGTGAACAGCGCCGCCGTCAGCCAAAGCAGCATGCCCGCCATCCGGTCGCGCCCGGTATAGGCCGTGAACAGAAGCGCCGCGATCGCATAGACCGAGATCACGATCTCGGGCAGAATGATATTCAGATCAGCCTGCATTTCTCAGGGCCTCCGTTAATGCTGCGCCGCGGCCAGCTGGTTGGCGGAATGCGCCTCAGCCAGGGCCGTGTCGTAGTTTGAAATCAGGGCTTCGACCGCGGGGCCGGTGATGTCGGTGACGAGGCTGGGATAGACGCCCAGCAGAAGGGTCATCACCACCAGCGGCGCAAAGATCGCACGCTCGCGCCCGGTCATGTCGGTGATCGACTTGAGGCTTTCCTTGATCAGGTCACCCAGAACCACCCTGCGATAGAGCCAGAGAGCATAGGCCGCGCTCAGGATCACGCCAACCGTGGCCACCGCGGCGACCCAGGTGTTGACCTGGAAGACCCCGACCAGCGTCAGGAACTCGCCGATGAACCCGCTGGTGCCGGGCAGGCCGACATTTGCCATCGTGAACAGCATGAAGATCAGCGCATAGGCCGGCATCCGGTTGACCAGCCCGCCATAGGCGTCGATCTCCCGCGTGTGCATCCGGTCATAGATCACCCCGACGCAGAGGAACAGCGCCCCCGAGATGAAGCCATGGCTGACCATCTGGAAGATCGCGCCGTCGATACCCTGCTGGTTGGCGGCGAAAATCCCCATGGTGACGTAACCCATATGCGCCACCGAGGAATAGGCGATGAGCTTCTTCATGTCCTCCTGCGCCAACGCCACCAGCGATGTGTAGACGATGGCGATGGCCGACATCCACAGGATCAGCGGCGTCAGGACCTCGGCCCCAACCGGGAACATCGGCAGGCTGAACCGCAGGAAACCGTAACCGCCCATCTTCAGCAGGATCGCCGCAAGCACCACCGACCCGGCGGTCGGTGCCTGGACGTGCGCATCGGGCAGCCAGGTATGCACCGGCCACATCGGCATCTTGACCGCGAAACTGGCGAAGAAGGCGATGAACATCAGCGTCTGCATCCCGCCGACAATATGAATCCCGAGGATGCTGAAACTTTCCGAGCCGAACTGGTGATTGAGCAGCGTCACGATATCCGTGGTGCCCGCATCCGAGAACATGGCCACCATCGCCACCAGCATCAGCACCGAGCCAAGGAAGGTATAGAGGAAGAACTTGAAGCTCGCGTAGATCCGCTCCTTGCCGCCCCAGATCCCGATAATCAGGAACATCGGGATCAGCCCGGCCTCGAAGAACAGGTAGAACAGCACGAGGTCCAGCGCCATGAACACGCCCAGCATGAGCGTTTCAAGGATCAGGAAGGCAATCATGTATTCCTTGACCCGCTTGGTCACGCCCCAGGATGCGGCGATGGTCAGCGGCATGATGAAGGTCGTCAGCATCACGAAGAGCACGCTGATCCCGTCCACGCCCATCTTGTATTTCAGCCCCAGAAGCCACTGGCGCTCCTCGACGAACTGAAATCCGGTGTCGCTGGGATCAAAGCCCACGAGAATGAAGATCGACACGATGAAGGTCAGCGAGGTGGCGATCAGCGCCACCCACTTGGCGCTGCGCTGCGCAGCCGCATCCTCGCCGCGCAGGAAGATCGCCAGGATCGCCGCCGCAATCGCGGGGATGAACGTGGTGATGGAAAGAAGGTTATCCATTATTCAGCCCCCCCGATGAAGGTCATCCATGTCACGAGGACCGCGATCCCGATCACCATCGCGAAGGCATAGGTGAAGATGTAGCCCGATTGCGCCCGCCCCGCGAGCCGCGTGAAGAAGGGCACGATCCCCATCGCCACACCGTTGATCGACCCGTCGATTACATCGCCATCACCGCGTCGCCAAAGCAACCTGCCAAGCGATTTGGCCGGCTGAACGATGAGGAAATCGTAGATCTCGTCGAAATACCACTTGTTGAGCAGGAAAAGATAAAGTGGCCGCTGGTTCTCGGCGACGCGGCGCGGCATGGCCGGATCCCAGACATAGAACCAAAGTGCAAGGACGAGGCCGGTCAGCATCGCCACGAAGGGGCTGACCTTGACCCAGGCCGGAACGCCATGTGCCGCATCGAGAACGGTGTTCTCGGGACCGACATGAATGGCGCCTTCGCCCGGCTGGCCGGTGAATGCGTAATGATGCTCGCCGGCGGCGGCACCCTCTTCGCCATGCGCTGCGGCCTCGGCGGTGTCACCGCCCTCTGCGGCCTGATCATGTTCCGATGCCTCGGCATAGGGCACGCCGAAGAACTTCGCGACCTGGTCGGTATGCCCGAAGAAGCTGCTATACCACAGCATCCCCGAGAAGATCGCACCAAGCGCCAGAACGCCAAGCGGCACCAGCATGACAGCCGGGCTTTCATGGGCGTGGTCGTGGGTGTGCTTGTCGCCGCGCGGCTTGCCCCAGAAGGTCATGAACATCAGCCGCCAGCTGTAGAAGCTGGTGAACAGCGCCGCGATCACCAACATCCAGAAGGCATAGCCCCCCATCGAACCGGCATAGGCCACCTCGATCACCGCATCCTTGCTGAGGAACCCGGCAAAGCCGATATGGGTCAGCGGAATGCCGACGCCGGTGATCGCCAGCGTTCCGATCAGCATCGCCCAGAACGTATAGGGCAGTTTCTTGCGCAGGCCGCCATAGTTGCGCATGTCCTGCTCGTGATGCATCCCGTGGATGACCGAACCGGCCCCCAGGAACAGCATCGCCTTGAAGAAGGCGTGGGTCAGCAGGTGGAACATCGCCACGCTGTAGACACCCAGACCCGCGGCCACGAACATGTAGCCAAGCTGCGAACAGGTCGAATAGGCGATCACGCGCTTGATGTCGTTCTGCACCAGGCCCACGGTCGCCGCGAAAAACGCGGTCGAAGCGCCGATGAAGGTGACGAATGCCATCGCCTCGGGGGCGTATTCCATGATCGGCGACATCCGGCAGACCAGGAAAACACCCGCCGTCACCATTGTCGCGGCGTGGATCAGCGCCGACACCGGGGTCGGGCCTTCCATCGCGTCCGGCAGCCATGTGTGCAGGAACAGTTGCGCCGATTTGCCCATGGCCCCGACGAACAGAAGGAAGGCGATCAGGTTGGCCGCATTCCATTCGGTCCAAAGGAAGGTCAGTTGCGTCTCGGCCAGTTCCGGCCCCGCGGCGAAGATATCCTCGAAACGGATCGAGTCGGTCAGGAAATAGATCGCCATGATGCCAAGCGCGAAGCCGAAGTCACCGACCCGGTTCACCACGAAAGCCTTGATCGACGCCGCATTGGCGCTCGGCTTGCGGAAATAGAAACCGATCAGCAGATACGAGGCGAGGCCCACGCCCTCCCAGCCAAAGAACATCTGCGCCAGGTTGTCGGCGGTGACCAGCATGAGCATGGCGAAGGTGAAGAACGACAGATACGCGAAGAACCGTGGGCGGTAGCTTTCGGTCTCGCTGAAATTCTCGTCATGGGCCATGTAGCCCATTGAATAGAGATGCACGAGCGCCGACACCGTCGTCACCACGATCAGCATGATCGCCGTCAGACGATCCAGCCGGATCGACCATTCGGTGCTCAGCGTGCCCGACTGGATCCAGTCGAGGATATGGATGATATGCGTCTCGCCATCATGGCCCAGGAACACGACCCAGGACAGGATGCAGGACAGGAACAGAAGGCCCGTCGTCAGCCATTGCGCGCCCATGTCCCCGATGATGCGCCAGCCGAAGCCCGCGATGATCGCCCCGATGAGAGGCGCGAAGAGGATCGTTTGCTCAATCATCGGATCAGCCTTTCATCACGTTGACATCTTCCACGGCAATGGTGCCGCGATTGCGGAAGAAGCAGACGAGGATGGCCAGCCCGATCGCAGCCTCGGCCGCCGCGACCGTCAGCACGAAGAGAGTAAAGACCTGCCCCACCAGATCGCCCAGATGGGCGGAAAAGGCCACGAGGTTGATATTGACCGACAGCAGCATCAGTTCGATCGACATCAAGAGGATGATGACGTTCTTCCGGTTGAGGAAGAGGCCGAATATCCCGATGACGAACAGCGCCGCCGCGACCGCCAGGTAATGTTCAATTCCAATCATACGTGTCCCTCCGGGCCGCGCCCGTCCGTCTTTGTCTTTGCGTTGGTTCGCGCCCTTGAGGCCCGAACCGGTCGTCGTCTCCGGCGTGCCCTCGCCTAAAGGCCCTGCCCCGGCTTCACGTCCTTCAGTTCCATCGCCTTGGCCGGATCGCGATACATCTGCGCCAGGACGTCCTGACGCTTGATGTCGGTGCGGTGGCGCAACGTCAGCACGATCGCTCCGATCATCGCCACCAGAAGGATCAGACCAGCAGTCTGGAACAGAAGGAAATACTTGTCATAGATCAGCAGCCCCAGGGCGGCGGTGTTCTCGACCCCCTCGGGCGTCACCGCCGCCCGCGCCGATTCCGCGCCCTCGGCCATCTGCCAGTTGCCATAGGCCAGCCCGAACTGCATCAGCAGGATCACCCCGATCAGCAGCGCCAGCGGCATGTATTTCGCCATTTCCGCTTTCAGCTCGGCGAAATCCACATCCAGCATCATCACCACGAACAGGAACAGCACCGCGACCGCGCCCACATAGACGATGATCAACAGCATCGCCACGAATTCGGCCCCCAGCAGAACGAAAAGCCCCGCCGAACTGATGAAGGCCAGGATCAGCCATAGCACCGAATGCACCGGATTGCGGCTGATCACGGTAAACAGCCCCCCCACCAGCGCCGATACCGCGAAAAGATAGAATGACAGCACCGCGATGCTCATGTCTCGTTATCCTTTTCCTCGTTCTCGTCCAGAACCTCGCGGGCGAAATCCATCGCCCGGTTCATCGACGGGATGCCGGCAAAGACCGCCATCTGGGCGATCGTCTCGGCGATTTCCTCCGCGGTAGCGCCCGCCGCCAGGGCGTGGCGCACCGTCATGCGGATCTGCGTGTCGTTCTGCGCGCCAAGCATGGTCAGCCCCGCCAGCGTCAGCAAAAGCCGCGTTTTCGCATCCAGCCCCTCGCTGCTGATGCCCTTGCCGAAGGTCAGCTCCATCAGCTCCTTCGGCAGGGTCGGCCAGAGCTTCTCCATCCCCTTGGGCGTGAACGACTCGAGCGCGGGATTCATGGCTTTCGCCATCTCCTGCGCCTGCGTCATCATCGCTTCAAAGGGATTCTTGGGGTCACTCATCTGTAAGGCGCGTCCAGTTCGAGGTTGCGGGCGATCTCGGCTTCCCAGCGGTCGCCGTTTTCCAGCAGCTTCTGCTTGTCGTAGAACAGCTCTTCGCGAGTCTCGGTGGCGAATTCGAAATTCGGCCCCTCGACGATCGCATCGACCGGGCAGGCCTCCTGGCAGAAGCCGCAATAGATGCATTTCGTCATGTCGATGTCATAGCGCGTGGTGCGCCGGCTGCCATCGTCGCGCGGCTCGGCGTCGATGGTGATCGCCTGCGCAGGGCAGATCGCCTCGCACAGCTTGCACGCGATGCAGCGCTCCTCGCCGTTGGGATACCGGCGCAGGGCGTGCTCGCCGCGAAACCGCGGGCTGAGCGGGCCTTTTTCATGCGGATAGTTCAACGTCGCCTTGGGCGCGAAGAAATACTTCAGGCCCAGCCCGAAACCCTTGAAGAAATCCTTGAGCAGGAAATAGCCCGCCGCGCGTCCGTAATCGATGTTCGCCATGGCTCAGCCTCCAATCGCCCAGCGTGCCCACATGCCGCCAAGCACTTCGAATTTCGCAAGAAACGCCACGATCACCACCCATGCCAGCGACAGCGGCAGGAACACCTTCCAGCCGATCCGCATGAGCTGATCGTAACGGTAACGCGGGGTGATCGCCTTGATCATCGCGAAGATGAAGAAGAAGAACGCCATCTTGCCGACCATCCACAGCGCGCCATCCGGCAAGCCCGGAATCGGCGACAGCCAGCCACCGAAGAACAGCAGCGACGTAAGCGCACACATCAGGAAGATCGCGATATATTCCCCGGCCATGAACAACAGGAACGGTGTCGCGGAATATTCCACCTGGTAGCCCGCCACCAGCTCGGATTCGGCTTCGGGCAGGTCAAAGGGCGGCCGGTTGGTTTCGGCCAGCGCCGAGATGAAGAACAGGAACACCATCGGCAGATGCGGCAGCCAGTACCAACCGAAAAAGCCGTATGCCGTGTCCTGCGCCGCGACGATTGCGCCGAAATTCATCGACCCGGTCGAAATGATCACGCCGATGATGATCAACCCGATGCTGACCTCATAGGAAATCATCTGCGCCGCAGAGCGCAGCGAACCGAGGAACGGGTATTTCGAGTTCGACGCCCAACCGCCCATGATCACGCCGTAGACCTCCAGCGAGGACACCGCGAAAACGAACAGGATGGCGACATTGATGTCGCTCAGCACCCAGCCCTCGTTGAACGGAATCACCGCCCAGGCCAGGATCGCCAACACGAAACTGGTCATCGGCGCCAGCATGAACACCGCCTTGTCGGCGCCTGCCGGAACGACCACCTCCTTGACCACGTATTTCAACGCGTCCGCGACCGATTGCAGAATTCCGAAGACACCCACCACGTTCGGTCCCCGGCGCATCTGAACCGCGGCCCAGATCTTGCGGTCCCCGTAGACCAGGAACAACAGCGAGATCATCACGAAACCCACCACGGCAAGACATTGCGCCACGATGATCACCGCGATCCCGAACGGGGTTGTAAAGAAGTCAGCCATCAGGTCCTCACACCATCGGTATTCCGTTTTCCGCGCAATCGGCGGCGACGACTTCTGCGTCCATCGTCTTCAATCCTCGGGGCAGCGCAGACGAGATCGTATAAACCGCATCGCCACGCCAGATGCCACCCGCTTCGTCGATATTCGTGCGCAAATGCCGTGCAAATCCGTATCCCCGGATCAACGTGTACTGCGCCGCGGCGCAATCGGCATACCGGCTCACATCCTCGCGGTTGCGCGCGCCGGTCATCGTGACCTTGAAACTCACAAGGTCATCACCCAGCAGACGGGTCTCGACGCCCTGGTAGTCGGGGCTGAAAGCCATGCGCGACGGATCGGTCGCCTCGCATCCCGAGACGGCCCCGGCACATAGCAGCCAGACCGAGGATATGAATGCCGCGCGTGCCATCACTCGGCAGCCACCGGCGCCTGGTGGCGGGTCTTTGCATTGGCGCTCAGCTCGGCCATCAGCTCGCTGGCGCGGGCGATCGGGTTGGTCAGATAGAAATCCCGCATCGTCAGGCGGAAATCGGCCTTGCCCAGCTTGCCTTCGGGCAGCGGCTGCCACTGGTTCTCCACCACCTGGTCGATCTTCGACAGATGCGGCACCTCGGCCACAAGCGCCTTGCGCAGCTGGATCAGCGAATCATAGGGCAGCGCCTGCCCCATCTCGCCCGACAGCGCCCGCAGGATCGCCCAGTTTTCCTTGGCCTCACCCGGCGGGAAGCTGGCGCGCAGCGCCAGTTGCGGGCGGCCTTCGGTATTGACGAACAGGCCCTGTTCCTCGGGATAGGCGGCACCCGGCAGGATCACGTCGGCACGATGCGCGCCGCGGTCGCCGTGGCTGCCCTGGTAGATCACGAACGGCCCAGCCTGAATATCGATCTCGTCGGCGCCGAGGTTGTAGATCACGTCTGCCCCGTCGATGGCGGCCTCCATGCCGCCCTCGGTGGTGCAGTCGGCATCCATCGCACCGACCCGTCCGGCGGCGCTGTGCAGCACCAGGACCCGGCCCGAAATCGCCTGCGCGGCGGCCAGCACGGCGGCACCATCGGCCTCATTCAGGGCGCTCTGCCCGACGATCACGATGGCATTCTCACCGGCCTTGACCTTGGCCAGCGCGTCGCGCCCGGTTCCGGCATGGCTGTATTCATAGGTCAGGTTCGCTGCCGGACCGACCAGCGTGACATTCGCGCCGTTGATCCAGGCCTTGCGGATACGTGCGTTCAGCACCGGGGCCTCGATCGCCGGATTGGTACCGATCAGCACGAATTCCTTCGCAGTATCAAGCTCTTCGATGGCGACATTACCCACGTAGCCCGACCGGTTGCCCGCCGGAAGGTGCGCGCCGTCGGTGCGGCATTCCACGTTGCCGCCCTGCCCCTCGACCAGTTGCTTGAGGGCAAAGGCCCCCTCGACCGGAACCAGATCGCCTACCAGACCGGCCAACTTGTCCGCGCCCTTGATCTTCTGCGCAGCCAATTCCAGCGCCTCGCCCCAGGTGGCAGCGCGCAATTTGCCGTTTTCGCGGATATAGGGGCGGTCAAGCCGCTGGCGGCGCAGCCCGTCCCAGACAAAGCGCGTCTTGTCGGAAATCCATTCCTCGTTCACGCCATCATGGTTGCGCGGCAGGATGCGCATGACTTCGCGCCCCTTGGTGTCCACCCGGATGTTGGAGCCAAGCGCGTCCATCACGTCGATGGTCTCGGTCTTGGCCAGTTCCCAGGGCCGTGCGGTGAAGGCATAGGGTTTCGACACCAGCGCCCCCACCGGGCAAAGGTCGATGATATTGCCCTGCAGATTGCTGTCCAGCGTCTCGCCCAGATACGAAGTGATCTCGGCATCCTCGCCCCGGCCGGTCTGCCCCATCTGCGCAATCCCCGCGACTTCGGTGGTAAAGCGAACGCAGCGCGTGCAGGAAATGCAGCGCGTCATGTGGGTTTCGACCAGCGGACCGAGATCCAGGTCATCCACCGCGCGCTTCGGCTCGCGATAGCGGCTGAAATCGACGCCATAGGCCATTGCCTGATCCTGCAGGTCGCATTCGCCGCCCTGATCGCAGATCGGGCAATCCAACGGATGGTTGATCAACAGGAATTCCATCACCCCCTCGCGGGCCTTCTTGACCATCGGCGAGTTGGTCTTGACCACTGGCGGCTGGCCTTCGGGGCCGGGGCGCAGATCGCGCACCTGCATCGCGCAGGAGGCAGCGGGCTTGGGCGGCCCGCCGACCACTTCGACCAGGCACATCCGGCAATTGCCGGCGATCGACAGGCGCTCGTGATAGCAGAAGCGCGGGATCTCGATCCCGGCCTGCTCACAGGCCTGGATCAGCGTCATCGCGCCTTCCGCTTCCACTTCTTGATCGTCGATAATGATCTTGCGCAGGTCAGACATGGTTTCTCACTTCGCTCTCAGCAGCAGGCCGATCTGGCTCTGCTTTTGTATTTCGGCACGGCCAAGGGTGCAGAGGCTGGCCGGATCGAGATTGCTCGCCCCGCGCGCCTTGAAATATTCGTTCCGCTTCTCGCGCATCCGCGCCTTTTCGACATCGTCGTTGATATAGGCGTCGATCTCGGCATCACTGTAGCCCCGCTCCGTCGCCATCTCCTTGAGCGAGCTGACATAGGAACGCGCGGTAAAGAACCTGGCCGAGATGTCGCCACAAGCGCGGCGGATTTTGTCGGCCACGGCGACCGTCAGCAACCCGGCATTGATATCCGTCTCGCTCGGCAACCCCTTCTGCGTCGCGGCCTGCCCCGTGGCGGCGGTGGCGCTCAGCATGGTGATCAGTGCAAGTGCTTTCAACTTGGTCATGCGGTGTCTCCTTTCGATACCGGGAACGCGCGCAATGATTGCGCCGCCCCATCTGCACCGCAGATGGGTACGTGGCCGCGTGCTATGCAATAACAAGCGGTCCATCTCCCTGATATGAAGGCGGTTTTCACCATATGATGCAGCGCCCCCGCAGCACCAGATTGCCATTGGCGAGCTGCAGTCGCCCGTCCTCGGCATCGGGGCCCTGGGTCCACGCGATTTCCGAGGTGCCGAAATCCGTCAGGCAATAGCGGGTCGCCTCATAGCGCCCGGCCTCGCGCGCGCCGGTCAGCCCCTGATCGGTGCGCCGCACGGTGACAACGAAATCCTGCCGGTCGTCGGAGGCCTTGGTCGCCTTGGTCGGGTAATAGTTGCCGTTGAAATAGACCCGCTTGGCGCGGTCGCCGCAGGCCGCCAGCACCGTGCACGCCGTCAGGATCAGGATAAGTCCACGCATGTGCCTACTCCGCTGCGACCGCGCTCACGCGGCCCGATTTCTGTGCCTTGATGCGATCCTCGATCTCATCGCGAAAGTTGCGGATCAAGCCCTGGATCGGCCAGGCCGCCGCGTCGCCGAGAGCGCAGATCGTGTGGCCCTCGACCTGCTTGGTCACGTCGAACAACATGTCGATCTCCTCGACATCCGCCTCGCCGCGCACAAGCCGGTCCATCACCCGCATCATCCAGCCGGTGCCCTCGCGGCAGGGCGTGCATTGCCCGCAGCTCTCGTGCTTGTAGAATTTCGATAGCCGCCAGATCGCCTTGATGATGTCGGTGGACTGGTCCATCACGATCACCGCCGCCGTGCCCAGCGACGAGCCCTTTTCCTTCAGCGCGTCGAAATCCATCACCGCGTCGCGCATGTTCTCGCCGCGCACGCAGGGCACCGACGACCCGCCCGGGATCACCGCCTTGAGGTTGTCCCAGCCGCCCCGGATGCCGCCGCAATGGCGCTCGATCAGCTCCTCGAACGAGATCGACATGGATTCCTCGACCACGCAGGGCGTGTTCACATGCCCCGAGACCGCGAAGATCTTGGTGCCCGCATTGTTGGGTCGTCCGAAACCGGCAAACCACTCCGGGCCGCGGCGCAGGATGGTGGGCGCGACGGCAATGGATTCCACGTTGTTCACTGTGGTCGGGCAGCCATAGACCCCCGCCATCGCCGGGAAGGGCGGCTTCATGCGCGGCATGCCCTTCTTGCCCTCGAGGCTTTCCAGCAGCGCGGTTTCCTCGCCGCAGATATAGGCCCCCGCCCCGTGATGCAGGTAAAGGTCGAAATCGTACCCCGACTTGCAGGCGTTGCGCCCGATCAGCCCGGCCTCATAGGCCTCGTCGATCGCCGCCTGAAGCGCCTCACGCTCGCGGATATATTCACCGCGGATATAGATATAGCACGCATGAGCCTGCATCGCGTAGGACGCGATCAGGCAGCCCTCGATCAGCGTATGCGGATCGTGGCGCATGATCTCGCGGTCCTTGCAGGTGCCGGGCTCGGATTCATCGGCATTGACCACCAGATACGAGGGCCGCCCGTCGCTTTCCTTGGGCATGAACGACCATTTGAGGCCGGTCGGGAAGCCCGCACCGCCCCGGCCACGCAGCCCGCTGGCTTTCATCTGTTCGATGATCCAGTCGCGCCCGTTCTGCAGGATCTTCGCCGTGCCGTCCCAATGCCCGCGCGCGATCGCCCCCTTCAGGGAACGGTCATGCATCCCGTAGAGATTGGTAAAGATACGGTCTTCGTCCTTGAGCATCCGATATCACCCTCGGTTGTCCCGGCGCGCACGCCAGATTTGATAGGTCACCACCAACGCCCAGATCAGGGCGGCGATGGCGGCAAAGTCGAACAGAAAAGCAAAGCGCGCCGACCAGCCCATCTGCCCTCCCAGCCATTGAGCCCCCATCCACAAGAGCATCGTGGCCGCAATGACCACACCCACGGTGCGGCCCTTGCGTGCCAGTTGCATCTCTTGTGAACGGTTGCTCGTCATCTGTCTTTATTCCTCAGTACACGTCGCCGTCACCGACGCGCTTCGAGAACTCGGTCTCGCCGCCCGCGGCCAGGACCTTGGCCTGTTCGACCCAGTTGTCGCGGCTCACGCGGCCCTTGAAACCCTTGATATTGCTATCCACCCAAGCCACCTCGTCGGCGCCCCAGCTGGCGATCTGGTCGAAATGGTAAAAGCCCATCCCGTGCAACATGGTTTCCAGTTTCGGCCCGATGCCCTTGATTTCCTTGAGGTTGTCGGCTTTCCCGCCCTTGGGAGCAGACAGCGCCTCGGGGCGTGTGCCGGTCTCTTCAGCGCTCGGTGCGGGGGCATCCGACGCAGCGGCTTTCGCCGCCTTTGCGGCCTTGGCCGCCGGTTTCGCAGCCGCTTTGGTCGCTTTGGCGGCGGGCTTGTCCGCCCCCTCCTTGGCAGCCGGTTTCGCAGCAGCCGGCTTGGCCGCTTTCTCGCCCGCGGGTTTCGCGGCTGCCGTATCCGAGGGTTTCGCATCCGCAACGTCCGATGCGCCGTCATCCGCCGCCGCGCCGGTCTTGGCCGCAACATTCCCTGCCGCCGCCTTGACAGCCGCACCCGCATCCGCGGCGCTGTCCTTCGCCTTGGCACCGGCATCCTTGGCCGCCTGGGTTGTCGCCTGCGCCGCACTGGCGGCACTTGCCTTGGCAGCTTCCGCGCTCGGCACCATGTCGGCGCCCGCGCCCTGCTTCATGCAGAACAGGCGCGTCAGCACCAGCCCGATGAACACCGCCAGCGCAGCCCCGGCCATCACCGCAGCGATGAACCCGACTGCGCCGATAATGCCCTTGACCACCAGGATACCCGCCACGGCGGCAAGCGCCCAGCATATGATCCGGCACATGTTCCAGCCCTCACGTTGCGACATCACCCATACTCCCTTTCGTTAACAGAACCGACGTCCTCAGTAGACGCCACCTTTCTTGACCTTGGAAGAGAACTCGGTCTCCTTGCCCTCGGCCAACAGTTTCGCCTGTTCTACCCAGTCGTCACGCGTGACGCGGCCCTTGAACCCTTCGAGGTTCTGATCGACCCACAACACTTCTTCGTCGCTCCACTTCGCCACCTGGTCGAAATGGAACACGCCAAGCCGGTGGAGCAACTGCTCCAGCTTCGGCCCGATACCCTTGATCATTTTGAGATCATCCGCGCCCGCCTCGCGCGGCGCGTCCATCATCTTCGGCTTGCGTTGGCCCTGTTCTTCGGCAGGCGCGACGCTGGCCGCTTTCTGCGTCGGCTTGGCGGCCGGTTTCACCTTGGGCTTCGCCTTGGTCGCGGCCTGCGCCTCGCGCTTGGAAATCCCGGTCTCGTCAGCCTTGGCATCCGCGCCCGGCGCCGGGCGCTGCGCCTTTGCACCCACCTGTTGCGGGCTCTCATTCAACTTCACCGCCGGACTCGCGGGCTGGTGATTGGCGCCATAATCGCGCCAGGGCGCCAGCAGCGGCACTTCGGTGCCGTCGATCCGCTTGAGCGTATCGCCAAGGTCGACCGCCCGCTGCACACTGGCATTGTATTGCGTGCGGCCGCTGTCGAAATCCTTGAGGCTGGTCAGTCCCGACGCCGGTTCGCTGGCATAGCGCCCGTTCTGCGGTCCCGGCACCGGCACCTTGCCCGCAGCCATGTCGTCGATCAGCTTCTCGAAGCTCTCGGCGGTCAGGTCTTCGTAATAATCCTTGCCGATCTGCGCCATCGGCGCGTTGGCACAGGCCCCAAGGCACTCAACTTCTTCCCAGCTGAACTTGCCATCGGCGCTCAGCTCATGCGGATTGGGCGCGATCTTCGTGCGGCAGACGCCGATCAGGTCCTCTGCACCGCAGATCATGCAGGACGTGGTGCCGCAGATCTGGAAATGCGCGACCTTGCCCACCGGCTGCAGCTGATACATGAAATAAAAGGTCGCCACCTCCAGCGCACGGATGAAATCCATGCCCAGCATCCCGGCGACATGCTCGATGGCCGGACGGCTCAGCCAGCCTTCCTGCTCCTGGGCGCGCCAAAGCAGCGGAATCACCGCGCTGGCCTGACGGCCTTCGGGATATTTGGTGATCTGCGCTTCGGCCCAGGACTGGTTCTCGGGCGTAAACGCAAAGCTCACGGGCTGCTCGTGGTGCAGACGTCTCAGCATCTTAGGAACAGGCTCCTGTCGTCAGTTTCACCCCGCCGCCGGGCAGGCGCTCAGCCTCGCCCTTGGACAGCAGATAGGACGTGATTCCGGTGGACTGTTCGCGGGTCAGCCCCGCCTGCAGCTCCACCGGCTGAAAATCGGCCTCGGTCGCCATCTCGCAGCCGATCGAGGCCGCGGCCAGCTTGTATTCCTGAACGTCCTCGGGGTTCACGCCCTCGGGCGGCGCGATGCACGCTCCGAGCGTCAGCACGAGACCGGCCGACGCCGCTGCCATCATCCGTTTCATCACCTGTCGATCTCCCCGAACACAACATCCATCGTCCCGATGATCGCCGCCACATCGGCCAGCTGGTGGCCCCCGGCCACATGGTCCATCGCCTGCAAATGCAGGAAACCCGGCGCGCGCAGCTTGGCGCGGTAAGGCCGGTTGGTGCCATCCGCCACAAGGTAGACACCGAATTCCCCTTTGGGTGCCTCGACGGCGCAGTAAACTTCGCCCTCGGGCACGCGGAAGCCTTCGGTATAGAGCTTGAAGTGGTGGATCAGCGCCTCCATCGAGGTCTTCATCTCGCCGCGCTTGGGCGGCGTGACCTTGCCGCGCGCAAGGATATCGCCCTGCCCTTCGGGCGCGCGCAGCTTCTCGACGCATTGCAGGATGATGCTCAACGACTGGCGCATCTCTTCCATGCGCACGAGGTAGCGGTCATAGCAATCGCCATGCTTGCCCACCGGGATCTGGAAATCGAACTCGTCATAGCATTCATAGGGCTGCGCGCGGCGCAGATCCCATGCCAGGCCCGACCCGCGCACCATGACGCCCGAAAAGCCCCAGTTCTGGATGTCTTCCTCGGTGACGATGCCGATATCGGCGTTGCGCTGCTTGAAGATCCGGTTCTCGGTCAGAAGCCCGTCGATATCGTCGAGTTTCTTCGGAAAGGCATGCGCCCAGGCCTCGATATCGTCGATCAGCGCGTCGGGCAGATCCTGATGGACACCGCCGGGGCGGAAATACGCCGCGTGCAGGCGCGCCCCGCAGGCACGCTCGTAGAACTCCATCAGGTTCTCGCGCTCCTCGAACCCCCAAAGCGGCGGCGTCAGCGCGCCCACGTCCATCGCCTGCGTGGTGACGTTCAGCAGATGGTTCAGGATGCGGCCGATCTCGGAAAACAGGACCCGGATCAGGCTGGCGCGGCGCGGCACCTCGACCCCGGTCAGCTTTTCGATGGCCAGGCACCAGGCATGTTCCTGGTTCATCGGCGCCACGTAATCCAGCCGGTCGAAATAGGGCAGGTTCTGAAGGTAGGTGCGGCTTTCCATCAGCTTCTCGGTGCCGCGATGCAACAGGCCGATATGCGGATCGCAACGCTCGACGATCTCGCCGTCCAGCTCCAGCACCAGCCGCAACACCCCATGCGCCGCCGGGTGCTGGGGGCCGAAATTCAGGTTGAAATTTCGGATCTTCTGCTCGCCCGTCAGGGCGTCTTCAAATTTGGAGCCATCCATCATGCGTGCCCTCCGCCGAACTTGTCACGAAACGCCATGACCCACAGAAGCACCAGCGCTCCGAGCGGGATGATCGAAACCAGCGCGACCCAGCTCGGGATGCCGAATTGCGGCAGCAAGCGCCAGAAGGGAATCACGACCAGAACAGCCATGACAAGGAAGAAGATCATTCCGCCGCCACCCATCACTTGGCCTCCTCTTTCCTCTCGTCGCCGGGCAGGATGTATTCCGCACCCTCCCAGGGCGACATGAAGTCGAACTGACGGTATTCCTGCACCAGGTTCACCGGCTCATAGACGACGCGTTTCTGCACCTCGTCATACCGCACCTCGGTATAACCCGTGGTCGGGAAATCCTTGCGCAGCGGATGCCCGCGGAACCCGTAATCCGTCAGGATGCGGCGCAGGTCGGGATGACCCGAGAACAGGATGCCGAACATGTCGAACACCTCGCGCTCGAACCAGTTGGCCGAGGCATGCAGATCGGTGATCGACGGTACCATGTCCTCTTCGCGCACCGCCACCCGAAGGCGAATGCGCTGGTTCTGGTACATGCTCAGGAAATGATAGACCACGTCGAACCGCTTGGCCCGCTCGGGGTAATCGACGGCGGTGATGTCCACCAGCGTCGTGAACTGACAGGTCCGGTCGGTCTTGAGAAACTCCACCAGACCGACGATGCTGGCCAGCGCCACATCCACATTCAGCTCATCATGGGTGACAGCCCATTCAAGCACGCAGTCGGGGCGTTTCGCCTCGATATGGGCGCCCAGTTCATTCAGCGCGTTGCTCATCGTCTTCGTCCTTTCGCGCGCAGCCGCTTGCGCGCCTGTCAGTGATGCGCCGCCTCAGCGCACGATGGTCCCGGTCCTGCGAATCTTGCGCTGCAACTGCATGATCCCATAGACCAGCGCCTCCGCTGTCGGCGGGCAGCCCGGAACATAGATATCCACCGGCACGATCCGGTCACAGCCGCGCACCACGGAATAGCTGTAATGGTAATAGCCCCCGCCATTGGCGCAGGACCCCATCGAGATCACATAACGCGGCTCGGGCATCTGGTCGTAAACCTTGCGCAGCGCCGGCGCCATCTTGTTGGTCAGCGTACCCGCCACGATCATCAGGTCCGACTGGCGCGGGCTGGCGCGCGGCGCGGTGCCGAACCGCTCCAGGTCATAGCGCGGCATCGAGGAATGCATCATCTCGACGGCGCAGCACGCGAGGCCGAAGGTCATCCAGTGCAGGCTGCCGGTGCGCGCCCAGTTGATGATGTCCTCGGTCGAGGTGACAAGAAAACCCTTGTCCTGCAGCTCGCGGTTCAGGTCCTGCGTGGCGACCTCGCGGTCGGGCCCCGCGGTATTGGCTCCGGTGGCTACTCCCATTCCATCGCCCCTTTCTTCCATTCATAGGCGAACCCCGCCGTCAGCACGGCAAGGAACACCATCATCGACCAGAAACCCGTCATCGAAATATCCTTGAACGCCACCGCCCACGGAAACAGCATGGCGATCTCCAGGTCGAAGATGATGAACAGGATCGAGACAAGATAAAACCGGACATCGAATTTCATCCGCGCATCGTCGAACGCGTTGAAGCCGCATTCATAGGCACTCAGCTTCTCGGGGTCGGGGTGGCGGACCGCCGCGACCACCGCCGCCAGAATGAGAACAAGACCAAGACCGATGGCAATGGCCATAAGGACCAGTATGGGAAGATATTCCCTCAGCATCTCATCCACGGGGTGGCTCCTTTCATGCGCATCCGGGGCGCATTCAAATGGCTGCACTGACTATCGCAGGGTTTACCGCCGCCCCATGTCGGGGTCAACCAAGCGCGAACATATTCCAATACCTGCACCCGAAGAAGGCCGTCAGCGGCATACAGGCGTATACAGATGCGCAGAAAGCCCTGCATTCCGTACCATGCCGGGCATCATCCGGGGCTCCTGCAAGGCCCGCCGCAACCCTGTTACGACCTCGAATCTAGGGCGCATGTCGCGCCCGTCATCCCCCGCCGGTCGCGAATCTGTCAGCCCGCCCAGGGCGCCTTTCGCTTGTCGAAAAACGCGCCGATCCCCTCGCGCGCCTCCTCGCCCTCCCAACAGGCGATCAATTCGCCGACGCTGTGATCGATCACGCCCTGGTCGATGCGTGGTCCGAAACCGCGCAACAGCGCCTTGGCCCGTGCCACGGCCTCCGGCGCGCAGGACAGGTAGGGTTCGACTTCCGCCTCGACCGCCGTATCCAGCTCCGCCTCGGGCACCGCCCGCGCCAGCAGATCCAACGTCACCGCCTCCTCCGCACCGAACCGCCGCCCAGACATGAACACCCGGCGCGCCCTGCCCTCGCCCATGCGCGCACAGACATAAGGCCCGATGGTCGCCGGGATCAGGCCAAGCCGGGTCTCGGTCAGCGCCATCAGCACATGATCCGCCCCGATGGCCACGTCGCAGACGCTCGCCATCCCGACACCGCCCCCGAACGCATTGCCCTGAATCCTGCCGATCAGGGGTTTGGGCAAGGTGTTGAGCGCCTGCAGCATCTGCGCCAGCTTGCGCGCCTCCTTGGCGCGGGTCTCGGGATCGGCATCGAACTGATCGCGCATCCAGCCCAGATCGCCCCCGGCGCAGAATGTCTTGCCCTTCGCCGCCAGAACCACGGCGCGCACCGAGGCATCGGCGCCCAACTCGCCCGCCGCCTGCGTCAACTCGGCAATCATCTGCGCCGACATCGCATTGTGCTTCTCCGCCCGGTCCAGCCAGAGCGTCGCCACCCCGCGCCCGTCGCGCTCGATCGTGATCGTCTCGAACATGCTGTCTCTCCCTGGGTCTGCCCGACCCGTCCCTTGCATCATTCGGCGCGCATCTCGCGCACCATCGCGGCGGCCTTGTCCAGCACCGCACGGTCCAGCCCGGTCTCATATCCGAGCGCCGTTAGCCGGTCGTGCACAGCTTCGCTGGCCACATTGCCCGCGGCCCCCGGCGCATAGGGGCAGCCGCCAAGCCCGCCGACCGCCGCATCGAACACCCGCAGGCCGCGCGCCAGCGCCGCCTCGATATTGTCCAGCGCCCGACCTCCGGTATCGTGGAAATGTCCTGCCAGCCTGTTGGCGGGCAGCTCCTCGCAGACCGCCGCCAGCATCGCGTCGACCGCCTCGGGCGTGGCCCGCCCGATCGTGTCGCCAAGGCTGATCTCATAACAACCCATCGACCACAGCCGCGCCGCCACCTGCGCCACCTGCTCGGGCGCGACCGGCCCGTCATAGGGGCATTCCACCACGCACGAGATATAGCCGCGCACCCGCACGCCCTCGGCATTGGCCGCCTCCATCACCGGGGCGAACCGTGCAAGGCTCTCCTCGATGCTGGCGTTGATATTGGCCTTCGAGAACCCTTCCGATGCCGATCCGAAGATCGCCACCTCATCGGCTCCCGCCTCCATCGCATCCTCGAAGCCACGCAGATTCGGCGTCAGCGCGGCATAACTCACCCCCGGCGCGCGCCGGATGCGGCGCAGCACCTCGCCCGAATCCGCCATCTGAGGCACCCATTTGGGGCTGACGAAACTGGCCATCTCGATACGCGTGAACCCGGCACCGCTCAGGCAGTCCACCAGCGCGATCTTCTGCGCCGTCGGAATGCGCCTCTTTTCGTTCTGCAGCCCGTCGCGCGGGCCGACCTCGAAAATCTCGACCTTCTCGGCCATCTCTTCTCTCCTTGAAACACCGCCTGGCGGAATGCCTCATGCCTCCCAGGGTGCGTAGAAATCCCTTTGGTAGATCCGTCCGCCTTCGGGGCCGGGGCTGGCCGCCCTGAACCCTTCGCGCGCGGTGATCCGTTCATACCATTTTTCCGTTTCGGGGAAGTCGTCAAGCCGCGCGAAATGGCGCGCCATGTAAACCGCCTGCCCGACGCAGATGTCACAGGCCGAAAAGCCGCTGGTCAGCAGGTGGTCGCGGTTCTCGACCGGTGTCGACAGCCGCGCCTCGATCGCCTCGTAACATTTGCGGATCCGCGCCGCTTCCAGCTTCATTACGATGGGGCTGCGCATGTGATCCTCGTATAGCATTACATGCTGCTGCGTCAGCGCCGCCACATGCTGGCTCAGCGTCTCGGCGAAATGCACCCAGACCAGCCACGCCATGCGGTCCATATCCCCCGGCATCCGGCCGAGGCCCGGATCAGGAAACCGCTCGCACAGGTATTCGACCATCGCGCCCGATTCGAACATCCGCTCGCCCTCGATCTCCAGCGCCGGCACCCGCCCCGCGGGCGAGAGCGACAGGAACGCAGGCTCGCGCAGCGACCTGTCGAACGCATGTTCCACGACCTGGAACGCGACCCCCAGTTCATGCAGCAGCCACAACACCCGCATCGAGCGGCTCTGGCCGACGTGATGCAGCGTGATCATGCCTCTTCCCCCTCGTCCTTCGCCGCCAGCCTCACGAGCGCCGCGCCCGCCTCGACCTGCGCCCCGGTCTCGGCCAGCACCTCGGCCACCACGCCGTCGCGCGCCGCCAGCAAGGCATGTTCCATCTTCATCGCCTCCAGCACCGCCAGCCGGTCGCCCTCGGCCACCGCCTGCCCCGGCTTCGCCAGCATTACCTTGACCAGACCCGGCATCGGCGCCTCGATCACGTCCTGATCGCCGCCCTTCACCGCCGCCTTGTCCAGCGGATCGATAATCTCGAATCCCAGCCCGTAATTGGCGAAAACCGTGACCAGCGCGGCATTCACCGCGACCTGCGGCGCCGCCTCGCCATCCAGTTGCCAGCGCCCCCCGACTTTGCGCGCGGCAATGACTTGCCCGTCGACGATCACGTCATGCGCCCGCGCCGACAGGCTGCGCAGCGCCACCGCGATCTCCTCGCCCTCGCGCGACAGAAGCACCCGCCGCTCCAGCGGCGCCCAAAGGGTGAAGCCGACCTCGCCGCCCTCGGCATCCAACAAGCCAAGCGCCGCCAGCGCCGCCAGCGCCACATCGCGCGGCCGCACCTCGGGCGCGGCCGCCAGCGTGTCGATGTCGCGCGCAATCAGCCCGGTGTCCACTTCTCCGGCCGCAAAACCCCGATGCCCCGCCAGCGCGCCCAGGAACGCAAGGTTGGTGACGGTCCCCGCCACCTCGCAATCGCGTAACGCCGCCGACAGGCGCCTCAGCGCTCCCGCCCGCGTCGCCCCGTGAGTGATGATCTTGGCGATCATCGGATCGTAATGCGGGGAAATCTCGTCGCCCGCCCGCACACCGGTATCAGCGCGCGCGCCTTCGGGGAATCGCAGATGCGCCAGACGCCCGGTCGCAGGCAGGAACCCCCTCGGCACATCCTCGGCATAGAGACGCGCCTCGAAGGCATGGCCGCTGATCGCCAGCTCATCCTGCGCCTTGGGTAAACCCTCGCCGCTGGCCACGCGCAGCTGCCATTCCACCAGGTCGACCCCGGTGATCGCCTCGGTCACCGGATGCTCGACCTGCAGGCGCGTGTTCATCTCCATGAACCAGAACCCGTCGGGGCGCAGGCCATGGCTGCCATCGACGATGAACTCCACCGTGCCCGCCCCGGCATAGCCGATCGCGCGCGCCGCGCGCACCGCCGCCTGCCCCATGGCCGCGCGCATCTCTTCGGTCATGCCCGGCGCCGGCGCCTCCTCGATCACCTTCTGATGGCGCCGCTGAAGCGAGCAGTCGCGCTCGTATAAATGCACCGCATCCGTGCCGTCCCCGAAAACCTGCACTTCAATATGGCGCGGCTTCTGGATGTATTTCTCGATCAATACCGCCGCATTGCCAAAGGCGGTCTCGGCCTCGCCCTTCGCGCTCTCCAGCGCATCGGCGAAATCGGCCGCCCGCTCCACCAGCCGCATCCCCTTGCCGCCGCCCCCGGCGACCGCCTTGATCAACACCGGATATCCGATCGTATCCGCCGCGCCCGCCAGGTGCTCGGGGTCCTGGTTCTCACCGTGATAGCCCGGCACCACGGGCACACCCGCGTCCTCCATCAGCGCCTTGGCCGCATCCTTCAGCCCCATCGCCCGGATCGCCTCGGCCGAGGGGCCGATGAACACGAGCCCCGCCGCCTCGACCGCCTCGACGAAATCGGGGTTCTCCGACAGGAAACCATAACCCGGATGGATCGCCTGCGCGCCGGTCTCCAGCGCCGCCGCGATGATCGCATCACCACGCAGGTAGCTCTGCGACGGGGCGGGGCCGCCGATATGCACCGCCCGGTCCGCCATCGCCACATGGCGCGCCGCACGGTCGGCATCCGAATAGACCGCCACACTGCGCACTCCCATCCTGCGCGCGGTCTCTATCACGCGACAGGCGATCTCGCCCCGGTTGGCGATCAGGATCGTCTCGAACATCAGCCTACTCCCCTCGGCGCCCGACGCGCCGCATTCATCTTGCCCAAAATACTCCCGCCGGAGGCATCCGCCCGCGCGGCCCCGTGCAACGCCGGGGGATATGTCACCGCCCTCATCATCGCCCAAGTGCCTCCTGCGCCTCGCGCATCACGCGCGCGACGATATCCGCGGCAGGCTCGACCCGGCGGATCAGCCCCACCGCCTCGCCCGCAATGGCGGGCGCGCCCTGCGCGTCACCCGCCGCGACGGCCTTGCCATAGGCCGCGCGCGCCTCAGCGTCGCGTGGCCCGCCCGGCACATCGCGCCAGTGATCCGTCCATGCATTGCCAAGCGTGCGGATCGTGTAGGGGCGCGGCCAGTCCAGCCCGCGCGCGATGTCAGGCAGGGATGAGCGCAAGGTCGCATCCCCGTCCGCCGCCAGCGCCGCCGCCTGGAACCCTTCGGCCACCAGCGCCTCCTCGCTGGCCCAGAACCGCGTGCCCATGACCACGCCTTCGGCCCCCAGCATCAGGGCCGCCGCCAATCCGCGCCCGTCAGCGATTCCGCCCGCCGCCAGCACGATGGCGCGCTCGCCCACCAGGTCCACCACCTCGGGCACCAGCGTCATCGTTCCGCGCGCCGCGCCGTGGCCGCCCGCCTCGCTGCCCTGCGCAACGATCACCTCGGCGCCCGCCGCCAGTGCTTCGCGCGCGCCCTCAACGCTTTGCACCTGAGCAAAGAGCGGCACGTCCGCCGCCTTCGCAGCTTCGGCAAAGCCGGACAAATCGCCGAAAGACAGGAACATCGCCGCCGGTTTGCGCTGCAGAACCGAATCATAAAGCCCCGGTGCGCGCGCCTCGCGCTCCGCAAGCGCCCAGGTGATGAACCCGCAACCGACCGCCACATTGCCCGCGGCGGCGAATTGCGCATCGACCCATTCGGCGTCCGCGCCATAGCCACCCCCGATGAACCCGAGGCCGCCCGCGCCGCTGACCGCCGCCGCCAGCCGCCCGCCCGATGCCATCGCCATCGGCGCCGAGACGATGGGCGCGGTCAGCCCGAAGCGCCGGCACAGGCGGGTGTTCAGCGAAACCGTCATGACAGGCCCCTCGCGGGCGTGCCGCGCTTACATGCGGAACAGGCCAAAACGGGTCTCCTCGATCGGGGCACACAGCGCCGCGCTCAGCGAAAGCGCCAGCACCTCGCGCGATTTGCGCGGATCGACGATGCCATCGTCCCACAACCGCGCCGAAGCATAAAGCGGGTGCGACTGGCGCTCGAACATCTCGATCGTGGGGCGCTTGAACTCGGCCTCTTCCTCCGGCGACCAGCTGCCGCCCTTGCGCTCGATCGCATCGCGCCGGACCGTGGCCAGAACCCCGGCCGCCTGCTCGCCGCCCATGACGCTGATCCGGCTGCTCGGCCAGGACCACATGAAGCGCGGCTGATAGGCCCGCCCCGCCATGCCGTAATTCCCTGCCCCGAACGAACCGCCCACGACCATCGTCACCTTGGGCACCGAGGTGGTGGCAACCGCCGTCACCATCTTGGCGCCGTGGCGCGCAATGCCCTCGTTCTCGTAACGGCGACCGACCATGAATCCGGTGATGTTCTGCAGGAAAATCAGCGGGATACGACGCTGACTGCACAATTCCACGAAATGCGCGCCCTTCTGCGCGGCTTCCGAAAAGAGCACGCCGTTATTGGCGACGATCCCCACCGGGCAGCCCTCGAGATGGGCAAAACCGCAGACCAGCGTCTCGCCGAACCGCGCCTTGAACTCGTCAAAGCGCGACCCGTCCACCAGCCGCGCGATCACCTCGCGGATATCATAGGGCGTGCGCAGATCGGCGGGCACGACACCGAGCAGTTCCTCGGGGTCATAGGCGGGCGGCTCGGGGCTGGCCCAATCCACCGTGGCGGGTTTCTTGCGGTTGAGATGCCCGACCGCACGCCGCGCCAGCGCCAATGCGTGTGCGTCGTCCTCAGCCAGGTAATCAGCCACGCCCGACAGGCGCGTGTGCACATCGCCCCCGCCAAGGTCCTCGGCGGTCACGACCTCGCCGGTCGCCGCCTTGACCAGCGGCGGCCCCGCCAGAAAGATCGTGCCCTGGTCGCGCACGATGATGGTGACATCCGACATAGCGGGCACATAGGCGCCCCCGGCGGTGCACGACCCCATGACCACCGCGATCTGCGGGATGCCCTTGGCGGACATGCGCGCCTGGTTGTAGAAGATCCGCCCGAAATGGTCCCGGTCGGGAAAGACCTCGTCCTGGTTGGGCAGGTTCGCCCCGCCACTGTCGACCAGGTAGATGCAGGTCAGGTTGCATTCCTCGGCGATCTCCTGAGCGCGCAGGTGTTTCTTGACGGTCATCGGGTAATAGGTGCCGCCCTTCACCGTGGCGTCATTGCAGACCACCATGCATTCCTGCCCCTGCACGCGGCCGACCCCCGCGATCACGCCCGCGCAGGGCGCGGCGCCATCGTAAAGACCATGCGCCGCCGTCGCGCCGATTTCGAGGAACGGCGCGCCGGGATCCAGAAGATTCGCCACCCTCTCGCGCGGCGGCATCTTGCCCCGTGACAGGTGCCGCTCGCGCGCCGCCTCGCCGCCGCCCTCGGCGGCCTCGGCCGCCGCGCGCGCCACGATGTCGATCGCCTCCAGATGGCCCTCGCGATTCGTCTTGAACGCCTCCGATGACGGAATTGCCTTCGAGTTCAGCTTCATGCCGCCGCCTCCCGGTTTATCGTGGCGCGGCCTGAGTTGCGCCCGAATGTTGCATTTTTGCCGCCCCTGCGGCCCTTCATATAAACTTGACCCAAATCAAGGTGATCCACGAGGTCCACGCGCATGGTCCGGCCCATTCGGATAGGAATGGAAAGACAATGAAAACACTCACAGCACTCACGCTCGCAACCGCCCTCGCCGGGGCCGCCGCTCCGGCGCTGGCTCAGGAAAAAGGCAGCATGACCCTCGGCATCGGTGTCGCCGGTGTTCTGCCCGACGGGTCCAGCAACACGGCCGCCGGCAGCATCTCGGTCGGCGACAACGTCCGCCCGACCCTGACCTTCGAATATTTCCTCGCCGACAACATCGGTGTCGAGGTTCTGGCCGCATGGCCGTTTGAGCATGACATCAAGCTCGCAGGCGTCGGCACCGTCGGCAAGACCAAGCACCTGCCGCCCACGATCTCGGTGCAGTACCACTTCACCAACAAGTCCAGCCTGACGCCCTTCGTCGGCATCGGCATCAACTACACCACCTTCTGGGATGACAAGGGCACGGGCGTCCTTGCCGGTGTGCCGATCGGCCTCGACGATTCCTGGGGCCTCGCGCTCCATGCCGGTGTCGACTACGCGCTCAGCGAAAAATCCGCCCTGCGTGCCGATGTCCGCTGGATCAACATCGAAACCGACGCCACCGTCGGCGGCGCACCGATCGGCAAGGTCAAGATCGACCCCTGGGTCGTCGGCATGTCCTACGTGATGAAGTTCTGATCGCTCAACGACACATCGCTTCAGAGGGCCGGCCATCGCGCCGGCCCTTTTCGTTTCGTCCGCCCCGAACCTCATGACCCCGCCCCCTCTGCCGCGGCGCGCGCCCTCAACTCGCGCCGGATCACCTTGCCGGTCACCGTCATCGGAAGTGCCTCGAGGAAATCCACCTCGCGCGGATAGGAATAGCTCGCCAGCCGCGCCTTGACGTAGTCCTGCAATTCGCGCGACAGCGCCGCGCCCGGCGCATGGCCCTCCTTGAGCACCACATAGGCTTTCACGATCTCGGTGCGCAGCGCGTCGGGCTTGCCCACCACGCCCACCGTAGCCACCGCCGGATGGGTCAGCAGGCAGTCCTCGATCTCGGCGGGACCGATCCGATAGCCCGCGCTGGTGATCACATCATCCTCGCGCCCCGCAAAGCGCAGGAACCCGCCATCCCACATGCCCCGGTCCCCGGTCACCAGCCAGTCGCCGCGAAACTTCGCGGCCGTTTCCTCGGGCCGGTTCCAGTATTCCAGCATCATGCTGCCCGCGCCCCGGCGAATCGCGATATCGCCCTCGCCTTCGGTCTCCTGCCCCTGCCCGTCGATCACGCCGATCTCGAACCCCGGCGCAGGCTTGCCGATGCAACCGGGGCGCGGCGCAAACAGCGCCGCACAGGAACTGGCCACCATGTTGCATTCGGTCTGGCCGTAGAACTCGTTGATCGTCACGCCAAAGGCCCGCCGGCCCCAATCCAGCATCTCCGCGCCCAAGGGCTCGCCCCCGCTGGCGACACTGCGCAGCCCCTCAAGCCTGCAATCGGCGGCCTTCAGCATCCTGAGCGCCGTGGGCGGAAAGAACACGTTGCGCACCGCGCCCTCGCGCAGCACCCGCAGGCATTCATCGGGCGTGAATTTCGCCAGCCGCGCCGCCACCACCGGCACACCCAGCGCCAGTCCCGGCATCATCACGTCGAACAGGCCCCCGATCCAGGCCCAGTCCGCCGGCGTCCACAGGCAATCGCCCTCCTGGCCCAGGAAATCATGGCTCATCTCGACGCCCGGCAGATGGCCCAGCAACATGCGATGCCCATGCAACGCACCCTTGGGGCTGCCCGTCGTGCCGCTGGTATAGATCAACACCGCCGGGGTCTCCGGCCCGGTCTCGACCGCCTCGAACGTCCCCTCGGGCAAACCGCCCGCCTCGGGCACCAGCGCCGCGACCCCCTCAAGCGGCGCCAACAGATCGACACCGCCGGGATCCGTAACCACCAGCCGCGCCCCCGCATCACCCACGCGCGAGGCCAGCGCATCGCGCTGGAACAGCTTGAACAGCGGAATCGATACCGCACCCAGCTTCCAGATGGCGACATGCGCCGCCGCGCACCAGGCATCCTGACTGCGCAGCACGCCCACCCGGTCCCCGCGCTGCACGCCCCGCGCCGCGAGGTCCAGCGCCAGACCGTCCGCCATGCGCCGCAACGCGCCATAGGTGGTCTCGCGCCGCGCGCCGGTAAGGTCGATGATCGCCACCCGCTCGGGGTCACGCGCCGCCCAGTCGTCGCAGACCTGCGCCGCCATGTTCAGGCGCTCGGGAATATCCCAGCGAAAGCTGCCACACATCCCGTCATAGGTTTCGGGCAGCGGGCGCAACAAGGGCGGACGAATGCTCATTCCATCCCCCCAAGATGCTCCAGTTCCACTGCTCGCGCGGCGGTCTTTTGCAACTGGCAGTCCGCCGCAACGATGCTGCGGATCGTGCCCCCGATCCAGATGCCATAGCGCAGGCCGCACTCCGCATCCCGATAGGCTTTCCAATGACGCTGTGTCTCGTGCAGTTGCCCTGCCAGCATGCCGTCACCCTCGGCGCCAAGCACCCCGGCCTGACGGTCAAGCGCTTCGGCCATCAACGCCTCCCAGACCTGCGTTTCCGCCATCAGGCATTCGCTGATCCCGATGGTCGTCTCGCCACCGGGCCGCGCCTGGCAGGCATCGGCAGCCCCGCCCGCGCAACCGGGCGCGCCTTCGCCCGCGCCCGTCGCCTCGAAACAGGCCCGGACAGCCGCGCCATCCACCTCCGCCTCCTGCGCGATCACAGGCGCGGCGGCAAGAGCGGCCAGCAACGACAAGATCGCAGCCCGTGTCACCCCATCGCACCCATCAGTTCGCGCCCCACCAGCATCCGGCGGATTTCCGACGTGCCTGCACCGATCTCCATCAGCTTGGCATCGCGGAACAGCCGCGCCACCGGCGCATCCGCCAGGAACCCGGCGCCGCCCATTGCCTGCACCGCCTGGTGCGCCTGCACCATGGCCTGTTCGCTGGCATAAAGACAGCAGGCAGCGGCATCCTGGCGCGTCACGTCACCCCGGTCGCACGCCTTGGCCACCTCGTAGACATAGGCCCGTGCCGAATTCATCGCCGTGTACATATCCGCGATCTTGCCCTGCATCAGCTGGAACGACCCGATCGGCTGGCCGAACTGCTTGCGCTCGGCCATGTAGGGCATGATCTCGTCAAGACAGGCCGCCATGATCCCGGTGCCGATCCCCGCCAGCACGACGCGCTCGTAATCGAGGCCCGACATCAGAACCCGCACGCCCTTGCCCTCTTCGCCAAGGACATTCTCGAAGGGCACTTCCACATCGTCGAAGATCAGCTCCGCCGTATTGCTGCCGCGCATCCCCAGCTTGTCGAAATGCGGGCTGGTGCTGAATCCCTTCATGCTCTTCTCGATCACGAAGGCGGTGATCCCCTTGGCGCCCGCCTCCGGGTCGGTCTTGGCATAGACCACCAGCGTATCGGCATCCGGGCCGTTGGTGATCCAGTATTTGTTGCCATTGAGCTTGTAGTGATCGTTCCGCTTCTCGGCCCGCAGCTTCATGCTTACCACGTCGCTGCCCGCACCGGCCTCGGACATGGCCAGCGCGCCCACATTGTCGCCGCTGATCAGCCCCGGCAGGTATTTCGCCTTCTGCGCCTCCGTGCCGTTCAGCTTGATCTGGTTGACGCAGAGATTGGAATGCGCGCCATAGCTCAACGAGACACTGGCCGAGGCCCGCGCGATCTCCTCGATGGCGATCACATGGGCGATATAGGGCATCCCCGCGCCGCCATGTTCCTCGGGCACCGTGATCCCCAGGAGGCCCAGGTCGCCCATCTCCTTCCACAGCGCGGCCGGAAAGACATTCGAGGTGTCGATCTCGCCCGCCATCGGCTTCACGCGCTCCTGCGCCCATCGGTGAACCATCTCGCGCAGGGCGTTCACATCTTCGCCCAGATCGAACTGCATGACCGCGTTGAACATGCGACTCTCCTCCCGTCGGTGACATTTATTGAACACTTGTTCATTTATAGCCACATCTTCTCGCACCGGTCAATCCCGCGTGAACGCGCGCTGCGCGCGCTCAGTCAACCGGTGCGGGGCGTTGGTTCTGCGGACAGGATACCGACGCCATACCGACGTGATACCGGCGCGATACAGATCGGCGGATTTCAGCGGATTTGCCTTGTTTACAAGCAGCACAGCCGCGCCGCCCGGCCCTCGCCGCACGCCGCCCTTTACGGTTTCTTAACCTTGCTGAATGCTCAGGCGGCACCTTCGCCCTGCCAGACCGCGCCCACCTCGGCCCGGATGATCCGGGCGATCAGATCGCAATCCTCAAGGCTGAAGGTCAGCGGCAGGCGCATGTCCAGAATGCTGCGCAGCACCCTGTCCGATGCCGGCATCCGCTCATGCGGCGCATAGCGCCAGCTGTCATAGCGGCTGGTAAAGCCCACGGGCTCGGCGCCCCCGAACCACTTCAGCTCGACACCGCGTTTGAGGCAGCGCGAGATCACCTCGCCAATCGCGCCATCCTCCCAATCCAGCAGCAGGAACTGGATCGAAGAGCCCACATAGGTTTCGGCCTCCGGCCGCTCCACGACCTGCAGCCCCGGCGTGCCGCGCAACCCCGCCTCGACCCGCTGGTAGCGCGCGTTCCAGGCGGCGCATTGCGCATCCAGCCGCGCCAGCTGCGGGCGCAGGATCGCCGCGCGCAGATGATCCATCCGCCCGGAAACATTGGGGGTTTCGTATTTCACCCGCTCAAATACCGTCTCCGGCGGCACCGTCCCGTTGCGCCCGTAAAGCATGTAGGACCCCGACAGGATCGTGGCGCGCGCGGCGATCTCGTCGTCATCCGTGACCAGCAAACCGCCCTCGCCCGAATTCATGTGCTTGTAGGTCTGCGTCGAATAGCACCCGACCTTGCCCCACCTGCCCGAGGCCCGCCCCTTCCAGGCCGCGCCCATCGTATGCGCGCAATCCTCGATCACGGTGATCCCCGCCGCGTCGCAGATCGCCATCAGCCGCTCCATGTCGCACAGATGCCCGCGCATATGGCTCAGCATCAGCACATTCGCGTGCTCCGCCTTGGCCTCCAGATCGTCTAGGTCGATGGTCAGCGCCTCGTTCACCCCGACGAAAACCGGCACCGCGCCCACGCTCGCGATCGCACCGGGCACCGGCGCCAGCGTAAAGGCATTGGTCAGCACGCGATCGCCCGCCCGCACCCCGACGGCGCGCAGCGCACAGGCCAGCGCATAGCCCCCCGAGGCCACCGCCAGCGCATAGCGCGCACCCGTATAGGCCGCGAATTCCCGCTCCAGCAACGCCGTCTCGCCAACCTCGTCGGGGCCAAGATTATAGCGGTGCAAGCGCCCGCTTCGCATCACGTCGAGCGCCGCCGCGATCCCCTCCTCGGGGATCGGCTCCTGCTGGGTGAAACTGCCTTTGAATATCTCCGTCATGGCGTTCTTTCTGGGCCGCTTCGGCCAGCCGGTCAATGGGATTGCGCCCCCGCAGGGCTTCTTTCGCAAAAACCGCAAACCCGATCCGCACAGCCCGAAAAACGCCGCGCCGCCTCAGCCGATCAACCGGCGCACGACCCCGGCAAGCTCGCCGTAATCGCCAAGCAATGCCTCGGGCGACAGAGCCGCCACCCCCTCGCCATCGGGCCCGAACGTCACCAGCACCGAAGGCACCCCCGCCGCGCGCGACGTTTCGCGGTCGGTCACAGTATCGCCCACCAACAGGCAGCGCGCCGGATCGCCCCCGGCCCGGCGCACGGCCTCGCGCAGGGTCTCGGGATCAGGCTTGCGCACAGGCAGCGTATCCGCCCCGATCAGCGCGCCAAAGGCATCCAGCGCCCCCAGTCGCGTCATCAGCAACCGCGCCAGCCCCTCGGGTTTGTTGGTGCAGATCGCCACCTTGTAGCCCGCGCCACGCAGCGCCTCGACCGCGTCGAGCGCACCGGGATAAAGCGTTGTATGCGTGTCGATGGCATCTTCATAGGCCCGCAGCAGCAGCGGGTATTGCCGCTCGATCTCGGCCTCGTCCTCGGCCAGCCCCATCCGCGCGAACCCCAGCTTGAGCATCGCCCGCCCGCCCCGGAACGCCGTGCCCGCATCGCCCACTGGGTCCAGCATGTCGCCCGCCCCCATCGCCCTGAAACAGGCATTGGCCGCAGCAATGAGATCGGCGCTGGTATCGGCCAATGTCCCGTCCAGATCGAATACAACCGTGCGCACGCCAGACCCCTTTCTCGCCGTCCATGCGCATCATTCCGCGCATGGCTGACACAAACCGCAATCTTCTTTGATGCGCTGCGACCTTGCACAGCACGGGCAACCCGATAAAACGGACGCGACTGGAATACAAAGAGAAACCGCATGAGCACAGCCCTGATCCTCCTTGCCGCCGGCCAGGGAACACGCATGAACTCGGACCTGCCCAAGGTGTTGCACGAGGTCGCGGGTGCGCCCCTGCTGGTGCATGCGATGAAGGCTGGCGCGGCGCTGGAACCGGAGCGGATCGTGGTGGTCGCCGGGCATGGCGCCGAAGCGGTCGAAGCCGCCGCGCGCGCCCATGACGACACCGTCTCGGTCGCCCTGCAATCCGAACAGAACGGCACCGCCCATGCCGTCGCCCAGGCCGCGCCCCTGCTCGCGGATTTCGACGGCGACGCCTTCGTTCTCTATGGCGACACCCCCTTCATCAGCCCCGAAACGCTTGAACGCATGGCCGCCGCACGCGCCCATCATGACCTTGTGGTGCTTGGCTTCGAGGCGGCGGAACCGGGCCGCTATGGCCGCTTGAAGATGAGCGGAGAAACCCTTGATGACATTGTGGAATTCAAGGACGCAACCGAATCAGAGCGCGCCATCACCTTCTGCAATTCCGGGGTCATCGCCGCCCCTGCGCGCCTGCTGTTCGACCTCATCGGCGAGGTCGGCAACGACAATGCCAGTGGCGAATACTATCTCACCGACATCGCCGCGCTGGCCCGCGCCCGTGGCCTCTCGGCCACCGCTATTGCCTGCGACGAGGCCGAAACACTCGGCGTCAATTCGCGCGCCGAACTGGCCGCCGCCGAAGCCGCCCTTCAGGCCCGCGCCCGCGCCGCCGCGCTTGAGGATGGCGTCACGCTCATCGCCCCCGAGACCGTGCATTTCGCCCATGACACCGTGATCGGGCGCGATACGCTGATCGAACAGAACGTCATCTTCGGTCCCGGCGTCACCGTCGAATCCGGCGCCCGTATCCGGGCCTTTTCGCATCTCGAGGGCTGCCATGTCTCGCGCGGCGCGATTGTCGGCCCCTATGCCCGCCTGCGCCCCGGCGCTGAACTGGCCGAAGACACCCGCATCGGCAATTTCGTCGAAATCAAGAACGCCGTCATCGACGAGGGCGCCAAGGTCAACCATCTCAGCTATATCGGCGATGCCCACCTGGGCAGCGGCACCAATATCGGGGCCGGCACCATCACCTGCAACTATGACGGCGTGATGAAACACCATACCGAGATCGGACAGAATGTCTTTGTCGGTTCGAATACCATGCTGATCGCGCCCGTAACCATCGGCGACGATGCGATGACCGGCTCAGGCTCGGTCATCACCCGCGACGTGCCCGCAGGCGCGCTGGCGATCGCCCGTGGCAAACAGGTCGTCAAACCCGGCTTCGCGCGGAAATTGTTCGAAATTCTAAAGGCCACCAAGGCAAAACGCGACAAAGGGTCAATGTAATGTGCGGAATTGTAGGTATCCTCGGGCTTCACGAAGTCGCCCCCACCTTGGTCGAGGCGCTCAGGCGGCTGGAATATCGCGGCTATGACAGTGCCGGGATCGCCACGCTGAACGATGGCCGGCTGGACCGCCGCCGCGCCGTCGGCAAGCTCGTGAACCTCTCGGACCTTCTCGTGCACGAGCCGCTGGCGGGCAAGGCCGGGATCGGCCACACCCGCTGGGCCACCCACGGTGCGCCGACCCTGTCCAACACCCACCCGCATCGCGCCGGTCCCGTGGCCGTCGTGCATAACGGCATCATCGAGAATTACCGCGAACTGCGCGCCGATCTTGCTGCAAAGGGCATCGCCCACGAGACCGACACCGATACCGAAACCGTCGCGCTGCTGACCCGTTATCACCTCGAACAGGGCCTTTCGCCAGTGGACGCCGCGCGCCGCACCCTCGAACGGCTCGAAGGCGCCTACGCGCTGCTGTTCCTCTTCGACGGCGAACCCGATCTGATGATCGCCGCCCGCAAGGGCAGCCCGCTGGCCGTCGGTCATGGCGCGGGCGAGATGTTCGTCGGCTCCGACGCCATCGCTCTCGCCCCGATGACCGACCGCGTCACCTATCTCGAGGAAGGCGACATCGCCGTCGTGACGCGCGACAGCCTCACGATCACTGATGCCGACGGCGCGGTTGTCGAACGCCCCGTCAAGACCATCCGCCTCAGCAATGCCCGCATCGACAAGGCCGGACACAAGCATTTCATGGCCAAGGAGGTCGCCGAACAGCCCGCCGTGATCGGCGATGCGCTTGGTCACTACCTTTCCGCGGACGGGCGCGACGTGGTCCTGCCCGGCACGACGCTGGATTTCAACCGGATCGAACGCCTCACGATGGTTGCCTGCGGCACCGCCTATTACGCCTGCCTCACCGCGAAATACTGGTTCGAGCAGCTCGCGGGCCTGCCGGTCGATGTCGATATCGCCTCGGAATTCCGCTATCGCGAACCGCCCATCACCCCCGGCACCGCCGCGCTCTTCGTCAGCCAGTCGGGCGAAACCGCCGATACGCTGGCGGCGCTGCGCTATTGCCGTGACAAGGCCGACACGATCCTTTCGGTGGTCAATGTCGATGAAAGCTCCATCGCCCGCGAAAGCGACCTCGCGCTGCCGATCCTCGCCGGTCCCGAAATCGGCGTCGCCTCGACCAAGGGCTTCACCTGCCAGTTGACGGTTCTGCTTCTCCTGGCGATCAAGGCGGCACAGGTGCGCGGCACCATGGACGAAGAGGCGGTCGCCGACCTCCTGTCGCATCTGCGCGGCCTGCCCGCCGCGATCAGCCAGGCGCTCGAGATGGACGAGGCTCTGCAACAGGCCGCGCGGCATTTGTCCGAACATGACCACGCGCTTTTCCTCGGTCGCGGGCTGATGTTCCCGATGGCACTTGAAGGCGCGTTGAAGTTGAAGGAAATCAGCTACATACACGCCGAAGCTTATGCATCTGGCGAACTCAAGCACGGCCCCATTGCCCTGATCGACAAGAAAATGCCGGTGGTCATCATGGCGCCGCGCGATGCCCTGTTCGACAAGACCGTCTCCAACATGCAGGAGGTCATGGCGCGCGGCGGCAAGGTCATGCTGATCACCGACCGCTCCGGGGCCGCCGTCGCTGACGAAGGCACCTGGCATCTCTTGGTCATGCCCGAGGTCGACCCGGTCCTGACCCCGCTTCTCTACGCCATTCCCGCGCAGCTCCTGGCCTATCACACGGCGGTCGCTAAGGGGACGGATGTGGACCAGCCGCGCAATCTGGCGAAATCGGTTACGGTGGAATAGGCCCCGCGCCGTACTGCCGCGCATACCGACGCGATACCGACATAATACCGACGTGTATAAGTGCTGCTTTTCCGGCCCTTACTCGCTCAGGCGAAAGACCCTGATTTCGGGCAGTCCGGTCAGGTCGGCCTCGATCAACCGCATCGCCGACAGCGACATCTGGCTGCCCGCGCCGCGCGCCGCATCCAATGGAATAAGGTCCACCGCCGCCGATGTGCCCTTCGCCGGATAATCCACCCGGCCCTTTCCGGGCGCGTCGACCAGCGGCGTCTTGAGCCAGAACCCCGGCTCGCCCGGAGCCCCGAGCGACGCGATGGTCACCCCCAGGTCAACAGCCCCCGCCCGCGCCGCCGACCTTGCCGCCGAACGCTCTTCTTCGGAAGTGGTATCGAAATCCTCGGCCGTCCGCGCGCCGCTTGGCGGCGCCGCCGCGTCCGGGCGGGCCTCGGGATGGGTCTGACCGGGGGCTGGCGCAGCGGATTGCGGCGCGCCCACGCCGCGGGACGGGCCGAACAACCCCTCGACCTGGGCACAGCCGGAAACGGCCATCCCAAGGGTGATGCTGTAGAAGATCGCTCTCATGCCAATAGCTTACCTGCGCCTTTCCCCGCCTTCAATCCGCAAGATCGGGGTTGCCCAACCCCGCGCCAACACCTAGTTTCCGTGCATGACCGCACCATTGATCGATCCCTTTCAGCGCGCGATTTCATACCTGCGCGTCTCCGTGACGGACCGCTGCGATTTCCGCTGCGTCTATTGCATGTCCGAGAACATGACCTTCCTGCCCAAGAAAGAGCTTCTGACGCTCGAGGAACTGGACAGGATGTGCTCGACCTTCATCCGTCTCGGCGTCGAGAAGCTGCGCATCACCGGCGGCGAGCCGCTGGTGCGCAAGGGGATCATGACCTTCTTCCAGTCGATGACGCGCCACCTTGAATCAGGCGCTCTCACCGAACTGACCCTGACCACCAATGGCAGCCAGCTTGAACGCTTCGCCGACGATCTGTTCGCCGCCGGTGTGCGGCGGGTCAATATCTCGCTCGACACGCTGGATGAACAGAAATTCGCCGATATCACCCGCTGGGGCCGCCTGCCCCAGGTGATCCGCGGCATCGACGCGGCGCAACGCGCGGGGCTGCGGGTCAAGATCAACACCGTCGCGCTCAAGGGCTTCAACGAGGACGAACTCTTCACCCTCGTGGAATGGTGCAAGAGCCGCGACATGGACCTCACCTTCATCGAGGTGATGCCGATGGGCGATATCGGCAACGAGGACCGCCTTGGCCAATACTGGAAACTGAACGATCTGCGCGCCGAGCTGGCGCGGCACTACACCCTGACCGAGCTCAGCGAACGCAGCGGCGGCCCCGCACGCTATGTCCGGCTGGAAGAAACCGGCCAGAAGATCGGCTTCATCACCCCGCTGACCCATAATTTCTGCGAAAGCTGCAACCGCGTGCGCCTGACCTGCACGGGCGAGCTCTACATGTGCCTCGGCCAGGAAGACATGGCCGACCTGCGCGCCCCGCTGCGCAACAACCCCACCAGCGATGCACCTCTCGAGGACTCCATCCGCGCCGCCATCTCGCGCAAGCCCAAGGGCCATGATTTCGACTACTCGCGTCAGACAGTGGACGGGCGCGTAACCCGCCACATGAGCCATACCGGCGGCTGACGCGCCGATGGGCTCGCGGCCGTTTCCCCTTCGGATCTACACGCTTGCCGCCAACCTCCTGGCTCCCCTGGCCTATCGGCGGGTGCGCGCCAAACTGCTGGCGCATGGCACCGAACGCGCGCGGCTGCGCGAACGCTTGGGTCATGCCACCGCCGCGCGTCCCGACGGGCGGCTGATCTGGTTCCATGCCGCCAGTGTCGGCGAAAGCCTCTCGGTGCTGCGCCTGATCGAGCACATGGGCCATACCGACGACAACTGGAATTTCCTCATCACCTCGGGCACCGCCACATCCGGCAAGGTGCTGTCCAACCGCCTGCCGCCGCGCTGCCAGCACCAGTTCGCGCCGCTTGACAGCCGCGCCGCCGTGGGCCGTTTCCTGACTCATTGGCGCCCTGACCTGGCGGTCTTCGTCGAAAGCGAATTCTGGCCCCAGATGCTGGGCATGACCCACGCAGCCGGGGTCCCGATGGCGCTGTTGAACGCACGGATATCCGATCGTTCGATGCGCGGCTGGAAACGCTTTGAGCGGACAGCGCGCCACCTCTTGAGGATGTTCACACTGATCCATTGCCAGGACCGGCGCACCGAGGCCAACCTGCATGACCTGGGGCTTGACCATGCCCGGGCCGGGCGCAATCTCAAGTCGCTTTCCGGGCCATTGCCCCATGACGCGGACGCCCTGGCGCGGATGCACGAGGCACTGGGTGCGCGGCCCCTCTGGCTTGCGAGTTCCACCCATCCCGGCGAGGACGAGATCATGCTCGCCGCCCATGCCCGCCTGCTCGAACGCTGGCCCGACCTGCTGCTGATCCTCGTGCCGCGCCACCCCGAACGCACCCCGGATATCGACGCGCTGATCGCCGCTGCCGGCCTCAGCGCGACGCGCCGCACAACCGGCGCACTGCCCGATGCGCGCACCCAAATCTACCTGGCCGACACGCTGGGCGAGACCGGTCTCTGGTATCGCCTGTCGCCCATCACCTGCCTTTGCGGCTCCTTCGTGCCAGTGGGCGGGCACAACCCCTATGAACCCGCCCATGCGGGATCGGCGCTGCTGCATGGCCCGCTTCACGCCAATTTCGCCGACACCTATGGCGAGCTGCGCGCCGCTGGCGCCAGCACCGAGGTCGAGGACGCCAGCGATCTCGCACAGGCCGTCGCGGGGCTGCTGGCCGATCCCGCCGCGCTGGACGGCGCGCAGGCGCGGATCGAGACCTTCGCCCACGCGCAGGAAGACGCGCTCGATGCGCTGGCGCTGGACCTTTCGGCGCTCATCGATCCGGTGTAAGAGCCGCAAAAGGATCATCAGCCAAGGCCCGCGCCATGCCCCATCCCGCCGACGCCATCGACGTGATCGCCCCCAATTTCAAGGCGCGCATGTCGGGCGTGACATCGACCGTGTTCCGCCTTGTCCCGATCCAGGCGGACACGATGCGCATCGCTACCTCGGGGCCGAACATCCCGCCCGAAATCCCGCAGATTCCAGCCGCCTCCCTGCCCACCATGAGCCGCCGCCGCCGGGTCTGGCACGCGCGGCGCAACAACGAGATGCTGGCGGGTATCGCGCTCAAACGGCTGCTGCGCAAGGATCTGAAGCTGGTCTTCACCTCGGCCGCGCAGCGCGATCACAAGAAGCTGACCAAGTGGATGATCCGGCAGATGGACCATGTGGTGGCGACCTCGGCGCGCTCCGCCTCGTTCCTCGAGGTCGACGCTCAGGTGATCCATCACGGCATCGACGTGGCGCGCTTTGCCCCGGTCACCGACAAGGGCGCGCTGCGCGCCGAGCTGGGCCTGCCGCAGGACAAGCTGCTGATCGGCTGTTTCGGGCGCATCCGCCCTCAGAAGGGCAACGACCTATTCACCGACATGATGCTGAAGCTTTTGCCCGAACGCCCCGATTCGGTGGCGGTGATGATGGGTGGCGTGACCGATGGCTTCCGCGATTTCCACGCCGGTCTGGTGGACAAGGTCAAGGCCGCGGGGCTTGAGGATCGCTTTCTGTTCCTGCCCGAGGATCCGCATTGGGACGTGTCGCGCTGGTTCAAGGCGCTGGATCTCTACATCGCGCCGCAACGCTGGGAGGGCTTCGGCCTCACGCCGCTCGAGGCGATGGCCTGCGGCGTGCCGGTGGTGGCGACCCGCGCGGGCGCCTTTGAAGAACTGGTGCAGGATGGCAAGACCGGCACCCTGGTCGATATCGAGGATCTCGAGGGCCTGACCGCCGCCACCGCGCGGCTGCTCGACGATGCCGATCTGCGCGCCGCATGGTCGCTCAATGCCCGCGCGCATGCCGAGACCCGTTGCCGGATCGAGCAGGAAGCCGAGGCACTCTGTTCGATCTACCGCACGCTTCTGGATCAGACCTGACGAAGGCCGGGGCCAGCCCCCGGACCCCCGAGGTGTTTTCAGCCAGATGAATGGGCGCGGCGCGGCTCAGCCGATGGGCATGCGCTGTTCGATGAGACCGGCCCACCAGCTGCAGCCCGAGGGGATCACCGCATCGTTGAAGTCGTAATCGGCGCTGTGAACCATCGCCGTGTCGCCATTGCCCACAAGGATATAGGCGCCGGGGCGTTCCTCGAGCATGAAGGCGAAATCCTCGCCGCCCATGACCAGGGGGGCCTCGTCGCATTGTCCCGAGACCGAGCGCGCGACCTCGGCCGCGAAATCGGTCTGGGCGTCATGGTTCACCATCACCGGATAGTTGCGTTCATAATCGAGCGTCGCGCGCCCGCCGAACCCCGCCGGGATCGTCTCGCAAAGCGCCTGCATCCGGGTCTCGACCAGGTCGCGCATCTCGGCGCTGAGCGTGCGGGCGGTGCCGATCATCTCGACGCGGTCGGGAATCACATTGAAGGCGTCCGAGCTGGTCTTGATCGCGGTGACCGAGACGACCGCCTGCTCGGTCGGATCGACATTGCGGCTGACGATCGTCTGGAGCGCCAGCACGAGGTGGCTTGCGATCACCGTAGGGTCGATCGTGTCATGCGGCTTGGCGGCATGGCCGCCCCGCCCTTCGATCACGATCTCGAACTTGTCGGTCGCGGCGAAGAACGGTCCGCTGCGGATCGCGAAACGGCCCTCGGGAATGCCGGGCCAGTTGTGCGTCCCGTAGACTTCATCGATGGCGAAACGCTCCATCAGCCCATCAGCGCACATTTCTCGACCGCCGCCGCCGCCTTCTTCGGCAGGCTGGAAGATCACGACGCAGGTGCCGTCGAAATTGCGCGTCTCGGCCAGGTAGCGCGCCGCGCCAAGCAGCATCGAGGTATGCCCGTCATGGCCGCAGGCATGCATCTTGCCCGGCTCCGTCGAAGCATAATCCAGACCTGTCGTCTCGTGGATCGGCAGCGCATCCATGTCGGCGCGCAGCCCCACCACCTTGCCCGATCCGGTCTTGCGCCCCTTGATCACAGCGACCACCCCTGTGCGCCCCATCCCCGTCACCACCTCGTCGCAGCCGAAGGCGCGCAGCCTCTCTGCGACCAGGTCGGCGGTGCGGTGGGTGTCGAACAGCAATTCGGGATGCTGGTGCAGATCGCGCCGCCACGCGGTGATCTCGTCATGGAGTTCGGCGAAACGGTTCTTCACGGGCATGGGTCTGTCCTTTGTCCGGGTGCGACCTTCAGGCCACGACCTGTTGCATGGCCGAGAGGAAGCGGCGCACCTCGTCCTCGGTATTGTAATGACTCATCGACACGCGCACGCACTCATCGAAACCCAGCGGGCCAAGCACATTGCCGCAATAATGATCATTCTTGCGAATATGCACCCGGATGCCGTTCTCGCGCAGATGCGCCACCAGGTCCGCCGCGCCGATGGACCTGCAGCGCAGCGACACCACGCCCTCGCGCCCCTCGATGGCGGTACCGCCGATGATCTCGACCCCCGGCATGTCCGCCAGTCCCGGCAGATTGCCTGCGCCCTGCATCATGGCGCGCGTCAGGTCCTGTTCCTGGGCGCGGATCGCATGCGCCGCGGCCTCCAGCCTGACGCGGCGGTCGGCACTGTCGCTGAACGCGCCGCCCAGCCACTCGAGATAGTCCACCACATCCGAAAACGCCGCATAGGCGCCGGTATCGCGCGTGCCCATCTCCCAGTTTGCCGCCGGGCCGTTGCGGATCTGCTCCTTGGGGCAATCGGTCAGCCGGTCCGAGGCCCAACCGACCCCGTAACCATGCCGCGAGAACATCTTGTAGGGCGAGATCGCGTAGCCATCCGCGCCGATGGCATCCACATCGACCGCCCCGTGGCTGGCATGCTGGATGCCGTCGACGATGATGAAACACTCGGGCGCAACCTCGCGGATCGCCGCCGCGATCGCCTGGACATCCACCGCCATGCCCGTGACCGGCGAGGTATGCACAATGCTGGCGACGCGGGTCTCGGGCGTCAGCGCCGCGCGATAGGCGGCCACATCCACCGTGCCGCTTGCATCGTCATGCGCCACGCTCACCAGCGGGCGGCCCGTCACCTCGGCCCAACGGCTCATGGCGCTGGCCGATGCCGGATGTTCCAGCGTCGAGCCCAGCATCATGCCCCCCGGTTGCGCCCCGAGCGCGGCGGTGCGGACCAGGCGAAACAGCACCTCGGTGCCGCTTTCACCGACAAAGACCTGCCCGCCGCGCGCATTGAAGAACAGAGCCATGTCGGCCTTGCCGCGTGCAATCGCCGCCATCAGCGCCGCCGAGGCCGCATTGTCCCGCCCCTGGTTGTCGGGATAACCGGCATGGGCCGCGGATGTCTCGATCACCGATTTCAGCCGCAGCGCGCCGCCCGCATTCTCGAAAAAGATGCGCGGCCCCTCAAAGGGGCAGGCCTCGACATGTGCGAAACGTGCGCGCACGGCCTCCATCAGGCCGGGGGTCTGGGCGATCATGGTGCTGCCTTCCACTGGGATTGGTCGTCTCTCGGGGGTCGACAATCCGCCAGCGCCGGGCGGAATTCAAGCCCCAAGCCCGCCGATGCGCACGCAAGGCGAAAAAGGACCGGGATCGCCCCCGCCCGACAACAGCCGAACACATCGGCACCGAGAGACGCACGCGCAAGACAGGCGTTCTAAGGAACTGCGCAAACCGGAACATGGTCCCGCTCAAGCCGGGGGTGACATATCGAGATATGCTTGATCGTGCATGGATTCGGCCTCATCTGGGACAAAATTCCTGTTCTGGGGGAAAGACCATGTTTGAATCTCTGGGTTTCGAGACCCTGACGGCACCGCAAGCGGCGATCTGGTTCGCGCTTGGGCTGGGCGTCGTCTTCGGCGCGCTCGCGCAGGTGACGCGGTTCTGCCTGCGCCGTGCGCTGGTGGGCGAGGATCGCCGGCAGGCCGCCGGCGTCTGGCTGACGGCGCTGGCCGTCGCCGTTCTGGGCACGCAGGGCGCCGTGGCCTTGGGCTGGATCGGGTTCGGCGATCATCGCTTCATGGCCGGTGAATTGCCGCTTCTGGCGATTGTCGCCGGCGGGCTGATGTTCGGCGCGGGCATGGTGCTGACGCGCGGCTGCATCTCGCGCCTGACGGTGCTGAGCGGCTCGGGCAACCTGCGCGCGCTTCTGGTGCTGCTGGTCTTCGCGGTGACCGCCCATGCCGCGCTCAAGGGCGTGCTGGCGCCGCTGCGCACATCGCTCGGCTCGGTCACTCTGGGGCTCGACAGCGCGGCGCTGCCGGGCAGCCCGCTGATCTGGACGGCGCTGATCGTGATCGGCGCGCTGGCCGTTGCACTGCGCTCGGGCAACCGTCCCGTCATGCTGGCGCTGGCGGCGCTGATCGGGCTTCTGGTGCCGCTCGCATGGGTCGGCACGGGCTATGTGCTTTATGACGACTTCGACCCGATAGCGATGGAATCGCTGTCCTTCACCTCGCCGGCGGCGGAATCGATGTTCTACACCGTCGCCGCATCGGCGATCCCGGCAAGCTTCGGCACCGGGCTGGTCGGTGGCGTGCTGATCGGTGCGCTGGCTGCAGCGCTGCTGAGCGGCAGCTTCGCATGGCAGAGCTTTGAAAGCCCCCGCCAGACCGGCCGCTACATGGCGGGCGCGGTGCTGATGGGGCTGGGCGGCGTGCTGGCCGGTGGCTGCACCGTCGGCGCGGGCCTTTCGGGTGTGCCGACACTGTCGGTGGCCGCCGTGCTGGCGATCCTGTCGATCGTTGCGGGCGGGCTTATGACCGACCGCGCCCTGCGCGGCGTGCCTGCGCGGATGGCGCATCCTCACCCCGCCGAGTGACCCCATCTACAGACGGATCGAGCGACCCCGGCCATCAGCCGGGGTCGTCTGCGTTCGTGCCGTGTGCCCTTGTGCACCCGGCGCGGAACGCTAGGATGCGCCGCAGCTTGAATCCGAACCGGTTTGATTGAAATGTATGAATACAAGGTGCTTCCCGCACCGACCAAGGGAAAGAAGGCCGCTGGCCTCAAGGGCCCGGCGCAGCGTTTCGCACACGCGCTCGAAGCGACCATGAACGAGGTGGCCGCGGATGGCTGGGAATACCATCGCTCCGATATCCTGCCCTCCGAAGAGCGTCAGGGCCTGACATCAAGCCAGACGGTCTATCGCAGCGTGCTGGTGTTTCGCCGCCCCCTGCATGCGCCGCTGGCCGATCTGCCGCCGGTGGCGGCAACCGCCGAGGACAGTGCCGGGGATGACCCGGATGTCGTCGCGGATGAGGACACTGCGGCCGGGGCCGACCCCATCGACGAAACCGAAACCAAGCCGGACCAATCAAAGGAGCCTCCGCGCGGCTGAGCGCGCATCAGGGGGGCGCAGCGCCTGCCGGTTTCAGCGGGCCATCACGGCTTGGATCAGCCCCCGCCTTGCGATCCCGCGCGATCCGTGTCATCAACTCCGGCTCCGCACGCGGCGGCTCGCAGGTGTCATCCGCTCTCGCCGCCCGCCCGATCATCGGCCTGGCCCCAACGGGCCTCGCCAGCATTGTGCATTACCTCTGAGCGATCCGCGCGTCTGTTACCAAAACTTCGCGGATTTCCGCTGCAACACTCAATTTTTTCGATCCAGCCCCCTTCAATTCACCCTCGTTTGGAATAAACTCCTCGCTCCGAGTCGCAAAGGTAGAGCCATGTCCAAGACAGACCCATTCGGTTTCGACATGTCGGTTTCGTCCGCGAAAAAGAACAATCCGCGTGGACGTCGTGGCATGTCGGGCGCCTCAGAAACCTCGACTCGCATCTGCGAGAAAGAGGGCTGCAACCAACCCGGCAAGTATCGCGCGCCCAAGGCGCCGGACGTGCTGGATGACTTCTATTGGTTCTGCAAGGATCATGTGCGCGAGTACAATCAGCAGTGGAATTTCTTCCACGGCACCACCGAAGCCGAGATGAATGCCCAGATGTCCAAGGACAAGGTCTGGGAGCGCGAAACGAAATCCTTCGTCGATCCCGAACAGCGCGCGTGGTCACGCCTCGGAATCGAAGACCCGCATCAGGTTCTGGGCGGCAATGCCACGCAGAACCCCGGCCGGGTCAAGGCTGGCGGGCGCAAGCTGCCCCCCACCGAGCGCCGTGCGATCGAGATACTCGAAGCCAAGGACGACTGGACCAAGACCGAGATCCGCAAGGCCTACAAGGCGTTGATCAAAGTGCTGCACCCCGACATCAACGGTGGCGACCGCAGCCAGGAAGAACAGCTGCAACAGGTTGTCTGGGCCTGGGACCAGATCAAGCAGAGCCGCAATTTCAAGTAAACAGGTCGGCAGGACCGCCGTGACGGTCCTGCAATTGCACCCTCGAACCGGCTCAGGCCGCCTTGAACACCAGGCTCACGCCGTTGATGCAGTGGCGCTTGCCGGTGGGTTCGGGACCATCATCGAAGATATGGCCGAGATGGCTGCCGCACCGGCTGCAGTGGCATTCGGTGCGCGGGATCACCAGCTTCCAGTCGCGCTTGGTGGCGACGGCACCCTCGTCGATCGCCTGCCAGAAGCTCGGCCAGCCGGTCTTGCTGTCGAACTTGTGCTCGCTTGAGTAAAGCGGCAGATCGCAGCCACGGCACAGATACGTGCCCTTGGTCTTCTGGTCATGCAGCGGCGAGGAGAAGGCCCTCTCGGTGCTCTCCTCGCGCATCACGGCATATTCGGTGTCGCTCAGCATGGCCTTCCACTCGGCCTCGCTGCGAGTGACTTCAAAACGTTCGTCGGCCCCGCCGCGACCGGCAAGCGACAGGCCGGTCCCGGCAAGAAGGGTCGTTGCGATAAAGCTGCGGCGGTTCATGACGGACCTCCCAAGGTCGTTTCGGGTATAGTATCAAAGATGCGCAATGCGGGGCCGCGGCACAATGCACGGCCCCGCACAATCAGGTGATCGATCTTACGACTGCGGGGGCAGGATCACCCGGTCGACCACATGGATGACGCCATTCGACTGTTCGACATCGGCAATGGTGACGGTAATGGTGCGGCCACGCTCGTCTTCCAGCATGATCTTGTCACCTTCATAGGTGGCCTGCAGCGTGCAGGTCCCCAGCGTCGGCACCGGGTGCACGCCGCCGTCATCGTCGATCATGCCCTTGATCGCCATCGACATCGCATCGGCGCCGACAACGTGGCATTTCAGGATATTGGCCAGCTGATCCTTGGCCGCCGGCTCCAGCAAGGCTTCGACGGTGCCTTCCTTGAGCATGCCGAAAGCGTCGTCAGTGGGCGCGAAGACGGTGAACGGCCCCTCGGAATTCAGCACATCGACCAGCCCTGCGGCCTTGACGGCGGCGACCAGCGTCTCGTGATCCTTCGAATTGACGGCATTCTCGACAATGGTCTTGTCGGCATACATCGCTGCGCCGCCCACCATCGGGTTCTCTGCGCTGGCAATACCTGCGCTCAGGCCCAGAACGGCTGCGGTCGTGGCGAAAAGTGTCTTGCTGAACATGGTGTTCCTCCTTGGTTTCAACCGGGCGCGATTGCCCGGAGACGCCCGAAGCCACGCGGCCCCGCTCAGGAAGTTTCACAATGTCCGTTCACGTGTTCGTGATCGCGCCCACGGCCAGCACGGCGCCGGTCGGCGCGCCGGTGGGCGAGCCGCCCTCGGGCTCGTCCGAAACCGCCAGCGCCGCACCGTCAAGACGCGCGCGCAGGGACTCGGGCACCGTCACGCTGGCACTGCGCGCCTCGGGCAGAACACCCAGCGACACCGGCGCATCATCGCCCGCGATCAGCCACAGCTCCAGTGCGCGCCCGCTCGCCGCCTCGCCGCGCGCCCGCTCTAGATGGAACCGGCCCGCCTCCGCATCATAGGCCGCGGAAATGAGCAGGCTTTCATCGTCGGCCGCCAGTTGCGCCACATAGGCCGGCGCGTCGGGCGGCTGCGGCCCCCGCTCGGGCAGGCCGGTTGCAAAGATCAGCACCAGCGCCAGCACCGACGCCGTGAGCCCGCCCAACAGCCAGCGGAACCATTGCAGCCCCCCTTCCCTTGCCGTGGCCGCGTCATCGCCGCCGAACAGGCGCGTCATCACCGCGCCATGCAGGTGCACGGGCGGTGCGACCGGCGCGATCGGGTCGGTCAGCGCCGCCAGGTCTTCGGCCCATTGGGCATAGAGAACGCGCAACTCGGGTTCATGCGCCAGACGCGATTCAAAGGCGGCCGCCTGTTCGGGCGACAGCAGGCCCAGGGCATATTCCCCGGCCAGCGCCTTGTCGGCATCGCGTTCGGGCATCTCATCGCTCATCGCGACAGGCACTCCCTCAGTTTCAACAGGCTGCGTCGCAGCCAGGTTCTCATCGTGTTCAGCGGCACGTCGAAACGTTCCGCCAGCTCGACATAGGTCTCGCCATCAAGATAGGCGCCCCGAACCGCCTCCGCATGGCCCGAATCAAGCTCGTCAAAGCAATCATCGAGCCGTGCGCCCTCGGACGCCGCGATCACGCGGGCCTCGGGGCCGGGCGCGGGATCGGCCTGCGCCTCGGCCATGTCGGTGCCGTCACTCTCGCCTGCCCGTGCCGCACGGCGCCGGCGCAGCCGGTCGATGGCGGCATTTCGGGCGATCGTGATCAGCCAGGTCATCGGGCTCAACCCGTTCACCTGGTAGCGCCCGGCATGGTTCCAGATCCTGACATAGATGTCCTGCAACACCTCTTCCGCTTCGGCCCGGTTATCCAACACACGCAGGCAGATGCCGAAAAGTTTCGCCGATGTCGCCAAATAGAGCGCGTCAAAGGCCGCCCGGTCTCCCAGGGCAGCCTTTCCCAGCCAAGCTTCTATCTCGTTGCGCGTCGCCATTGCCCCGGTCTACCGCAAAGCCGCGCGCGACAACAGTGCCGCCTTGAAGGGCGCGCCCCGATTTCGCCCCTTCCCCTTGCCCTTTCGCGCGATTTGTTGCACGACAGAGCCCGATTGAGATCACCGATACTGAAGGACCGCGCGAATGGCCGACGGCAGCATTGACATGAACGCCAAACCCACCGAGGAAATCTCCGTTCGCGAGGTGTTCGGAATTGACTCCGACATGATCGTCAAGGGATTCCCCGAGCGCACCGAGCGCGTGCCCGAGCATGACAGCACCTACAAGTTCGATCCCGACACCACGTTGGCGATCCTTGCGGGCTTCAGCCATAACCGCCGGGTGATGATCCAGGGCTATCACGGCACCGGCAAATCAACCCATATCGAACAGGTGGCCAGCCGGCTGAACTGGCCCTGCGTGCGGGTCAATCTGGACAGCCACATCAGCCGCATCGACCTGATCGGCAAGGACGCGATCAAACTGCGCGACGGCAAGCAGGTGACCGAATTCCACGAAGGCATCCTGCCTTGGGCTCTGCGCAACCCGACCGCCATCGTGTTCGACGAATACGATGCCGGGCGCGCCGACGTGATGTTCGTGATCCAGCGCGTGCTCGAGGCCGACGGCAAGCTCACACTGCTCGACCAGAACGAGGTGATCTCGCCCAACCCGTATTTCCGCCTGTTCGCCACCGCCAACACGGTTGGCCTCGGGGATACGACGGGGCTTTATCACGGCACCCAGCAGATCAACCAGGGCCAGATGGACCGTTGGAGCCTGGTGGCGACGCTGAACTATCTCAGCCACGACGCCGAAACCAATATCGTGCTGGCCAAGAACCCCGTCTACAACACCGCCGCCGGGCGCAAGACCGTCAGCCAGATGGTCACCGTCGCCGACCTGAGCCGCACTGCCTTCATGAATGGCGAGCTCAGCACGGTGATGAGCCCGCGCACGGTGATCGCATGGGCGCAGAACGCCACCATCTTCCGCGATGTGGGCTATGCGTTCCGGCTGACCTTCCTCAACAAGTGCGACGAACTCGAACGCCAGACCGTGGCCGAGTTCTATCAGCGCTGCTTTGACGAGGAACTGCCCGAAAGCGCGGCCAGCATGAGCTTGGGGTGAGCCGTCAGGCACAAGGATACCGCGGCGCGAAAGGCCGCGGAACATGGGGGCGC
>Ga0209344_10000522_pt1 | contig 65419 bp, 61 predicted proteins | sample Cruoilmetagenom6_FD_187293 | JGI IMG/M metagenome (GOLD analysis project Ga0209344, IMG submission 187293) | Oil polluted marine microbial communities from Coal Oil Point, Santa Barbara, California, USA - Santa Barbara Oil Seep Sample 6 (SPAdes)... | ecosystem: Environmental > Aquatic > Marine... | reverse complement strand
CATAGCGAGAGGGAAACGCCCGGTCACATTCCGAACCCGGAAGCTAAGACTCTCTGCGCCGATGGTACTGCAAGGGGGACCTTGTGGGAGAGTAGGACACCGCCGGACTTAAATTGTGAAATGGCCACCACTGTGTTTAATAGACACAGCGGTGGCTATTTTGCGTTAAGTTCCACCCATATTCAGGAGCAACAAGTGAGCGAATCGTCAGGTAACGACGGCCGACCCGACAGTCGACCCCACGGCAACCGATCAGGCGCACCACGATCCGGTGGGCGCCCCACCGGTGGGCGACCAGGCTCGGGGCGACCCAGCGATGGGCGGCCACGTCGCGACACCGCCGCCGGTGGACCCGCTCGCGGAAAGCCCGCATCCGGCTCCGACCGTCCATGGCGTGACAAGCCCGCGGGCGACGACCGCCGGTCGCAGCGTTCGGGCGACCGGGATTCTCGACCGCAGCGTTCCGGCGATCGGCTCGAACGATCCGATCGTCCAGCACGCCCGTTCCGTTCCGATGGGTCAGGGCGTCCCGAGCGTGGCGGACGCCCCGACCGCGGCTCTACACGTCGTGGTGGGCCAGACGAGAAGCGACTCTGGACCAAGGGCGGCGCTCCCGCGCGTGGAGATCGCAATGCCAGCGAACGCGAACCGGAAGAGGACCGCGACCCCTACGGCATCCGTTCGGTGCGTGCCTTCCACCAGGCACCGGAAATTCCTGAGGGAATCACCCCGAAGATGCTCGACCGGGTTGCCTCGAACGAACTCAAAACTCTCAGCAAGGAAAACGCGGAAGGCGTCGCCCTTCATTTGGTGATGGTCGCGCAGCTCATCGACGACGATCCAGAGCTCGCCCATCAGCACGCTATTTCGGCCGCGCGCCGTGCCGGACGCATCGGAGTAGTGCGCGAGACGCTCGCCATCACCGCCTACGCTACTGGCGACTATGCGCTTGCACTGCGTGAATTGCGAACCTACCGTCGAATCACCGGCCGCGACGATCAGTTGCCGATGATGGTCGATAGCGAACGCGGCTTGGAACGCCCGGAGCGTGCGCTGGAGCTCGGACGGTCTGTGAAGCGCAGCACGCTTTCGTCGGCAGTGCAGGTCGAACTCGCTATCGCGATGTCGGGTGCTCGGCTCGACCTCGGCCAAGCCGAGGAAGCGCTCATCGAGCTGCAGATTCCGCAACTCGACCCCAACAAGGCCTTCAGCTACAGCCCGGCCCTCTTCGGTGCTTACGGCACCGTGCTTGAAGAGCTCGGACGCGACGGCGACGCGGCGACCTGGTTCGCGCGTGCCGATGTTGCCGCTGAAGCGCTCGGCGAAGATGACGACGACATGATCGAAGTTGTTGAAGAAGAACTAGACATTGAGAGTGCCGATGGGGATTTGGACGTCACTGACGAGGCGCGCGGGAGCGAAGACGAAAGCGGTAAGAGTGTCGACTAAGACACCGCTGACGGGCATCACGCTCGTTCTCGCTGACCTCGATGGAGTGATCTATCGCGGTCCCGATCCGATCCCGTATGCCATTGAGGGCATCAATGCGATTCAGGGCGCACAGGTGGCTTACATCACCAATAACGCTTCCCGCACTGACGTGACGGTGGCGAACCACCTCAGCGATCTCGGGCTTCGAGTCGCACCCAACGATGTGGTCACGTCACCGCAGGCAGCGATGGGGCTTCTCAAGGAGCTCATACCAGCGGGCTCGACGGTGATGGTCGTCGGTGGGGATGGACTCACCAGCGAACTCGAAAAGTCAGGTTTCGTCGTCACCCGGTCGGCCGAAGATTCACCCGCCGCCGTCGTGCAGGGGTTTTCGCCCGACGTGGCGTGGAAGGATCTTGCCGAAGCGGCATTCGCCCTTAACGGCGGCGACGCCGTCATCCCGTGGGTCGCAACGAACACCGACTGGACGATACCGCAAGCTCGGGGCACAGCACCCGGAAACGGAACGCTCGTCTCGGCCGTTCACACCGCGGTGGGGCGTCTGCCGGTCGTGGCGGGAAAGCCAGAAGTGGCCATTTTCGAGGAAGCCTTTCGACGCTACGATTCACGCGAGGCGTTGATGATTGGTGACCGTCTCGACACCGACATTCTTGGTGCGAATCGTGCCGGTATTCCCTCGCTGCTCGTGCTCACCGGCATCGACCAAGCCAAGCAGGTGTTGGCGGCCATCCCGGATGAGCGGCCAACGATGATCGTTGACGACTTGCGCGGGCTGCATGAGCCGTACCCGGAAACTGTTGTTTCGCACGAAGGCAACGCCGTCATCACGACGGTGGGAACGGCCAGCGTTCGACTTGAAGCACAACGACTCACCGTGATCGAATCCGGAACAGCGATCGACCGCTTGCGTGCCGGAGCTGCGGCAATTTGGAACTCTGGCAGTGCCATCTACGCACTTGAGGTGCCTGCGGAGCTATATTCGTGAGCATGAGTGAAGATTCGCCTGTTGACGGACTGATGTCACGCCTGAGCCTGATCGAAGACCAGCCGCTCGAGTCGCGTGCTGCCGCATTCACCCAGCTTCATGATGAACTGCAGCAGCAACTCGAGGGCAAGGAGTCGTTCTCGCGCCATGGCTAACATGCGCTTGGACGCTGCGTTGGCGGCGCGCGGCCTCGCTCGCTCGCGCACCCACGCGGCAAAACTCATCGCGGACGGGCTCGTGACGGTTGCGGGAGTGGCGGTGGTGAAAGCATCGACACCGGTGACCGATTCACAGCCGATTGAGGTCGCGGCGACCGATCACTATGTCAGTCGCGCAGCCCACAAACTCATTGCCGGGCTTGACACTTTTGGTGTAAAAGTTGACGGCCTACTGGCGCTGGACGTAGGTGCCTCCACTGGTGGATTTACCCAGGTACTGCTCGAGCGTGGTGCCCGCGCGGTGATCGCGTTGGATGTCGGTCACGGACAGCTTGTCGAGGCGATCCGGTCGGATGCGCGAGTGCGCGTCGTGGAGGGGGCGAACGCCCGCTACCTGACCGAGCAGTCTCTCGCCGAGTTGAGCGGGACCTCCGAAACCCCGATGCTCGTGGTGTCTGACCTGTCGTTTATCTCGCTGCGCACCGTGCTTCCCGCGTTGCACGCCGCGGTGGGGGATGCCGCAGAATACGTTCTGTTGGTAAAACCCCAGTTCGAGGTGGGGCGCACCAACATCCGCGAGGGCATTGTGCACCAGGCGGCGCTGCGCGATGAGGCAATCATGAACGTGCTGTGGGCGGCGTGGGATCTCGGGCTCGGCACGGCAGGGGTGATCGCGTCCCCAATTGCTGGCAATGCCGGCAACCGTGAGTATCTCGTGTGGTTGAGCGCAGGATCGGGCAGCAATCCCAGCGAATGGATGGGTCGCGTTTCCGCCATCTCATAGTCCTTGTTGCGGGTCAACGGGTGTCGATGACTCCCATCATCCCGTTGTCTTCATGGTCGAGAATGTGGCAGTGATACACGGTTCGGCCGCTGAAGTTATCGAAGGCGATGCGCACCCGCGTTGAGCTTCGAGCCGGGATGTTCACGACGTCTTGCCACAGCAGGGTGTCCACCGGCCGACCCGCTTGCTCCACTATTTGCATGGGCCAGACGTGGAGATGCAACGGATGATCTTGACTGCTGATGTTGGTCAGTAGCCATTCTTCAACGCTGTTGAACTGCACGGTCGTGTCGGTGCGGTCGACGTCGAATTCACTGCCGTTGATCGTGGGGGACATGCCTCCAATGCCGGCGCCGTGACCCATTTGCATGTCGAAGACGAGCTCGCGCTGCGCGGTCAGGGGAGCGCCGCGCAGGTCGCGCTGGCTCCGTTGACGCGAAATAGGGGCTGCAGCCGTGACGGTGTCGCCCGTCGCGGTGAGGGTCGCCAGGACGAGGTCGTTGGTGTCACTCGAATTGAGGCCTCCCATCATCATCCCGTCGAGCGACCCACGATCGTAGGGCAGAGCGCGTAACGTCGATGTGCCTTCCTGGGCGGTAACGAACACATCGGCCCGGTTGCCTGGCGCCAGCAGAACCTCGTCAAACTCTCGCGGTGTCTCGAAACGTCCGGAGTCGATGCCGAGGAGCGTCAGCTGCTGGTTGTCGAGACGCAGTCGGAGGTAACGGGAGACACAGGCGTTGACGATGCGCCACCGCTCCCGCTCACCGGGTCGTGCGCTCATTGTGGGTGTGAGCTGACCATTGACGAGCACGAAGTCACCTTCCCGCCCCACCATCTGCTCCATCGTTGAGGCTTGCGCTATGTTCCCCGCCGAGGTGAACGAGATGTCTGAGATGACAAGGACTCGGTCGTTGGCGGCCGGGATCGGCTCGACGTCTTCGACGATGATGGCACCGTAGAGTCCACCAAATACCTGATCGGCAACAAGCCCGTGGTGGTGTGGGTGATACCAGTAGACACCGGGTGGATGATCGACCGGCACGTCATAGCGGTAGTCAAAAGTTTCGCCGGACGCGACGGTCACGAAGATGTTGTCGCTGTTTCCTTCTGGTGAGACGTGTAGGCCGTGGACATGCAGATTGCTGGGAGCCCCGAGGTTGTTGCGAAGCGAAACTCTCAGAGTGTCTCCGGCTCGAATGCGAAGTGTTGGTCCTGGGACGCCTCCGTTGTAGCTCAGAGCATTCACCTCGCGGCCGGCGAGGGGTACTCGCTGGGGTGACGACTCGAGCACTACAGACAGGACGCCGTTCACGCTGTGGAGCTCTGGGGGCTCAGCAAGTTCATTTCCGGATGCTGTGCTTCGCGATGGCGGCGATGTCGCGCGTTGGTTGACAAAGAACCCGGTGCAGCCCGCCACCGTGACCGCAACCCCGGCCCCGCCGAGGATGAGGGCGTCGCGCCGGCTGAAGCCTCCCGTCATTGGACTCGACTCCTCTCGCGTGCAGTGTCCGTTCGCGACGATACCCCCGGAGGTATCGAATCGCCTGAGAGCAGTGCTGCCGCTCTTCCGCTCGCTCCGATCGGTCAACACGACCCTCAGATTCGGCTAGGAAGCGCACGATCGGTCGGCTATCCGACACAATGGTTAACGCAGGTTTCTGTTGTCACCTAGAGCACAGTTCGAATCGTTACTACGACTGAGAGGAGCACGGTGCAGTCCGAGAGCTCTCCCGCTTCCGATCGTCACATCCTCGTCATTGCCCACACCGGTCGCGCTGAGTCGCTAACCGCCGCAATTTCCGTGTGCCGCCAACTCATCGAAGCGGGCATCGTGCCGGTGTTGGCGCCCGATAGCTACGAGACAATCCTTCTGGCAGAGCCGACGCTTGCCCCGGTCTCCCGACTGGGCAATGAGGTCGCAACCGGTGAGCTTGAACTCGTCATCGTGCTTGGTGGCGATGGAACGATCCTTCGCGCGGCCGAACTCACCCGCGGTTGCAGTGCGCCGCTACTCGGAGTCAACCTGGGGCATGTGGGGTTCCTCGCCGAAAGCGAAAGGGAAGAACTCACCTCCACCGTTGAACGTGCTCTGGCCCGCGACTACCTCGTGGAGGAGCGCATGACGCTCTCTGTGCGGGTGAAGCTCGACTCCGAGGTCGTCTACGAGACGTGGGCCCTCAACGAAGCGACAGTAGAGAAAGCCAGTCGTGAGCGGATGCTCGAGGTGGTCGTCGAAGTTGACGGCCGACCCCTGTCGTCGTTCGGTTGCGACGGCGTCGTCATGTCGACCCCCACTGGTTCCACCGCGTATGCGTTTTCTGCCGGCGGACCTGTCGTCTGGCCAAGCCTCGATGCGATGCTGTTGGTGCCGCTGAGCGCGCACGCCCTCTTTGCCCGGCCCCTCGTTGTCGGCCCTGATTCGGCGCTCGCCGTGGAAGTGCTCGCTCGCAATATGGGCTCCGGAGTGTTGTGGTGCGATGGTCGCCGAACTTACGACTTGCCCCGCGGTGCTCGAGTCGTCGTCCGTCGTTCTCCGGTTCCGGTGCGTCTCGCGCGTCTCGCGCAGGGCCCGTTCACTGATCGTCTGGTGAAGAAGTTCAATCTGCCGGTCAACGGGTGGCGTGGGCCAGAGTCAGAATTGGAAACCCAGTCGTGATCGAAGAGATCTCCATCCATGATTTGGGTGTCATCGCTTCGGCACGTCTTCCGCTGAGCCCGGGATTCACCGCGCTCACCGGCGAGACGGGCGCGGGAAAGACAATGGTCGTTACCGCGTTAGGGCTGTTGCTGGGGGAGCGCGCTGATGCTGCTGCTATCCGTGGCGGCAGCGAGCAGGCATCCGTAGAAGGGCGTTGGGTAGTCGACCCAGAGTCTGCCGTCGCGGAGCGCGTGCGCGACGCCGGAGGTGACCTCGACGATGGCGAGCTTCTGCTGGTGCGCACTGTCGCACGTGAAGGTCGCAGCCGGGCAGTGGTTGGAGGCCGCAGCGCTCCCGTTGGAGTGCTCACCGAACTGGGCGATCAGCTTGTTGTCGTGCACGGACAGTCCGAACAAATTCGGCTCAAGTCCTCGACCGCGCAACGCAATGCGCTTGACCGGTTCGCCGGTACCGAGTTAGCGACGGCGCTGCAGAAGTACCAAACGGTGTTTCGTCGGTGGCAAGCGGCGCAGAGCGAACTCGATGTGCTCGTTGCCGAAAGCGATCGCCGCAGTCAGGAAGCAGAAGAGCTGCGGGCAGCAATCACTGAAATCGAGGCGGCGGACGTTCGTCGCGGTGAAGATGTGGAACTGGCCGAACGTGCCGATCGGCTGTCGAACCTCGAGGGTCTGCGCATCGCTGCAGCGGGTGCCCACGCGGTGCTGTCAGGGGATGCGGCCGACGAGGGCACCGACGTTGTGGCTCTACTCGCCGGCGCTCATCGGGGGCTGGAGCGGGTTGCCGAGCACGACGCCCAACTCGCCACCATCGCGGAAGCGTTGGCGGCGGCATCCATCACGCTCGGGGAAATCTCTACCGATCTTTCTAGCTATCTCGCCAGCCTCGATTCCGATGGAAGCCGCGAGCTCGAACAGGTCGAAGAGCGGCGTGCGCAGCTTGCTGCGTTGGTGCGCAAGCATGGTGGGAGTCTCGACGATGTCGTCGACGTGCTCGACAGCGGCAGTCAACGCCTGATGGAGCTCGACAACGATTCCAGCCGCATCGACGAGCTTGGCGCGCAGGTGGAAGCTGATCAGTCCGAACTCATTGAGCTCGCCTCTCAGCTCAGCGATGTGCGTTCCCGCAGTGCGGCTCGTCTTGCCGCCGACGTCACCAATGAGCTTGCCCAGCTGGCAATGGCCAATGCCGAAATTGTCGTCACCGTCGAAGACCGCAGCGACTATTCGCTCAGTGGCAAAGACGAAGTGGCCATTCTGCTGCGGGCTCACCCCGGTGCCCCACCGCGACCGCTCGGCAAGGGTGCGTCTGGGGGCGAGCTTTCGCGGGTAATGCTCGCCATCGAAGTCGTTATCGCCGGCAACGACCCGGTCCCCACCTTCATCTTCGACGAAGTGGATGCCGGGGTCGGTGGTGCTGCTGCGATCGAAATCGGCAAACGGTTAGCCCAACTCGCGCGAACCGCCCAAGTGATTGTGGTCACCCATCTGGCTCAGGTTGCCGCTTTTGCCGACAACCATCTGAGCGTCATCAAGGGCGACGACGGCTCAGTCACGGCATCCAGCGTTCACCAGCTTGACGGTGAGGCCCGTATTGCCGAAATGGCGCGACTGCTTTCGGGGTTGCCGGACTCCGAGTCAGGACTCGCGCACGCCCGTGAACTGATCCAGACCGCCCAAGAACTCGAGCACAGCAGTCACTAGACCGCGGTCAGTTGGATCAGCCGATAACGAAACACCCCGAAGCGCAGACAAAACCCACAATCGTCGGATACGATGGAACCCCGTGGTGGACAATCAAAACGCGGTCGTAACAAAGCACATCTTCGTCACCGGAGGAGTCGTCTCTTCTCTCGGCAAAGGCCTTACGGCGGCGAGTCTCGGAAACCTGCTGACAGCACGCGGGCTCCGCGTGGTCATGCAGAAACTGGATCCCTATCTGAACGTGGATCCGGGCACCATGAACCCGTTCCAGCACGGCGAAGTTTTCGTCACCGACGACGGCGCCGAAACCGACCTCGACATTGGCCACTACGAGCGCTTCCTCGACATCAAGCTCAACCAGGCAGCGAACGTGACCACCGGCCAGATCTACTCAGAAGTGATCGCCAAAGAACGCCGTGGCGAATACCTGGGCGATACCGTTCAGGTGATCCCGCACATCACTGACGAGATCAAACGCCGCATGCGCCTGCAAGCCGCCGGCCCGTTCGACGACGAGAACCCGCAGCCCGACGTCATCATCACCGAAATCGGTGGAACCGTTGGTGACATTGAAAGCCTCCCGTTCATCGAGGCGGCTCGTCAGGTTCGCCACGAACTCGGCCGCATGAACGTCTTCTTCGTTCACGTCTCGCTCGTGCCGTTCATGGCTGCTTCTGGCGAACAGAAGACCAAGCCCACCCAGCACTCGGTGGCCGCCCTGCGCTCAATCGGAATTCAACCCGACGCTCTCGTGCTGCGCAGCGACCGGCCCGTCTCCGAGTCGAACAAGCGCAAGATTGCGTTGATGTGTGACGTTGAAGAAGACGCCGTCGTGAACGCCACCGACGCCGCCAGCATCTACGACATCCCCGAAATGCTGCACAATCAGGGCCTCGACGCGTACATCATCAACCAGATCGGCCTTGGAGCCGACTCGGTGAATTGGGAGGGATGGAGTGACCTTCTCGAAGCGGTTCACCACCCCAAACACGAGACCACGATTGGTCTGGTCGGCAAATACATCGACCTGCCCGACGCGTACCTGTCGGTGACCGAAGCCCTGCGCGCCGGTGGCTTCGCCAACAACGCGAAGGTCAACATTCGTTGGGTTCCCTCGGATGAATGCGAAACCCCCGAAGGTGCTGCCAAGCACCTCTCCGACCTGGACGGCATCATCGTGCCCGGCGGCTTCGGCGTGCGCGGCATCGAAGGAAAACTGGGCGCCCTCAAGTTTGTGCGCGAGAACGGCATCCCGACTCTCGGTATCTGTCTTGGCCTGCAGTGCATGGTCATCGAATACGCTCGCGACATGGCTGGCCTCGAAGGCGCATCGTCAACGGAGTTCGACGCCGACAGCAAGTACCCGGTCATCGCCACGATGGCGGAACAGGTAGACATCATCGCCGGGGGAGACCTGGGAGGCACCATGCGCCTCGGACTCTACAACGCCAACCTCGAACCCGGTTCTATTGTCGAAGAGATCTACGGCGCCCCGACGGCCGCGGAACGTCACCGTCACCGCTATGAAGTAAACAACGAGTTCCGTCAACAGATCGCGGATGCCGGACTCACCTTCTCCGGAATCTCACCCGACCGCACCCTCGTCGAGTTCGTCGAGCTGCCGCGCGAGGTTCACCCCTACTATGTCGGAACCCAAGCTCACCCCGAACTGCTGTCGCGTCCCAACCGTGCGCACCCGCTATTCCGGGGCCTTGTTGCCGCGGCGATCGAACGCCAGAAGTCGAACCGCCTCTTTGAGGTGACTGAGCAGGACGATGCGTAACGAGCTCAGCGACGACCAGATCACCCCGCACCTGCTGGACACCGAGACGGTGTTCGCCGGGCACGTGTGGAATGTCGACCGCGAGAGTTTTCAGCTCGACGGTTCGACGATCACTCGTGAGTTTGTGAACCATACCGGCGCTGTTGCGGTGCTGGCGATGGATGAGCGTGACCGGGTTCTGTTGATCAAGCAGTACCGGCATCCGGTGCGCCTGCGGGACTGGGAACTACCGGCCGGGCTGCTGGATGTCGTTCACGAGTCTCCGCTGATTGCCGCGCAACGCGAGCTTGCCGAAGAAACGGACCTGCAGGCCGAGTCTTGGCATGTGCTCAGCGAAATGCTGACCTCACCTGGCGGCAGCAACGAAGCCGTGCGCATCTACTTGGCACGCGGAGTGAGTGCGACCGGCGAAGTCTTCGACCGCTACGCGGAAGAAGCCGGTATCGAGTTGCGCTGGGTTCCGCTAGAGGATGCCGTTGAAGCGGTACTAGATCGTCGCATCCAAAACTCGATCCTCTGCAACGGTCTGATGGCGGCACAGCTCGGGCGTGACCGCGGCTGGGACACGCTTGGCGACGCCAACGCTCCATGGCCGCGGCATCCACGGAACTACCTCGGCTGACGCATCCGCGGATAGGGTGAGCGACATGAGCGAGCCGACGCGTCCTAGCGCCACGAGTGCGCTTGCGACGGCGGCTGCGCGCTATTTGCGGCATCTAGCCATCGAGCGTGGTCTTTCTCCGAACACGCTCGCCGCCTACCGGCGTGATCTCGACAACTATCTGGCTTTCCTAGCCGACCGCGAGGTAGCGACGCCTGATGCGGTCACGGCGGACGACGTGACCGCGTTCGCCCACAGCCTGCGTGCCAACACCCAGCGCCCACTCGCCGCATCATCGGTAGCGCGCATGCTCTCAACGGTTCGTGGCCTTCACACATTTTTCGTTGATGAATCACTCGCGGTGGATGATGTAGCTCACACGGTCGCGATCCCGAAGCAGCCTCTGCGGTTACCGAAGGCAATCACGATCGAACAAATGTCTGCGGTGTTGGCCGCGTTCCCCGGCGACGATGTGATTTCACTGCGCAACACCGCACTGCTCGAGCTGCTCTATGCGACCGGCGCACGCGTTTCTGAGGTGGCCTCGCTCAACGTCGATGACATGATCGACGGCGACATCGTGCGGTTGCTGGGAAAGGGAAACAAGCAGCGCATCGTGCCCGTGGGAAGTTTCGCGCAGGCGGCGATCGAGACGTATTTGGTGCGTGCTCGTCCGGCTCTGTCAGCGAAGGGTGCAGCAACCCCCGCACTCTTCTTGGGGGCACGCGGGGCGCGGCTATCTCGCCAAAACGTGTGGCTGATCATTCAGTCCGCCGCGGACCGGGTTGAGCTTGGGATAGACATATCACCGCACACCTTTCGGCATTCGTTCGCAACACATCTGTTGTCTGGCGGCGCCGACGTTCGTGTCGTGCAGGAGCTCTTGGGGCACTCCTCGGTGGCGACGACCCAGATCTACACGATGGTCACCGCTGACACTCTGCGTGACATGTACACCACCGCGCATCCGCGGGCCCGGTAGGGAACGCGGGGAGATCCGCGCCCAGAGTGTGGCCGAATGGGTCTCGCGGTCACGGCTCGCCCGCGTGTCCCTCCCGCAAACCCTCAACCTTTGGTAGAGGTGACCCTGTCGTGTTCGCGCGTGGGAAGACAGGAAGCGACGGATGCTCGACGTAAACTTTTGGCATGACAGCGCAGCGTGATGACCAGTCAGTGCTGGCAGGGTTGGATGTTCAGACAATGGGCCCAACCGGCCGGCTGATGACGAATTTTCCGGAGCCCCCGCCGCTCACGGGTCACGGCCCGGCACGCATCATTTCACTGTGCAATCAAAAGGGTGGCGTCGGCAAGACCACCACCACCATCAACCTTGGCGCGTCTTTCGCGGAATACGGCCGTCGTGTGCTGGCAATCGACTTCGATCCGCAGGGTGCGCTCTCGGCTGGGTTAGGCGTTCCGACCCACGACGTACCGACCATCTACGACCTTCTGCTGGGCACCATCAAGAACCCTGCCGAAGCGATCGTCAAAACGAGCGTTCCCGGCCTCGACGTCATCCCGGCGAACATTGACCTCTCGGCCGCCGAAGTTCACCTCGTCAACGAGGTGGCCCGCGAAACGATCTTGGCGCGTGTTCTGCGCAAGGTCAGCGACCAGTACGACGTCATCCTTATCGACTGCCAGCCTTCCCTTGGCTTGCTGACCGTCAACGCCCTCACGGCTGCGCACGGTGTGTTGATCCCGCTCGAGTGCGAGTTTTTCGCGCTGCGCGGTGTCGCCCTGCTCGTGGAGACCATCGAGAAGGTTCAGGATCGGTTGAACCCGGCGATCAAGCTCGACGGCATCTTGGCAACGATGTTCGACCCACGCACGCTTCACTCGCGTGAGGTGCTCGAACGTGTCGTCGAAAACTTTGGCGATGATGTGCTGGAGAGCGTGATCGGCCGCACCGTGAAGTTCCCTGACGCGAGCGTCGCCGGAGCACCCATCACCACTTTCGCCCCCGACCACTCCGCGGCACACGCGTACCGCCAGGTGGCGCGAGAGCTGATCGCCCGTGGCGCCGTCGCCTAGCGACCTCGACGAAGCCGAGGTTCCCGCCACAGGTTTCTCGGTTTCCCTCACCAACTTCAACGGTCCATTCGACCTGCTGCTGTCGCTCATCACCAAACATGAGCTCGACATCACCGAAGTTTCGCTCTCGAAAATTACCGACGAGTTCATCGCCTACCTGCGCGACTTCGAATCGGGCGCCGGTGCTGATGACATTGACGAGTTGGATCAGGCAAGCGAGTTTCTGGTTGTTGCCGCCACACTGCTCGACCTGAAGGTTGCGGGGCTCCTGCCTCAGGGTGAACTGGTGGATGCCGAAGACGTGGCGTTGCTCGAAGCCCGCGACCTGCTCTTTGCCCGACTGCTGCAGTACCGCGCATTCAAACAGGCCAGTGAGTGGTTTGGTGCACACTTTGACGCGGAATCGACTAGGACGGTGCGCTCGGTACGGCTGGAAGAGAAGTACCGCGTCCAGACGCCGGAGCTGGTGTGGACCCTCAGCCTCGACGATTTTGCCGCGTTGGCTACTCTCGCGTTCACACCGCGAGAAATCCCGAACGTCGGTCTCGACCATTTGCATGCACCGCTCGTCAGTATCCGAGAACAGGCGGCCCACGTGGTCGCGCTGCTGCGGGCGGGGGAACCAATGACCTTCCGCCAACTCATCGCCGGGGCGGAGCTCAAGGGCGTAATTGTGGCGCGTTTTCTGGCCGTTCTTGAGCTGTACCGCGGAGCGAATGTGGCTTTCGAACAGATAGAACCGCTCGGAGAATTGACCGTGCGCTGGACATCGGAACACTGGTCAGACGATAGCCTCGCTAATCTGGGAGCTGATTATGGAAACTGACACCGCAACCGACCAAGCCCCGGCCGAGCAGGCTGTTGCCCTCCAATCCGCCAATTCTGAACCGGCAGCCGAACAACCCACTGTCGAACCGAGCGCGGAAGCTCTCGCCGCCGGGCCCGTTGTCGACCTTGCTCGGGGACTCGAGGCGATCTTCATGGTCGCCGATCAGCCGCAAAGCGTGGTCAGTCTCGCGACCGCCCTGAACGCACCGGTCGCCGCGATTCGCAAGACGATCACCGAATTGTGTGCCGACTTCGATGGTGAAGGTGACGGTCCGCGTCGTGGCTTCGAGCTGCGCGAAGTTGGCGGTGGATGGCGCATCTACGTGCGCGAAGACTATGACGCGGCAGTGCGGGACTTCGTTTTCACCCAGAATCCGTCACGCCTGAGCCAGGCCGCGCTGGAGACGCTTGCGGTCATCGCCTACAAACAGCCGATCTCTAGAGGGTCGATCGCCGCCGTGCGTGCAGTTAACGTTGATTCGGTTGTGCGTACACTGCTGAGTCGTGGACTTATTACGGAGGCGTTTACCGATAACGAGACCGGTGCCATCCACTACGAAACGACGGAGCTGATGCTCGTGCAATTGGGGATCAATTCCATTGCCGAGTTGCCTCCGATCTCGCCCCTATTGTCTGATGGTTCGGATGGATTCGATGAATAACGCACATAGACAGTCCTCAAGTAACCCGGAGGGGGAACGCCTGCAAAAGGTGATGGCCGCGGCCGGGGTAGCCTCCCGCCGGGTGTCAGAAGATCTGATCTATCAGGGCCGGGTCGCTGTGAACGGCAAGATTGTCGAAGAAGCGGGTCGTCGTGTTCTGCCGACCGACCGGGTGACCGTCGACGGCACGGCGATCCAGCTCGATACGACAAAGCGCTACGTGATGCTCAACAAACCCGTCGGCGTGGTCAGTTCGATGGCTGATGAGAACGGTCGCCCCGACCTAACGCAGTTCACCGGCAACTATGACGAACGTCTCTTCAACGTGGGCCGTCTTGATGCCCAAACGTCGGGACTCATCGTTCTCACAAATGACGGAGAGCTCGCGCATGTGCTCGCGCATCCCTCATTTGGTGTCTCGAAGACCTACATCGCCAAAGTTGAGGGCACCGTGAGCGCGCAGACAATCGCGCAGTTGACCAAGGGCATCGAACTGGAGGACGGACCGATCGCCGCGGACAAGGCGCGCGCACTTGGCCGCGCATCGAACAACGAGTCGATGGTGGAACTCACTCTTCATTCCGGGCGCAATCGTATTGTGCGGCGAATGCTCGATGCCGTCGGTCACCCGGTGATTGAGCTCGTGCGTCGCCAGTTTGGTCCGCTCAACCTCGGTAGTTTGCCCGTCGGACGCACGCGCAACCTCACAAAGGTGGAGCTGGGTGCGGTTCTGACCATCGCCCGCAACGCCGAGGAACAGTCGTGAACCTAGGTCGAATCACCGGGCAAGTGCGCATTGTCGGTGCGGGACTGCTCGGTGCCAGCATCGGTCACGGACTGCGCGCCAAAGGCGTTGACGTGATCTTGCACGATTCGTCGCGCTCAAACGCGACGCTGGCGATTGACTACGGGGCGGGTCGTGCCCCGGCGGCCGACGACAAACCGTCACTGGTGATCGTTGCGGTTCCGCCGGACGTGACCGCCGAGGTTGTGGCTCGCGAACTGATCGCGTGGCCGCAAGCGACGGTCACGGATGTCGCGAGTGTGGCTGTCTCCGTGCTGGATGAGCTCATCGCCCTCGGAGTCGACCTCGACCGGTTCATCGGTTCACATCCGCTAGCGGGACGTGAACGTGGTGGCGCCATCTCGGCGCGCGCCGACCTCTTCATTGGGCGCCCCTGGGTGATTGGCCGCGGAGAGCCGTTCCGTCGGCGCGCGGTTGAAGATCTCGTGATCGAACTCGGGGCAGTGCCGGTTCTGATGTCAGCATCGGAACACGACGATGCTGTGGCGTTGGTCTCGCACGTGCCGCAGGTCGTAGCGAGTTTGCTCGCTCATCGCTTAGCCGATGCGCCGGATGCCGCTGTCGCTCTTGCCGGCCAGGGACTGCGGGACACCACCCGCATTGCATCGAGTGCGCCGGAACTGTGGGTGCAGATCCTGAGCGCTAACGCTGGCCCCGTGGCCGCGATATTGCGTGAGCTGCAGAGCGAACTAGGCATTGCTATCGACGCGTTGGAGGCGCCGGACGCGCCCGGATCGCGCCGGGCTCTCGCGGAAGTGCTGGCTGGCGGGAACGCCGGCGTCGCGCGCATCCCCGGAAAGCACGGAACGAGCAAGCATTACAGCCAACTTGTTGTCATGGTCGATGACAAGCCGGGCGAGCTCGCGCGCCTGCTCACCGAAATCGGCGAAGCCGACGTGAACATGGAAGACTTGCGCCTTGAGCATTCACCGGGCGCGCAGTTCGGTTTGGCCGAAATCTCGGTGCTGCCAGAAAAAGAGACCACATTGATTAGCGAGCTTGAAGCTCGTGGTTGGAAGATTGCAGAGACTTTCGCGTGAATAAGAACCCGTCGTTTGTTGTGGTGGCCATTGATGGCCCGGCCGGCAGCGGAAAGTCGAGTGTCTCCAAGGCGACCGCGCGCGAGCTCGGGTTCGACTACCTCGATACCGGCGCCGCCTATCGTGGCCTGGCGCTGCACTGCCTCGACCGTGGGGTCGACACTCTCGGTCCCAACGATGTGGTCGAAACGCTTCCGCGCTTCGACTACTCCATCGGTATCGATCCAGACAACTACTTCGTGAAGGTCGATTCGGAGATTGTCACCAATGACATCCGCGAACCTCGCATCACCGGTGTTGTGTCGAACATCGCGCGCATTCCCGAGGTGCGCGAGTTCATGGTCGAGCTCTTCCGCAGCATCATCGCGAGCAGCGCAAAGCCGGGCATTCTGGTCGAAGGTCGAGACATCACGACCGTGGTCGCACCGGATGCGCCGGTGCGAATTCTGCTCACAGCCAGTGAAGAAGCTAGAATGGGAAGACGTGCGGCCGAACTCTCCGGAGAATCGAGCACGACAACGGCGCAACAACTCAGTTATCGAGATGCACAGGACTCCAAAGTCGTGGACTTCATGAACGCCGCAGACGGAGTTATCACAATCGACTCCACCAATCTTGACTTCGATCAGACCGTGACCGCCGTCGCGAGTTTCGTTCGCTCCAGCATGTAAACAAAGGACTACCCATGGCCGATCATTCGCCTACCGAAGACGACTTTCCCGAGCTGAACCCTGCTCTCGTCGAACGACTCTCCGGCCTAAACGATGAAGAGGCTGCCCAGCGCACGTCAGCCCTGCGCGCGGGACTAAGCGACTACGAGCTTGACGACGAAGACCTCCAGGTTCTGGATTCCGCATCCGACGATCCGGACGCCGTCTACTATCTGCCTGCCCTTCCGGTGCTGGCCATCGTTGGCCGACCGAACGTGGGAAAGTCAGCGCTCGTCAACCGCATCATTGGCCGCCGCGAGGCTGTCGTGGAGGACACCCCAGGGGTAACTCGCGACCGCGTGAACTACAAGGCCGAGTGGAACAACCGCCACTTCACCATTGTCGACACCGGTGGTTGGGAGCCCGACGCGAAGGGAATCGACGCGTCCGTTGCCGCACAGGCGGAGATTGCCATCGACCTCGCCGACGCCGTGCTGTTCGTGGTGGATGCCACGGTCGGCCCCACCTCGACCGATGAGCACGTTGTGCGCATGCTGCGCGCAACCAAGAAGCCCGTGATTCTGGTCGCTAACAAGGTCGACGACTCCCATCAGGAATCGGATGCTGCAGCGCTGTGGAGCCTCGGCCTCGGCCAGCCGTGGCCGTCTTCTGCCGTGCACGGCCGTGGAGTCGCCGACCTGCTCGACCACGTGCTCACGGTACTGCCGGAGATTTCGAATGTGGCCAAGGAAGAAGTGGGCGGCCCGCGTCGCGTCGCTATCCTCGGTCGCCCCAACGTCGGCAAGTCGAGCCTGCTGAACAAGACTGCTGGCGAAGAACGTGTTGTCGTCAACGACCTCGCAGGCACCACTCGGGACCCCGTCGACGAACAGATCGAGCTTGGCGGAAAGTTCTGGCGTTTCGTCGACACCGCCGGCATCCGTCGCCGTGTGGCTTTGGCGCAGGGCGCTGACTTCTACGCCACGCTGCGCACGAGCGCCGCGCTGGAGAAGGCTGAAGTTGCCGTTGTCATCTTCGATGTCAGCCAGCCGCTCAGCGTTCAGGATCTCAAGATTGTTGACCTCGTGCTTGAATCGGGTCGTGCGCTCGTTCTCGCCTTCAACAAGTGGGACCTCCTCGATGATGAACGTCGCACCATGCTTGAGCGCGAAATCGACCAGGATCTTTCGCACGTCTCGTGGGCACCACGGGTGAACATTTCGGCGAAGACAGGTCGACACATGGAGAAGCTTGTTCCCGCGCTCGAGCTGGCGTTGGAATCGTGGGATACCCGCATTCCGACCGGTAAGTTCAATGCGCTACTGGCGGAACTCACCCAGGAGCACCCTCACCCGCTTCGTGGTGGCAAGCAGCCGCGCATCCTCTTTGGCACGCAGGCTTCGAGCCGTCCGCCAACGTTCGTTCTCTTCACGACCGGATTCTTAGACCCGCAGTACCGTCGATTCATCACGCGTCGTCTGCGCGAGATTTTCGGTTTCGAGGGCAGCCCCATTCAGGTCAACATGCGTGTGCGTGAGAAGCGCAAGCGCAAGTAGGTTCTCGGCACCGAACGCTTCGGCCACGAAACTTCGGTCTAATCGCGAAACGGCGAGTCACCCTCCTAGGAGGGTGACTCGCCGTTTCGCATTGAGAGCGGGAAGTGGGCGCTGCTGGTTTTGCCGACGCGGTGCGGCTAGTGTGCGGCGGGCGCTGCCTCAGCCTCGACTTCGGCATCATTGCGCTTGACGAAGAATGTCGCGACGATCGCGAACAGCGAGATGATGCCACCGGCCATAAAGGCCAGACGAACGCCACCGGCGAGAGCTTCGGTATCGGGGGCACCCTCGGCGGTTAGGGCGACGGACTGCACGGTGAGCAACGCAATGAACAGTGCGGTTCCGGCGGCACCCGCGAGTTGCTGAACGGTGCCGATGGTGGCGCTGCCGTGCGAGTACAGATGCGGTTTGACTGACCCCAGCGCCGAAGTAAACAGCGGGGTGAACATGAAGGCGAGCCCGATACTCATCGGGATGTGGATCGCCACCACCAGGAACGGTGAACTGTTTTCGGAGAGCATGGTGAAGCTCCACAGCGCAGCACTGACGACGATGGCGCCGGGGACCATGAGCGGGCGTGGCCCGACCTTGTCGTAGAGGCGGCCAACGACCGGGCCAAGGAAGCCCATGACGAGGCTGCCGGGCAGTACGAGCAGTCCGCTCTGGATGGGTTCGAGGCCCAGAACGTCCTGCGTGAACATGGGCAGCAGAATGATGGTGCCGAAGAGGGCGGCCATCATGACCATCATGAGTCCGATGGAGATAGCGAAACCAGGTGCCGCGAAGGTGCGCAGGTCGAGGAGCGCTCGGTCGGTCTTCTGCAATTTCAGTTGACGCATGACGAACAGCGCGAGGCTGATCGCGCCAACGGTGATCGGGACGGCGGGCGCAATCAGAACTGCGCCGCTGGCCGATTCGCCGAGGCTGGAAAGACCGTAAATGAGGCCGGAGAAGGCAACGGCCGAGAGCATGACGGAGAGAACGTCGACTGACACTTTGCGGGGTTCGGTAACGTTCACCACCTTGGTGATGCCGAGCACGAGAGCCGCGACCGAGATGGGGATCATGACGATGAACACCCAACGCCAGTCAAAGACCGCAAGGATCAGACCGGCGACGGTGGGGCCGACGGCCGGTGCCATCGACATGACAATGGACACATTTCCCATGGTCTTACCGCGTGTTGCCGGCGGCACGAGGGTCATCACCGTCGTCATGAGTAGCGGCAGCATGATGGCGGTTCCGGATGCCTGAATGACGCGCCCCACAATGAGCACAGCGAAGGTGGGGGCGATTGCTCCCAGCAGTGTGCCGGCGGTGAAGAGCGACATGGCGGCGATAAAGATGCTGCGGGTGCTGAATCGCTGAATCAAAAACCCGGTGATCGGGATTACGACCGCCATCGTGAGCATGAAGGACGTCGACAACCATTGGGCGGTACTCGGCTCAATGCTGAGGTCTTCCATGATGCGGGGGATGGCCACCACAAGCGATGTTTCGTTGAGGAACACCACGAAGGTCGCGGCAAGCATGAGCGCGATGACTAGGCGGTTGCGTCCGCTGTTGTCGACCACGCTGGCGGATCCGCTCGTGCCCGGCTGGCTGAGAGGGATACTGCCGGTGATCGGCGCTGTGCTGCTCATCAAAATCCTGTCGTGTGTGAAGCGTTAGGGCGAAGCAGCAGCCAGAATCGTAGGGCGCACAGATCTTCGGTCGTCTTTATTCTCGCTCAGTGCAACGACATCCGATAGCCAAATAATTCCTCAACGGCCGAAAAATGTGGACACCACTGCTCTTCCGTGAGATCTCAGCGAGCACCGTCCACGGGCGGGCACCGCTCGCGTTTTCGCGTGAACCGGTATGTTGGAGGAACAACTTGTGACACGGGGTGCCCCGAAAGGCTGAGAACACACCCGTCGAACCTGATCTAGTTAGAACTAGCGAAGGGATGTCGCGCATGTCGCGTACGCCACCAAACTTTATAGCCGCCACTCAGGACGCTCTCGAGGCGGTGAGATCTACATCACCGCTGGTGCACTGCATCACCAATAGTGTGGTGGTTGGCTTCACTGCCAACGCTCTGCTTGCAGTTGGTGCGGCTCCCGCGATGGTTGACATTCCGGAGGAAGCCGGCATTTTTTCCGGTATTGCCTCGGGGCTGCTCATCAACTTGGGCACCTGTAACGCTGAACAGCGTGCTGCTGCGCTCGAAGCAGCCCCCGCTGCGAGCGCAGCGGGCACACCGTGGGTGCTCGACCCGGTAGCGATTGGCGTGCTCCCCGTGCGCACTCCGCTGGCGCATCGCCTGCGCGATCTGAGGCCGACAGTCGTGCGGGGCAACGCCTCTGAGGTTCTCGCTCTGGCTGAACTTGGTGCCGGTGGGCGGGGTGTCGATAGCACCAACAGTGTGGATGATGCGCTCGCGGCCGCGCAGAGTCTGGCGCGGGCATCCGCTGGCGCAGTCGCAATCTCGGGGGCAACCGACGTTATAACCGATGGCGAGAGCGTGGTGCGGCTCTCGAACGGGCACCCAGTACTCACGAAAGTGACCGGCGGTGGCTGTGCGCTGGGCGCGCTGATGGCCGGGTTTGCTGCGGTGACTCCTGATGCGCTGACCGCGGCAGTAGCCGCGACGAGTGTGTACACGGTGGCCGCTGACATGGCGGCGGAACGTTCGGCACTACCAGGAAGCTTTGCGGTAGCGCTCTTGGACGCACTCAGCGAAGTCTCGGTGGCCGACATTGCAGCGCGGGCGGTAGTCGCATGAACGGCACACCAGCGAACAGTGTGCGCGCCAGCTTCGATCTCTCCACCTATCTCGTAACAGATTCCGCGCAAGCCCGCGCCGCCGGGCACAATATCGTCGACCTCGTGCGCGAGGCGGTCGCTGGGGGAGTCACGATGGTTCAATTGCGAGAGAAAGATCTGCCTGCGCGGGAGTTTCTTGATCTAGTGCTGCATGTCTCAACGGCGGTTGCTCAGGCGGTGCCGGTGCTGGTCAATGACCGAGTCGATGTCTATCTCGCCGCGCGCGAGATGGGGGCCCGGGTGGCGGGCGTCCATGTGGGTCAAAGTGATTTGCCCATGAAGGCGGTCCGTGCCCTCGTTGGCCCGCACGCGATCGTGGGGCTGAGTGCGGCCACTGAGTCACAACTCCTCGAGTCCAGTGCGCGATCCGCGGGGATCGATTACGTGGGTATCGGCGCACTGCACCCGACAACAAGCAAGAAGGACGCGCCGGCCGCTCTCGGGCATGCTCGCATGGCAGAACTCGTCGCCGTCAGCACTCTTCCCACTGTCGCAATTGGCGGAATCGGGGCGGCGGATCTTCCCCAGCTTCGCGGCGCGGGTGCGGACGGCGCCGCGGTGGTCTCCGCTATCTGCGGCGCTACTGATCCACGGGAGGCGGCGCGGGCGCTCGCCGAAGCGTGGGATGGTGCGGTCGTTGCAGCAGACGCGGGAGAGGACGCGTGAGCGGGGCCTCGGTCGGCGCTCGGATTCCTCGGGTGCTCAGCATTGCGGGGAGTGATCCTTCGGGCGGCGCGGGTGTCCAGGCCGACCTGAAGTCGATCGCAGCCAATGGCGGCTACGGGATGGCGGCGATTACCGCGTTGACGGCTCAGAACACGCAGGGCGTGCGCGGCGTGCATGTGCCGCCTGCGTCGTTCTTGCGAGAGCAGCTCGATGCGCTGAGCGACGATATTGCGATAGATGCGGTGAAGATCGGCATGCTGGGCACCGTCGAGGTCGTGGGTGCTGTGCGGGAGTGGCTAGACGCTGCTAGTCCGGCGCTCGTGGTGCTTGACCCGGTAATGGTTGCCACAAGCGGAGACCGACTGCTGGATGCCAAAGCCGAGCAGGCGCTGCGTGATCTCGTTAGCCTGTGTGATCTAGTCACGCCCAATATTCCCGAGCTCGCGATCATCGCCGCGGAACCCGTCGCTGAGTCGTGGCCTGAGGTTCTGGAGCAGGCGACGCGAGTCTCCGCCTCGTACGGGGTGCGGGTACTCGCCAAGGGCGGACACTTGAGCGGGGCCGAGGCTCCGGATGCGCTGGTGGATGCTCGTGTCGGGGACGCAGCCGTTGTGAACGAGTTTGCCGGCATCCGTATCGACACCCGCAACACCCACGGAACCGGGTGTTCGTTGTCGAGTGCGCTTGCCACAAGGATTGCGGCTGGCGGTGAGTGGGCTGCCGCTGTGGGGGAGTCGAAACGGTGGTTGAGCGAGAGCATCCGCTCCGGTGCGGCCTTGCGGGTGGGCGGCGGGCGTGGACCGATTAATCACTTTGCGGGGCTGTGGGAACGCGGTAGTGCTGCGGCGGCACCGACCGCGGCTGAGGTGCGCGAGCACTGGTGGGCTGAGATCGCCGTATTGCGGGCTCAGATCGACGAGGGCGATTTTGTGCGGGCGTTGGGGGATGGTCGCCTCGAACGGGGTGACTTCGTCTGGTATCTGGCTCAGGATGCGCTCTATCTGCGGGACTATGCGCGGGCGCTCGCCGAAGCTGCTCGTCTGGCACCCACGGCGGTGGAGCAAGCTTTCTGGGCGTCGAGTGCGGAGGGCTGCATCGTGACGGAGCTGCAATTGCATGAGTCGTGGTCTGCCTCCGGTGAGCTCTTCGCGGCAGCCCCGAGTGCGACAACCACCGGATACCTGAATCATCTGCTGGCGACGGCAGCCCGTGGTGACTATGCCGTGCTCGCCGCGGCGCTGTTGCCGTGCTTCTGGGTGTACCACGACGTCGGTTCACGCCTGCACCCGCTGGCGCACGCCGAGCATCCATACGCCGACTGGTTGACGACCTACGCTGACCCTGCCTTCGCGGATGCCACGGAGCAGGCCATCACGATAGTGACGGCGCTCGCGGCAGAAGCAACCCCACAAGTTCGTCAGGCGATGTTGACCGCTTTTGTGGCGTCGACGGAGTATGAACGGCAGTTTTTCGCCGCCGCGTATGGGGCTAGTTCGAATTGATGCGAACTCTGTTGCCCCATTGACCTCAATGTGAACATCGCAGCCCAAATTTCACGGTAAGCTATTCGAGTTGTCACGGGCTGTGGCGCAGCTTGGTAGCGCACTTGACTGGGGGTCAAGGGGTCGCAGGTTCAAATCCTGTCAGCCCGACAATCGTGAAGAAGGACCGCACTGAATGTGCGGTCCTTTTCGCGTTAACCCTGCGGTCTTTCTTCACGATTGTCGCGTTGGTTCGGACGCGAAGCTGCTCGTGGGCCCCGCTGAGTAGTCCGGAAAATCGCGCTGGCCCTTCTGCATCGCACCAACGCTCTACTGCGCGGTTTTCTGGCGGCTCAGTAGGGGAGTCAAATCCTGTCAGCCCGACAGATACGCAAAAGGGGCCGTCCGCCAGGACGGCCCCTTTTGCGTATCTCGAGGTCTTGCAGGTGGGGTCCCCATCGCGCCGGTTCCGGCGCATCGGTGTCGCGAGATGGTTGTGTTTTCGGTGATGCCGCGATGTGACGGCCGAGCCGATGGGGCGCAGCCCGACAACTCGAGAAAGGGACCGTCGATCTGGACGGCCCTTTTCTCGTGGTCTGAGGGCCTGTCGGAGGGACGCTCGCCGGGCACGGCACGCTCGACATCGCCGACGCTAAGTTGTGCCTGACTGAGGTCTAGTCCTTGCGCTTGCTGGCGGCCTTGTCTTTCTTGTCAGCGCGCTTCTCCTTGAGAGACTTGCTCGCTACAGTCTTGCCGGATGATTTCTTGGGTGATTTATCGGCCATGACGTTGTCGTCCTGTGAGCCAAGTGGCTCGTGCCCCGAGCGTGCCCGCTAAAGCTCGTGGCGGGAGAGGCGGCGCAGCCCCTCGCCAATGCTCACGGCTGGCGACCAGTCCAGAGCCTCGCGGATGTCGCGCTGATCGAACCAGTGCGCCGTCGACAGCTGCTCGGCGAGGAAGCGCGTCATGGGCGGCTCGTCGGCTCCGGGGCGCACTGCCCAGACCCGTTCGACCAGAGAACCTGCGGCGCGACCTACAACGGCAGGGATGCTCCAGCGCGGCGGCTGAACTCCCGAAGCGAGGCAGATGCCTGCCAAAATGTCGCCGACAGGGCGCGGTTCGCCGTTCGTCAAAACGTAAGCCTTGCCGTGGGCGACGTCGGCGCGGTGGAGGGCGGCGACGATTCCGGATGCCGCGTTGTCGACGTAAGTCGTGTCGATGAGAGCGGTGCCGCCATTGAGCAGGGGCAGGCGTCCACGGCGAGCTCGATCAACGATGCGTCCGACGAGTTGGGTGTCGCCAGGACCCCAGACCAGGTGTGGGCGGATGGCGACCACGCGCATCCGGTCGCTGTCGCTTGCGAGAGCGAGCAATTCCGCGGTGGCCTTGGTGCGCGCATATTCACTGCGAGCATGTTCGGGCGACGCAGGTTCGGCTCCGACGCCCGCCAGCGCGGAGCCCGAGTGCGCGACGGAGGGTGATGACACCTGCACGAAGCGGGAAACGCCTGCTGCTTTGGCCGCGGCGAGCACGAGTTGGGTTCCCTCGACGTTGACGGTGTGGAACGCGTGCGGGTCACCGGCGAGCGACACCTTCGCGGCGAGGTGGATGACGCCTTCGACGCCGTCCATCGCACGAGCGACATGAGCCGGGTCAGTGATCGAGCCGAGGAAGTCGGTGACACCGGCGACGCCCGAGGGTCGTCGTTGCAGAGTGCGCACCTCATGCCCCGCGGCGACCGCCTCTGCGGCAACCGCGCGCCCGAGAAATCCGGATGCCCCGGTGATCAGCACGATCACGGTGCGGTCGGCTTTCCGCCAGCCAGCACTCGCTCGGCCCACACCGATAGCCGCGAGCGGTCGATCTTGGAGTTGTGGCGGATGTCGGTCGGCAGATCAGGAACGGTGAGCACGGCCACCAGCGGCAGCGATGTACTCTCACGCACGGCCGCGGTCAGCTCGGGGCTGGTTAGCCCCGGGCGGCGCGTCGGCGACACAGTCTCGACTACCGCGACAGCCTGCCGCAGTTGGTGCGGCCCAACGCCGACCACGGCGGCACGGCGCACGGCCGTGACAGCTTCAACGTCTTGTTCGGCGCCGACGGGAGCGATCGGCCCTGTCGCGGTCACGATCACGTGGGGCAGTCGGCCTTCGACCCAGAGGCGACCAAGTTCATCGAGGTGGCCGACGTCGCCGGTGCGGTGCCAGCGCGCGTCGGGCGCAGCCGGTGCAGCCGTAGCATCAGTGGCCTCGGCAGAAGCGGCGGCATCCGTCTCGACCGTAGTCTCACGAGCAGCTTCGCGGTCGGTGAGCCACAGTCGGTCGTAGTGGTCCTTGAGGTGCGGCGCCGAGACGACGATTTCGCCGAGAACGCCGGGCTGTGCGCTGGGCGCTCCAGTCGCTGCACCGTGCTCATCGAGGGCACTGATGCGCAGCTGGTTCTCGCCGATGGGTGTTCCTACGCAGACACCGGTGTTTGCATCACCGACGGCGGCACGGATGCCGTCGAGCGTGATGTCCGTTACGAGCAGGCATTCGGTCATGCCGTAGGGCGAGTGCGCGGTCGCGTTCGGCATGATCGTGCCCACGGAGGCGAGCAGCTCGGCACTGATGGGTGCGCCGGTGGAGAGGAACGAGTGAACGCGTTCGAGTTCGCTGCGGTCCTGCGCCGTGAGTTCTCCCGCAGTCGCCACCACATTGAGGATCGCGGCGGGGGAGAGGAACACCATGCTGGCGCCGGATGCTTCGACGGCAGCAGCGACAGCCCGAGCCGTGAGCGTGCGGGGAGCCGACACATCCATCTCGGGGGTCACCGATCTCGTGCCGAGTGCCGGACCCAGCAGGGCGAACGGTGCGAACCCGGTGACGAGTCCGGTATCGGAGGTCACTTCGAAGTGGCTGGCGAGCACATCGCGCAGGGCGGAGAGCTGACCGTGGCGGTACACCACACCCTTGGCGGGGCCGGTTGAGCCCGAGGTGAAGAGGATCGCTGCGTCATCCCCCGATCGCGGTTCCGCGGGGAGCGGTGTGTCAGTGCCGAGTGTTATGAGGTCGCGCAGGCTGTACGAGACTCCTAGAGTTGCGGCGGAGACCTTCGGTAGTTGCGCGGTGGAAATGCGCACTCCCGGCCAGCCGAGCGTGCGGGCGGCGGCGAGGCCGGGGGCTTCGCCGATGACGACGTCGGGCCAAGATCCGCGAACGGCACGGGTGAGGCCTTTGACGCCGAGGCCGGCATCCGCGACGACGATGACGGCGCCGATGCGCAGGCAGGCGTAGACCACGGCGGTGAGCGTCGGCCCGGGCGGGACCAGCAGGGACACCCGCTGGCCTTTGCGGACGCCGATCGCGGAGAGTCCGGCGGCGATGCGGTTCACGCGGTCGCTGAGCCGGCGCCAACTGACCTGCTGTGGTCCGCGGCTTCCCCGCGTCGACATGTCGATCACGGCGGTGGCGGTGTCGTCGGCGCGTTCGTCAAGGTTGTGCCAGAGCGGCACGAAGCTCGAGTCGTCTGACTCGGCCGATGCGGGGGCGATTGCTTCCCGCGGGGACGGCGAGGCCGAGCCCGGGCTCGCGAGACTGGTGGCGTTGTCACTCAGCCAGGTCAGCACCGAGTCGGCGTACGGAACGTCCTCGGCGACGAGATGGCCGGCACCTTCGAAACGGTGCACGTCCGCGTGCGGGAGTCGCTCGATGAGGTCATCAAGGTAGTAGTCGCTGAAAATTGGATCGCGCGGACCCCACAGCATGAGCGCCGGAAGGTCGATCTTCGCAACAGCCGTGGCGATACGGTCGAGTTCGCCAAAACTTCCGTGGGCGGCGTCGACGGGGATGTCGGCTACGAAGCCGCCAATTCCTCCCCGGCGCGCTGCCGTGCGGTATGGCGCACGGTAGGCGTCCTTCACTGCGAGGTCGAGCGGCTCAGAGGTGAGTGCGAGCGTGGTCTCCAAGAACGCGGTGGTGCGCACGGTGGATGCCGCCAGCATGCCGCGTGCGCGAGCGAGCCGCAGCGGTGCCGGGATCGGTTTGCCAGCCTCGTGATGCACGGCCGTGTTCAGCAGCATGACGCCGGTCAGTTGCTCCGGGTGGTCGACAGCCCAACCGAGGGAGACGACGCCGCCCCAGTCGTGGCCGAGGGAGATGACTGGGCCGTCAAGCGAGAGAGCTTCGGTGAACGAGGTGAGATCGGCGACCCGCTGCGCGAGCGGACGGTGGATGCCGGTGCGCTCCGAGAAGCCCATGTCGAGTTGGTCGACGGCAATAACGCGCCACGCGGGCGCGCCAGCTCCGGACTCAGCTCCAGCCTCGGCGGCCTGCAGGGTTTGCGTGAGCAGTTCGCGCCAGTAGTACGACCAGGTCGGGTTTCCGTGGACGGCCACGATGGTTCCGGCAACGGGGACGCCAAGACGAGCCAGCTCGTCGCCGGTGTCGAGGTAGTGCCATTCGCGGGTGAGTCCCGCATCCAGGCCGCCACCGGGCACGGCGGCAACTCGGCTGAAGCGCGGGTCGAGCCCGGGCAGGTCGTGCGGCGGGCGGGAAGCGGCTTCTGTCACCATGCGAGTTCCATCATTGCTGTATTGAGACCGGAGCCCACACCCATCAGGAGCACACGGTCGCCCTTCTTGAGGGACCCTTGCGCTTCGTCGAGGGTGATGGGAATCGACGCGGGGCCGACATTGCCGTACCGGGGGAAGGTCGTGGGAACGCGACTGCGGTCGAGTTTCGCCGCCTTGACGATCGCGTTGGTGTGAACCGACGACACCTGGTGGGTGACATACAGATCCATCTTCGACCAATCCCATTCGGTGGATGCCTCTTTCCACGCCGAGACGACGAGGTCGAGGCCGCCTTTGAGAAGAGCTTTCGCGTCGGTGAACATGCCGTCGACGCTGCCGACGCAAAGTTCGTGGAACTGCGTTGCCGCGCGTGTGACTCCACCGAGAATCGGATGACCGGCCGGATGTTCGTCGGTGCGTCCCAGCACGGCAGCCGCAGCTCCGGAACCGAGCGTGAGCGACGCGAATTCACTCATGAACCCGTCACGATCGGAATCTTGCTTGAGTAGGCGGTCGACAGTGTTGGTTTGAATGTCATCCGCGTCTTCGCCGTTGACGATGATCGCGTAGCGGATCTGGCCCGACTCGATCATGTTCGCGGCGAGGTTCATGCCGCTGACGAAGCCGAGGCACGCGTTGGCGACGTCAAAGTTGATGGCCGAGCTGGGGAGGTCGAGGCCGTGATGCAGGCGCACCGCCACCGAAGGCTCAAGGTGCTTGCGGCTGACCGAGGTGTTGATGAGGAGGCCGACTTCAGAGGCATCCACCCCGGCTTCGGCTAGTGCACGTTGGCCTGCCGAAACGGTGGCGTCGTCGGAAGTTTCACCGGTAGCCCAATTGCGACGCTCGGTTACCCCCGCCACCCGTTGCAGGAGTTTGCTGGGCAGGGAGAGACGCGAGAACGCCGGGGCGAGGCGCGCCTCAAGGTCAGCAGATGTGGTTACCCGGGTGGGTAGTGTGCTCGCGACTGACAGCAGTGACACATTGTTGAAGCGAGTGTTGGCATTCCCGGCCACGAAACCTCCGTCGAGCGAGCCTAGGGGCTCAGTAATCAAGAGGCCTAGTTTATGCCAGTTGGCTGTGCCTTGCCTTCCGGTGGCGCGATTGGCGCTTGCAAGCACACCAAATTAGAACGCGTTCTGCAGCTCGCAGACGACGTCAGCTTCGATCGGAGTGCCGTCTTCGAAAGCGCCCGCGAAGCGCACTTCGACGATGTCGCGGCTGCCATCCGCTGTTCGCGCGCTGATCTCCGTCAACGTCGAGATGGTGCCGTCGGCGTTGTTGCCGACTCCGGCGGCTGCTTCCTGATCACGGAACCGGAAGCTTTCCTCGTTGAGAGCGATGTAGTTCATCAGCATGTCTTCGTGAGCGTCGACGTTGTCGATACCAATGATCGTGACGATGTCGCCGTCGTTGAGGTCTCCGACGTCTTCGCTGCCGTTCCCGCGGCTGATCTCGCAGTCCCCGGTGAAGTCCGGGAACTCGACGCCGTTAATACGCAGCGTGGCGTTGCCGACATCGTCGGTACTGAGGCCGCCGGCAGCAGGTTCCTCTGGCGTTCCTTCGTCACCCGTTGAATCATTCGTCGTCGTGGATTCTTCTGTCGTGGCGGAATCTGCGGGCTCGTCGCTGGCGGGGGAGCAGGCCGCGAGTGTGGCACTGACGGCGAACACGATCGCGGCGACCCCTGCTGTGCGCCCCCAGAGAAAAGCAGAGGGCATGAGGGATGAGGGCGCAGTATTCATGGCATCAAGGTTCCTCGCCTGCAGCACGGTCGCGCAATACGTCTTTCGGCGTAGCCGCGCGGGTAGGGTGTTGGAGCATGGGACTGAGCGATTCTGACGCGCAAGCGGTCCTTCGGGTTGCCGGCCGGCTCACCGAGCATCCGCCGCTGGAATTCTCGGATGTTCTGGATGCTGTTCGCGAAGTCATCGACTGCGACAGCGCATCCTTCAACGACATGGTGTTGGCCGCACGTGACTTCCGCTACGTGATGTCACCCGCCAGCGAGACTGCGACCGCAACTCGGCTAAAGCCGCAGTACGACAAGTACTTTCACGAGCATCCGCTGATCACGGCGGCGACCTCTGCGCCCGGGCGTGGTGCCATTCGCTTCTGCGACGTCGAGCGCGGGTCGGACTTCACCTCGAGCGACTTATACCGCCACTTTTATGAGCCATTCGATGTGCGCTTTCAGCTGGTCGTGGAGTTGCCGTCGCCGCCGGATGTGGTGGTCGGGTATGCGCTGAACCGCAGCGAGGCGATGGGGGAGTTCAGCGATCGCGACGTCGCCGTCATGAACGCCCTGAGCGGCCATCTCGCCATGCATCACCGCTCTGCGCTCGATGTTGAACGCTCCCGCCTTGTGGATGCGGAGATGGATCGCTACGCCTGGGCCGTGGTTTCGGTGCGCTCGGATGGCGTGGTGGAGGCGTCGTCGTCGACGGTGCTGGATGCCGGAGCCCGGGTTCCCGACAGCCTCGCGTCGATCATTGCCGACACCGCGCGAGCGCCCGGCAACGATTCTCGTCACGATGTGATCATCGGCACGCACCGGTGGCAGTGCATCGTGCATCCCGTGCGGCTCGGCCCCACAGTGCTGCTGCTGCGCCGGCAACAGGATGTCGCTGCCGACACGAACTCGCTCTTGGTGGCGGGCCTCCCCCGTCGTCAGGCCGAAGTGCTGCTCACCCTCGCGCGCACCGGAGGTTCGAACAACGAGCTCGCGCACGAACTAGGCATGTCGGAGTCGACCGTGAAGAAGCACCTCGAAGGGGTGTTTCGCGTGCTGCAGGTGACTAGTCGCGCGGCGGCGGTGCTGCGGTTGCGTGAGCTCAGCGATCTGCGTCGGGGCGATGGAAGAAGGTGAGGCGCTGACGCTTACATCAAGAGCGTCGGTGCATTCGATGGGTCCTCACGAGTTGCGCGTAACCGTCTCGTTCGCTAGTTCTCCACGGCCAAACATCTCGGTGTCGAGCGTTGCACGTATTTAAGCGGTGTACCGAGATCGTTGTGTCAACGCGACCTTTTCCCTATTGCAAAATCTTGCGGGCGACACTTCCTCTCTGCCAATTCGAATTCGCGACTGAGTTTCAGTCAGCTGCTAGTGTGAGTTTGGGTCCGGGCGAGCCCTAGTGGCGGAAGTAACTAATCCTTAAGGCACAGCTCTCGGGCGGTCATCATTAATTCGATCTAGCATCACAATCTGACGCTCGGGCCCACCATCGAATTTTGGAGAAGCGTGAAGACTAATAGATCTCTGGGCCTGCTCGCGAAACGTTCATACGCAAGTTATCTCGCCCGTCTCACGGCAGAAAAGCGAATTCGTTCGCTCAAAAACTGGTGGAATGGGGCCCAATACAGCCTCTCCACAGCACTAGTCCTTATCTCGATAATTTTCATTGCGTTTCCGAACGCGCAATCGAAGACCGTCGTCGTGTTCTTGGTACTTCTCTCTGTTCTCGCGCTTGTGGTTTCGCTAGTCGTCAGCTTTTTGGATTACTCGGCACGTGCATCCGCCATGTTTCGCGACTACAGGCTTTTGCAAGCGTTCTCGGTAAAAGTCGAGAGTTTGGTGGACACGAAAGCTCGCGTGTCGAGACAGGACCTGTCTAGGTTTCAGAAAGAGTACGACTCGATCATGGACGCTTCTGAAAATCACCGATCAATCGATCACAAGATAGCTAGTTCGAACAACTCTGGCGACGGCCTGCCTCTCAAGCTAGTTTTGATTTCCGCGAGGCCAAAGGCGCTGCCGGTTGTTCTGATTGTTATCGCGGTTGCGATCACACTCATTTCAGCTTGGAGCATCATTTGACGCTAAATTTTAAAGTAGCCGGTGATGAAGAAAGCTTTGAGTCTTTCGTGCGGGCTGGAAGTGTTCGTCGAAACTTCGATCAGCGCATAAAGGACACACGAACACGTGGCCGCGATGGAATGTGTGCTGCGAACCTTTCGGAGTCGCAAGTAGAATCGCTCCTCAATTACGTAGAATCCAGGCTTCTCAACGCTTCATACGAATTCTCTCCCTACAAAGAGGTGCTTAGGCTCAAGGGCGCGAGCAAGCTGCCCCGAGTCATTTCGATCCCGACAGTTGGCGACCGTCTCGCCTTAGCTGTGCTGGCGGAATATCTACGCGGCGTGATCCCAGCGGTCGAATTTCCCAGACCCCAGGAGCTCGTATCTAAGATACGGTCGGCTGTGAACTCTGGGGAGTATCGAGATTTCATTCGCTTGGATATAAAGACGTTCTATCCGAGCATCTCGCACGATGCCGTATCTGGAGCGCTGAAAAGAAATGGGATTGCTTCAAATGTGGTTGAGATGGTTCTCAGAGCAATAAATACCCCAACTATTCCGGGGGGCGGTGCTCGGTTCGAAGGGCAATTTGTGTGTAACGGTGTTCCGGCAGGAACGTCGATCGCAAACGTATTAGGCGAAATTGTCTTGCACAAGCTCGACGCAAGGGTGACTTCCGAACCTGGGGTTGCCTACTTCCGCTACGTAGACGACGTGGTAGTCCTCGGGCCTTATGGAAAACGAACCTCGTTGACCAAAACCATCGGCGAAGAGCTTAGAGAAGTGGGTTTGTCGGCACATCCAAAGAAAGTTAAAGAGAAATCTGCGAGTGGAGTAATTAGCCGAGCCCCGTTCGAATATCTGGGGTACACCTTCGCCGACGGCCAAGTAAGAGTAGAGAACGCAAGAACGGCCAAACTCATTAGCAGCGTAGCCCGACCGATCACTATGTTGCGTAGGGCGGTGGCGGAGTCGCGCCCCGACCTGGAAAGAATTCAAGCTCGTGCGGAATGGTGGCTGAATCTTAGAATAACCGGGTGCATCGTGGATGGGACTCGGCGTGGCTGGCTCCCGTACTACTCTCAGATCGACGACATTGGTCGACTTCACCGCTTAGACGCGGTGGTAGCCAAGCTGCTTAAGAGAGTTCCTCAGCCTTGGAGTATTGAGTCAAAGTCTTTCCTGAAGGCCTATACCTTTATGCGAGACACTTCTCGCGATCGTGACCAATACATTCCTAATTTTGATCTTGTTGTGGATCCTGCGGTTATGAGGGCGATTCTCGAGCAGGCAAGCGATTATCGCTCAATTCCGTCTGATTCAGTTGCGGTCGAAGTGCTATTTCGGCGCTTCGTGAAATTCGCCACCGCAGAGTTGGAAGCAGACGTTGGCGGAGTCTCCTGAAGAAGTGCACCGGCGCAACGCCTCCGCCCGTTCTTGTGAGAGGCGCTGACGCGAGCGCTAGGCATACGCCGCCAGAGTTCGATCTCTGCGTAAGTCTCGGGGCACGATCGTGTAGTTCGACTCGTTGAGGGTATAAAGACCACGGCTGCAACAGAGTTACTGGTGCGGCTCGGGGGCAGCCGCGATCTCGGTCGAGATCCCCGGCCGCTTCGTAAGGGCTGCTTCTGCGGCGATGATGCCCAACATGACCGCGGCACCGATTGCTGATGAGTATCAGCATGAGTCCGAAGTCAGGTTCGGGCTCGAGCGCTTCGCCGGTCTCTGTCTGCCAGGGCCAGGGGACGCGGAATGAACCGAGTATGAGGCTCACCAAAATGGCGATGTTGGCGCGGTAGCCATTCTTCACGATCCGCTGAATGAGCGAGTCAAAGTGTTCGAGGTCTACGATGGCTCCGATTGCGAAGGAGCGGAGGCAGCCGATTTCTAGCGCTACCTAGCCCCACCGTTGTGTCGGTTTAACGTGCTGCCGCGGGTAAGTTGCGAGTCTTCAACGTTGCCACCCGATGCGTCATGCGGATGTATGTCAGTGGTCGTCGGTAACGTGCGGCTTGCAAGAGAGATCTCCAACCGGCCGCGGCCGGGCGGAGCGCTTTAAGCGGCAGAGCAGAGCCGAGTCGTCTTTGGATGGACTACTTGACCCTAAACGTTCCATAGCGTTTACGCGAGTTGATGAAACTTTCTCGGGTGTTTCTGTCTCGGTTTCAAGTGCAAAGGAATTCCGATGGCGAAGTCATCTCGGTCATCTAAGTCTACGAAGGTCGTTCTTTCGAAGGCGGGAAAGACGCTTGCGTCCAACTCGTCGAGCAAGACGGCTAAGTCGAAGGCTGGATCGACGCTCGGCAAAGCATGAGCGCGCGGAGGGCTGGCGATCCAATTCACGCTGGCCCTCCCTGTCATGATTTCTTTGGTCGATCGGAAAACCTCTGCACCCCAATCGCCGCACCAGCAGCGAGGGAGTAGCCATAGCAATGTCAAATTCTTTTCAATTCGATGAGCGCGAGTTCAAACACTTCATTGAGTCTGAGGCGCAGGCCGCGATAAACGACCGTGCGGCGCAGCGCACGCAGGAGCTTGAAGCTTTCCGCCAGCAGCACTCTGGTCGCCCTCTCGAAGAGATTAAGCCGGCCCTGAAGCGTCTCTTCGAGAATGACGGTGGCAGCATCACCGAACCTGAACTGTCCGACTGGGCTCAGCTGATCAGCGAAGGTATCCGCATTGAGATGAAGCCCGAGGCGATCGACTGGACGGGAGCGCTCTGATGGCCGAGATCGATCCGGCGTACCTCCAGCACAAATACCTCTACGTGCCTTGGACCGATGGTGAAGACAGTATCGCCATAGGTAAAGAGCTCGGTCGGCACGTGGCGCGACAGTGCAAAACTCGACTGACCGTTATTTGCGCGACGAAACAAAACGCCACGCATCACGAAGAATTTCGCAAACTCCCGATCGTCACCGAACGCTCCGGTGGCGTAGTCGGCGGCGGAGTTGTGCTTGCGTGGTGCCCGACTCGGAAAGTCATGGACAAGGCGTATCGCCTAGAGAAGAGCGTGGTGGTGTTAGTTGAGTGGCCAACCGAGAACTACGCGGCGCGGGCGAGGTTAGTCGGCGCCTACAACGTGATGACTCGAGAGGTTATGACATCCGGACTTACTGACGCGGGGGTGAAGGCGCTCGAAGGCGTGGTCTGGGAAGGGTACAACGGGTGGCACGATGGAATCGCGGCCACTATGACGACAACCCGTTTGAAGGAATTGGCGGCAAGCGATGGTTATGACCGAGACATCGTGCTCGAGTACGCGTCCCAGCATGGCGCGCAGAATTCACTGCCGCGTTTAAGGAAGATACTTGACAAGTTCGAGCGATCTTTCACGCTCCACTAGGGAACTGTGTCACGCAAGACAATGCTGATCACAACGGCGAACTACTCCGTGCTCGAGGGCAGCGAATCATGCAGACCGCTCGTATGCGCGGCCGAGCGACAGGCTAAGCGTCGCGCGGTTCAGGATCAGCCACGACGTCTGGCGAGAGCATCCGCCGCTTCATGAGGGCAGCTTCTGCAGCCAGGATGCCCAGCACGACCGTGGCACCGATGGCGATGAGCAACAGCACGAATGCGAGGTCGCTTTCCGGAGCGAGCACTTCGCCTGACTCGGTTTGCCAGGGCCAGAGGGCGCGCAGCGAGCCGAGCATGAGGCCCGTCATGATCACGAGCGTGATGCGGCGGCGATGCTTCAGCAGCCATTGCAGGCCCGAGACGAAGAGACCCAGCCCGACGATCGCACCCATGATGAACGCGCCGAGGTAGGCGAGGTTGCGGTCGTTGACGGCCGCGAGGGTTGGGGCGTACATCCCGAGAATGAGCAGAAGGTAGGAGCCCGATACTCCGGGCAGGATGAGAGCGCAGACCGCCAGCGCTGCTGCGAACGACACCACGATCAGCGCAGGTTCGATATCCCCGCCCCGCGGCAAGCTTGTGAGGGCAACTGCGACGCCGGCGGCGATCAGGCCGACGATAATTTCGAGGAAGGTCCAGCGTCCGCCGACCATGCGGGCCGGAACGATCAGGGATGCGGCGATGAGGCCGGCCGAGACGGCGCGAGTGCCGGTGGGGTAGGCCTCAAGCAGGGGAGCGAGCACCGCGGCGCCGGCGACGATGGCGAGCAGCATCCCGATACCGATGGGTAAGACGACGTTCCAGCGCACCGAACGGAAGTGCGCGGCAGCACGCGAGAAGCCGCGACCACGAACGCCGTCAGCAACAGCTAGAGCAACGCCACGAGCGAGGTGCCCGGCGCCGTCGATGAGGGTGTCGTAGACGCCCACAAGGAGGGCGATGGTGCCGCCACTGACTCCGGGAACGATCTCCGCGAAGCCGATCAGGGAGCCTCGGAAGGCGTCAACAACAGTGCGTATGACGGGGTGCAGGCGGGCCATCGCGAACTCGTTTTCTTCTCGTAGTCATCCAGCGCGAATCGAGGCAACGTGCTGTGCTCGCGCGGGGAGGTCGATTCAGTTTAGGTGGCGACGGCTGAACGCGCAGACGGGTATCGGCGGGCGCACAATAGCCCGTAGCCTTGACGGGTGACTACGGGCAACGGCAATCGACTGCGGGCATTCCAACAGCGAGTGAGCCGATCTCTCATCACGATGGCCGGGGGAGCGCTGCGCACCAACAGTGCGCCCACCCAACTCCTGTCTTTGCCAGGCAACGAGCAGCAGCATTCTCAGCGTCACGCCCGTTCGGTCATTGACCTGTGTTTGCGTGTTGGCGAAGCGATGCTCGCAACAGGTGCCTCCGCGGCTGACGTCGTGGCGACCGTGCTGCGCATCAGCACCGCGTACGGTGTCAGCGGGATGCACGTTGACATCACCTTTACCTCTCTCACCGTGTCGGTGCACCGGGGAATGAACGAAGACCCCATGTCGATCATGCGCATCGTGAAGGTGCGCACCATCGATTACACGCGCCTGCAAAATGTGTACTGGCTGATCGACGAAATCACCGGAGCTGAGGGGCCAGGCAATGTGGATGAGGCGCGCGAACAGCTCAGCGCGATCCTGACCACACCGCACCCCTACCGACGCTGGGTTGTGACCGCCGGCAAGGCGATCCTCGCGGCAGGTGTCGTAGTGATCTTCGATGCCAGCTTCGTGCTTGTGCTCGTGGCTGCAGCATCCGCCGCCATCTCAGATATTTTGACCCGTCGCCTGGAGCGGCTGTCTGTTCCCGCTTTCTTCGCCCAGATGGCTGCTGCCGGCGTCATCAGCGTGATTGCAGTCTTCATGTTTTGGTTGCGCTCGATGGGGATCGATCTACCAGGGTCGAATGCTCCGACAGTCATCGTCATCTCCGGCATCATCATGCTGCTTTCGGGGGTAGGTCTCACCTCGGCGGCCAGCGACGCGATCGGCGGCTACTACGTTACCGCCACCGCCCGCGGCATGGAGGTCATAATGATGACGCTCGGGCTCGCGGTCGGCATCTCGATCGTGCTGAGCATCTCGCTGCGCCTCGGTATCCCCGTAGCGGTCGGCGACACGCTCGGTGACAGCCGCAGTGTGATTTCCGGGATGATCGGCTCAGCCATCATCGCTGTCGGCTTCGCCCTCGCCTCCTATGTGCGGATGCGGTTGCTGCCGATCATGGCGACGGGTGCCGCCCTCGTGTTCGCCGTGTACTGGTTCGTGCTCCCGTTTGCCGCCTCGCCAGGGCTCGCGCCTGCCATTGCGGGAACCGCCGCCGGTGTCGTGAGCTACCTTCTCTACCGCTGGCTGAAAGTGCCTGAGGGCGCCACCAACATGGTGGGCATCATCGCACTGCTGCCCGGCCTTGCTCTGTACCGCGGCATCTATGCGCTCATGGATTCCGAGTTCGGAGTTACCGAAGCGCTGCCATCGACGGTGATGGCGCTTGCCACCGGCCTCGGCCTCGCTGCCGGAACAACTATTGGCGGATTCGTCGCCCGGCGTACGTTCGGCTTCGACCGTGCGGCGATGCTTGCGCTGAAGCGGTCGCGTACGCCGCGGTAGCGAGCCTGCGACTCTTCGCCGATAGCCGACCGCAGCGAACGACCGATGCTTACGCGCTGACGAAGTGCTGAGTCTGGTGCCCCAAGCCTTCGATTTCGATCTCGACACTATCGCCAGCTGACAGGTACGGAAATCTTCCCGACAGCGCGACGCCCTGTGGGGTGCCGGTGAGCACCAGATCGCCAGGTTCGAGAGCGAGGTACTGGCTGAGGTGCCACACGATGTGGTCAACGTCGAAGATCATGTCCGCGGAGGTCGAATCCTGGCGTGGCTCCCCGTTGACCCAACTCTGCAGGCGCAGGTTGTTGTAGTCGACGTCTTCCGGCGTAACCAACCACGGACCGGTCGGGTTGAAGCCGGGGGCGGACTTTCCCTTGCTCCACTGCCCGCCGGAGACAGTGAGTTGAAAGTCGCGTTCGGAGAGGTCGTTCGCGGTGACAAACCCGGCTATGTGGTCCCGGCTGTCTGCGGGCGAGTCGAGGTAGAGAGCGCGCTGGCCGATGACAATGCCAAGTTCGACCTCCCAGTCAGTCTTGACGCTGGCGCGGGGGATCGCCACCGTATCGTTCGGGCCGACGACAGTATTCGGGGCTTTCAGGAAAAGAATCGGCACCTCGGGAGGCGCTGACCCAGACTCCGCTGCGTGCGCCGCGTAATTCATGCCGATGCAGTACACGGCACTTGGCCGTGCGATTGGAGACCCGATGCGTAAATGATCGGCATCGGCAAGTGCTGAGAGAGTTCCTTGCTGAAGGGCGTTCGTGGCCGTGACAATCCCACCCGCTTCAAAAAAAGCGCCGTCGATGTCATTGGTGATCGAGCGCAGATCGTACGTTCCATCATCGGTGATCAACACCGGGATCTCTGAGCCGATGGGGCCGAGGCGTGCAAACTTCATGTGTGAGGTCTTCCTTAGTTCGTGAAGTGGGTCGTGTTCTCGCTCTACGCATCCAACGACGGTCTAGATTGCGGTGGTTACTCTTCGTCACTCTCGCTGACAGTATCGATTCGCTCGGCCGCGATCTCGATGTGGCTGGCCATCGCCTTGCTCGCTTGCTCCGGGTCACCAGAGGCGAGCGCGGTAATCAGGTCATTGTGAGACATTGCATGCGCAACGAGGTCGTCTGGGGTGAGGGCTCCGTTTGCTGCGCGAAGGAAGCCATTGATCCGACCACGAAGTTGCGAGGCGATGGTGAGCAGGAGCTTGTGATCGGCGATCTCCCACAACTCCTCGTGAAAGCGGCGGTCCAGTGCGAACATTCGGTCGACGTCGCCGGCTTCCGCCGCGGTGATCATCGAATCAACGATCTTGCGTAGGCGACTTTCGATCTTGTCATTCCACTTCGTTTGAGCGCGATGGCACACAAACTGTTCGAGCACGATTCGCAGACTCGAAATTTCTGAAAGCTCCTCTTGGCTCAGTGCTGCAACGCGGGCCCCCCGCCGTGGAGTTCGTTCGACTAAACCTTCTTCGGCAAGTTTCGCCAATGCTTCTCGGACAGGAATGTGACTTACTCCTAACCGCGCGGCCAGAGTCCGTTCAACTAGTCGCTCACCGGGGGAGAAGGAACCATTCTGAATCGCTTCTCGAACTTCGGAAGCGACCTTGTCGGAAATATTCTGGTCGACAACATTGTGCAAGACCATGGGAACCCCTCTTCAAAGTTGTGGCTAAGCCCGCTGCGACTGTTTGGGTAAAAAGGGCTCGAGCGGATATTACCCTTTCGTTACCGTTGGATTGGGCTTTTACTCTAGACATCTGAACCGTTTTGCTACATGCTATAGCGAAATGCCCATGCCGGGCAGTGTTCGGGACGATGTGGAGGAAAGATGCTCAATAGAAAAGCTCTCGCGGGGGGAATTCTCGCCGCGACTCTCGTATTGACCGCTGGCTGTGCCAGTAGCGGCCCATCAGAGGAAGCATCAACGGGTGGGTCAATTACCGTTGCTGCTGCTCAGGGAATTCCGCAGTTGAATCCAGCGATCCGAACGTTCGCGTGGGAAGAAGTACTCTTCCCGCTTCTCTGGAACGGTCTCTCCAAGACCAATGAGCAGGGCGAGATCGTTCCCGACCTTGCTGAGTCGTGGGAAGCTACTGCCGACCAGAAGACCTGGACCTTTAAGCTCCGCGATGGAGTGACTTTCTCTAATGGAGAAGCGCTGACTGCCGCAAAGGTCGCGGCAAGCTTCGAGTACTACCTCGACGGCGAGACTGCCACGCAAGAAGCAAACAAGATCTCAATGGTGTCCGGCGTAGAAGCAATCGATGAGCTCACCGTTCAGTTCACTCTTGACGAGCCCGTTGCGACTTTCCCGTCAGCAATCGTGTGGGTCAAGGTTCTCGACGTTGACTCCCTCGACACCATCGACAAGGATCCTATTGGCACCGGCCCGTTCACCGTGGAGTCCTTCACCCCGGATGACTCCGTGACGCTCGTACGCAACGAAGACTACTTCGGCGACGCTCCCGCTCTGGACGAAATCGTCTTGGTGACGGCCGCAGAGTCGACGTCTGCGGTTACCGGTCTTCGCTCGGGTGACCTCGACGTTCTCTGGTCGGTTCCGGCAGGAGACGTGGAACAGCTTGAAGGCGAAGGCTCGATTTCAATTGTTCGCCCAGAAAGCCCGAGCCAGTGGCCTTCGTGGGAAATGGACACAACCTCCGCTCCCTTCAACGACGTTCACGCACGTCAGGCATTGGCATACGCGATTGACCGCGAAACAATTCTTGAGGCCGCATATTACGGTCAAGGTGCTGTGTCGCCAACCAACAACGCGCTCAGTGAGAACAACCCGTGGTTCGGTGGCGATTTGACCGACTACTCCTACGATCTGGACATGGCGAAGAAGCTGTTTGCTGAGGCCGGCGTTAATGAGGGCGACACTCTCGTGTGGTGGGGAATCGCAGGAGCCTACCCAGAGTGGAACACGAGTGGTGAAATCTTGCAGGCCAGCCTGAAAGAGATTGGTATCAACCTCGACATCCAGAACAACGACATCGGAACCTGGGTAGACGAGTTTTACCCTGCCGGAAAGTCGTACCCGGGAATGATCGTCCCCAACTTCCAGTCGACTCCTCCGGAGCCTGCTTACTCGCTCAACTTCTACCTGCCAGGTCGTTGTGAGTGCAACTGGGTTGATGAGGACTTCCTCAGTGCCTTCTCCGGAGCGCTTGCTGAGCCCGATGATGATGCTCGTAAAGCACAGTGGGCCACAGTCCAGTCTGTAATCAACGAACAGGTCCCGCTTATTGTTCCGCTTCAGTCGACAGTTGCGACTGGAACGTCGAGCGAATTGAGTGGGATTTGGGTTGAGGGCGGCGGTCAGCTTCACCTAGAGTCCGCCACGCGCTAGGGGCATTTTGACTCGGTTCATTATCCGGCGAGTGGCAATCAGCATCGTGATGCTGATTGCCACTTCGCTCCTCGTGTTTATTGTCCTCAGGCTGCTGCCCGGTGACCCGATCATCACTCGGTTGGGCTCGACACCCGGTGTTGACGCGGAAACCATTGAACGTCTCCGTGAGGAGGCAGGCTTGGGCGCGCCAATCTGGCAGCAGTACCTCAGCTGGTTCGGTGGTCTCCTTCGAGGTGACTTCGGACAGTCCTACTTCAACCAATTTTCCGTCAACGAGCTGATCGCACTTCGGTTGCCGGCCACACTCGAGGTCACCGGGCTCTCGGTCATCGCGGCGATACTAATTGCGGTTCCCGCAGCGGTCATCTCCGCGCTGCGGCCGCTAGGTAGGATCGACCGGTTCATTACGGCGACATCGACAATCGGCATGGCCCTTCCGCAGTTTCTCATCGGTATCGTGCTCATCGTTGTGTTCGCGGTGAACTTGAAGTGGCTACCTGCGCGAGGTTTTGTTCCCTTTGATGAAGACCCCGGCGGCAACCTCATTCGCATGATTTTGCCGGCATTTACACTCGCGCTGGCATCGGCGCCCCTCATCATGCGTTTTCTTCGCGCGTCAATGATTGAAGTACTTTCTTCGCCGTTCATCCGTACCGCACGAGGCAAAGGTCTCAACGCGTGGGGTGTGGTGATAGGCCATGGTCTAAGGAACGCACTGATCCCAAGCCTCACCATGCTTGGTCTCGTCGTCGGCTATACCCTCGGTGGAGTAGTGATCATTGAGTACGTATTCGGTATCCCAGGATTAGGTTCGCTCGCAATTGATGCTGTTTTCAAACGTGACTATGCCGTGCTTCAGTCGGTTGTACTGCTGATTAGCGCGATGTTCATCGTCACGACTCTGGTCGTCGATCTGCTGTACGGCGTCCTCGACCCGCGACTACGAATCGGAGCACGCCGTGGCTGATCCAGCATCGATCACTCTCAAAAGAACCAATTCATCGCGGTACGGAAAACTTCGCGAAACGAGCTGGCAAACATGGGTTGCCGTAGTCGTGCTGGCGATCACCGTTATCGGCAGCGTTGCGGCACCGTTGATCGCCCCATTCGATCCGACGGAGCAATCAAAGGATCGTTTCGCGGGCGCAAGCTTTGAGCACCTATTCGGCACCGATGAGCTCGGCCGCGACCTGTTTAGCCGGGTTCTTTTTGGCGGACAACTGACAATATTTATTGCCATCGGTGCAACCGCAGTCGCTATGGCGATTGGCGTTGTGTGGGGAATGCTCGCGGCCTTCGCCCGTGGTTGGGCCGACGAAATCCTCATGAGGCTTGCCGACACGGTCATGGCGATCCCGCAGATGTTGTTCGCCCTTGTGTTTATCTCTGCATTCGGGGCGACTCCAGAACGTCTCGCTCTCATCATCGGTATTTTGCTCACGCCGACGACAGCGCGACTTGTGCGCTCTACCGTTCTCGCCGAGATACAAGAGGACTACTTCACCGCTGCGGTAGCGTACGGTGCCTCACCTCGCCGACTTCTCTTCAACGAGGTTTTGCCCAACGTACGCACGCCCATTTTGGTTCAGACGGCAATCAACGCGGCGAATGTGATTCTTCTTGAGGCTTCAATGAGCTTCGTCGGGCTAGGAATCCAACCACCGGACGCCACCTGGGGAACCCTAGTGCAGCAGGGGTACCAAAAGATGTACCAGTCGTTTTCCTACGTGCTGTTTCCGGCGCTGCTGATTCTCATCACTATTTGGATGCTCAACCTGTTGGCGGATCAGCTCGGAGCCAACTCCAAATCGAAAGGACGCTCATGACTCTCGCGATGAACGAGGAAGTCGTCCTCACAGTGTCAGACCTCACTGTGAAGTACGGTGACACAACACCGGTCGACGGAGTCTCCTTCGCTCTCCGTCGAGGGGAGCGCATCGGATTGGTCGGCGAATCCGGGTCTGGAAAATCGCTAACAGCGCTCTCGATCATGGGACTCGCCGACCGCGCAAAGCTGGGTGGCACGATTGATCTGAACGGCACGAATCTGCTTTCGCTGTCTTCGAAGCAGATGACACGGATCCGCGGTGGCCGAGTGGCAATGGTGTATCAAGACCCCATGTCCTCGCTCAACCCCGTAATGACGATCGGCCGTCAACTGACAGAAGCAATTCGATTGCATTCCACTGCGACCAAAGCGTCAGCACACCTCCAGGCAATTGAATTGCTCACTGAAGTCGGAGTGCCGTTTCCGGAAGAGCGGATGAAACAGTACGCCCACGAGTTTTCGGGTGGTATGCGTCAGCGCGTGATGATTGCAATGGCGATGTCTGGCAAGCCAGACGTGTTGATTGCCGACGAACCGACGACCGCACTAGATGTCACCACGCAAGCGGTCATCATCGACCTGTTGGACCGTCTCGCCACCGAGCATGGCACTGCGGTTGTGCTGATCACTCATGACCTTGGTATCGCGGCAGGGTTCTGCGAATCTATCCATGTAATGCGTCATGGAAAGATCGTGGAATCGGCACCCGCAACCCAGTTATATGCACACCCCGAGAATGACTACAGCAAAGTTCTTCTGCAGTCAGTCGTCGATCTCACCATCGATGTCACGAAACCCATTCCAGTAGCGAGCTCGCAAGCTCCCGCGAGTGCTCACACTGTTGCTTCGCCAACGACAACGCCAACGACATCGCCAACGACATCGCCAACGAGTGAATCTGGTGAGGTGGTGCTCAGCGTTAGTGGCCTTAACAAGACGTTCCAGCTCGGTTCTGGCAGAAAGATAACCGCGATCGACAACGTCTCGTTTAAGGTGCGCAGGGGCGAGACCTTCGGCCTTGTCGGTGAGTCGGGCTCGGGCAAATCGACGGTATCGCGTGCGGTGCTCGGGCTGATGAAAGTCGACTCCGGAAGTGTTGACTTCCAGGGCAATGACGTGCACGCCTTGAAGCCAACGGCGCTCCGCTCGTTGCGGAGACGAATGCAGATGGTATTTCAAGATCCATTCTCGTCGCTCAACCGTCGGCAAACGGTGTCGCAGATCATTGAGTCACCCTTGATCGCTCACCGAATCGGTACCCGCTCTGAACGCGAAGCCAAAGTCGCCGAGATGCTTGAGCTCGTGGGGCTCGGCGCTGAATTCGCCGACCGCTATCCGCGCACGATGTCGGGTGGTCAATGCCAGCGCGTCTCGATTGCACGATCGCTTGTTCTCGATCCTGATTTCATGGTGCTCGACGAATCAGTCTCGGCGCTGGACGTATCCATTCAGGCGCAGGTGTTGAATCTTCTCCGTGAACTTCAACAACGACTCGGACTCACTTATCTGTTCATCAGCCACGATCTCGCCGTTATCCGTTACATGGCTGACAACATTGCTGTGATGCGACGGGGAGAGATCGTTGAGCTGGCGTCACGCGACGAATTGTATTCAAACCCACAGCACGAATACACGCGCTCGCTCATGGCTGCAATTCCGGTGGCAGATCCACTAGTCGAGCGCGAACGTAGAAAGACAGCGGCCAAATTGGCGGCGGCATACGAGACGGAAGAGGTTGCTTGATGACGAACATTGGCAGCAAGATTCACGTTCCACACTTCACCGGCACTGTCGGGCTGGCGCGACGCGACATCACTCCGCCGCTCGGAATTCGCGCACGCAACTGGGGGCCGGCTGAGTGGGACGAGTCGGAAGGCACTCACCTGCCGATGACGCTGACTGCCCTGGCATTTGGCGCCGCTGACGGGCATGACCATGTCGCCATCGCAGTGGACGCCACGTGGTGGCGGCGAGTCGAAGACGAATGGGCCTTCCGCGGATCAGTGCTCACAGCTGTGGGGCTGCGCCCGGAACAGCTAACAATCTCGTTGTCTCACACTCATGCTGGACCGGTGCTGTGTCGTGCCGACGAGCACCTCCCCGGCGGAGGGCTGATCGGTGCGTATCTTGATCTGCTTGCCGAGTCAGCAATTTCGGCCGCGCGTGAGGCGCTCGACAATCGGCAAATGGCGCGCATCGAATGGGCGACGGGGCGCTGCTCCTTGGCTGCGAACAGGGAGCTCGTGCTCGATGGTCGCGCGTTGGTCGGCTTCAACCCAGACGAGGACGCAGATGACACTGTTGTCGTTGGTCGCATCTCAGATGATTCGGGGCGCGTGATTGGCACGATTGTTAACTACGCCTGCCACCCGACGACTCTGACGTGGCAGAACCGACTCATCTCGCCCGACTACATCGGTGAGATGAGAGAGATTGTTGAAAACGAGACAGGTGCACCTTCGATTTTCTTGCTGGGTGCAGCGGGGGAACTCGCTCCGAAAGAGCAATACACGGGCGATACTGAAGTCGCAGACCGCCATGGACGATCGCTCGGTTACGCAGTGCTCGGGGCCCTTAGTTCGCTTCCGGCCGTCGGGACTGAACTGGAACTAACCGGTCTCGTGGAATCGGGTGCACCGCTCGCGATGTGGGAAGCTTCCGACCAAGGTGCCAACAACGTCCTCAGCTCCGTCATGGGTACCGTCGAGCTTGAGTTCGTGGACCTGCCAACCATCGAGGAACTCGAATCTCAGTGGGCAGATATCGACGCCAACAGCCTTCGGGAGCGGATAAGCCGAGCTCGCAATTTGCGCGACGGCTACGTTCTGGGTTCGACCGTGCAGCATCCGGTCTGGGCCTGGCGCGTCGGAGACGCGGTCTTTGTCGGGCATCCAGGCGAAGCCTACTCCCAGTTCCAGACAGTGTTGCGTGCGAAATTCCCTTCGAACCCTATCGTGGTTATCAACCTCACCAACGGCCCGGGATTTGTTTACCTCCCAACGGCCGACGCCTACGAACGTGGTGCATATCAAGCGTGGCAGACTCCGCTGAAGCCCGGATCGCTTGAGCGACTCGAAGAGTTTGCGATTCAGCTTGTCGGGCAATTATTGGAGGATACGCATGAGTGATTCACGTCGCGTCGCTGTTGTCACTGGCGGTGCAGCAGGCATCGGATGGTCTATTGGCCAACGCTTGGTCGACGACGGTTACCGAGTCATCGCAGCAGATGTCGATCCCGGATTTACCACGTCTGACCCCAATATCGTGTGGCGCAAGCTGGACGTTACTAATCATGCGCAGGTAGCCACCGTGTTTGAGCAGATCGTTGAGGAATTCGGCGGAATTGACGTTTTGATCAATAACGCGGGGATCCAACGTCATCGTTCTCTCGAAGACCTGACCTGGTCGGAGTGGGAAGCAGTCGTGAATGTCAACCTTCACGGGGTGTTCAATACCCTGCAGGCCGGTGGGCGACAGATGCTCCAGCAGGGTGAAGGGCGAATCGTCAACATCTCCTCGGTCTCGGCACGAGGTTCAGCGGGACGAGCCCCGTACTCAACGACGAAGGCTGCCGTGATTGGGCTCACCTCGACGGCCGGCGCAGAATGGGCAGCGCGTGGTGTGCGGGTGAACGCGGTGGCCCCTGGCTATGTTGATACCGGTGTATTTCGAGACGGTATCGCGGCGGGAACTCTCAACCTCGACACAATTCTCTCGAGAATCCCGGCCAATCGACTGGCTGATGCGAGCGAGATCGCGGCCGCTGTCAGTTTTCTCGTCTCCGACGGTGCCAGCTATATGAACGGTCAAACGCTGTATGTTGACGGTGGCTTCATGGTCGATTACGGAATTCCGCTAGCAAAGAAACCAGCGAATTGAGCAGCGACCGGGACATTGTCCGCGTTGCGACCGCGGAGCGCTCAATTTCATTGCCGCAACCGCTCCAACTGGGAGCGATGACGGTAACACGCCGTGAATACTGTGCTGTTCAGGTCGAGAGTGCCGACGGATTCGTGGGGCAGTCGTACGCTCTGTCGAGGGAAGCCCCGATGGGGGAGATCATCTCGCGACTTGTTGCCCCGCATGCCGAAGCACAAGACAGTGGCGACCCCGAGACCGTATGGGATCGGGCCTATCGCGGTAGTGCAATCGTTGGCCGAGTTGGCCTTGTGCGTCGCGCTATCGGAATGGTGGATGTTGCCCTCTGGGACATTGCGAGCCAGCGAAGGGGGCTTCCGCTTTGGCAGGTTTTAGGTAATAGTCCCGAGCCTCGACCTACAATGCTCGTTGCCGCATACCCAACTCCAGGACGATCAGTTCGTGATGTTGTTGATGAGGTTGTATCGCAGTCAGAAGACGGCTGGCCGCTCGTCAAGATTTCTCGTTCACCGGACAACGATTTCATGCGGGAACTTCTCGCGACGCTTCGCTCCGAGCTCCCTCAAGAGACCGGTCTTGTCGTTGACGTCGGATTTGGATGGCGTTCCAGCGATGAAGCACTCAGCGACATTGGTCAGTGGGGCAACCCTGAGCTGGCCTGGCTTGAGGACCCTCTGTTGCCCGAGGACGTTGAAGGATGTGCTCAACTGCGCCACCGCAGCGGACTCACCACTGCGGTTGGAGATGAGGTCACCGACCCGTCTGTGTTGCGTGCTCTTGTCGAAGCCGAGGCTGTTGATGTTCTGCGACTTGACGTCATCGCTGTTGGTGGCATCACGCCAGCGCGGCAGCTCGTCGATTGGGCTACCGAACGCGGAATAGACGTCTCCTGCCACGTCTACCCTGAAGTTAGCGTGCACCTGGGCGTTGGAGTTGAGACGTTCAATAGAGGTGTGAACCCCTACGATCCTTCGCCCTCGCTAATACTCGGAGGGCCGAAGTTTGAAGCAGGGTTTACGGTTCCACCGACAACGCCCGGACTCGGATTTACGATGGATCCGGACCTATTCGATTTCGGGAAGGGAACATCGTGACGCGAAGTGTTGTTGTTACCGGCAGCGGCAAAGGGATAGGTCGCGGAATTGCGGAACGATTAACGGCAGACGGATGGGTCGTAGTCGGCGTTGAACGTTCGGCAGGTTCTGGAACGCTCGAGGCAGGCATTTGCGCGGCGGTCCTTATCGGCGATTCTCGCGATTGTGAAACACACCGTGCCGCCGCGCGTCTCGCTACGGCGCAGGCGCCTCTCGCGGGCTGGGTGAACAACGCCGGGGTCACACGTCAAACTGCGCTGCATAATCTCGATCCGGATGTTGTTCGGGAGGTGGTCGAGATCAACGGCCTTGGCTATATGTGGGGTTCGTCAGCAGCGGTAGAGACCTTTATCGCACAGCGTACTGGCGGCGCAATCGTCAACATTGGCTCGATCCACGGTCGTGCCAGCCATGCGGATCATGCAGCCTACGAGTTCACCAAGGGCGGTATCGACGCTTTGTCTCGGAGCGTTGCCGTGAGCTACGGGCGGTTCGGGATTCGCGCGAACACGATAGCCCCAGGTGGGGTGCGAACTCCCCACCTCGAAGCGCAGATTGCTGCTTCAGATGACCCGGATGCCGCTGAGAGGTCGCTAACGGACGGGCCACCAATGCGCCGACTGGGTTCGGTCGATGAGATCGCCGGTGTCACTGCTTTTCTGCTCGGGAGCGACTCCAGCTACCTCTCGGGGGAATCAATCGCTGTCGATGGCGGCTGGACTGCTGCGTTCGGTACACCGCCTTCGGATCCCGAGCTGATGCGGCATTACGGCCTCACGCCCTAACAGTCAGGCCTTGAGCATCGATGCACGTTGGATGAGGTCGTCCACTACATCGAATGTGGCTATTGTTTCCGTGGAAACGTCACCATTGCTTACGTACTCTCGAGCGACGACCCAGCGCTGCCCAAACTGCACAACGGTTTCGATTTCACAGCTCAGTTCGGGGTTCTCAAACCGGGGTCGGTAAAACTCGATGAGAGCTTCGCGGCCAGCAATTGGTTCAGCCAGCACGCCAGAAACAACGGCCTCTGGCGCATATGTTGCGACGAAGGCGTCAAGGTCGTGAGCGTTGAACGCCGCGAGCTGGGCGACGACTACATCTAGTGCATTCATGGGTTTCCTCTGTTGTTCTAGTCGATACGGACGCCACCATTGACGTCGTACGTGACGCCGGTGACGAATTTGGCTTCTGGGGCAGCGAGCGAGGCGATTGTCCATGCCACATCTTCGGGTTCGCCAAATCGCCCGAGCGGGATCGATGATTCGAGCGATGCCCGTGCCTGCGCTGAAAGGTGGTCCGTTATCGCGCTGATCACCGGGCCAGGAGTGACTGCATTGACTCTGATCCCTTCCTGCGCGAGGTGTCGTGCGAAGCTGCGAGTAATCGCCAAGATCGCGCCCTTGCTGGCGGCATAGTGCATACCCGTGGCGAGTGCTCCCACCTGCCCCGCAATCGACGAGAGGTTGACAACACTGCGATCGACGCCGGGCTGATTCTCGTGGGCCATTCTGAGCAGCGGCAGGCTCGCGCGGGTGAGGAGGAAGGTGCCTCGCCCATTCGTCTCCATGACGGCATCCCATTCATCAATTGTGATGTCGTCATAACCCGTGTAGGGGCATACGCCGCCGTTGTTGACGAGAACGTGGAGCTCGCCCCACTCGTCGGAGATCTCCGCCACAAGCGCGTCGATGGACTCGGGGGAGCGCAGGTCGAGGCGGGAGACGCGGACAGCTGGCGAGCCGGCTGCGGCGCAGCGTTCGGCAACAGCTCGGCCTGCTTCCTCGCCACCGGTGTAGGTGACCCACACGGCGTAGCCTTGTTTTGCGAGCAGTTCAGCGGTGGAAGCGCCGATGCCAGAGCTTGAACCTGTAATAAGTGCGCGTCGAAGAAGCATGCTTAGAACGCTATAGCATTACGAATGGGAAAGCAGCATCTAGCGGAATTTTGCTAGATGCTATAGCGTTTGCCTATGCTCAAAGAATCCGTCATCATCACCGATTGCGACCTACCTGGAACAGCAGTGAAGGATGTTCTCAGTGAGGCCAGCCACGCGGTCAGCTACGCTTCGTCGACTTCAGCCGACGACATCGTCGCTGCAGCAGGGGATGCCGAGGCTCTGGTGGTTCAGTGGGCAACCATCGATGCTGCACTGCTCGACCGACTACCCAACGTAAAATTCATTAGCCGTCTCGGCATCGGGTACGACATGATCGATGTTGATGAGGCAACGAAGCGAGGCATTGCGGTCGCCAACACTCCGGCGTATTGCATCGAAGAAGTTGCCGCCCACACTGTCGCGATGATTCTCAGTCAAGCTCGAGGGCTCAAAGCGTATGACGCACAAGTGCATGAGGGAAGCTGGGCTGCTGTTTCCGCCAGCCCCATGAGTATTCGCCCGTCACTTTCTACCGTAAGCGTCATTGGCTACGGTCGCATCGGGTCGCTGGTCGCTGCTGGCTGCGCTGCACTTGGGTTTCAGGTGCTCATCGCTGATCCGTTCCAGGATGCCGATCGTATTAGAGCGGCCGGATACACACTGGTCGACGCCAGGGAGGCGATCGCGCGTGCCGACATTCTTACCCTCCACGCACCCCTCACCGAGAAAACCCACCACCTCATCGATGCCGCGGCGCTGTCGAGCATGAAAAGCACGAGCGCACTTGTGAATACGTGCCGTGGACCGCTTGTCGACGAGGGCGCATTGGCTGACGCTCTGGACCGCGGAATTATCAGCGGCGCTGCTCTCGACGTATTCGCATCGGAGCCCCTTGGCGCGTCGAGTCGTCTGCGCGGCCGGCCGAACGTGCAGCTGAGCCCGCACGCGGCCTGGTACTCGCCGCAGTCATTGGCTGACCTGCCCGTCCATGCGGCGATGAACGTAGTGAAATTCTTCTCGGGACAACCGGTGGAAGCGATCGTGAATCCGCAATACAGCTCGGACAGCGCTGTCAGCTAACCTGTTGGAATTATCCAGCAAATGCCCGCGTTGGGAGACCGAAGGTTCCAGTGCGTACGCCAAAGAGCGATCCGGCTTCCTTTTCTTCCTGCGGCTGAAGGCCTTGACGTGACGTCGTTATGTACAGGGTTCCCAGATCGTCATCCCCAAAGGTGCACGCACTCGCGTGTCGTGCTGGAAGCTCGATAGTTTCGATGTGTTTGCCAGCAGGGGAGTAGGCGCGAACCTCGCCGGCTCCCCACACTGCTACCCATACGTTGCCCTCGCGGTCCACGGTGAGACCGTCAGGCAACCCGACGTTCGGGTCTATTTCTGTAAACAATCGCCTGTTGCTGAGCTGAGAATCGGCGTAGTCGAAGACATCAATGCGAGCGGTCAGCGTGTCGACGTAGTACGCGTGGTGTCCGTTCTGGGTGAACCCGATCCCGTTCGAGCAGGCGACACTATCAAGGACCTCGGTGACGGAAAGGTCGGCGGTGACTCGAAAGAGGGAGCCGCTCGATGACCCATCACTGGACATCGACCCGACGAGCAACGCGCCATCCGGGGTTACCTCACCGTCGTTCATCTGGTGAGTGCTTCCCGTCAAAAGAGTCTTGTGCCGCGTGGGTGAATCATCCGGTAAGTCTGAGAAGGCTAGGCCACGAAGGGTGCCGGTTATGTATCCACCTTCAGTTCGAGGGCGAACGAACGATGCGGAGTCTTCGTTGGTGTGGAGCCGTTGCACGTTTCCCGCAGTGAGAGTGAGGAGGTCTCCTGCCTCGGCGTCGACGAACCTCAGACCACCCCAGGCGGGCCACCACACGGGACCTTCTCCATGAAAGGCGATCGGTCCCGTTATGTTCTCGGCGCGCATCACACCATAGTGCCGGATCCGACCCCCACCTTCAATATTCGCTTGATGGCAGAGTTCTCGCGATTTGAAGCTCCGAGGCTGGCCCCAGAGCAGATGGACGCCACCTTCTGGAGCCCCCGGAATATCTGAAGCCCCAATCGACTTGTTATTTCTGTACCTAGTCGTCTCAACAGTGTGTCGGTCAGTAATTTCGCGTCATAAAGCGACGACGCCCCGACACCCGCAATATTCTCGAAAGGTGAACGCTGTGGAAACCGTGACTGTGCTTCTCGGCCTCGTGGCACTTGCCACCGTGCTGGGCTTGGTCTGGCGCGCCCGAACCGGTCGCATCCAGCGCGCTCGAACCGCTGCCACGTCCGCCGCATCCGACGAGAGCAGCATCACGATTCCCGGTGCCGCCCCGTTCGGTAGCCGCGTCACTCTGCTCCAGTTCTCTACCGAGGTCTGCGCAATCTGCCCCACTGTCCGCACACAGTTGAGTGCGCTTGCTGACGAACTCGACAACGGAACCGGCGCAGTCGTTCACGTTGATGTGGATGTCACCTCGCGTCCCGAAATCGCTAACCAGTTCAACCTGCTGCAGTCTCCGACGACGTTCATCCTCGATGGCAACGGTGTGCTGCAGGCCCGCATCGGCGGCGCCCCCAAGCTCAACGACGTCCGTGCCGAACTGAACCGGATGCTCAACCCCGCGCTGGTCTAACGAGAAGCCACCGTATCCCTCCACCTCCGAGACAGCGCGGCCCTGCGCACCACAGATAGCGAACTCCATGACTTCGAATGACCCCCGCCCAGCGGGAACGACGCAGCCCTCCGGTTCCAAAGCAGCTCTCGCTGCGAAGCCCGGCGAGGCCGGAATCGACCCTCGCGGCCCCCGATTCGGTGCCGGCATCACTGCCGTGCTGCTGCTCACTGTGATCGGTCTCGGACTGGATTCCGCGGCAACGCTCCCGGCAACGCTCGCCGAGCGCGCCAGCCAGCCGTCGTTCATTCTCTTTGCCGTGATCGCGGCACTCTTCGCGTGGGGCGCCTTCGCCGGCATCCGGCGTCACCCGTATGGTCTCTTCTTCAAGGCCGCCATTCGCCCGCGCCTGAGCGCACCGAGTCACCTCGAAGACCCACGCCCGCCCACGTTCTCGCAGGGCGTCGGCTTCGTCATCACCGTGCTCGGCATCGTGCTGCACCTCACAGCCGTGCCCTACGCGCTCGTGATCTTTGCTGGCATGGCGTTCATCGCCGCGTTCCTCAACTCGGTCTTCGACTACTGCCTCGGATGCCAGCTCTACGTGCTGCTCGTGCGTGCCGGTCTCATCAGGCGGGGTCGTTCCGCCGTCTAACGACGTAAGCTCAACTCGTGGCAATTTTTCGCTTCGAAGAGCTCGACTTCCAACAGACCCCGATGGGGGAACTCAGCCTGCGACGTCGACGCGAGCCCACGTTGGGGGTCGACGTGTATGAGGTGAAGCTCGGTGAGGAATACCTCATGTCGAGCCTCTTCACTGTCGCCGAGATCGCCCTTTCCGACCTTGGACTCGCTGCTGCCGGTGGCGACAACCTGCGCGTGGTCAATGGCGGACTTGGCCTCGGCTATACAGCGGTTGCCGCCCTTGCTGATCCTCGGGTGGTTTCCCTCGAAGTGATCGATGCGTTGCCAGCCGTCATCGACTGGCACAATCGTGGCTTGTTGCCAACATCCGCTGAACTCACCGGCGACAACCGCACCACCCTCACGCACGCCGACTTTTTCGCAGTCATGCGCGCTGAACCGACCAAGCGTTATGACGTGATCCTGCTGGATGTCGACCACTCACCGCGCCACCAACTCGACCCCAGCCACGCTGACCTCTACACCGTTGAGGGTCTCCGCCGCGTGCGCGCTCATCTCACCGTCGACGGTGTCTTCGCTCTCTGGTCGGATGACCCCACCGACGACGAGTTCATGGAGCGCCTTGGGCAGGTGTTCAACAATCCGACAGCTCACGCGGTCGCTTTCAACAACGCACTTACCGGTGGAATCTCATCAAACACCGTGTACGTGGCAACGCGGTAGGCGCAACGCGCCACCCACAAGTTGTGCGGAATGTGTCGCGCACCGTGCCGTGGGTGTGAAAGTTCGACAGGTTGCCCTCGCTGCTGGGAGTGTGGGGCCCACTGATCGCGGAGCGAACCCTCCTGCAGATCAGCTCCCTCAAAGTCCACCTTCGCGGTGGCATCCCAGCAACCAAATGCAAGATGGAGTCATGACACCCGCAGGATCTCCTCGTTCGTTGCCCCGTCCCAAGCCCGTCACTCCCCAAGCGGGTCAAGAGTCCGTGTGGGATTACCCTCGTCCGCCTCGTGTTGAGCACATGTCGCAGCGCGTTAGAGTTCGGTTGGGTGCAGAGGTGATCGTTGACACTACGGATGCCGTACGAGTGCTTGAGACGAGTCACCCGCCTGTCTATTACGTTCCGATCGCCGCCTTCCCCGATGGCGTACTCATGCCCGTGGCTGGCACTAGCCTCTGCGAGTTCAAGGGCGAAGCCCACTACTTGGATGTTGCCGCAGGGGGAGTCGTGGCGCAGCGCGCAGCCTGGGTCTACCCGGAACCCCGCCGTGGGTTCGAAGATCTGGCAACACGAGTTGCGCTCTACCCCGGACAGATGGATTCCTGCGAGATCGACGGTGAGATCGTGACCTCGCAGGCTGGTGACTTCTACGGCGGCTGGATCACTGCGAACCTCGTAGGCCCATTCAAGGGTGCGCCAGGTACCAGAGGCTGGTAGTGGTTCACGCCGTTCACGGAACCGCGCAGGTCGAGGAGCCGCGAACACTGGGATTTCCGAGATTCGGGAAGCCTAGGCGTCATTCATGTGGCGATCAGCGAGTCGGCTTGTTTCGCCGTTCTTCGACGACGCCCCAACGCGATGGATCGACAATCGAGTTGGGGGCGCCGTCTAGACGTCTAGATCGGTCCGCGGAATGTTGCCGCGACCGGCGAATCGTCGGGTAGATCGTCGCCGCGCACCGCTTTGACCGTGCCGCGAGTGCGAAGTACCCGCGCCGCAATTTCATCAACGAGCCCATACGTGCTGGGGCCGGGCTCGCTCGCGAAAGAAACCGCGCCGCTCTCATCGATGCTGCCCTCGTCGGTCGATGCCAGATCAAACAGCAGGGTGTCAACGAGGCCAGCAGTGGCCGCATGAGCAATGTCGCTCAGTTGCGAGCTCGCAAGACCGCTGCTTCGTTTGTTGCCGAAGGCCGTTCGCCATGAATCGAGTTCATGCGAGTGACGTTCTGCGAGAACCACGCGACCGCGCTCCTCCAAATCATCTGCCGACAGCGAGCTGGGGTTTGCGGCGATTCCGGAGGGAAGAAGTCCACGGTACGTGGAAATCTCTCGATAGGCGGGCTGGAGGTCGGACGCCGCAGCCAGCACCAGAGGCAACCCGGAGTCGCCGATAACGTCGAGAACTGCCTCCTCAACCAGGGAGCAATAGCGGCGGAGTTCTACCTTGGGGCCCAAAGCGCCGTCTGCCCGGGGCATATCGGCCTTTCCCTGGTTGTCAGCAATTTCGAGAGTCTTGCCGAGATCGTCGGGAAGGGTCGGGAGAGCGATTTCAACGCTTGAATCATCCGCGTTGAGCGCGAGCAGTCTGACGTTGCCCTGCGTCAGAGCGAGCACATAACCGGAGTGACCGAATGTTGTGGCACGCAGTAGCGGGCCAATATCGAACCGATCGCCCGTCGCGACAAGGGACGGCAGTTCACTTCTCAATCGGAACGCACGCGTGACTTCCGGCGAGGCGAAAACGGCGACTGAACGCGCCGACGATACCCAAAAATCCGTGTCATGATCCAGCGCTGCGAGCGACTGCCCGATGGCGTCGAGTTCAGCCTTCGCCACACCGTGTTGGCCGAGTTCCGCTAGAGCTTCTGTAGCTGACGAGCGAAGAGCCAACCGCGCCGCTTCCGTATCTCGGCCAATCGGGGGCCCGCCATCCGTTGATCCCGGCGAGCTATAGAGCGAGACGCTTGCAACGTTTCGCTGCTGAGAGAGTTCTACAAGGTCGTCATGAGTGGGGATGTCTATGCTCATGTCGCCACGATACTCAGAGCGCCTGTGAACGCAATCAGGTCATTATGTTTGGGTAGGGGAGAGCGTGCTCGGGGTGGCCCGCTGGCAATCGGGTGGTGGTGCCAACCTCATTTCTTGGTGAGATACGGACTGAGAGCCGGGCCAAGGCGCAGGCCCCGCAGGGGTTCGTTGGGCCGCAAAATTCTTCGCGGCAATCGTGATATTCGCGGAATCAATCGCCAGAACACGAGACACCGGATGGTATACCCGCTAAAATGTTGAGAGATTGTCGCCCGTCGATGTTGGTTTAGTCCCCGCGCAACACGCTGCTGGAATGCGCTGTTCCGCTCGGCGGTCGGTCCGCAGCACACAAGTCGACGGGATACACGCATGGGATTCATTAAAGCTTTCGCAGGGGCAATCGGCGGAACGTTCGCCGATCAGTGGAAGGACTTCCTCACCCCTCCTGCTCACCTCGCCCCCACTGCGGCACTCTTTCCCGCCGTTGCGCAGGGAACGAACGCGGGACGCGGATCCAACACCAAGGGTTCCGAGCACATCATCACCAACGGAAGCAGAATCGTTGTTCCCGAGGGTTACGGCCTCATCACCTTTCAGGACGGTCAACTCACCGGTTTCGTGGGCGAGCCCGGTGGCTTCATCTTCACCTCTGAGGATCAGAACGCTGAATCGTTCTTCGCCGGCGACGGCATCATCAGCTCCACGGTGAAGACATCGTGGGAGCGTTTCAAGTTTGGTGGACAGCCCGGGTCGCAGCAGCTCGCTTTCTACGTGAACCTTAAAGAGATTCCGAACAACAAATTCGGTACGCAATCCGAAATCTACTGGGACGATGCCTACCTTCGTGCGCAGGTGGGCGCGATTACTCGCGGGAGCTACTCTCTGCGGATTGTCGACCCCATCCTTCTCGTCAAGAACTTCGTTCCCCTTACCTACCTCGGGAGCGACGCGAAAGTATTTGACTTCTCGGACCTCGACAACGATGCCGCAAGTCAGCTTTTCAATGAGGTCGTAGGGTCACTGGCGGCAGCGTTCTCGCACTACACGAACGACCCCAGCAAAGGAAACCGCATCGCGCGTATTCAGGGGGATGCCATCGGCTTTGCTCAGTCCCTGAGCGCAGCGGTCGACGACGGCTATCAGTGGACCGTTGACCGCGGCCTGGTGATCGAAAAAGTCGCATTGCAGTCAATTGAGTACGACGCCGACACGCGTGCCCTGTTGAGCGATGTGAAGAAGGCGGACGCGTTGGGCGGTGCTCGTGGAAACTCCTTCATGCAGCAAGCTGCCGCGCGTGGTTTCGAGGCCGCGGGGTCAAATGAGGGCGGCGCGGGTGGCGGAGCCGGAATGGCCTTCCTCGGAATGGGAATGAATGCTGCCGGCGGAGCTGCTGGAGGGTTCCAACAGCCCACTACCGCAGCGCCGCAACAACCAGCGCCAGCGCCCGCAGCGGCCGCTGCACCCGCTGCTGACGATCCGATGGCGAAGTTGCAACAGTTCAAAGCGATGCTGGACCAGGGCCTTATCAGCGAAGCCGACTACGAAGCGGCCAAGGCCAAAGTTCTCGGTCTCTAAGCTGCTATGTCGACAGGGAATACTGAACAAGAGATACCACTACAGCACGCTGAAGCTCACTCGAACCCGGCCTCCGCAAACGCAGAACCCGCGGAGCCGGTGAGTCCGGAGACATCCAGTGCGCAGCCGGATGTCGGCGCCGGGGTGGAAGCGGAAGCCGTTGCCGACACGCGCGTGTTTCACACTGACGACGATGCCAAAGATGGCTTGACGAAGTGTGAGCGGTGTGGAGCGACGGAAATTTCGCTCAACATCGCGACCGGAATGCTTCGCTGTGGCTTTTGCCGTCATGAGTTTTCAACTCAGAACGCTGCTGAGGCATTCAATCTCGATACCGATATTGCGAGCCTCGAAGGCACGCTCATGGGGTCGGGGTCGAGCGACATCATCCCCTCCGCGGAGGAGGTGCTGACGTTCAAATGCACCGCGTGTGGCGCGGAGGTTGTCATCGATACCAACAACAGCACCCAAGCTCGCTGCCACTGGTGTCGCAACACTCTTTCGATGAATCAGCAAGTGCCGAACGGTGCAGTGCCCGACATGATTCTGCCCTTCTCGATCAACAAGGAATCAGCGGTAGAGCGGATCGCCAAGTTCGTGGGCAAGCGCAAGTTCTTTGCGCATCCCACTTTCAAGAGCGAGTTCAACCCGGAAAACGTCATGGGGGTCTACATGCCCTACATGATCGTCGATGTGAATGCTCATGCCCGGCTCAGCGGTGAGGGCGAGCATCAGACTCGTTCTTACACTGTCAAGGTGGGGGACAAAGAGCAACGCCGTTACGATGCTGATCTCTACAATGTTGAGCGCGATTTTGACATCCATATCAACGATCTCTCCGTGGAGTCGTCAAGTGAGCGACTGAACCAGAACACGGCTGAGAACACGAACAACATCATCAATACGATCATGCCGTTCGACGTTGAGAATTCGGTGCGGTACGACTCGAACTATCTCGCCGGATTCACCTCGGAGCGGCGTGACAGCAATCTTGATCAGCTGAAGCCGATCGCTCATACTCAGGCTCAGGATATTGCGCGTCACCGCGTCAATGACACGCTGAAGTTCTATGACCGCGGTGTGCGTTGGACCAATGAAACCGTGGACGTGCACGGAGAACGCTGGGTCTCGGCCTACCTGCCGGTGTGGTTGTACAGCTACCAGCAGCGCAAATCCAACGGATCGACCTTCCTTCACTATGTAGCGGTCAATGCTCGCACAGGAGAAACTATGGGCAGTGTGCCTCTCAATAAAGGCAAACTATTCCTCGTCTCGGGAATAGTGCAGGTGGTAGGGATGATCGTCGGTACCGTGCTCGTGGTGTTGGGCATCTGATGGCGATTCACGATCTCTTCACTATCCTCGGCACCGAGGTGCTTGCTGCCGGGTCGTCCGACGACGACTCGGGGCTGCTCGGATACGTCCTGTTCGCGTCGGGTTTCGTCTTCTATGCGTATGTGTTCATTCGCTATCGCAACACCGACAAGCGCCATAGTCATGAATCGGAGACAGAGGCATCTCTGGCAAACATGAAGGAGAAAGACGAATTTGTGAAAGCTCGCCGCGGGCTGACGAACCGTCGACTTAGGGGAGCGAACAACACCGCTGTGCACGGAGCGCTCAACAAGTCGACTGCCGGTCTCCTCGGAAATTCGACTGCCGGTCTCCTCAGCAAGCTCAGAGGCTAGATCCCGCGGCGTTGAGTCCGCTTGCTCGCAATCAGGGCCGCAGGCTATTTGCGGCCCTGATTGCGGCGGCGAATTGCGCGTGGCGGACGGCCGCCAACAAAAGATTGTGCAGAGTCAACGAGAAAACCCGTGCTGAGGGCTTCCCGGCCGACGAGCATCCGGAATCCCATCTCCTCACGGTTCGTGAGCGTGGTTTCGGCGGTAACCGTGGTGCCGCAGAGCACGACATCGAGAAGAATCACAATGCGTTCCTCGCTGTGGCCAGATGAACTGCGCACCGCACGTCGGTCATAAATGGCGCACTCGACAACCGCATCGTCTTTCTCCGATTGTTGCCAGGGGCGCACCCGGAAACGAACCCATTCTTGGCCGTCGGCACGCACAAACTCCTCGATGTCGTCTGCGTGGAGAGCCGAGCTTTGTGCCCCGGTGTCCAGTTTCGCTTTGACCCACGGGACATTGATTCCGGGAAGGTTGACCCACTCGCGCCAGCCCGCGACCGTGTTTGAATGGGTAGGTTCTATCACCCCCATATCTTGACAGGTCGTTCGATGAAACTCGCTATCCTCTCGCGTGCGCCGCACGCTTATTCCACGCAGCGACTTCGTGCGGCAGCCGAACAGCGCGGGCACACCGTCAAGGTGCTCAATACGCTTCGGTTTGCGATCGATCTCACAGGTGACGAGCCCGACCTGCAATATCGCGGAAAACTGCTCTCCGACTATGACGCCATCCTGCCTCGCATCGGCAACTCGATAACCTACTTCGGCACCGCCGTGGTGCGTCAGTTCGAGCAGATGGACGTCTACACGCCCAACACCTCGAGCGGGATCACGAACTCGCGCGACAAGTTGCGTGCCACCCAGATTCTGTCTCGTCACGACATCGCGATGCCGGCGACCACCTTTGTGCACAACCGGGCGGATGTCGAGATGGCGATTGAACGCGTCGGTGGTGCTCCCGTCGTCATCAAGCTGCTCGAAGGCACTCAGGGCATCGGTGTGATTCTTGCTCCTGACACGCAGGTCGCGAAGGCGATCATCGAGACACTGCATTCGACGAAACAGAACGTGTTGATTCAAAGCTTCATCTCTGAGAGCAAAGGCCGCGACATCCGTGCTCTCGTTGTTGGTGACCGAGTTGTTGCGGCGATGCGTCGCGTGGCGGTTGGTGACGAGTTCCGGTCGAACGTGCACCGGGGCGGCAATGTTGAGGCCGTCGAGCTCACGCCCGAATACCACCGGGCCGCAGTAAAGGCGGCCCAGATCATGGGGTTGCGTGTTGCCGGCGTCGACATGCTGGAGGGCCAGGACGGCCCCCTCGTGATGGAGGTCAACTCGTCACCCGGCCTTGAAGGCATTGAGCGAGCCACCGAGCTGGATGTTGCGGGCGCCATCATCGACTACATCGCCAATCAGGTCGCATTCCCTGAGATCGATGTTCGTCAGCGACTCAGCGTGTCGACGGGGTATGGAGTTGCCGAAATTGTCGTGGGTAGCGATGCAGAATTTGTGGGAAAGCAGCTTGGTGAATCTGGTTTGGGCGAGAAGGACATCACCGTTTTGACGCTTCACCGCGGCTCCAATGTCGTTCCCAATCCGCGTCGCAGTACCGTGCTTGAGGCACACGATCGACTCCTCTGTTTCGGCAAGCTTGAGGAGATGCGCTCGATGATCCCGGCTCGGCGCCGGCGTCGGGCCAAGGTGCGCAAGTTGCCGCCCGAGCCGATCGTCGAAGACTAGGCGCTGACGCGAGGATCTCTTGGGACACTCCGACGTCACGAGAGGTGCGTGTGCATCCGTTCGCCTTCGCTGTTGAAAATGCTCAGCACTTGAGCAGGGCCTGACCCGGCAGCGCTTAGGGAGTGGGGAATCCGTGTGTCAAACTCGGCTGCCTCGCCGCGCGTGAGGGTGAGATCTTGTTCGCCTAGCCGTAGCCGCAACTTGCCCGCGAGCACATAGACCCATTCGAAACCGTCATGCACGCGCAGTTCCGGAGGGGCTTCTGTCGGGGGAAAGGTGATTCTGTAGGTCTGGATTACTGAGTTGTCGGGCGCGAGCGGTGCGATCGTGAGGCCATCACGCGTCACAACCGGTCGATGCACCCTGGGGTCACGAGCCTCCGGTTGGAGGAGATCGTCAATTCTGATGCCCAATTGCCGGGTCAAGGGAACCAAGAGTGCCAGCGATGCCTGCCGCTTACCCGACTCCAGCCGTGAGAGCGTGCTGGTTGACATCTTTGCTAGCCGGGCTGCAGCTTCGAGCGTTAGCCCTCGGCGTTGGCGCGCCGCGCGGAGCCGTGGGCCAACGTGATCGAGTTCGTCAGCCATAGGAATCCTTCGTTATGCGTGATGGGGCGTTTGGCGGTGAAACGCGGCGCAGCTGTAATTTGCCAATACCGCAAACTTACTTGCTGAAACTATACGCTCCCGCCCACACTGCTGCTATGGAAGAAACTCACTGGGATGTCCTTGTTATTGGTGCGGGTCCCGCAGGACTCAGCGCTGCCCTGCTCCTCGGTCGCGCACGCCGTCGCACCCTGGTCATTGACGCCCGGCGGCCACGCAACCGTTTCGCCAGCCACATGCATGGGGTTCTCGGCAACGAGGGTTCCTCTCCGAGGGAATTGCGAGAAAAAGGGCAGAGCGAACTCGCCTCATATGGCGTCGAAATTGTCGAGGGCACTGTTGACCGGGTTGACGGTGTGGCCGAAGGCGTACGCGTCACGCTCGACGATGGGACTGTGGTCACGTCTCGCGCCGCGATCGTGGCAACAGGCATCGCGGATGTGCTTCCTTCGGTTCCTGGCCTTGCCGAGCGGTGGGGCCGTAGCGTGCTGCACTGCCCGTACTGCCACGGCTGGGAGGTTCGCGACACCAAACTGGGCGTGCTCGCCACAACCGTCGCGGGACTGCATCAGGCATTCCTTGTGCGTCAGTGGAGTGACGATGTGACCGTGTTTACGGCGGAGCTCGGGGAGGTGCCCGAGGAGGCTTCGGCTCGCTTGCGCTCTCGGGGAGTCAAGTGCGTCGCTTCGCCGGTCGTCGAGATCATGGGGGAGGCGGGAGAGCTCAGTGCTGTGCGTACAGCAGACAACGAGGTGACGCAGATTGATGCGATCTTCACTGCAGGAACCCCGCAACCACACGATGCCTTCCTCGACCATCTGGAGCTTGAACGCGCCGAAATTGTTGGCGCGAGTTTTCTGGTCGTGGATGCGGAGGGAAAGACGAGTCGCGATCGCATCTGGGCAGTGGGAAACCTTGTGAACCCCATGTTGACCGTGCCCATGTCAATCGGTGCGGGTGCGATCACCGGGGCGGCCGTCAACAGAACGCTGGTATTGGACGATTTCGATGATGCGGAACGGGCTTTGACACCGGTCGCGTTTTGGGAGAACCGTTACTCAGGAGGGGCGCACGTGTGGTCGGGGCAGGCGAACGCCGTGCTCGCCGACGTGATCCCCAACCTAGAGATCATGCCCCGCAACGGTGGCAATGGTCCTGACCCTAGCCAACAAACGGCGATTGATCTCGGCTGCGGCGAAGGCGCAGACGCGTTGTGGCTTGCGCAGCGCGGCTGGAGGACGACTGGCGTCGATATTTCGAGGAACGCGATTGAGCGAGCTCAGGTCGCGGCAACCACTGCGGGGATCGCAGGCGCTGACGTCCGATTCATCATCGCAGACCTCGCCAACTTTGAGAGCACGGAGACCTTCGACTTGGTAACAGCGAGTTTCCTGCAATCGCCCGTGGAACTCGCGCGCGCGGAGCTATTGGGCAAAGCGGCACGTATGGTTGCGCCGGGTGGTCACTTGCTGGTCACAGCCCATGCCGCGCCGCCCCGGCCGGCCGAGGGGCTTTTGGGCCCAGGGCACGACTCTGCTCACGCTGACTTCCCTACTCCCGACGAGGACCTTGCACTGCTTGCACTTGACCCCGGCGAGTGGACCGTCGTGCTGAAAGAACTGCGCCCGCGAACCGTCACGAGGCCGAATGAGGACCCATTCGTCACCGAGGATTCTGTCGTGCTCGCGCAGCGCGCCTAGGCCGCGTCACCGAAGGGCTTCTCGGTTCCCGGTTTTCTCCGCGGCGAACATCAGGGTCACAGAGCGGTTGGGGTGTCTGGCGGTCTCGATGTGGGCGAAGTGACCTGCCACAGCGGCAACACGCTGATCCGCGTGGGGGAGTGCTGCGGCGAACCACGCATCATCGGTGGGGTTGACGAAGGCATCACGCCTGCCGCGCACCAGTGTCACCGGGCAGCGGATGGCTGACCAGATGTTCTCGTCAAAGCGGGCGGCAGCCTTGGCGGCGAGTACGAACGCTTCAGCCCGAACTTCCGCTGCCAGGGCATCGATCACCGATGGGTCGACCGCTCGTTGAGGGGAAAACAGTGGCGAGGTGAGGGTGCGGAGAAGCTTGAACCGATGCAGGGCATGAACAATCGCGATACCCGCTGGCCCGAGCACGGCTAGGGCACACATGGCGCCCAACATTCCCGCCAGTAGCGGTGCGGTGGTGAAGTTGCGGATCGGCTGTCGCAGTACGGAGAGCGCGGCGGGTCCCGTCGCCGAGATTGCGGTAACGGAGACCGTCTGCGCAGGGTAGCGCGCGGCAAGGGTGAGCGCGAGATGCCCGCCGAGGGAGTGGCCAATCAAATGCCATTTGGTGAAACCGAGAGCTGTGGCGATGCCGGCCACGGCATCAACCATGTCATCCACTGATGCCTCGGGAGGTAAATCTCCGCTTTCGCCCCAACCGGGAAGGTCGAGCGCGACCACATTGGGGAGCAGATCGCCTTCCTCGTGAGAGGTGCGGATGAGCGGGAGCCAGGTTGTCCACGATCCTGCCGCTCCGTGCAATAGAAGGGTTGCAGTCTTGGGATTTCCCGCCGTTTTTGGCCCGGCATGAACGACAACGTCGCTTAAGCCCGTCGCAACGACGATGCGGGTGAATCCGGCGGTGGCCGGGTCGAGAGGATTGCCCTCGCTGAATTGCGTCAGTAGCTTCGTCGAGGTGATCACCGGGGTGGTTCGGAGACCCACCCTGCAACAGTTTGGTTGCCAGCGACCGCGTGGTCCGTGCAGGCTCGCCTCCGTCAACAGGGTTAGCGAACAACCTCAATTTGAGTGACGGCTGCCGCACTCTCTAGCGACCCAAGATCGATCACGTTTTCGAAGCCGGCATCTCTCATCATCGCGACGGCCTGGCCGGAGCGATTGCCCGAACGGCAGTACACCGCATAGTCGTCTTCCGGGTCGAGGTTGCGGAATTTGTCAGCGAATTGCCCACCCGACAGATCCATCAGGATTGCGCCATCAAGATGTCCTTCGTTGAACTCTGCGGGGGTGCGCACGTCGATGATCACCGTGTCGCTGCTGAGCTCAACGGTTTCGTTGGAGGCTGTGGCGCAGCCGGTCAGCGACGCCAAGAGCGCAAGGGACGCTGCGAGAGCGGTGAGCGAACGAAACATTGTGTCTCCTGACGGGGGTCGGTTGGTTACTCGGTGACCCGGCACGCGTCGCCGGGGCAGTATTGGGGTGAGGTTTTGGTCAGCGCGCGCTGGAGTGCACATCCGACACAGATGCCGAAGGCGGCCTTCAAGAAGAGCATGGTGAGACAAAGCCCACAGAGCACGAGGGTGACCAGCGTGGAGCGCGACGGTGCTGCGCTAGCACTGGCAGCGGTCGCGCTCGGCGACGTCAGCGAGTGCATCCTCAATGTGTTCCCCACAGCCGGCCCAAGTTGGCTTCGTGCATTCGCTACACGTGACTTGTGCGCACATCTGATTTCCTAACGCCCAAACAGGCGAGCGAAGAAGCCACCTTGCGAGCTCTTAATTGCGTTCATGTCGGCCTTTGTGTGGTTGCCGTTGCACCAGTTGCTAGCGGGCACACCGCTTTTGACGGACTGAACGTGTTCCCCACAGCCGGCCCAAGTTGTTTTCTGACATACGTGGCAGGTAACTGCACGACACATAGGTCCCACTTTCGATCGAAGAATTCGGATACCCCCGGGGGTATCCGAAAACTATACCTGACGGAATCCCTCAGCGCACATTGTCGCTCAGGTAAGCCGAGGTGTTTAAGCGGAACGCAATCCGGTGTCTAGAGCGACTCGGGGGCGACCAGCATTCGCGCCAGCGAAAGTACGCGGTCTCGAAGCGGTGTGGTCATGATCGTGACAACGGAGACGTTGAGGATGACCGTTCCCCAGAATGCCCGACGAAACCGAGCCTTCTGAGTCTTGTGACGCAGACGTTGCTGCGCGATGATCGACCCAGGCCATCCGCCGAGAAGTCCAACACTCAGCAGAATGCTCTCGCTGACCCGCCACTGTTTGGTCTGTGCTGCCCGTTTGTCAGTGGCGTAAGCGAAGTAGCTGACCAGACTCGCCCCGAGGTAAATGGCCGCGACCGAGAGCGGAAGTGTTTCGAGCGCGGTGCCCAGCCCGAGCGCAACAGCAAAAGCAAGCAGCACACCGTAATTTAGCAAGCGGGGCGTTCGGGTTCGGGGGCGAACGGCTTTCGTGGGCGTGAGATAGCGGATGTTGTGGGCGCGTAGCCGTCCGTCTTTGGTCTGTTCCACGGTGAAACTGACGCGCTCGCCGAGCATCGGGCGAGTGTCCCTCAAAGGGAATGCCGAAATGTGAGCAAACAAGCGCTCGTCGGCGATGTTGCCGTCGTCGACCGTGACGAAGCCGAATCCGCGTTTGTCATTCCACGAAGCCAAAACGCCGAGATTTCGTGTGCTGTGCGAACTCATGGATTGAGATTAGCCTGCCGGGGGCAGTGTTCAGGAGTTCTTCGTCCGGGCCGTGGCTGGCGGGGCTGCGGTGTTCGACACTAGTCTGCGTGAACGAAGCTGGAGATCTCGGCGGTGATCACATCTCTCACGACCGAACTGTCGATCGACGCTATGCCATCGCCAGCTTGCGGGCCGTAGTCGCCGAAGCGCGCATGGTTGGCGCCGTCGATCGGAAAGAACGTCGTCGACGTTGGCAAGAGGAAGGCGGCGTCCATGATCTTTTCGGGGGTGCTGAGCAGGTCGTTGCTCCCGCTCAGGCTCAATACTCGGGTGTCAACCTCGGCAAGGTCGTTCGCG
>Ga0209344_10000521_pt1 | contig 65421 bp, 69 predicted proteins | sample Cruoilmetagenom6_FD_187293 | JGI IMG/M metagenome (GOLD analysis project Ga0209344, IMG submission 187293) | Oil polluted marine microbial communities from Coal Oil Point, Santa Barbara, California, USA - Santa Barbara Oil Seep Sample 6 (SPAdes)... | ecosystem: Environmental > Aquatic > Marine... | reverse complement strand
AAAATTCAGCGGGTATTTTCAGATGGCCTTGGCAACACTTGGTTTTGCAGAGGTATTAAGAAGGTTTTTTACCAGTAGTGAAACACCAATTTTCCAATTGATGATCATTGTTTCCATTTTCGCCCTTTTGGGTAACCTTATTTCGCTTTGGTTGATAAATAAGGCCAAAAGTAAGGAGGCGCATATGCAGGCCAGTGCTATTTTTACCTCCAATGATATCATCGTAAACGGCGGGGTGATACTGGCCGGGGTGCTGGTCTATTTTCTGGATAGCAAATGGCCTGATTTGGTAATTGGCGGCATCGTTTTTACGTTTGTAATGCGGGGTGCCATAAGAATTTTAAAATTATCTAAATAATGCAAATATATGTTGCACAAGACGTTGGGCAACAATAAGGAAATTATGAATAAAAGTAGTGTAGCATTATTGATTTTACTGTTGTTGGTAATAGACCAGGCCATAAAGATTTATGTGAAGACCCATTTTTATTATGGCGAGGAATATTTTGTGTTTGGCCTGGATTGGTTTCGCTTACATTTTTTGGAGAATCCCGGCATGGCCTGGGGCTTTAAATTTGGCGAGGGATATCTGGCCAAATTTGTTTTAATACTATTTCGCTTCGTAGCCGTTATTTGGGGGACCTTTTATATCAAAAAAATGATACGTAAAGGATATGCAAAAGTCTTTATAATCTGTGCCGCATTTATATACGCAGGTGCATTGGGCAATTTGATTGACGGTGCATTTTACGGACTGATTTTTGAAAAAAGTGATCCCGCACTTCGCAATATTGCAGAAATATTCTCCTCAGGCGGTGGTTATGCGGGATTTTTAAATGGCAATGTGGTGGATATGTGGTTCTTTCCAATTATTGAAACAAGGCTTCCGGAATGGATGCTATTATGGGGAGGCAATGAATTTACTTTTTTCGACCCTGTATTCAATACCGCAGATGTTTGGATTAGCACGGGAGTGATTTTACTCCTGATCTTTCAAAGCCAACAAAAAAAAGACCAGAAAATATCGGATAAGAAAAAGTTGAAATATACTGAAAGTAACAGGACAATTATAAAAATCGATTAGTTATGAACGCTTGGCTTTGGGTAGTAGTATTGGGATTGGCAGCTTGGGCTGCCCATTGGGGCGCGGACCAACTCCTTACCCCTTTAAAAATGCTGCGTAAGCAATGGGGGCTTACTGCTTCTGCAGGGGCAGCTTTCCTGGCTATTGTAACAGCGAGCCCTGAAGTGGCGATAAATATTACGAGCGCCGCCCGTGGGGTATCTGATATCGGGTTGGGGAATTTGCTTGGTTCCAATATAATTTCCATTCCGCTCATGGTAACCATTGCATACTTTGCTTCCAGAAGAAAGTTTAAAAACAATAAGGAACATCAAAAACATTTGGATGCCAACCTGCTGGCCCTGAACAAACGTTCTGTCTCGGTATTGTCCATCCCCTATCTGGCAATCATTGCTTTGGTAGCTATACTAACCCTTCCAAAAGCCTGGCGTGGATTACAACCCATTGATGGGTGGATCATGCTGGCTGCCTATGCGGCTTTTTTAACGCATGCCATTATAAAAGGCAGGGAAAAGGGTCAGAAGGTAGAATGGGATAAAAAGAAAATATGGCTTTCGGTTGCAGGGGCCCTGGCCATAGCCGTGGGGGCTTTTTTTATTGTAAAAGCTACCGAAAATATTGTTTCGGCACTGAATATTTCCGAAATTGTTGGAGGGTTGTTTATCACCGGAATTATGACTACCGCCCCTGAAATATTTAAAACATGGAGTGTGGTAAAGGGAGGTGAAGTGACTGCGGGTACCACCAGTGTGATTGCAGATAATGCCGTTACCATGACAGTGGCATTTTTCCCCCTGGCACTGGTAACGACCCCAATCGAAGATTTCCAGTTGTTTTGGGTCAACCTGGCTTTTGTAGGACTGATGCCGCTTTTATATTCAGTATTTGTCCATCAAAGCAAGGAACTTCACGGGTTCAGCAGATGGCAGATATTCGTTTTCGATGCAGCGTATATTGTATATCTTTTAACTATGGTGTTTTTTGTTCTAAAACTATTTTAAAATGAAGGAGGATTTATTTAAGGATTACCAGGAGAGGCTTAATGTGCTGGATGAAAATATTAGAGCAGTAGCATTAAAATATGCAAGGGATTTCTATTTGAACAAAAATTGTTCAAAAGAAGAGGCTATTGAGCGTGGCATCGTAAAGGCAGAGATGGAAAAAAGGAATTTAGATAGAAATGGATAATATATTACTAATAGTATTATGGCAGAATTAAAAAAATCTCTGGGTACTCTTCGCCTTACTTTTTATGGTGTAGGTACCATTGTTGGTGCTGGAATATATACTGTAATTGGTGCAGCCGCTGGACAGGCGGGAACAGACCTTTGGTTGAGTTTTATTTTTGCCGCCATTGCGGCCAGTGTCTCGGCAATGTCGTATGCAGAGCTGTCCTCTACCTATCCTAATGCCGGTGCAGAATTCATTTTTGTACGGAAAGCGTTTCCAAAAATCGACATTCCATCTTTTCTAACAGGTTGGACGATTGCATTTCACAGTTCGGCCACCATCGCCGCGGTGCTACTTGCTTTTTCAGGGTATTTCAATACGTTTTTTAACATCCCTTCCTTACTGGTTAGCTATGCTGTGCTACTGATTCTTGCATTGATAAGCATTACGGGCATCAAAAAATCATCTACCGCCAATATCATTATGGTCAGTATTCAGCTATTGGGATTGTTTATTCTTATTGCGGTCGGACTTTTGGAAACAGGACCACCAAAATCAGAATTTTTTAAAGTGGAGTCCTTTTCCGGCACCCTGGCAGCGACTGCTACCTTATTTTTTGTTTATACCGGCTTTGAGCATATGGCAGCATTGGGTTCCGAGGTAAAAAATCCGGGCAAGACGATTCCGAGGGCATTTTTATTGACAATGGTGTTTACCACAATTATATACCTACTAATATCTTTTACGGTACTCAATATAAGTGACCCCGCAGAAATAGCAAAGGTAAATTCCCCATTGTCGCTGGCCGCTTCAAATTTAAATTCCTGGTTGCCCGTAGCCCTGGCAGTTGCGGCACTTTTTGCTACGGCTAATGCGGCTTTTAGTGGCATTATTTCCATTAGCAGGTTGCTTTTCGGTATGGCAAGCGTGGGCGAGCTTCCAAAATTTATGACCAAGACCAATGCACAGAAAGTACCCTGGGTAACTACACTGGTGGTTATGGCTGCGGTAGCGGCATTTTTGTTATTGGGAGATATTAAAATTGTCGCAGGAATGTCCTCTTTAGGGGCGTTACTCGTTTTTGTAGCTGTGAATATTGCACTCATCGTTTTGCGTTATAAAGCACCTGACAAAGAAAGGCCCTTTAAAGTTCCCCTTTCCATAGGAAAAGTACCTATCCTACCCATTTTGGCCATAATCATTAGCTTGTCTTTGGTAGTTCAGTTTAACTGGCAGGTGTATATTGCTTTTGTGGGCGCAATTATATTGGGCATCGTACTGGATTATTTTTTGGACAAAAAGTCAAGGAATGAGATGGATCCCGAAAAAGAAAAAGAACTGTTCAACCATTAAAATGAAGCTATGGAATGGACCTTTGAAGAATTTAAAGCCAGTTTGGATGGCCTCCATCCTGCAGTGAAGGAAAAAGCCCTGGAAATTGCTAAAAGTCTGGTTATAGAAAAGAATTATACTAAGGGAAATGCCATAAAAGAAGGAATTATGAAAGCTGAAGAATGGTTTTACGATTTAGGCGGTTAATAATTAATAAAAATAGATATGTTACAAATTATAGAGATTTCAGGAGATAATATTATTGCAACCAGAGCATCGGGAGATTTATCCGAAATGGATATTGAGAAGGTACATCCCATTATTCATGCTATTTTGGACAAAGGATTAAACGTACGCTGGTATTTTGAAATGGAGAATTTTACCGGCTGGGATTTTCCAGGCCTGTGGGAAGATCTAAAAATGGATACTGCCCACGCAAAAGATTATGAAAAAATAGCGATGGTGGGTGAAAAAAAATGGCAGGATTGGATTGCCCAATTTATGAAACCATTTACAAACGCCGAGATCAACTATTTTAGTTTAGAAGATAGAAAAACAGCTAAACAATGGATAAAAAAATAAATTAGATAATTATGGCACACGATCATTCACACGGTTCACAGAACTACGGAAAGGCTTTTGGCATAGGCATAGCCTTGAACACTATTTATGTTGTCGTCGAGTTGTATTATGGTTTTATGGTCAATTCTTCAGCCCTCGTTGCAGATGCAGCCCACAATGCAAGCGATGTCTTTAGTCTGATCCTGGCCTGGGCGGCAATTAAAATAGCGACTAAAAGACCCTCAAAACGCTATACGTATGGTTTACGAAAAACGACCATTTTGGCTTCGATGATCAATGGGCTTATCATCATTGCGGCTGCGGGACTGATCGCTTGGGACGCCATTCAAAAATTCCAAAATCCGGCAGAAATTTCCGGTAACATCGTAATGATTGTAGCGGCTATTGGTTTGGTGGTAAACACCGGTACGGCTTTCCTTTTTTGGAAAGGTTCAAAAGGCGATTTGAACATACGTGGCGCATTTTTACATATGGCCGCCGATGCCGGGGTAACTTTAGGAGTGCTTCTTGGTGGACTTGCCATTAAATACACAGGATTGACGTGGATAGACCCTGCGCTTAGTTTGGTCATTGTACTGGTCATTTTATATAGTGCCTGGGGACTTTTGAGGGATTCCGTAAAAATAGCCATTGATGCCGTTCCCAAAAACATCGACATCGATGAAGTGGAAAAATTCTTAATGGATATCGAAGGGGTCGAAGAAGTACACGATTTACATATCTGGGCAATGAGTACCACGGAAACGGCACTTTCTACCCATCTGGTCGTTCCTGATGGGCACGAGGATCAGTTCATCTACGATATCCGGGAACAATTGCACGATAAATTTGAAATAACCCATACCACCCTGCAAATCGAAAAAGAATTTGGGGACAAAGAATATAAACCCTATCAAGGTCTGGAATAATAAAATCACGATGAAGAAAAAACAAAATCTAAGGGATATCGATACCCGGAAACATTCTGGCGAACACAGCCACGATGATGGCCATAACCACAGTAGTCCGGAAAAAGCATCAAAATTTAGAACCTACCTACCCGCTATTTTCAGTTTTGTAATGCTGATTGCGGGTATTGTCATCGATTATTTTGATGCCTTCCCGTTTTTCGAGGGTTGGGTTCGAATAATCTGGTACGTTGTAGCCTATATTCCTGTTGGGTTTCCCGTTATTATTGAAGGTTGGAAAAGTATAAAAAATGGGGATTTCTTTACCGAATTCCTTTTAATGTCACTCGCAACATTGGGGGCATTTGCCATAGGCGAATATCCCGAGGGCGTGGCAGTAATGCTTTTTTACGCGGTCGGCGAGCTCTTTCAAAGTGCTGCGGTCAAAAAAGCGAAGGGTAATATAAAAGCCCTTTTGGATGTGCGTCCCAATGAAGCTTTGGTATATCGTGATGGCGATTTTGTTTCCGTCAACCCCGAAACGGTCGAGGTTGGTGATAAGATTCAGGTACGGGTGGGCGAGAAAATCCCTTTGGACGGTAAACTGTTATCCGAAAAAGCTTCGTTGAATACTGCTGCCATTACCGGCGAAAGCAAACCCGATACCGTTGCAAAAGACGACAAGGTTTTTGCCGGAAGTATCAACCTCGATGGAGTTATTGAAATCGAGACCACTAAGGAATTCAAGGACAGTTCAATTGCCCGTATCCTGGATTTGGTACAGAATGCCACCGCCCGTAAATCAAAAACGGAACTGTTCATTAGAAAATTCGCGAGGGTGTACACCCCCATCGTGGTATTCCTTGCCATTGGACTGACCTTTGTACCCTATCTATTTGTCGAGAATTACATCTTTGAAGATTGGTTGTACCGTGCCTTGATCTTCCTTGTTATTTCTTGTCCCTGCGCATTGGTTGTTTCGATTCCATTGGGCTATTTTGGTGGTTTGGGAGCAGCCTCGCACAACGGTATTCTTTTTAAGGGAGCTTCCTTCTTGGATACAATGACCAAAGTGAATACCGTGGTAATGGACAAAACGGGAACGGTTACCAAAGGGGTCTTTAAAATCAAGGATGTTGTTAATAATGACACTTTCGCGGAAGCGGAATTTATGAAATACCTGATGGCGATGGAAGAACAGTCCACCCATCCCATTGCCAAGGCGATATTGGAATATAAGACCAAAGGTGCGGATTTTGAAGCTTCCGAAGTATCTGAGGTGGCAGGAAAAGGCTTGAAAGGCACAGTAAACGGTAAAACGGTTTTAGTGGGCAATAAGGCTTTAATGACCTCAAACAATATAGAAGTCCCTGCGGAAACTGAAACCATTGTAGAATCTATTGTAATGGTATCAATTGATGGGAAATTTGCAGGCTACGTGACCATTGCCGACGAACTGAAGGAAGATGCCCACGAAGCAATCAAACAAATCCGTAAAGCGGGAATATCAAGAATCATAATGCTTTCTGGTGACAAGGATTCCATTACCAAAGAAGTTGGTAGGGAAATGGGTGTGGATAGTGCAATGGGAGGATTATTACCGGAAGATAAACTCAACGAAGTGGAACGGCTTCAAAAAGTCACCGGCACTACCGTGGCTTTTATTGGTGATGGCATCAACGATGCTCCTGTACTTGCGACCAGCGATGTAGGTATGGCTATGGGAGGTCTGGGCAGCGATGTCGCCATTGAGACCGCAGATGTCATCATCCAGACCGACCAGCCTTCTAAAATTGCCCAAGCCATTAAAATTGGGCGTTCCACCAGACGAATCGTTTGGCAGAATATAGGCTTGGCATTCGGGGTTAAAATTGCCGTTATGGCATTAGGTGCCTTTGGAATGGCGACAATGTGGGAGGCCGTATTTGCCGATGTTGGAGTGGCGTTTTTAGCAATACTCAACGCCGTAAGATTACAGAAAATGAATTGGAAATAGTTTAACAAGATGTCTCAAAGTAGAAGAAATAGAAGAAAGAAAAAAGCTCAAAAACCAGCTAAAAACAAAATCACAAAAAAAGATAAAGTCAAGGGAGTTATTGTACTTGTCCTCTTGGTTATTGCCTCATTTCTGCTTTACTTTTTTGTGCTAAAAGGGAATATTCATAAGCATTGAGTAACCAAGGGATTTACAAACTAATAAAGTTTATAAAATGATTCATATTATCACCACAGGGGGAACTATTGAAGGCCTGGATTATGAAAACCCAGAAAATAATTTAGAGCAAAGTAAAATCACTATTCGGGAGTTTCTTGATTCTGCCAATGTTTCCTTTCCCTACATTATCGAAAAAGCATTCGCCAAAGATAGCCGATCAATTACCGATGAAGACAGGATGTTTTTACTAAAAAAAATAAAAGCTTCCAATGCGGAAAAAATCTTAATAACCCACGGCACTTTTACGATGGAAGATACCGCATTTTACCTTGGCAATAAGGGCCTTGAAAAAACTATTGTTCTCGTAGGCTCATTTATAATAGGAAACTCTAAAGATACGGATGCCTCTTTCAATTTAGGGTTTGCCATTAGCTCTTTACAATTTCTAAAGCCCGATGTATATATTGCTATGAATGGTAAAATTTTTCATTGGAAGGATGTTACCAAGAATACAGATACCAACAAATTTATGTCCAAAAATAAAAATTAAAAATGTTTGGCACACCGATACATTGGACAACTTTCTTCTATCTTTTAATAGATACTCTCATCGTATCGTTTACGTTTTACCACCATTCATTTAAAAAAATTAGGAGTAACCATTTTAGGTTTTTAAAGCTTGGTTTACTTTTTATAGCATATAATGGCACAGGGGGGTTTTTACCCTTTGAAAACTTTCCAGGCCCATTCATCCTTCAATATATTATTACTTACGGTGTAGCTATAACCCTCTGCATTTACTTAATATACTACTTATATAAAGAATATGATATTCTTGTTGTTAGAATACATTTTTCAATTAAAAATTTGATAATTCTGGCAATTAGTAGTTTTATCTTATTATTTCTTATTCCTTACTTTCTTACCAGTTCCCTTTATTGGGCTAGAGTACTTTTTACAGTTCCCATATCAATAGTGGCTTTTGTATTTCTTTGGTTCTTTTATAAAAGAATATCAAACCTCGAAAATCCCAATTGCTTTTTTCTAAGGCGAAATAAATTTTCAATCCTAAGCGTAAGTTGTATCGCATTACTACCTATTTTAACAGTAATTGGTGATTACCAATGGTTAACTTTTACTGTAATGAACTTGGCTTTTTACGCTATTACCGCCATTGAAATAGAAAGGTATCTTTACCTACTTGAGAATAAGAGTAAAATGCATAAAATTTTTGATTGGAACAAAAAACAAAATGAATATCCTGCAAAGGACAGAATAGTTTATGAAAACTTAACCAAACGGGAAATTGAAGTCGCTTTATCAATTTTAAGTAATCAGTCTTATAAAGAAATTTCCAAAGATTTATATATTGCCGAAAGTACAGTATCTAAGCACGCATCTAACATCTACAAGAAAACAGGGGTGAAAAATAGGCGACAATTCTTATTAGGCTTTCGTAAAAAGTTCAAAAAATAAGTTAGGATAGTATTCTATTATTTACCTATAAATACTCAGGTTTAATAGATTTCCGTAGGAAAATACGGTTTTTACGTAGCCAAATACGCTGTAATTCACTTGTATTTTATTGTTTTAAATTTATCTTTAAATGAATTCACTTAAACTCTTTAAAAATGATCTGTAAAATGATGGGTGATGGATTTACAGTTACAAGCAGAAATACTACTGGAAGGACTGAACGAAATTAAGCTTAAAAACAATGATATTTTGAATAGGGCTTTTCGTTCTATTGAAGTATGCCGTAATCTTCTTAGTTTGTTCAAAAAGGAAATTATTGCAAATGAATTTGGTTCCCTAGAACAAGAGATAGACTTTTTTAAGAACATTAAACAAATCCCGCTGGTACAGCTCATTTATTTCTCAGAAATCCATTCTTTAGAAATTCAATTTCCAAAAGTTGACAAAAAAGCCCAACTTAAATTCCTAAAAAAGAAAATTGGCAAGCTTAACCGTTTCTTTCTCTATAATATTGATTTCGGGCAGTATGTCAATTCCAAAGCTACCCATTTTGATAAGGAATATTATACACGTGATTATTTGGACACTTATCATATAACCACTTCAAAATTCTACTTTCAGGATCCCGAGTTTTGCACCCCAAGGGATATGCTCTTAGGTAAATTTAAAGCATACAATTTATTGGTTGTCTATTTGGATGAGCGATTATTTAAGCTCAAAAATAATCTAAATGAGAAAAGTGTTAAATCGAATACAGAAAAAATCCCCTGGCCATTTACCAATACCGATTGGGTGGAGCTAGTTTATGCTTTAAGTTTTGCCGGAATAACAAATCAAAATGATTTAAGTATCATCAAACTCTCCAATAAGCTTCAAGAGATTTTTGATTTTAAACCTACCGCAAAAATTTACAATACCTACCAAGACATAAAAAATAGAAAACACAGCAGAACATTGTTTCTGGATTCACTAAGTACCTCCCTAATTTCTGAGATGAACAAGAGTGAAGAATAATTCTAAAAACTGTTAAAAAAAGTCCGTACTACGGTTGACCTATCGAAATCCTGCTTTTTAAGATTCTCCATTTAATCTGATTCTTTTAATCTCATAGTTTCCGTAAGAAAAGACCCAAAACCTATCATAATCAGTCGAATTTCAAAATGTTAAATTTTGTCCGTACTACGGTCGTTATGGGGAATAAAATCCACTAAACCAGGCCAAATTTGTAGAACGAAAGTCAAATCCTGCGAGGGGCTATCAATTAAAATGTTTAACCTTTTGGTAGTCCCTTTCTTTTAAAACCGTTCTATTATGCCTACAAGTATTATTACCACAGACGATCTTCGTGAATTCAAAATGGAATTACTCGATGATATTAAAAAACTGCTTACCAATCAGTCTAAAGGAAAGCTAAAAAAGTACCTAAAATCCTCTGAAGTAATGGATTTACTACAAGTAAGCCCAGGAACTTTACAAAACCTACGCATTAATGGCACGTTGCCCTACACCAAAGTGGGTGGCATCATCTACTACGATGCCGAGGAAATCCAGAACGTGATGACGGCCAACCGTGTGCAGCACGGATTAAATTCTTAGGCGATGAACTATATAAAGCTACTCAATGCGGCTTTTGAAAAATTCTTCTTCGATGACCGCTTGAACCCAACGCATATCAGCCTTTATATGGCTCTGTTCCAAGAATGGAACAGCAGCCGATTTGCTGATGAGTTTTTTGTGAACCGCAGGGAACTGATGCGCGTGGCCAAAATAGGCTCTAAATCTACCTATCATCGCTGCGTTACCGACCTAAACTTGTGGGAATACCTATCCTATTTCCCATCCAATAATCCATACAAAGGGAGTAAGATCAAGATGGCCATTATCGGGACAAGTGATGAACCGGATATGGGACGGTACAATCCCGAATTGGAACAGCTTGCGGAACGGTACCGTCCCATACGTGAACCGGTAGTGTACCAGCACCGTCCCAGCAACGGACAAGCTGTGTACCAGCACCGTCCCGTGAGTGGACAAGCATTGGTATCTAATATAAACAATACCAAACAGGTAAACATTAATAAACAGCCAAAGGGCAGGCAGGCCGTTTTAGATTTTTTTATTGAAAAAGATTTTAATGCTGATGAAGGAAAAAAATTCTTTGCGCATTATGAAGCCAATGATTGGAAAACAAGCGATGGGAAAACAATCAGGGATTGGCGTGCATTGGCCACAAATTGGATGGATAGAACCGAATTGTTTGCCGAAGAAAACAAACCAAACAAAAAGGGAGCCTCCCTAAATCGGGACAACCTCAAAACCACTAAAACCAAGGATTATGGACAACCCCTCTAAAATAACCGAAGGCGGCGTGGAATATTCGCTGGGCAAATTTGACGGGAAATGCGTGCTTTACGATTTCCCGAAAATCCTAATTTACTTGAATGCCAAGGGAAAGCTGCTTTTTGGAAAGAAATTTAAAATTTATGAAGAGGACAAGGATATTTTGCTAAAGCTCTGTTCCTACTTCATCAAGGACAAGGAAAACTGCCAAAAATTTGATATCGATGTTGAAAAAGGCATTTTGCTTTCTGGGCCCGTTGGGTGCGGTAAAACCAGTTTATTGAAACTTTTACGGCATTTAGTACCGTTGCAACGCCCTTATGAAATGATCCCTTGCCGGAATGTAGCATTCAGTTTTAACCATCTTGGTTTTAAAACCATTGAAGACTATGGAAATACGAAGTTTTTCTGTTTTGACGATCTGGGCGTTGAACCGGCCGGAAGGTTTTATGGCAAGGATCTCAATGTGATGGGTGAAGTTCTACTATCCAGATACGAGCTGTTCCTACAGACCAAACACAAAATCAAGACTCACGCGACAACGAACCTGAATGCAGAAGAATTGGAGGAACGTTACGGAAACCGTGTTCGCAGCCGGATGCGGGAATTGTTTAATTTAATTGCCTTTGATAAAGGGGCTGGGGACAAGCGGAAATAGATTTGAAAAAAACTGACACTATTCAAAGTATACTTGCTTCTGTTTTTTTTTTCAATTTCTCGGTGCGTAATAAATAATGCAAACACCCAATAATGCAATCAATGCTCCTATTATATCGTATTTGTCGGGCGAATAATTGTCAAACTTCATCGACCATAGTAGTGACATTACAATAAAAACTCCGCCATAAGTTGCATAAACTCTCGCAAAGCTTGCGGTTTGCAAAGTTGCAACCACACCGTAAAATGCAAGAAGTAGGCCTCCTATTAAACCATACCAAATAGGCTTATCTTCCTTCAACCATAGCCAAATAAGATAACCTCCACCGATTTCGCAAAGTCCTGCTAAAATGAATATGGGAATTGATTTAATAATCTGCATTAGCAACAATTTTTATTTTCTTGAATTGGTGGACAAGGTACAGTTCCATAAGAGCAATAAACACAACAATCTCCTTCGTTTGGTTTTAGAACCGTTTTACAATTCTCACACTCATAAAAGAATTGACAAGCGTTTGTTGGCATTTCCTCTACTTTTTTATGTCCGCAGGTTGGACAGGTAATTTCTGATTTTAATATAGTTTCCATTCGATTTTTTGTTAAAGCATATGTGTTATGTCCGAAGCCAATGTTGGATATGAGAAAATCATTGTTCTAATATCATTAACCTTCATCTTTGTTTTTATGGCCATTGCGAAGAGATTTATGGTTTCTTCTGTATGTGGTCCGATTAAATGCGCTCCCAAAATTGTTTGGGTTTCATTGTCAATTATAGTTTTGAACGCATATTCTTCTACATTCAAGCGTTTAGCATTGAACCAATTGCCAACCCCTTTATAGTTTATCCTAATGTTGTAATTCAGCTCTTTCGCTTTCAATTCAGTAAAGCCAACAGAAGCCATAGTAGGCAAAGTAAAAACTACCGTTGGCATTGGTGGATAACTTATTTCTTTAGAATTGCCTTTAATTATATTTGAAGCAACAGTATGACCTTCCAAAACTGCAACTGGCGTTAAGGGCAAACCTTCTGAATATGCGGCATCGCCCGCTGTATAAATGTATGGATTTGAAGTACTTTGAAGGTATTTGTCCATCGTAATACCTTTTTTTGTAAAGGCTATCTTTGCTTTCTCTAAATTCAAATCAAAAATTGCTGGTGGTCTGCCGGCAGAATTAAAAACAGCTTCAGCTTCAAAATATGCAGTTTTCTCTGCGGATTGACCTTTCACTCGATACTTGTTATTCATTTTTTCAATAGAAGTAACTTCTGTTTCTAATACGAGCTTTATACCTAATTTTTTTGAAGCAGAAACAAGATGTTTCACAATATCCTGTTCAAAATTTTCCAAAGGGCTTTCTCCACGATGAACAATAGTTACTTCTGCTCCACATCGAGCCGCTATATGTGCAAACTCAAAAGCAATATATCCACCACCGATAAATAATAAAGATTTTGGCAATTCTGCTAAATTCAAGAAATCGGTACTGGATTTGGCAAAATGACCACCTTCAAATTCTAAAACCCTTGGCTTGGAACCCGATGCGATTACAATTTTGCTAGCCTTTACTTTGTCCTTTCCAACTTCCAATGTGTTTTCTGACAGAAATTTTGCTGAACTATGAAAGGTGTCTATTCCATTTTTTTTATATCCGTTTTCAATTTTTAGTGGCATTTCATCCATAAAGGATTGTTTAAAGGCCATTATGTCCTTCCAATTGACTTTAGGTATGGTGTCAATGCCATTACCTTTAAGCCGTTTGGCAAAGTCTCGTACTTCCGTAGCGCCTATAATTACTTTTTTGGGGTCACAACCTCTCAATGCACAAGTGCCACCGTAAGGTAATTCATCCGTTATCCCGACTTTCAGGCCTTTTGAGGCGCATTTATTGGCGATGGTCATTCCTGCCATTCCCGAACCAATTATAAATACATCATATTCTTTCATACTAATTGATTTCTTTTTTGTCAGTTACTTTATAGCCTGTTGAGTTAATTGCTTTCTCAATTTCCGCCTCATTAGATTTGGTTCTGTCAAATTCAATGATTGCGTTTCCATTTTCGTAGGACGTTTTTGAGCTTACTATTCCGATTAGTTTATTCACTTCGTGGTTGACGTGTTCTTCACAACTCGCACAGGTCATTCCGCTGATTGTAAATTCCGTTGTTTTAATGTCCGATTTATCAACTACGATTATTTGCTTTTCTGTGTTTGAGTAAAAAATTCCTGAATAGTATGGAAAAGCCATCATTATAATTGCAAATACAGTTACAATTCCCAAAAAGGTTCTTGACTGTATAAATTTTGGTTTTTCGTCCGTCTCACATTCACAGTCCATTTCTTTTCGAGGTTTTAGTTTTTGATACCAAGCAAAACCAAGAACTAAAATTGTCAGTCCAATTAAATAAGGTCTAAAAGGTTCTATCCAAGAAAATGTTGAAGCAATTCCACTTGTTCCTGCGATTAGAGCCAAAACGGGTGTAATACAACATAATGAAGCTGTAATTGCAGTTAACAAACCTGCACCAATTAATTTGTTTTCACTTTTCATATCGCCTCTAAAATTTTGTTTTTATCAAGTATCTCAAAGAATGGATTTAGTAATTTTTCGTATTCAGCCGTGAGTGAGTAAAAAATCGTTTGAGCTTCTCTATCGGTTTCTAATAGATTTCGGTCTTTCATTTTCCTTAAGTGTTGGGAAATAGCAGAAATGTTCATTCCAAGAATATCGCTTAAATCACAAACACAAAGTTTTTTTTCCTCAAAGAGTAAGTAAAGTATTTTAAGTCTTACGCTGTTTCCAACTAAAGAAAGTCCATTCGCTAAATAGTCGAACGATTCATTTAATTCTGAAACTGTGTTTTTGCAACGATTTATTTGTTCAATATCGGCTTGTTGTCTTATGCAAGAATTATTTTCCATAGCACAAAGTTACATTTATTTCTTATTTAAGCAAATACTAAATTAATGAAGTGCAAAAAAACTTAGATTTTTTAATTTGATAGCTTTTGAGTAGGCTGGTGATACAAAAAGTAAATTTAAATTGAATGCTTTTTCATAAACAGTGTATAAGGTTTATTCGGGCTTACTACCGGAAGCGACAAATACACCTCCATAATTAAAACTATCATCCACTTTAAAATTGGAAACCTTCGTCTCTAAATATTGGTATATTGGTCTGTCCACTTCGCCTTTCCCAATCCATTTTACAAAATCGCCCTTTAAACTTGGTTTTTCAAGATACCAGTCGAGAATAACAATTCTACCGTTTGGTTTTAAAATTGAAATCATATTGTCGATTATGTTTCGCCATTCGGGCAGCCCAGACAAACCAAGGTCGCAAAAAACGGAGTCGATGATAATTTGTTCATCCCGATAATCAAGCCAATTCTGATCAATTTTTGTGGCGTTGTTTAATTCTATTTTGACATTTGTCCAACCGTTTTTTTCTATTTTTTGTTTGGCCTTATCAAGCATTCCACTCGACAGGTCAATGCCAATGATAAGTCCTGTATTGTTCAAATATTCGTTGAAATATTTAAAGTTGACCCCTGTTCCGCAGGGCACGTTTAATACGGTCTGTCCATTTTTGAGTTGAAGCTCTTTGATGGCATAGTTCCTGGCTTTTTTATAATACCAATTTGAGATGTAATCGTAAATGACGGAAAGCTTATCGTAGTAACGAATAGCGTTTTCCTGTTCTTCCTTTGTTCCGTACATTTGAGTTTCCATTATGCTTTTTTATCTGGTGATGAACTTGTTGTATAAAAATACTCATTTCTTATTTTTCAGGTCATAAATCTGCCTTAGAACTTCTGACAAAAAAACTTTCAATACTTCTCGGATGCTTTTAATTGTTTCGATGAATATGTCTTTCATAATCGTTTATTTGAGTAGTTATAGATTCCTTTTAAAATAGCCATCGCCACGGCCTTGACTTTAGAAGGCTGCAAAAAATAGAACCCTTCATCTTCGTTGGAAAGAAATCCAACTTCTACTAAAACAGCAGGGCGGTAATCAACACTTTCTCGAAGCACCTGAAAATTCGCAAACTTCACGCCTCTACTCTCAAAACCCAATTCTTTTTTAAAACAAGCCTGCAACAGATAAGCAAGCAAGGTTGAGAGGCCTGAAAACTGAGATTTAGTATTAGTCACATAAACTTCAATGCCTCTTGCGTTAGCATTATCTGAATGATTGCAATGCAAGGAAATAAACAAATCAGCTTTAAGAGCCTTTGCCAACTTGGTTCTATCAGATAATGAAATAAGCGTATCGTTATACCGGGTCAAAAAAATATCCAACGGTGTTTTTGACTTTTTGTTAAGCCTTAAAACTTCCAGAGCGATGTTCAGTACGACATCCTTTTCCTGTACGAAATTAATTCCTACCGCACCGGAATCTTTTCCGCCGTGACCAACATCAATAACAATTCGTTTTTGAGTTGCTGGTTTCTGCCCAAAAACGATGCACATTTTTAGGAGCAAAAAGACAAAACTGACGTTTTTGAGCACTTTTTTCATTTTCAATCTTTGGGTTATCAACAATCTACCTTCCAAAATCCATAGAATTTGATGTCAAATAATGGCAACGGAATTCAATTAGTATCAAATAATATTTTATTCACAAATATTTGATTTTCAAGTATTTGAATACAAATATATGTACTTTTCCCTTAACGAAAACGAATCGAAAACTTAAACTGTTCCGTTATGAAAAAATCAATCTACTTGGCAACTTTTCTCTCGTTGCTATCAACATCACTTTTTGCACAAATTGGAGGAATCGAAGATTCAGTTGACGATGTTTCCAACACCATCAGGACAATTTTTCCAATAATCCTTGGTGTAATCTTCCTGATTGGTTTCCTGTTCAACGCAGGACATTTCTTTGGGGAAAATGCAGACCTTAAAAAAGGGATTACCCGTGTTCTCGTTTTTGTATTGATTGCAGGAGCTGTGGTCGGCATCTTTACCTACCTAATCGGTATCGTGGTCTAAACCCTTAAGAGTGATTTTAAATCAACTGTACCTATGAAAAAGTTCGAGGTCTATAAAAACATCAGGAAACGGGCGGTCATTTTCGGACTGCCGATTTCCCTGTTTGCAATAATGATGGTTTCCATTCTCGCTTCACTATTGGTCATCATCTTCTCGTTCAGCTTCGGGATTATCATTGGCGTATTGCTTTTCAATTCAGCTTTGTATATCGCTTTGACCCGGATAACCGGCAATCCACAGCTTTTCCAGATAGCGAAAGCATTCCCTAAAATCATCAGTAACAAAAGAAACTCCGACATCGATTATGAATAAGATTAACCTTTCGGCATACCGACCCATCGCAGATATTCAGGACAATATCATTTTTGCCAACAATGGCAACGTAGTCTTATGTTACGAAGGCAATTTGCCCGAGATTTATTCCTTGTCCGAAAAAGATTTTGAGGATATGCACGGGGCTTGGTTTCAGGCTTTGAAGTCATTACCCGTGGGTACGGTAATCCATAAACAGGACATTTATTTGAAAAAATCCTACTCTTCGGAACAACTGCCCAGTAAAACCTTTCTGGAAAAGGCGACTCACGACCATTTTAAAGGGCGTGAGTATATGGAGCACCGCTGCTTCCTGTTCTTTATCCTGACCAAGAATAAAGCGCTCAACAATCCAAAATATGTCAACCCTTTCCGAAAGGTTTCAAAGAGTATTATTAGGGAACTCGATGATACCGTGCAACGTTTTATCGGCTCGGTAAGTGATTCGGTTTCCTTTATCAACAATAGCCGTAAAATGGAATTTCTTCCGCTTGAAGCGAAAGGGATTGAGCAACTGACCAATGGGTATTTCAATGGCTTCAATGAAGGTTTTGATACGGATATTTTACTTGAAAAGAAAAACGTCAATATAGGCGAAAATTATTTTGATGCCCTGGCCATCAACAGCGAACTGTGCTTTGGCGAAAGTGTACAGAGCAGCAAGCCCAATGAGAAATTCACTTCTGACGATTTTGTATTTCATCAAGGGTTTATTGATGGTTTAGGGCTTACGCTAAACGAAAACCACATCGTCAACCAAATTCTTTATCTGGACGATAAACAAAAGTGGCGCAAGCTGCTCGATAAGAAAGTCGAGGAACTGAACAAAAGTTCCAACTTTGGTTCGCAAAACAAAGTGGTACTTGGAAAAATCCAGCACATTCTTGACCAGATCAATGCCGATGATAATGCCCGGATTATTCGTGGTCATTTGAATATTGTCTATTGGGACCGGGAGGCCCGGAGCCTTGATAGAATTTCTTCTAAAATAAAAACCGAGTTTAAGGAATTGGATATTATTCCCTATTATCCACGGGGCGAGGAACGTAAGAATTACATTCTGAACAGCTACTGCTGTTTTTCTTCCAATTTCTCGAATAATGATCTGTACGTAACCGATCTGAAACACGCGCTTTGCCTGTTCATCAATAACACCAACTACAAATCGGATGCTACCGGAATCATCTTTAACGACCGGGAACATAATATTCCTGTTCTCAAAGATGTCTGGGACGAACAAAAAAAGCGAATCAAGGCACGGAATTTTGCCATTTTCGCGCCCACCGGTGAAGGCAAATCCTTTTTAGCAAACAATATCCTTCGACAATATTTTGAAAGTGGTGTTCGCCTGGTCATCATCGACCTGGGTGGTTCTTATACCAAATTCGCCAAACTCTATCCAGAACAGTACACCGTCTTGCGCTATGAAAGTGGAAAGAACCTGGGAATCAACCCATTTTACATCAGCGATATCAATGACCTAACACCGGAACGCTTGGAAGATTTATCGGTGTTCCTATTTGAGCTGTTCGCTTCCGATTTAAAAGTAACCAAGGCACAATCTGTTTCCGTCAAGAAAATATTGCGCCATTATTATGATAGCACTTTAGAAAACCACTCCTTGGATGGTTTTTATCATTTTATCGAGCGCAACCAAAAAGACCTTTTGGGTAAACTTAAAATCCATCGGGACTACTTCAATGTTACGGGCTTCTTGCACGTGATGTCGGAGTATGTTGGCGATGGGCTATATAGCTTCCTCTTTGAAGTCAGAGAAGACCAGACCTATAAAATCGAGGATAAACGTTTGATCGTTTTTGAGCTGGACGAAGTAAAGGACAATAAGGAAATCCTGTCCGTAATGTTGAAGCTCATTAAGTCCGCCATCCAACGAACCATTTGGAAGAACCGTGCGGAAAAGGGGATCATCCTTTTCGATGAGTTTGCCAAGCAGTTGAAGTTTGAAAACGTACTGGAAAGTGTTGAATTCTACTATCAGGCCATCCGTAAACAGAACGGAGCGATTGGGATTATTCTGCAATCCATCAATCAACTTCCAAATAATTCAACTTCGGCAAGCATCCTAGAAAATACACAGGTTATCTACAGCCTGAACAACGAGAAAGGCTATGCGGAACTTGTCAAGCGGCTTAACCTATCAAGCCACGATTTAAACCAATTAAAATCCATCAAGAACAATCTTTCCGGAAAACGAAAGTACACTGAAATGTTCATCAAGATTGGTAAGGAGAGTAACATTTTTAGGCTTGAAGTTCCCAAGGAAGTATATGCCGCTTATCTCACGGATGGAAAGGAAAATGAAGAAATAATGAAGCTTTTCGAAAAACATCAGGATATGGAAAAAGCAATCACGGAATATTCATCTTAAAATATATAAACAATGAAAACAAAACTCTTAATTCTCGCAATGGCATTACTGTTCAGCTTCAATATGAAAGCGCAAGGAATGCCTACTTATGACAATACCAATTTTATCAGCTTGGTAAAGCAACTTATAGAATCTGGGAAACAGACGGCTCAAATGATAAAGTCTGTAAAGTTCCTAAAAGATGCGAAGGAAAGCATTGAGAAAGTATCAAACGTGGTACAACAGTTAAGAGCTGTTCAAGAAATTGGTCAGAATAATCAGCGCCTTATCAATGTAATGCAAAATGACCTACAGGATATCCTGAACTCGCCTTACATCAAACCAGATGAAGTTAGCAGAGTTGTGGAATCGTTCGATGCCATAGTTCAAAACTCCTTGGAAACGGTTGACTTTATTGATCAAGTTTTATCAAGTGATTATCTAAAAATGAGCGATGCCGAACGTGCAGAAATCTTGAAAGAAAAAGAACTGGAATCGAAAGAAATGGTTTCGGAAATCACATTGAAAACTAAACGATACCGAGATATAATTTCTTTCCGCAAGATGCAGGATAAAATCAATAATAGGGAAACAGGATATTAATTATGACCGCGGCAATCATTTTAGGGATAGGCTTGGAATACGTTGATACCGTTTTCCAGACCATACAGAACAGCAGCTTCTCACAATATACCATTGCGGGAATGAAAACGCTTGCCGTACTGTTCTTTCTGATCAACATCCTCAAAAAATATAATGAGGGCGTTACAGATCAGGGTAGTTATACTTGGGGATTAAGTCCAGCGGAACTGATCAAAAATTTCGCGGTCGTTCTTCTGGTCATATTTTCAACACAGGTATTGGGCTTTTTTGACGGTATTCTGGTGGCCATCGAAGTACAATATCGGGGAACTGCTCCGGCTTTGTTGCCCTTGCAGATGCAGGATATTCCCATTGAGGAAGAGGTAAATATTATAAAAGCAGCCCAGGCCGCAATGTCTTTGCTTTATGAAGCTTTGGTAACACCACTTTTCGGTTTTAAGATATTTGCCTTCGTCGTGAGTACAATATTATGGATTCTCGATTTGTTCATTTACCCATTATTCCTTGCGGAACGTTTCTTCTTGTTGGGAATAATGCAGGCATTCTTCCCATTGGTCATAAGCCTTGCCGTTTTTGAAAAGTTCCGTTCGCTCGCCTATAACTTTTTCAAATTGTACGCTGCTGTTTATATGCTGGTACCTGCGTTCTTTCTGGTCAATGTATTCGTCAATGCGCTTTATACCGAGATAAATACCAATTTCTGGACGAACTTATTTGGAACTGACGTTGGTAGCGGCTTTTTTGCCCCGGTCGTACAGCTTGGTTCGGTAGGATTTATCGTCTTTCTAAAATTCAAACTTTACCGGCGCGCGACCTCATTTACCCTAAAATTATTTACTGCCTAAAACCCATACAAATGAAAACACCTTATAAAAATATTTACGCAGTCCTTAGAATTAATCGGTTCATCGTCTTGGCCGTTGTCATTTGCTCCGTTTTGTCCAGTTTCTTTGCCGTTTGGATGGTATTCAACATCAATAAAAAAGTCCTGAACAATGCCTTTGCGATCAATACCGATGGAAGTATTATTCCCCTAAAACTCGTTACCCAAAAGGAAAACTTTAAGGTGGAAGCCTTGGCCCATTTGGAACTGTTCCACAATTACTTCTACAACATTGATGCAAGCAATTATGAAAAGAACTTGGAAAAGGCACTTTGGTTGGGTAACAGTTCCGTGGACAATCTCTATCGCCAAAAGAAGGCCGATGGTGTCTATAATCGGTTACTGCAATATTCATTAGTCCAAAAGGTGGTCAGTATCGATTCCCAAGTCGAGGAAAAAAATGGAGTTTACACCTTCAAGACGGTTACCGTATTTGAAATCAATCGGGGTTCGATTATCGATACTTATGAACTGGTTTCCACCGGAAACCTGATTACGGTCGACCGAAACTTCCCCAACAATCCACACGGATTGTTGATTACGAACTATTTTGAAAAATCCCTTAAAAAACTGAACAATGAAAATTGAAAGCCCATAATGGGCATTTAAAAACCAATGATTATGAAGATAGAAAAGAACAAAATAGTCTTTGCAGCGGTGCTTGCCGTAGTATTCATTTTCCTGATTTCCTATTCCATTATGGTTATGGGCAATGATGAAAGTGAAAACGAAAACCTTAAAGAGACGTCGGTTCCCGCATTGGAAGAAGATCAAAAGGAGTACGATTCCAAACTGGATGCCATCAATGATCTTAAGGAAGTGCGGGAAACCAACGCACCAAGCATCTACGATGAAAAGCTGATCGATTCCCTCGGCTTTTACGATCCAGATTTGCCCGAACAGGAAAAGGAACGCATTGTGGATAGTATCTACTCCGCAGGGAAAATCAAGTATTCCGAAAAAAATTATCGGAATATTGGGGTTAAGAAAACTGTTGTCAAGGTCGCAAAAGTGGTTGACTCCGCTGCAATAAAAGCGGAAGAAAAAATTGCTGCAAAGGAAATGGGGCTGGAACACCAGTTGTTTTTTGCTTCCGATCCCAAGGAAAGCACTGTTTCCGTGTCCGGTTCAACGGATGCTGTAATCTATGCCGTTGTAGATGGTGACCAAGTAGTCAAGGCAAATTCGCGTTTGCGGATGCGCCTGACCAAAACCGCCACCATCAATAGCAAACGGATTCCAAAAAACACTCCAATTTACGGTTTTATCAGTTTTCAGCCCAATCGGGTTTTGATTGAGATCGAGAACATTCAACATCAACCCACAAAACTGAAAGCATTCGATCTACAGGATGGTAGCGATGGCATTTATGTGGAAAACAACTTTCGTGCAGAGGTAACCAGCGAAGTTGTAGGCGATATGGTGGATGACATAAACATTACGGGTGTACCACAAGTAAGCGGTTTCAAAAAGATATTTCAGCGCAACCACCGGAACGTAAAGGTTACCGTACTCAACAATTACAGACTAATCCTAAAGCCTAAATTATGACCCCATAATCCCGAACTGAATTCGGGACAAGTAGGGCATTTAAAAACTCACTCTTATGAAAAATTATATTTTTATCTCAATATTTCTGTGCGGTACAGCCTTCGCAAAAGCGCAAACACCTATCACACTCGATACCATTTATGCCAATGACCAAAAGAACGTGGCCTTGTTCTTCCCAGAACCCATACGTCAGGGAATTACGGGATCAGACAATTTTGTATTCACCTACAATCGCGAGAAAGAACAGTATTTTGGATTGCTCCAAGCAAAGCCGGGAATGGAAAGTAATCTGTTGGTGGTCAATAGAAATGGTTCAGTTTTTTCGTATATTGTAAGGTATAAGAAACAGCTTGATAGACTGAATTATTTTATACCGAAGTCTAAAAGCATCGGCAATGAAAAGCCTATTGTTGCTGATTCGACAAAAGTAGTTGTGTTTAAGAAGGAGTTGGGAAATGAGGTCTATTATTACCAAAAATTTTGTTCCTATTTAATTGATCGAAAGCAACGGATTGGTCGTATAAAAAAGCGAAATGAGGGCATCGTTTTAAGTATTGAAAACATTGTTTTTGATAAGGAAGAGCTTTACTTCGTAATCCAGATTGAAAATAAATCTACCTTGGATTACGATCTGAATTTCTTAAAATTATCGGTAGAGACGAGACAAAAGGGTAAAAAGAAATCATTGCAAAGTCTTTATCAAGAGCCTATTTTTAAATATAATCTGCCTACCAAAGTAGTTGAAAATGAAACCGTTAGACTGGTTTACGTGCTGCCAAAATTTTCGATAAGCAATGACCGCAGGGCGGTTTTAGAGATCAACGAAAAGAACGGGGAAAGGCACTTAAAATTAAAAATATCGCATAGATTTATCAATAACCCAAATTAACTTAGATATGAAAAGAATAGCCATTTTTTCGTTAGTAGCACTTTTTCTGTCCTGTGCTGGGAAACAAGATCTTTCGCCGAGCGAAACTTCAAAAATCGTGGTGGAAAGTTTCTACAATAAAGATAATACAACCCTAAAGAAACATACCACCCCCGAAGGTTTTGAAGGTCTAAAAATGATACAGGATTTGATGACCGCAGGCAAATCAGGGGATTCCAATTTTAAAGTTTTGGAAGAAACTTCCGATGATAAGACCGCTTGGGTAAGGTTTACAACCTCTTATGAAGAAAATCCTGAATTATTCAAACTGCTTAAGGTAGATGGTCAATGGAAGGTTACGCAGCAAGGGCCAAGGGAGAAAGGGCCGTTTTGAAATAGTTACATTTGTGGAATTACCGTTTCCTTCAACCAATGGAACGCAGCTTTTTGATCGTATTGGATTTCCGGCCGTAACAAGCCTTCCATATCACCTTCAAAAGCTGCATCGTTTTCTTTGGCTTCCATATTTAGGAGGAACTCTTTTTGTGAAGGGACTTTGCCAACGGAAAATTCCATATAAGCCTTAAAGCACTTGATAATTTCATCAATGTCGATATCTACATTTTGTCTGGAATAATCCAGATCAAACAAATCCCTTCCTTTACTTCGTTGATAGAGTGCCCTTAACTTCGTGCCCAAAAGTTCATTGATTTTATATGTTTTAATATCCGCTCTTCCCGAAAACCAGGGGTTATCTATATCAAACGAGAATTCCATTCACTTCAGTACCTTAAAATGTTCTTTGCAGTTGATCTCTATCTTGAGCCGGCGACGCTCATTTTCATATTCCGATGTAAAACGGTACAGCGCTTTTGCTCCGTGCCCCCTTTTACCTGTGTACGCCTATCTTCCTCAAAAAAAGTAATGACCTCGCCTATGCGCTTCATAATGGGTTTGATAGGGCCTTCCTTAACCTGTACAAGGTCAATATCCTCGGAATACCTTGGAGCGGGGTTGAGATAAAGTTTATGTAAGGCTGTACCACCACGGAAAGCGAGGTTCTCCCTCAAAAAATCATCGTCAAAAATTGCCACCAATGCTCGGCTAATGACTAAATCCTGTTCAACCTGTGCAAATTCTTTCCAAGGTGCGTTTTCCCGCCATTGGGCTATATAAGGTTTTGAAATCATAAGTCGCTTTCTAACTGTAGGTTGGTATCTACCTTCCATTTATTATCCACCGAACCAGGTCGTTGTTGGTTGGTCGGCTTCAATAAAACCGGATGTATTTTTTGATTTTCCAAATGTTGAAAAATTAAATTGGACAAACTATTCTCTTGATCTATTTCATCCAATAAAAAACCCAGTCGTTGGAGTGTTGCCTTATTGCCATACCAACTCAATAAATCATCAAGATCATTATGGGTAACTTCTTCCAACAATTCTTCGATGGTGGATAGCATCCGGTTCAGCCCCCCCAATTTATTTTGATAATGCACCAAGTCTGCCAAGGTCAACGCCGGACTGGAAATATGATAAATACCGGCATCTGATTTTTTGGAAAGTATATTTTTTTCCGGCCAAGCGGAAGTGGTCAAAAACCGGATATTAATGGCCGACTTTTGAATATTCAATAGTTTGGGAGTTACTGTCATTACATAATCGTGCTGGGCTTGTTGATGGCTTGCACCATAAGCTTTTGCGGCACTATAAAAACCCAAATAATAACTACGGTCTAAATAATCAAAAAGTTTATCGATATAGAGACTTATGGGTAGTTTTCCGAAATTGGAATATCTGGGAGTGAGTATTAGGTAAAAACCTTTTCTTAAATTAATGACTTTGTTCTTTTCAATTAAATGAGCCAATTCCAGCCAAATTGCATTTTTGCTCTTCGTGGTCTTTTCCAATAGTTCATCAAGGGAAAAAGAATATTCTTCCACAGACAGCAATTTATCAATATATTCCGTTACCATAACTTTAGTAATTATTAGAGCAATATATAGTTTTTAGACATAAAACTAAAATAAATACTATTAAAAGCTCAAGATAATGCGTAGTTGTGCACTAACCCACACAGTTGCTTATAGCAAAAGTTGTGCTGACGCTTTTATCTTTCGTTCAGGTTTTCGATTTAAAGATCAAATTGTCCACTTCCAAATATTTCCGTTTCATAAGACTTAAAGCAAAAGCTCCGGCAGAAGCAGTAAAAACAGAAAAATCAAAAGCTCCTTTTATTCCGGTTGAAAAGGTCATTGACAAAGCAAACAGTAAAAGTAGCAATCCGCTCAATTTTGCAAACAGTTCCGTCTTAAATCCGATTATCAAAAAAACCGCAAAAATAATTTCAGCTCCTGTGGCCAAAATTCCGATGGTGGGGACGAGTGAATTCGGGATCCAAGGATTTATCAGTTGGGTATAGCCCAGAAAATTATCCCAATTGCCCCAAACAGAAACATTTTTGCTCCATATTCCGAACCTGTCGGCCACTGCCGATAAAAATCCGAATGAAATTGCCAATCGCAAAAAGAGCTTGATTATCTTAACAGTCATATTTATATACTTAAAAATTCCATTTTTCGATCAGGTTTGGTAAAACGCATCACAACTAGGCATCATCAGAAAGGGTATCTGGCTCAATATGAATCAAAATATTCATTAATTGGGGGAGTTCATTATGCAATCTATCTTTCAGTTTATGCGCAAGGTCGTGGCCTTCTTCAACACTTATTTTTCCATTGACGGTGGCGTGTAGATCCAAATGGTACTTCATCCCTGCTTTACGGACAAAGCATTTCTCCGTTCCCAATATTCCATCTACTTTTAGTGATACGTCACAGATTTTCTCTACCAGATCATCATAAACGTGTTCGTCCATTATTTCGCCAAGTGCCGGCCTGAAAATAAGGTAGGAATTGTACAAAATAAAAGCAGATGCAAAAAGTGCCGCCCAATCATCGGCAGTTTCATAACCCTTTCCAAAGATCAATGCAATACTGATACCAATAAAAGCGGTAACTGATGTAATGGCATCGCTTCGGTGGTGCCACGCATCGGCTTTGAGCGACGAACTGTTCGTTACCGCCGCTTTTTTGGAAACATAGCGATAAGACCCTTCTTTCCAAATGATGATTACACCAAGAACAATGAGTGTCCAAGCTTTAGGGACTTTATGCGGAGTTTGTATATTGATGATACTTTCATAAGCGATAATGGTAGCAGAGGTCACCAAAAAGGCAACCACCAAAAAGGTAATCAAAGGTTCTATTCGGGTATGACCATAGGGATGGTTTTTATCTGGTGGCCTCTGTGCGTATTTTAAACCTAAAAGAACAAATGTTGAAGAAAAAATATCAGCGGTAGATTCAATGGCATCAGCTATTAAAGCGTAAGAATTTCCTAAAATACCGGCACTTCCCTTGATCAAGGCCAATAAAATATTGCCCACTATGCTAAAGTAGCTTGATTTTATTGCCGTTTCCTCGTTTGTAACACCCATTGACCGCCCGTTTTATTTAACAAATTCAGAACAATCGGGGGAAGGCTGATAGGTTCCTGCGCCTTGCTGATAAACGAGGGAGGCACCTAAATGCCCAGTGTAGCAAAGTCCGAAAAGTCCGGCAGCCAATAAAAGAAGGGAAAAAGGCCTTGCCAAGGATAAAAATCTCTTGGGCATAAATCGAAAGCCTATTATCAATGCCAATGCAACGGAATACGTGATAAGGCTAGCATAACCCCACCATTGGTGTTCTTGAAGCACCTCGGGATCACATATTTTCCTTACTTCAATGTCGTACGCCAATTCCCCGGTATAAATGGTAATCCAGCCACTCAACACTCCAATAAACAACATTACAATGGTCGTTTGACCTAAAAAAAGTTTATGACCATCATTTGAGAAAAAAGGCTTCAATAGTGCTGCTATTGAAGCCAATAATAGGGTAACAATAGGCAAATGGACGAGAAAAGAATGCCATAATTCTTCCCTCCATATTGAAGGAATTTCTGCCATTAAAATCAGTTTAAGACTTTAACAGAAATAGGCACGAGCTTATTACCCTTTTTTTCAACGGTAACCTCTACTTTGCCATCTTCTTTTAAACTGTCGAAGGTAGTGGTGCTACCATCTTTGGTTAGGGTCGTTTCATCGGTAAAATAGAGTTCCAACAATTTATCATCTGAAGTCCTAACATAAATTTCTTTCTCTCCCGGCTCTACTGTTTCGGCAACACCTTGATAAGTACCTGAATCCACTATGTCGGTTTTCTTGTTTTCTCCGCAGGAATTCAATAAAAATAGGCAGCCGAATAGTGCGGTTAAAATTAATTTTTTCATCTTTTTTGAATTTTTAGTTTTTCAAAGTTACTAAAATATCGTTCAAATGCTTATCAATATTGATAATTGATTGATGAATTTATAGAACCATCAAATAATAATCACAGAAGACAAGTGTAAGAAATATATTACATTTAAGGTTTTTTTAGAATCTTCAAAATAATTTATAAAAAACTCGGTTATCTTACGTATGAAAAATTGGTTATTAAGTATAAGTTTTGGTTTGCTTTCTTGTTTTTACTCAAATGCCCAGGATATTTTTGGAAAGTGGGAAACATACAATCGTCACACCGGCGAAGTTCGCTCTATAGTAGAGGTCTTTCAAAAAAACGGAAAAGTATATGGCAAGGTTTTACGGATTATGGATAAAGAAGACCGCGATAACCTTTGCACCGAATGTGAAGGAGACGACAAAAACAAGAAAATAGAAGGCCTTGTTTTAATGAAAAATTATGAGAAGGACGGAGAAGAATATGTTGATGGGACAATTACCAATCCGAATGACGGAAAAGTTTACCGGTCAAAAATATGGCTCGATGAAAATGACCCCAATATTTTGAACGTTCGGGGCTACATTGGCTTTTTCTATAAAACAATGGAATGGGAACGGATGACGGAGTAGAAATGATGCATAACTTCATTTTTCAAATATCGACCTCGCCTCCTCATAAACCCGCTCAAAATTAGTTTCTAAATCAACTTGGGTAAATTGCTTTGATTCCTCGGGAAGCTCTCGCTGAATCTGCTGCAATTTAAACTGCACTTTTTTATCCTTCCCATCGGCATAGGTTATAAACTCGCCCTGTTTCAAGCGAAAGAATACATCTGCCCGGATTTTAGGGATTTCCTTTTCCCCTGTGGTTATGCGGGTATCAAAATCAAGGTTATGCCCACGGCTCACGCTTTTGGTAGGATCCTTTATAATCTCAAAAAAGCGTTCGTAATATTTGGCGGTGTCCGGGTCATTTACCTTACCGAAAAACTGGTAGGAAAGGTTGCTCAAGATCGCCTTGCTTGCCTTATCGCCGTACATCATATCGTTCTGTATCTTGTCCTGCATCACGTAGATGGTGGCAATGTCATAACTCCGCAAAGTTGCCGGAATCCGGTGCATATTCAATAGCCGTATGGTCGGGGCTTCTTCCATCAACAGAAACGATGGTTTGGAATTGCGCACACTCATTTGTTTGGTGATCGTATGGATTATTGTTGCAATGACGGGCGAATAGGAGGTTTCAAATTTTGGATTGTTCACAATCGAAATTACCGCAGGGTTATCTTCATTATTGATGTTGAGCGGCACTTCGTCTGCGGATAATGCCATAAAGATACGTTGGGTGCTTATCCGTTTTAGTGCATTGGCCAAGGTGCTTTTTACACCGGCGGTCTGCCGTTCGGAATCCTTTCCGCTTATAAAAGCGTCCGCCATTGCCCGTACTGTTGTGTTGGTTTCCAAAAACTGGATGAGACTGTCCGTGTCCAGATACTGATAAATGGCGATCAGATGCGGCAGGGTACAGAATTTTGGATAAGAGGTTTTTAGCTTCCAGATCAGTCCACCAATCAATCCTTCCGCAGCATCATTGAAAAATTTGGTCGTTCCCGAAGTTCCGGACTCCCTTTGCTCCAACAAGTTCTCGATCAGCACCCGGGAAACCTCGTTTACGCTTTCCTCGTTCTCTAAATACCGTGGGGCAATAGGATTGACCCTATGTATAATTTTATCAAAGGAAATCACTTTAAAAGGGATGTCACTATCCTTGAAAAGCGGATAAGCCATTTCCGTCAACTCAAAATCTTTGTAGTCGTGAATGATCCCGCAAAAGCCCTCTTTTTGGAAATGTTTCAGGAAACCATAAACTACGCTCTCGGTCTTGCCACTTCCGGCAGATCCTATGATGGATGCTCCACGTTTTACATTTTCCAATGTAAAACTTTCCTTGCTCGTTGCAAAGCTTACACGATACTTGCTCTCGGCACTTTTTGGCTCGTCCGTTTTGTGCAAAAAAACGTACAGTCCCGTATTAATTAGCATCAGCGGGCAAACCAGAATCAATGAAATCAAAATCAGTTCATTGTTGCTCGATTGGTAAAACACCAGAACCCCAAGTAAAATCACGTTTAAAATAAAGGCATAACGCGTCAACCTGTACAGCATATAAAATAGCGTACTTGTTAAACCAATGATTGCGAGTACCGTTGTAAGGTTGTCCAGTTGCATAACTAAGATTTAGATTCCGATGGAACTTGATTTGATGGCCACATCCAAACCCTTGCGCAGCTTATTGAAAACCTTTAGGGCAAGCTGTGCTTGATTGGTCGGGATACTTGGCATTATCGGGATACCCGTTTCCCGCATCAACTTAAAAGCAATCGCTTTTTCATTGGTGGGCAGTTTCATCAACGAGGCAAAATAGATTTTTGGGTTTTTAATAAAATCCTTCCTCGCCTTGTAGGTTTCTGCGAAGTTTCTTTGGTAGCCAAACGTCCTGTCAAAGGTCTTTTCGGCATTTTCAAAAAACTTGTCCCGGTCGAAACCCCGTTTGACTTTCTTACCGTTCATCTCGACATCGGAGGCTTTGTATTTGCTCCCGGGCGAAAGACTGAACGAATTGGAAGCGTCTTTCCGGCTCACGACGATGTGGATATGACTTTGGTTTCCGGCCTTGGGCATTCCCTGGACGATCCGTTTGCCATCCTGTTGGTGTGGCGCTTGGCGTTCCAGTTTTGCGATTTCTTTTTCTCGTTTCCTAACACTTCCTTCCATCGAGCCGCTTTCAATACTTCGGATCTCGTTTTTCAGCTGAAGTATTTTGGTGGCAAAGGGTTGGTTTTCCTTGATCTGTTTGTCGGTTCCCTTAAAGGTTCGTTGGTGTTCAATTTTTGCATAATATTTTATATCATCGATATTGACTGGCCGCCCATTGATTTTCCGGTTGAATGATGCTACATAATCTTTCATCAGCTCACGGGTGTACTTTTTTAAATCTTCGCTGCTGTTCTGCAATCTGTTTAATTCATACTTCGACGGACTGACCGTAATTGAATAAAATTTAGGTTCTTTCTTTTTTAATTTTGCACCGTTTCCATCAATATCTTTTACCACTTCTTCCGCTGAAAACTCATCGCCATATTGATTGAAAAAGTGTTCCATCTCTTCCTGTTCCAGACCTTGATTTTCCTTTTCCAAATAGCCCACAAAATCGCCTGAACTTTGTGAATAATTTCCTCCTAATTTTTGGGGTGTGATCGTGATATACATAGCTCAAAAATTTATAGTTCTTTACTTTGGTTTTGCTTTTCTCGGAAACGTACTTCCTTCTTTTCTTCCACAAATTTCTTCTCTAAGATCAAGGGTTTCTTTTTGGGTACTTCGGTCTGAAAAAGGGATTCGATCATCGCCACGGTGGGTTTGGTTTGGGTCTTTTCCATATCCCTCATTATGGCGATTACCGCATTGATCCGTTTCTTTAAATTTGCCTCGATCGTCCTTCCGGTCGGGCCCAGTTTTTCCCGTGGGGATATTTCGTTGTAGAAGAAAAAATCGAGCATCACAGCCATTGCCTCGGTGTGTGATTTGAAGTGTGCTCTTGAAAATTGCTGGAAACGCTTGGCGGTTTCCTTTTTGAATCTAATGCCTATAAATGAGTCCATAATTCGCCGATTTGTCGCAAATCCTTCCCTAAAAATGGGCGCTCACAGGGCGTTTGTCGCAAATTGTAGAAATCTAAATAATCGAATAATTTTTAAGTATTTAAAAATCAGATTATTAACAAGGAAAAGGAGTACTTAACATCGCATCGCGTGTTACCCTCTTGCTACTCCTTTTCGTTCGCCACGGGCGAACAAAAATTTCGTACAATCTGGCTAAAAGCCAATTGCCAATTTCAGGGAAAAAATTTCCCGTTATGTGATTTTTCGATGGGCAGGGTTATCGGCGAAAGTCAAAAAATGGATACCCCTGCGTAAAATTGAATGCTGAATTTCAGCGAAATAAAGATAGGTATTTTTCAACTTATGGGATATAATTTTCTTAAAAAATAGCTTCTTTTTTTAGAAAAAGTATTAAATTTAAACAGTAGACCTTTCAAGGTCTAAAGAACAAAGGGAAAATTCAGGTAACAGCGAATTTTCCCTTTTTAGTTATTATATGTACCCCTGAAATTTCAAAGGTTTTTCCATTCCTATTTAGACAATTTCAAATATTAAACACATAGGTATAACTGTACAGATTCCGTAGTGCTTCCTCTTCGATCATCACATCAAAATTGGTGCAATGTTCTTTGGCATATTTTCGGATATCATCTCCAAATTTATGCTCAACGTCCTTTTTTGAACTTTTTAAAAGGCGCTCTTGGGCTTCCCCGTTCAGGTCTGAAAAATTTAGATAGATCATAATTTTTAGGTTTTGAAGGGTTAGTATTCGCTCGGTAACATCAACGTATTATCCACAAAAAATAACCTTAATTCATCAAGTGGAAAATCCGTTACATTGTATCGGTGGGTTTCAAAAATATTTCCATTGCCATCACTATAAATTATCTCGGCTTCATAGCCTGAATAATCCTGTTTTTCCTTGGGCAACCTTTTAAAGTCGATGGTTACAAAATAGCTTTTGCCCATCAAGGTTTTGGCAAATGCGGAGGTATCGGTTATCAGCCAAAAGCATTCCGCAGCTTCCGCCAAATATTTCAGTCCGTTGGTGTATCGGGTTCTTAATAATGGGATTTGAAACACGGTTTCTGAACCGTGAAAATGTTGTAATCCCTCTTTGATTTCGTTAACTTGTGCTTTCATTGTTATCTAATTTTAATTAATGGATAATGAAAAAGAGGGCGAAACTTTAGACGGAAACGCCCTCTTTATTTTTAAATTAATCGGCTTAACTATTGCCGTCCTTAGTACCTAACAAAAGAATTTCATTGGCTTCCACTTCGGTAACATATCTTTTGATACCGTCCTTGTCCTCGTAGCTTCGGGATTTCAGTTTTCCCGTTACCCCGATTTCTTTGCCCTTTCCGGCATATTTCTCGATGATTTCGGCAGTTTTGCCCCAGGCTACTATCGTGTGCCATTCGGTATTTTGGATTTTTTCGCCCTCGCTGTTTTTGTAATACTCATTTGTGGCGAGTGAAAGACGGGCTACCTTTTTACCGCTTTCAAGGTTCGTAATGGTTGGCTCCTGTCCAACGTTTCCGATCAACTGTACGTGATTTTTTAAAGTACTCATAATAAAAGATTTAAAGATTAATTGAAATGCTACCCGAGACCCATTCGGATAGTTTACGTTTATGTTTTTTTGAAGTGATTTACTTATTATATCCAGAGCGTTTTCCTTTTTTTGTTTTTTTAGTCCCGCTTCCTTTTTGATGTTTTTGTAAGATTTCATACTATTCAGTTTAGATTTACTTCCCATAGAGCCGTCCGCTGTTACCTTTTTTTGTTGCTGATACATTTTCAATATTTGGAATTAATAAGGACTTATAAAAGGGAGGTACGACCGGTTATGCAGTCCGTTTAACTTCCAAATGTTGGTATTTTGCTTACAAAAAAACGGTTGGGACAGCGGCGGTGCGGGAGTAGGTCTAAATGCCTTTTGTGAAGTACAAAAACATAGGAGGCGGGACTAAATTATAAATGGAATTCCGATGAAAAGCGGACTCCGTTCACGGTTTCGTATTGGAATGGAGTGCGCTTCCCGGCAGCGCGGGAAGGGCAAACGGAACGGAAAGTAGCAATCGGGGACGGTGTCCAAGACCTTTGTAGGGAAGCGCTTTGCCCGGAATGTAGCTTTTCGCGGAATGGAGCGGCAATGTGCTGACCGGCTTATGAAAACAGTTTATCCTTTGAAGTAGGATTTAAAGCGGACTTGACTTCAAAGATGTAGATGGGAATGGAGTTTGGCCGCTTCCCGACCTTTCTCGGGAATGGGCGGGCAAGTGGAATGGAAATCGAAAGCTTTGGAGTTGTGTCCAAGACCTTTTTAATGAAGCGCTTTTCCCGAAATGAAGCTTTTTCTGCGGAATGCAGGGGAATGGCTGAATAAGGTAAGAAACATAGCATTCATTCCAATTCATTAACTAATGAAGATTTAAGGTCTATCAGTTAATAGATTTTTAAGATATTTGTTAATCAAAATATAATAAAAATCAAAACTATATATGAATATATTTAAGAAAAAATTAGAAGACACATCTCCAAAGGAATTAAATTTTGAACCGATAGAATTATTTCAAGATTTGTTTCATAAGGAGGGATACGCGTATTTAAGAGGAATACAGGAAGAGGTATTAAATTCTTGGCATAGCATAAGGGGTCAACGAGATGTTTTGTGCAAAATGAATACAGGGTCTGGAAAAACTCTGGTAAGCCTATTGATGCTGTACTCAAAAATGATTGAAGGAGTTGGTCCAAGTTTGTATCTATGTCCAGACAAACAATTATTAGAACAGGCAAAGTTGCAAGCGGATTTATATGGGATATCTGTCTGTGAAATTGAATATCACGGGCAAAGAAGTGTTTTTCCGGATGATTTTTTAAACTCAAAAGCCATCTTATTATGCACATTCCAAAAATTGTTCAATTCACGTTCCATTTTTGAAAGGGATAATATTGACGTTGGTTCAATCGTCCTTGATGATGCCCACGTCTGTCTTGACAAAGCTAGAGAAGCAACTACATTAAATATACCCTTCAAACACGACTTGGCAGATAGGTTACTGAAGTTATTCGAAGAAGAACTGAAATACCAAGCCCCAGGAACTTATCACAGACTAATTCAAGGTGATCCGTATGCGAAAATACTCAAAGTCCCTTATTGGGCTTGGTTAACTCGTATTAACGAGTTAATAAAACTAATAGGCAGTTTTAGTGAAGACAGAGAACTTATGTTCAAATGGGGTTTAATAGCTGACGACTTGAAATCTTACGATTGTTATGTCGGGCCCAAAGGAATTGAGATAGCACCATCCTATGTGCCATTTCATAATATTAGAGCTTTTAATGAGGCCAAACATAGATATATTTTATCTGCTACATTTGAAGATCAGATTGATTTAATTAAAGATTTAGGTATTAATATTAATAGTATAAAGAATGCCTTGATCCCTAAAGATCGTAAAGACGTTGGGCAAAGATTGATCCTTGCTCCTCAAAGATTTGATTCAAGAATAACAGATAAGCAGATTATGACATTGGCCAAAGAATATTCTGAATCTGGTATAAATGTAATGGTACTAACACCTTCCTCTAATAGGGCGACTAAATGGGAAGATTTTGGTGCAGAAATAATTAATAATGATAATATAAATGAAGACATCGCCAAATTAAGAACTGAGAAAGGATTATTCTATGTTTTAGTTAATCGCTACGATGGGGTTGACTTGAATGGAGATATGTGCCGAGTTTTAATATTAGATGGTTACCCATCATTCAGTTCTTATGAACAACTTTATGCGGAATTACGCTTGGAATCTGTCAAGGCTTCTTTGAAAGCGCAGATAATAGAACAAGGACTTGGTAGAGCTGTAAGATCAGGCAGCGATTATTGTACGGTTTATTTAATGGGTAAAGATTTACTGCAATTTGTGGGTAACAAATCAAACTTGCAATATTTCACACCAGTAACCCGAAAACAACTGAAACTTGGACTATCACTTCTAGATGATGAATCTACTGATAACTCTCTTCAGACTATTAGGGATACCGCAAACTTATGCTTAGTTCAAGATATGAGCTGGAGGGAATATCATTCAGAAATACTGTCAAAAGTGGATGTTGAAAAAACTGACGAACGAATCATAAAAAATCTAGAGGTTGCAGATTCTGAATCACAAGCAATCGAAAATTACAGAAGAAGGGATTTTGAAGGTGCATCGAAGCTAATATTAGATAAAATAGTTGATACGGTTGAATTGACCGACAAGCAGAAGGGCTGGTATTTTGAAAAAGCAGCTAATTATCTTCACTTAGATAATGCACCAAAATCAAATGACCTTCAAATTAAAGCAGCACAAACAACTTCCCATATGCTGCAATCAAAAAATGGACATAGTTATACGAAAATTATGGCTAGTGAAGAGCAGGCATCTCAAGTTTTAAATTTTATCAAGCAATTTGAGACTTCCCAAGACTTTAAAATGTATTTTGAAACCTTATTGGAAAATCTTCAATTTAGTCAAGATATACCTCATACGAAATTTGAGAATGCTTTTGCTGAAATAGGTAGGCTTATAGGTTTTTACACTCAGGAACCTGAAGCGGAATTTGGAAATGGCCCTGATGTACTATGGGTGATGACTGGAAATCATTACCTCGTTTTAGAAGCCAAGTCTAGAGCCATACACGATGAAATCACCAGAGATAATATTAATCAATTGTTAGGTTCAGGTGAATGGTTCAAAAAACTCTATGGGGGTGCTGCAAATTTTAATTTGGTTACCATTCAACCTCCAAATATAAAAGGATGGAATGTAAATACAAGTGAAAATACACGAGTGATTGATGAAGAATCATTAAATTTATTAAAAGATAATCTTAGAAGATTTGTTGATGGAATCAATAATTCAGGTTTCACGGCAACTAGTACTAAAGAAATAGCTAACTTATTGGGCATACACAATTTAACGACAAACGGTTTTTTGAAAAGTTTCTTAAAACCTGTAATTTCTAAAAAAGGATAATCTTTTAAAATATAGGTGGTCGAGTGGTCTAAGGCACCTGATTGAAGATCAGGCGTACGGGAAACTGTACCGGGAGTTCGAATCTTCCTCTATCCGCAAATACGTAAGTATTATAGCCCGCAGCTTCTGTTGCGGGCTTGTTGGTTAAATCAAGACCTTGAAATGAAACACTTTTTTTGAATACAGCTTTTCCAACAACGTAAGAGAGGAATTAAGTGTAATTTGTGTACCAATGAGTAGACACAACCTGATATTTAAAAATTAAATAGCTTCAGATAAATAAAGTACAGCAAACGTAAGAACAACCATAGTTAAAATCCATAGGATTACATAGACGCTTATTCTTGTATTAAAATATGATATTTCATCATCAAATTCAGAGTCATTTTTCAAAATTCGCTCAATGTCCGATTTTTCCATTATATCTAGGTTTTTTGACTTAACATTTTGATAGTGTTTTTTTATTCTATCCCTCATCGTGATAACCGACCAAATTGTGTAAATAAGATATATTACGGATATTCCTATAAAAGCGAAGAAAAGCACAGTAGTATCTTTGGTGAAAATCTGTTCAAAATCTTTTTTAATTAGGGTTCTAATTACGTAAACAGACATAAAAAAGGATATGTAGAGAAAATTACTTTTTTGATAGTTTGTTCTTAATTCTTGAAGGCTACTCCTTATTTCTTTTAAAATATCAGCTAATTCATCATTGATTTTTGATCTAACTTTGAGATATTGTGAAACATTTTCTTTGAGGTAAATTTTGTGTCCTGAGAGAATAGAGCTAAATACTGAATCATTTAAAATTATGTTGTTTGCGGTAATATGTAGGGAAATAATGTTTTTCGATATGCCTAGTTTATCTGCAATATTGGCACTATCATCAAAAATCCAATTGTTAATTTTTGAATATATGTCGTATTTCTCTGTTAGATCCTTCGCAGGTATCTTTCCTTGAAAAAATTTATAACCTTTTAACTGGTAGAATAAATTCTCCCCCTGCAAATAGGTAACATCAAATAGGCTCGTAATTGAAAATAGATTACTTAAATTCGTAAGACGGGACTGTAAAAAAGGACAACTCACTTTTTTCTCTGAAACTCTAAAATCACTCCCTATGTATGGATATTCGTTATTTTGATCAAAGTTCGAATATTCAGGATATGCTTTTAAATTTTTGTTTACAGAGGTTGAATCATTTACTCTAATACGCTTTGAATACAAATAAGCTTGTTTGTTTTCAATTATATTGAAATTGACAAAACCATTCCTTTTTATATCACTAGAAGTTGTCTTTAACAGTTCAATGGCCGATCTAGATTGAACCCACTCGTTAAAAGCTTTTTCGCAATATACATTTCTATTAGCCTTCCTTGTATTTTTGTAAATTTCTAATTTTATTGATAATTTATCATCTGGAAGAAGTTGAAGCCCATTATACTCACTAACAAAACTATGATCTATAGAATTCGAACAGGTCAATAAATTTTCATCCTCATTTAGAGTAATTGTCAAGCTCCATTCATCAGAAATATCATTAAAAAAGTTATTTAATTTTCCTTCATTTCTTAATGATGTTTTTTTCTTGACAATTCCTGAAATGATAGTCTTTTCATAGCGATCATCACAAACAAGATTGTCTCCATTGGAAAAAATAAAACCTACTATTTCTGAAATGTTATTCATCTTCATTTCTCAAAAACTCTTTATAAACATCTTCATTTTCTGTTAAAATCTGTAAATACATTTGTCCACTGCTAGTTTTACCCGAGCGTAATGTTTTTCTGAAATGAGGCACGTCTGTTTTTAAGTACAGATCAATTGCATCAGATACTTTGACCCTAGTGGACATTCTTTTTTTAATGTGTTTTTTTGAAATATCAAATGCTTTATCAAAACCTAAACTGGATGGTAAAGATCTAATTTTAGCAACCAAGGGATCAATTTTTAAATTTTCATCCTCAGGTTCATAATTTGAGAAAAGAGTTTCTATAAAATCTTCTATTTCAAATATATCCTTCCTGCGATAGTAGCCAACGAAGCTGTTTCTGAGAATACGATAATCAGCTGGATGTTTCTTCTTAATTCCGCTAAAAACACGGGTGTCAAAAAAATCCATAGATTTTTCTGTATTAAAAGCATCTGTATGTTTAGCTTCAAGCTCTAAAAATTCTCTCCACCAATATTTAGATAAGTTAGCATCCAAGACATCGACTTCATCTGCAACAATTCCATCTTTCAAATGTATCAACGCTGCTTTAAAAATCTTTTTATCCCAAGGCAATCCACTACGAATCGTAAGAGAATTTTCATCAAGAAATTCATTATGATCGGCCTTACAAATAATAATATTTTCCTTTCCATCTATTTCAATATATGCTTGGAACAAACTGCCCTTTAAAATATCTACTTTTAATTTCTTATTGTCAAGCTGTTGTTGGGCATCTTTTTCTTTATTTAAGAGGCGCTGGGCAGCCAAATTAATTGATTTTTTCCGGTTGTTATCTGTAACGATATCATCTAAAACATTTCTTACCTCTGATTTTGAACTAGAAAATATATACTGTCTTTTTCTGGGGCTATCCGTTATTTCCTTAAATAGTTTGTCTGTATATTCCTTTAAGGAGTCGCTATGTGTAATGTTAATATCTCTTATTGAAGAGTCTCTATGATTTATATGGTTAAGGGAAGCATATTTTATAGTCATAAATAAAAAATTTTGTTAAAGATATTAATATTACGGAAAATCAATTCTTTTCTTCAAAATTATCTTGATAATTACAAATAGTCATTCACTTTTATCAATGGTATTTTACGAGTTTACCATTGATTATAAGCAAACTTTACCACTTATATTTTTATTTAGATTTAAAACCATAAACGAAAATTTACATTTGCGTAGTAAGCTTTCCTATTTTAAGGATATAAAATGACTTAACACAGAAAATTATGGCTCAATAAAAAACCAAAATCAGCAAAGGATTAGACCAGAAAAAATAAGAGCGCCGACTGGATTAGAACCTAAAAGGTGTTTTCCAAACCGGATTATTGATAAAGTACCCTTGTTTCGGCCTTGTCCGTGGTGTTTAATTTACTCCGTAACGAACGCATATCCGATGACACTTTTTGTTCGATGACCCTAGCATATATCTGTGTTGTAGAAAGCTTGGTATGCCCCAACAGTTTTGATACGGTCTCAATGGGCACGCCATTGGAAAGGGTAACGGTAGTGGCAAACGTATGTCTGGCCGCGTGGAACGTAAGCTTTTTATTGATTTTTAGGATTGTCGCTATTTCCTTCAAATATTTATTGATCTTTTGATTGGAAAATACCGGCAGCAGTTGTTCCTGTTTGTTTTCGGTATCTTGGTCATACCTTTTTAATATATCAAGGGCTTTATCCAAAAGCGGGATTTTAACCGCTTCATCGTTCTTTTCCCTTTTTGTAAATATCCAGTAATCCCCATCGATGCCTCTTACGATATGGTCGTCGCAGAGCAATTTCACGTCGATATAAGATAATCCCGTGTAACAGGCAAAAACAAAAACGTCCCTCGTTTTTCGGTGCATCCCTTTTGAAAGCTGACCGGATTCCAAGACTTCAAGTTCCGATTGTGATAAAAATGCCCGTTGGTGTTTTGTGAACTTAAGTGAGAACCTGACAAAAGGGTCTTTCTCGACCCATTCCAACCGAAGGGCAAGGTTCATCATCTTTTTCAAACGTTCCAAATGTTTCATAACCCCGTTGTTCTTTAAGGGCTGGGAACGGTTTATGGATTTTCCGGTGCGTAGGAACTGTTCAAAGTCAATGATGAATTTGTACGACAGCTGTTTCAGAAAAACGTCATTGGTCTTTAGTTTGCGCTTCAAATACCGTTTAATATAGCGTTCCGTTGTGAAATAATTTTTCAACGTGCCGGGCTTGAGTACTGAAACCATATTCTCATTATGGTAGGTAACCAGTTGAAGCAGCGTTTTGTGCTGTTCATCTTCCCCGAGATAACGGGCTTTGATAGCTTGGGCGGTAACGTATTTGGATTCGCCCAGAAGCTGTTTGTGGCATTCCAGTAAATCGGAATAGACCTGGTCTAAATAGACATTGAGGGCTTTCCCCTCAGAAGTTCTCGAATTTGCCCTCTTGGAACGGGTATCCCAATAGGTAACCGATGTGGATCGTTTTAAACTGATCTCGGCACGTTTCCCATCTACCGTAATACGGCCATAAATGGGTGCCAAATCATCTTTTTTCTTGGCCATACTCAGCCAAAAATGAATACTAAAAGTCTTTGAAGTCTGCATAAACTCTCGCTTTAAGTGAATAATCGATTTGTTTACGAAAGTCAAATCGCTGCGAAAGTCAAATCTATTGAATTACCAATGTAGTGAAAATTCTGGTAACAATTTAGGTAACCGAATAGGTAACCTTTGAATTGATATTATAGCCAATCTTATGATTTCAAGAAAAATGAAAATCCTTGATTTTCATAAGATTAGCTATATTTTGGTGTCTATTGACACCGTAATTGTCGGGGTGGCAGGATGATGAAACCCCTCTGCTTACTCCTTATTTTAATAGGCTTTCAAGTTTAGAGTAATTTTGAACTCACGATTAACTCAAAATATATTTTAGAACGTATTGTATTAATTTATAACTTAAGTAAAGTTCGTTTAACTAAAATAAATAAAAATTTATAAAATAACTGTTGAAAATTAAAAGTTATATTATGAAACTTTTGAAACCTATAACCCGAACGTTATTGATTCGAGTCTACCATTCCATTGAAAAACTAAGATTGAAACACACCAGTTTTAAATTATTACAGTATTGGGCAGATGACGAAAACAATCAGCTCATTATATCACAATTGGAAAAAATGGATTAAAAGTCTATCTACTGGATGATGTTAAAATCATAAAAAATCCGATTAAGCTTACAATTAATGCTATTAAGAAAGAGTACTAGCATTACAATTATAGTGAGGATGAACTGAAGGAAGAATTGGAAGAAGCGAGACAAAGTTTCAATGAAGAGCTGAAACGCTTCAATACAGCAAAAGAAAATGAATTTAAAAACGGCATCGTTTTCCATCTTTATTTATTCCAGGACAAGGAAATTTTTGTAAAGATTGCTGGCATAGAAAAAGAATATATCGAAAAAAGAAGCAAGAGTGAAGCACGTTTGAAAGAGCGCATCACAGTTCTTGAAAAGAAAATTCAGGAACTCAACGAGTAGCTTTTGTTGTGTGAAGAAAGGGTGGCATTCGTGCTGGCCCTTCTTTTTTTATTCTAATAAGTAAAAACGTCGCTTATTTATAACAAAAAACGTATATTTGTCGTTAATGAGCGACATAATGAATTCTAAAAAAGCAATACTTCTTCCCAAATATCAGAAGATATTTGATGGAATAGGCGAAAATATCAAGCTTGCGCGAAAACGCAGAAAATTGACTGCTGAGCAGGTTGCAGAACGTGCTGGTATACATCGTGCTACTTTGCATCGTGTTGAAAAAGGCGATCCAACTGTTGCAATAGGTATCTATTTTAACGTTCTTAAAGTGTTTAATCTCGAAAGTGATTTTTCAAAAATAGCATTGGATGATGAATTCGGTCGTAAACTACAAGATTTAGATCTACTATAGGTTATGGCGCAGGGAAAATTTGATATTTACGTATATGCCGATTGGATAGGGTTAAATGGTCCTATGGAAATAGGTGTCCTATCGGCTCATTTTGCGAAAGCCAAAAAAGCGTTTAGTTTTGAGTATAATAAAGAATGGTTGAAAAAGGGTTTGTATCAACTACTCGACCCAGATATTGCGTTTTATTCAGGGCCTCAATATCCTACGGATAAAGAAAATTTTGGAATATTTCTAGATAGTATGCCAGATACTTGGGGTAAGACTTTGATGAAACGTCGTGAGGCACAGGATGCCAGAGCTCGCAACAAGAAGGCAAGACCCCTCTATGAGATAGATTTTCTACTAGGTGTTTATGATGAGAGCCGAATGGGTGCGTTACGCTTTAAAATAGACCCCAAAGGCCCATTTTTAGACAATGATGACCAAAGCCCAACACCGCCTTGGTCATCTCTTGGCGATTTACAGGAAGCAGTCAACCAATTAGAAAGTGATACGCAAAATGATGCCATACGCCAATGGATAGCTGTACTTATTGCCCCAGGCTCTTCTTTGGGTGGCGCACGTCCAAAAGCGAATATTTTAGATAATGAAAAAAACCTATGGATTGCAAAGTTTCCTTCAAAAACAGATACGGTAGATAAAGCTGCTTGGGAATTCCTGACCTATAAACTTGCAACCGCCTGCGGTATCGAAATGGCAGAATCAAAAATTAAAATGATTGCTGACCAATACCACACCTTTCTTACCAAAAGATTTGACCGCAAAAATGATGGTCGCATCCATTTTGCATCTGCTATGACTATGACCGGAAACACGGAAGAAACATTAAAGTCTTTATCGCCGAGCTATTTGGATATTGTAGATGTAATTGAAAATTACGGAACCAACGTAGAAGAAAATCTGCATCAATTGTGGCGAAGAATAGTTTTTAATATTACAGTATCAAATACTGACGACCATCTGCGGAACCACGGCTTTATTCTCAATGAAAAAGGTTGGGAACTTTCCCCTGCGTACGATTTAAACCCTTCAATTGAAAAAGACGGATTAGCTCTCAACATAGATACAGATGATAATGCGCTTGATTTTAACCTTGCAAAAAGTGTAGGGGAGTTTTTCCGCTTAAGCGAAAACGAAATGGACGCCATTATTGAAGAAATCATAAATGTGGTCAAAGATTGGAAATCGGTTGCCAAACAAATAGGTATTTCCAATAAGGAACAACTCTTAATGGAACCAGCATTTAAAACTGAAATTTAGAATGTATCACTACGAAAGCGAGAATGTCAAGAACGTTCGGACAACAATAAATCTAAAAGTTTGTCCGTTAGGTTAAACAGGATTTTTTAAATAATTCTAGAAAATTGTTAGTCAAGGTATTTATATATACCTAATTTATTTGTCCACTTGAAAACTAACTTTTATTAATTATTTCAACTAATTTAATTAGTTGATTGTCAATGCCATTCAATACTTGTTTTTCGTCAGCCTGAATAGCTATATCTGGAATTGTTCCATTTCCGTCCAAGGTTTTTCCATTTCTTTGGAATGATAGCATAGTGGATATTTTCACTCGAATATTTGAATTGTTTAGGTGAAATTTTTTGGAATTGCCACTAGAGCCATCTGTTGTTTGTCCTACAATCTTCACGTTTGGTAAATTTTTAAATGCGCTTGTAAAGACCGATGCTGCACTGAAACTTCGTTCATTTACTAAGATATATACTGGATGTGGGTATGGTTGTTTTCCGTGGTGTAAAACCATATAGAAGGGATTGCTAAATTTGGAAATATCAAATGTTTTTTGAAGTCTGAAATTGTTACGGAAGAGATTTATTGCTTTTCTGTCGATGTCAGTTAATCTCTCAGAATTATAATTATATAAATAGCGTGCGCTCATTGATTCCTCATCACCAAGAATATACTCATCCGTTCTCAAATAAGCTACATTGGCAACCCAAGGGGATTGTTCAGATTGAACAATATAACCTGCAAATGTTTGAAGAATTTCTCTTGTGCCACCAGAATTATTTCTAATGTCAATTATTAATGCTTTAGTATTGGAAAAATTTCTCAAAGTATTCTCAATATAATTTTCGAGACCTTCGACCTCTTCATAAGCGTACATTTGGGGAATACTGATGTATCCTATATTACTTTCTAGTATCGTGCTCAGATTCTCAAAGTTACGCTTTTCAGTTTTCTTTGTGAGAAGAGAATGTTCATGGAGCAATGTGGAATAATATCCTTTTTTATCTGTAGTTAATTGAAATGTTTCTGATTTTTCATTTTTGCCATCACTAAAAACCACCTGCACACTATCGGGACATGGGTTATTATTTTTGAATAATAATGCTCCATAGTTTTGTACTGCATTACTGCCTTGAGAAAGTTTTGCTTGAGGTGGAGCCTTTTTGTCCTTATAATTATAATCGCTTAGGAGGGTTTTTATAGCAATTCCATCAATGCTTTTAATATAAGGTTGGGAATCATATAGATAGGTATAATTCTCATCTTTTAAACCTTGTGTTGTTGCCACTATTTTTCTGTTGATGGTAGTGATGCCAAAAGGGAGCTTTAAATTATAGGCTTTGTTAGTTAACAAATTGAAAGCTTCATTTTTTACGGAGGAATGTCTATCCCCAATTTCTGACATAATTTTGCTTAATACATTTGCAAACTCATTTATATCTAGGTCATTTTCTTTATTTACAATTGTATTCCTTAATTCCGCTATAGCTGATTTATAATCAAACCTTGAAAGTTGAGCATAAGAGGACCTGTTTTTTAAGATTTCTTCAAATTTATTTAAATCGAATAAAGCTTCTGTGGTTGAGAGTTTATTAGAAAATTTAGAGGCTATTATGGCTTTATTGTAACGGAGTGAAAGCTGTCTGTTTTCAAAAGTAAATATTCCTGTACGTGTTTGTGAGACACCATTTTTAGAAAGTTGTAAACTCACATTTATATGAGGATGATATCCTAAACGCTTCAATACTTCCACAAGGTCTTCGGAAAAACGTTTTTTCCAATTGTCGTCGTACTCCGTTTTACAAAAATCTAAAATATCCTTTTTGCTGAAATGTTCTAATTTTTCAAAATAATACCATTCATTCTCAAATCTTACAATGGGTTGCCCTTCCTTCCATTTTACAGCAGTAAAAGGGGATGCTTTTTCTACTTCCAATTTTTGACCAACTACAATTAAGGAAGAAAAACATAACATCGCTAGTATAGCACAGGTTCTCATACTTATCATTTTAATGTGAATATGCATCAAACATAATTTAATTAGAGTTTCTTTGAAAATGAGATAGACAAACACTAGAAGCGAATCGACGAACCTATCTTTATAATCGACTTAACAGCATTTCATTTCTCTATATTTACCATATATATTAAAAACATAAAATGTTGAAACTATCAAACAAGAGCATACAGTTTATTAAAACTACTTTCAATGTGACCTTTATAGCTATTATCTCATTTGAATTGCTAAGAGAAGCCTTTTTATCAATTCCATATGATTGGCTTTTCTTTTTGACAAGTGATGCTATAGAGAATTTTGTATTCGTTTTAATGGCTTATGGACTATATTATTATGTGTTCAAATTAAATAGTATGTGGAAAAAAATAGGCTTCATAGTTCTCTTTATTTTTTTACTTATAGGATTGGCATCGCTCAAAGACTTCAGAATACACAACAGGATCGAGTTTGAACAATCCTTTGAATACTTTACGAGCTTTTTGGGAAAATTGCTTTTATTTTATTTGGGTATTTATTTCATCAACCGTTTAGCGTTTCTGAATCGATATAAAAAGTTAGAAAAAGAATTGAAGCAGGCTAAAGAGCAATTACTTCGGAATCAATTACATCCCCACTTCTTATTTAATGCCTTCAACTCTTTGTATAGCTTATCTTTAAAGAATCATCCAGAGACTTCCGATTATATCTTAAAACTATCCGGTATGATGCGTTATTTAACCGATGAAAGCCATCTTAGAAAAGTACCGTTAAATACGGAAATAGGTTTTATCAAGAAATATATCGATATTGAGAAAATGCGATTTGGTAAAGATGCTTCTATCCAACTGATCACTAACGAAAATGCACATGGGGAGGTTTTAATCGCTCCTTTTCTTTTAATCATACTGGTGGAAAATGCTTTTAAGCACGGTTTTTACACCAATTCAAAGGATTCATTTATAAAAATCAAGGTAAATATTGAAAATGATGAACTCCTTTTTTTTGTAGAGAACAGTATTTTTAAAAAACAGCATTTCCAAGAAAGCAATCGTGAAGGAAAAGGACTGGAAAACCTAAAACAACGTTTGTTCTTGTTGTACCCCAAATGCTCAAGTATAAAAACCATTAATACTGGAGAGACCTACACCGCACAACTCAAAATATCACTAACCTAGATGTATTTATATAAAACCATAATTATTGACGATGAACCTTTGGCTATTGATGTGATTGCGCATCATGTAAGTAAGTTCTCTAATTTTAAGATCATTAAAACATTTACAGATTCGGTTGAAGCATTTAATTATCTAAAAAGAGGACATAAAGTCGATATCGTTTTTACGGATATTGCAATGCCCGAAATTTCTGGAATAGAATTGGTAAAACTTTCTAAGGATATGACGAAATTTATCGTGACTACTTCCTATAGTGAATATGCTGTTGAAGGTTTTGAGTTGGGAGTTGTGGATTATTTACTCAAACCCATTTCATTTGAACGTTTTAGTAAAGCTGTGAACCGTTTTGAAAAGTTAGAGAAGAATGGGAGCCTAGAAGCACTTGAACCCGCGTTTTTTGTAAAAGAAGGTGATGAGTTTATTAAGGTTTTAGTAAAGGATATCGATTATATTGAGGGGTTGAAAGATTATGCTAAAATATTTACAGGAAATAATTATTGTTTAGCGCTAAAAACATTGAAATCAATAGAAACACTATTAGGCTCTTATCAATTTATGAGAATTCATAAATCCTATATCGTACCCGTAAATAAAATAGAACAATACAATAGAAAATGTGTGCTCATCAATAATATAGAAATACCTGTGGGTGCCAATTATCGGGAAACTTTAAAGGCTTATTTAAATGATAATAAATTATAATCTAATTCCTGCTTTTATCTATGTTTAATATTAAACTTGTTTTAAAGTCAAGTTTGTTACCTTGAAACTATCAGCTCTTCAAAAGTAACAAATTTAGCAAGTAAAAATACTTAGCTTGAATATAGAATTTGATGAAATTTTTAAAATAATGTTATATTTTGGAACTAATGCTTAAGCCAATTATAATATAGGTTATTTAAAATACTTCAAGAGATAATGCTATATTACACTATTAAGTATAAATACCTGTTTTTGTCTAAATAAAGAATAGGACTGTTTTTTTGTGAAAAATCATAATATATTTGAATGTAATAATTCATTTGTTTTTTAGGCATGTATAAAAAAACAAATTTTATTATCCTAAGCTTAAAAAAAACAAATTAATATTAACCAAACACTATTCTTATGGAACCACTTATTGGACAAATTCAACCTTTTGGATTTAATTTCGCCCCTCGTGGATGGGCATTATGCGATGGTCAACTACTCGCTATATCTTCTAATACAGCACTGTTTTCGTTGTTGGGAACAACTTATGGAGGAGATGGAAGAACTACTTTTGGGCTACCTGATTTAAGGGGGAGATCAATGGTGCATGTAGGGCATGGCCCAGGACTAAATACAATATCTTGGGGAGAAAAAGGAGGGGTTGAAAATGCATATATTACTATTGCAAACATGCCTTCTCATAACCATATGTTAGTTGATGGTCTTGCTAATGTAAATACCCAAACAGTTATTAACACAGGAACAGGTGGGGGTACAAACGAACCTGATTCTGGAAACAATGTATTTGGTTCTAACGGTGGATTTCCGAATATATATAGTGAACCCCCAATAACAGAAGATTCGGTAGGGGGAGTTACTTCTAGAAGTATGGTAAGTGGTTCAACTACAAATAGCGGAGGGAATATTCCCTTACAGACTCGTAGCCCATTTTTAGGAGTTTATGTTTGTATAGCAACAACTGGTATTTTTCCTTCGAGACAGTAAACTTTAAGAACTAACGATTATTATTGCATAGAGAGGAGAACATCTAATTTTTCCTCTCATTTTTTTATTTAAATTAAGAAGTATGATGGATTTACCATTAAAATTAGGCATATTATATTTGCAATCTTCTCAATATTCTGCAATATCTCAAGATTTTATTAGAGGTATAAAACTAAATAATCTGCCCGTTCAATATTATATGGAAAGTATTGATATCGGAACTAATGATCGTCAAGTAATTGAAAAGATTCAAAAACTAAATTTTCAAGAAGAAATTAGTTTAATAATAGCTTTTTTAGGTCATTACAATACAAAAAATATTTACAGTTATGCAGAAGACAATAATATAATTCTAATCGTATCCAATTTAGGAGCAAATATCCCATATAAATTAGAGAAGCACAAAGGGGTTTACATTAATTCCTATGGGCTAAATGAGGCCTGTTATTCATTAGGTAAATATTTTGCCCAACAGGGTATGAAAAATATAGTTAGTTCTTCTTCTTATTATGACGCTGGTTATGGAATACTTGAAGCTATAGAAATGGGTTTAAAGGAAAAACAAATGAATTTTTTGGGACACTACATTACTCCTTTTAATCCGCGTGAAAACGAAGCGGAAATAATGCAACAAGTTATACAGAACCATGAGGCAAAAACTGTTTTTGCCTTTTATAGTGGTATCTTCGCTGAAGAACACGTTGACTTTATACAGCAAACAAATCTTTTAGATAATACAGAATATTATTTTACCCCATTTTCGATAAAAAAAAATTTACCCTTAAACAATACGAGTCAATTCTATATAATAGGATCATGGATAGAAAATGAGGAGAATTCTGAAGATGATTTTATAAAAAATTATAAAAAGACCTATGATGAAGAACACCCAACAATATTTGCCATGCTAGGATATGAAAACGGCTTAATAATAAAAAAAATATATAATTCTAAAAGAAGACTATCACAATCAGATATTTGTACAACAATCGAGAATCTTTCAATAGATGGGCCAAGGGGAAGTATTTTCTTTAATCAGAATACTAATCATACTGTATTTAATCATTATATATATGAAATTTCCATTAATGAAAATCAAAAAAAATCTATTAAAAAATCAAGAATACTTAAAAATGAGGGGTGTTTTTTTGAAAGAGCCATGTGTATGGAGCAAACCAATCAGACTGGAGGTTGGCAGAACGCTTATTTATGCCATTAACTAAAATCAATTAATTATGAAACAAAAATTACTTTTTTTAATTCTATTGCTTTCGTGTTGTACTTGGGTACAAAACATCCAAGCACAAACATTATCTGCTGGCGATATAGCCATGGTGGGCTATCATACTGATGTAGATGATGGCTTTACTTTTATAGCTTTAACGGATATACCCGCAGGCGAAGTTATTTATTTTACCGATAAAGGTTGGAAGGCAGAATCTGCTACTTGGTATGGCAATACGGAAGATCATATTGTTTGGACTGCACCAGGCGGAGGCCTGCCAATAGGCACTATAGTCTCAATCATAGAAACTGCCAGCGACACCTTTACCGTTACTCAGGGAACAGCTGTTCTATCTGGATCAGATTCTGGCTTTAGTCTGCTTGGAGGAGACAGCATTTTAGCCTATCAATCCTCATCTGGCGCTGAACCGGCTAGCCCAACTTTTATTGCCGGGATATACGGAGATGATAATTATTTACACACTGCCGGCTGTGACGATGCCAGTGGCTGGCATGGTTGTTCTACATGTACTCATATTAGTGGAGACTGTACTTCAACAAGCACAAGTACTTCGGGTATTCCCGCAGGTTTAACAAATGGAGTAAATGCTCTGGCTTTATTCCCTTTTTCAGGAGAAGAAGATAATGCCAAGTACACAGGAACACTTACAGGAACTGTTTCTGATGTAAGAGCGGCAATAAATGACTATACAAACTGGACTACAAGTGATAACCCTGTTAATATTCATGCTACATCTTATCCTGCAACCAGTATAACACCAGATGCACCTGCCTGTACCATGACAGCTGCTATAACATCGCAAACCAATATTGCTTGTAACGGGGGATCTACAGGTTCTCTAACCGTAACCGCAACTAACGGGGATTCAAATTATAACTATGTTTGGACTAAAAATTCTACCTTTATCGCCTCTTCATCAGGATCAACTTCAAATAGCAATACGTTAAGTGCAATTACAGCAGGCACCTACCAAGTAGCCATAACTGATGGAAATGGATGTACTGCTACGGCCAGTGCAACTATTACCCAACCTACAGTATTAAACCTTACCCCAGCCTCACAAACCAACATAGCTTGTAATGGAGGTTCTACAGGAGCAGCAACAGTAAATGCAGCAACTGGAGGAGCCGGAGGATATACTTACAACTGGACGCCAGGAAATCCAACCGGTGATGGTACAACATCCGTATCAGGACTTAGCGCAGGCACTTGGACTTGTACCGTAACCGATACCAACGGATGTACGGCTACACAAAGTTTTACAGTAACACAACCGACTGCTGGACTATCAGCTAGTATAGTAGCAACAGGAGTAAGTTGTAATGGCGGAAGCAATGGTACAGTTGACTTAACGGTAACCGGCGGAACAGCACCATATAACTTTGAATGGAACAACACCGCTACCACCGAAGATATGAATGGACTTATCGCAGGAACATATAATGTAACCATAACTGATGCTAATGGCTGTACAACTACCGCCTCGGCAACGGTAACCGAACCAACAACATTAAATGTTACTCCAGCCTCGCAAACCAACATAGCTTGTAATGGAGGTTCTACAGGAGCAGCAACAGTAAATGCAGCAACTGGAGGAGCCGGAGGATATACTTACAACTGGACGCCAGGAAATCCAACCGGTGATGGTACAACATCCGTATCAGGACTTAGCGCAGGCACTTGGACTTGTACCGTAACCGATACCAACGGATGTACGGCTACACAAAGTTTCACAGTAACACAACCTGCAACTGCGTTAAACCTTACACCGGCGTCCCAAACCAATATCGATTGTAATGGTGGAGCAACAGGAGCAGCAACAGTAAACGCAGCTACCGGAGGAGCTGGAGGATATACTTATAACTGGACACCAGGAAACCCAACAGGTGATGGTACAACATCCGTTTCAGGGCTTACTGCAGGTACTTGGACGGTAACAGCTACCGATGCTAACGGATGTACGGATACACAATTATTCACTATAACCCAACCAGCAAGTAGCTTATCAGCCAATGGTACAGTTGACAACAACGTATCTTCTAATGGCGGATACGATGGAGCAGCAACGGTATCAGCTTCAGGTGGTACTGCTCCCTATTCCTATCTATGGACTAGTGGGCATATTACAGCTTCTGTAACTAATCTGGCGGCAGGAACTTATCAGATATTTGTAACCGATAATAATGGATGTACTGCTACAGTTTCTGTAACTATTACAGAGCCTGCTCCATGTACTATTTCAGCAGCAGCTAGTGCATCTAATGTTTCTTGTAATGGAAGTAATGATGGAACAGTAGATTTAACCATAACCGGTGGAACCGCTCCATACACTTATCTGTGGAGTAACACAGCTACGACCGAAGATATGATTGGGCTAACAGCTGGAACATATGATGTAACCGTAACCGACGCCAACGGATGTACCGCTACAGAATCAGTAGATGTACTGGAACCAACCGTATTATCGGCCAATGCAGTCGCAGGAAATGTAAGCTGTAACGCAGGAAATGATGGGACAGTAGATTTAACCGTAACGGGTGGAACTGCTCCTTATACTTATGCGTGGAGTAACACAGCAACAACCGAAGATATGACTGGACTTACCGCAGGAACTTACAACGTAACCGTAACCGATGCCAATGGATGTACAACAACCTCTTCTACTACTGTTACTGAACCAACTGCGCTTACTGCTTCTGCAATAGCTACCAATGTTTCTTGTAATGGAGGAAATAATGGGACAATTGATTTAACAGTAACCGGAGGAACTGCTCCTTACTCTTATGCTTGGAGCAACACAGCGACAACGGAAGATCTTGCAGGACTTATGGTAGGAACTTATGATGTGACAGTGACTGATGCCAATGGATGTACAACCAACGCTTCTACTACTGTTACTGAACCAACTGCGCTTTCTGCTTCTGCAATAGCTACCGATGTTTCTTGTAATGCAGGATCTGATGGAACAGTGGATCTAACCGTTTCTGGAGGGACTGCTCCCTATACTTATGCGTGGAGCAATACGGCAACAACTGAAGATATGACTGGACTTATGGCAGGAACTTATGATGTGACCATAACCGATGCGAATGGTTGTACAACTACCGTCTCGGCAACGGTAACCGAACCAACTGCGCTTTCTGCTTCTGCAATAGCTACCAATGTTTCTTGTAACGCAGGAAATGATGGGACAATTGATTTAACCGTAACGGGTGGAACTGCTCCTTATACTTATGCGTGGAGCAATTCGGCAACAACTGAAGATATGACTGGACTTACCGCGGGAACTTATGATGTGACCATAACCGATGCCAATGGATGTACAACAACCGCTTCTGCAACGGTAACCGAACCAACTGCTCTTACTGCTTCTGCAATAGCTACCAATGTTTCTTGTAACGCAGGAAATGATGGGACGGTTGATTTAACCGTAACGGGTGGAACTGCTCCTTATACTTATGCTTGGAGTAACACAGCAACAACGGAAGATCTTGCAGGACTTATGGCAGGAACTTATGATGTGACCATAACCGATGCCAATGGATGTACGATAACCGCTTCTGCAACGGTAACCGAACCAACTGCGCTTTCTGCTTCTGCAATAGCTACCAATGTTTCTTGTAACGCAGGAAATGATGGGACAATTGATTTAACCGTAACGGGTGGAACTGCTCCTTATACTTATGCGTGGAGCAATTCGGCAACAACTGAAGATATGACTGGACTTACCGCGGGAACTTATGATGTGACCATAACCGATGCCAATGGATGTACAACAACCGCTTCTGTTACTGTTACTGAACCAACTGCTCTTACTGCTTCTGCAATAGCTACCAATGTTTCTTGTAACGCAGGAAATGATGGGACGGTTGATTTAACCGTAACGGGTGGAACTGCTCCCTATACTTATGCGTGGAGTAACACAGCAACAACTGAAGATCTTGCAGGACTTATGACTGGAACTTATGATGTGACCGTGACTGATGCGAATGGGTGTACGACTACGGCTTCTGCCACTATAATGATAGCTGATGATGAAGCTCCAACAGCTATATGTCAGGACATCACCATTTCACTGGACAGTACGGGTAATGTTACCATTACTGCTCAAGATGTTGACAATGGTTCAACCGATAACTGTAGTATAGCAGATTATCAAATAGATGTAAACACATTTGATTGTTCTATGATCGGGATGAACCAAGTGATCTTAACTGTAACTGATAATAACGGAAATGTTTCTACTTGTACTTCTACGGTGACCGTAGTGGACGATATGGGACCTATTATAGATTGCCTAGATGACCAGACCGTTATGGGCAACCCTAATGAAAATTTCTTTACCGTACCTGATTTTGTGGCCAACGGAGATGTAACTGCGGTTGATAATTGTGATGGTACCATAACCAGTATTTCTCAAAACCCGACAGTAGGCACTTTATTGAGCGAAGGTGAATATAATTTCACTTTTATAGCAACAGATCAATTAGGGAACACATCGGTTTGTGTTTCTGTTATCACAGTAGATACCGATTTAAAAGTGGATGCAAATGCCTTAAGTTTAAAATCCTTAAGCTTATTCCCGAATCCAGCAAGGAACCAAGTTATACTTGTTAACAAAGACCGTTTGGGAATGGAGGAAATGGAAATTTATGACCTTCACGGAAGGCTTGTAAAGCGTGTATCGCTTTTACAGATGACCGCCGAAAAGACCATAGATATCTCCAACCTACAAGCGGCTGCTTATATGGTGATGATTAAATCAAAAGACAATAACGTAATTGTAAAAAGACTTCTTAAAGAATAAATAGATCTATATTTAAATTTATATAAAAGCCTCCTGTTTCAGGAGGCTTTTACTTGTAACACGTAGAAATACCTGATTTTATATAAACAGGATAAATGTTGATTGTGTAGAGTGGTCATTTGATTAGTTTTGAAATAAGAAAGTATACATACATCGGTAAAACCAGCTAGGTTATAATTGGGTTGATTTCTTTGGGGAGGAAGTAGACCTTAATGACTATAATAGCTGGTTTTTTTATTTTTCAGGAATTGAAAAATTGAAAGTGATACCTTTTTGTGGTTGTGATTTTAGTTGAAAAGTTCCATCTAAAAAAAAGATTCGGTTTTCAATATTTTTAAGACCAAGACCTGATTTTTTTTGATTTAATTTTTGAGGTTTAAAACCTTTACCATCATCCAAATAAAAGAAATTGATCTTTGAATTTAAGTTTAAAATTTTTATTTCAATTTTATTGGCCTTACCGTGTTTGAGGGAATTATTTATCAATTCTTGAAATATTCTATAAATATGTAATTGTGCTGCAGGAGAAAGCAAATTGAGATCATATTCACTTTTAAAATGAATGTTTATAATATTACTAAAATTGAAATCATCAATAAGTTCTTCTAAAGCTGCTTCTAAACCAAATTTCTCTAACATGGGAGGAAAAAGGTTGTGCGCAATTTTTCTTGAATTTTCATTGGCTTTAAAAATCAAGTTTAATAAATGCTGCTGAATTTTTTTTAAATCATCATGCTCAATTTTTGGTTTGTTGAGCAATTGTAAATCTAAAGCCATAAGGTTCAGTTGTGAGCTGATATCATCATGGAGTTCCCCACCAATACGCTTACGTTCTTCTTCTTGGACCAATAAATTTTCTTCTAGCAATTTCTTTTGATGAAATAGATCTAAGTCTTTTTTCTCTAACTCTTTTTGTATTATTTTCTTTTTGGAAAAGAAAAAAAATAAAATGAGTATAATACTTAGTACAAATAAGAAACACAATAAACTAAATAGGGTTACTTGAGATTCTTCTTTGAAAAATATAGTTCCCTCCATTGCCAAGAAATCAATAACTGATACCCCAAATATAAGGAAGCATTTATAATCCATATATAATAATTCAAATCATTATTAATATTAATAATATCGGTAGCACTTATAAATATTATAGAACTACTTATTAAATATATCAATAGCCCTAATACTAAATATAAATAATAGTTTTTTCTAGATAAAAGCTCATAAAGGTATATGATAGAATATCCAATTAATATAAGTGAGGTAATTAAAAAACCTATGGGGTTAAATTTATAATACAACGCAGGATAAAAACAATACTGAAATATAATCAACGATAGAACCAATAGATTAATGATTGCAACTGATCTTTTTAAGGATTTTAAATTTAACTCTTTAAACAAATAGAAAAAAAAGAAGCCAAGTAGAGAAAACCTGAATATTAAGTAGTAGGTTGATAAAAAATGATTGTTTAATCCTAAATAAGCAAAGGCTTCCATGAGGCATTGAATGATCAAAGAAGTAATCAGGTAAAAAACAAGAACCTTATAAGTTTTAGAAGAATTACGAAAACTTATAAGGTAAAGTATAACATTTATTAATAAGACACTCGTGCTTATAGATGATAATAAAGTGTCAATACCCATTCATATTAATCATTTAGGGAATTAAGAGAACTGTCACGATCACACATATGAGGACAAGGTCTGGTAAAATCATAAATCTCACCTCTTAAGCCTTCTTCTCGATCTGGTAACATATCCTCATAAGTATCTGTTTCAGGATTATATTTGGTTCCCACAATCATTAATTTTTCTTCATTATTTTCATCTACACCTACATAAGCTCTTAATCCATCAACTTGCTCCATTAAGGTTTCAAGTATATCTTCTTTGGGAATAAAAAAAGCTTTTAAAAAATGATGCTTATTATAATTACCTTCTTCTTTTCTCCATTTTTTTGCCCAACTTTTTGCAGTTTGCAGTGGTATAGAATTTGTTTCTTTGCCCATGTTTTTTGGTTAATAATTTCCTTAAATATACATTAAAAATTTAAAACTACTATATTTGGGTTATTAACCAATGTATGGAATAGATGATTCGCCTTGCCATTGCCGATGATGAAATATTATTTAGAAACGGATTGGTTCGTATATTAGAAGATTACGAAAAATTTGAAATAATTTATACCGTTGGGAGTGGAGATGAATTTTTAAAAAATTTTAAAACTAACCCTGTTGTTCCTGACATATGTCTTCTCGATTTACGTATGAAAAGTATGGATGGTATAGAAACTACTAAGCATCTTAATAAATTATCTGCAGATATTAGGATCATTATTTTAACATCATACTATAGTCCAAGTTTTGTAAAATATATGGTAAAACTAGGAGTGAATGCTTTCTTACCTAAACTGATTCAACCTGAAGAATTGAAGTTAGCTATTGATACTGTATATGAAAAAGGGCTCTATCTCACACAAGACTTTGCAGATGCAATAAGAAGTAAGTCTCAACAATCCACAAGGCCCTTTTTTGAAATAAAAGAATACCTTACTAAAAAAGAAAAAGAAGTTCTTTATTGGATTTGTCATGGGTTAACCAACCAAGAAATTTCCGATAAAGTATTCCGTTCTATACGTACCATTGAAGGACATCGAAAACATATTTTAGAAAAAACCGGAGCTAAAAATACGGCAGGGTTAGTAGTATATGCCCTTATGAACAATATTATTGATATGGATGAAAAATTTTTAAAAGAAAGTATGTTCTCTATTTAATTATAAAGTTTAATAATCTTAATTTTTTCTTATCGAGAAAAAAATAGCTTAAGTTGTTAAACCCAACTTCTTGTCAAATATTTCTTCAACTCAACTTTTTTGCAAAATCCAATATTTATATATAACCCTAATTCTTATTAATCATAGGATAAGTGTTATTTTCCGCTCTATTTGTCAAGGTTACCTGTTGGTGTTTGCCGTTTGGTGATTCGGAACATTGATCCATGGATAGGGTACGCGTAGCATCAGGTTGAACTAATATAAAAATTTCACCCCCATGACACATCACTTCATTCCAATTAGAGTTAGTATGATACCACGTATCAAAACCTATTTGACAATTATAAGTAGTACAATTGTTATATTCTATATTATTGGCAACTTCGTTAAATTCTGATCTAGGGTCGGGTGCCCAGCCAAAACCAATGCCATATCCATAGGATGTAGAAGGTGTACCTTCAGCATCTGTTACAGTAACGGTATCTGCTACACAATCATTAAAAGTAATGTTATTGCCCCAAGCACTAAATCCAGCACTTTGTAGGTCTTGTGGAATGATAGCCTTTATATCCTTAGCTTTACAATTGTTAATAGTGATGTTACTTCCATAAACTTCTAACCCTGTTGCTTTTGCCCCTGTATTTCTTGGAGTTACCCCATCGGTGATTTTTAGGGCACTAAAATTATTAACTACCACATTGGTATCTAAAAAAACAGACATGCCATGACAATCATCACAGCATCCAGTCATGGATGTTGAGCTGCAATCATTAAACTCAAGTTGATCACAAAAAATAGGTACATAACCTATAACGTTATGACCAGTAGTAATAGTGACTCCTTGGTAATGAGATTGAAAATTTTCACAACTACAATTCTGGGTAAGAATTTTAGTGCTGGATATAAAACTAAAACCTTGTACACCGCCATCATTATTTAAGAATTTTTCCAACCTACAGTTTAACACCTTACCATCGTTAGATTTAATTACCTGAATACCCGCACAGGATGGAGCGGTTACAGATATATTCTGAACTATACAGTTTTGTATATAAAACCCATCTGTGCTTTCAATAAATATTCCGCAGGGAGTTAGATCTTTTTTTGAAGTTTCCATGTAGTTGATGTTACCAATCGTAATATTATCTATTTTAATATCTAACGATTTAGAGATACTTACTCCATAGTAAGTAACTTTATCAATGCTGCCATTGTGTATGACAATGTTTGTTGATTCTAAAACAGAAATCCCATTAAGTTGCACCCCGTTATTATTTATAAATGTAGAAGGATTTATTGATAAAGTAAATTGATTGAGATCAAGAGTTACATTGTCGGCATTGATAGTGATTGCTGTACAAGAATTATTGGGACTCCAAATGATATCATTTCCAAATTTATATTCACCTGAAGCATCTATTATTATTCCTTCTGCGGGGATATTTGTAATTAGATATTCCTTTAGTGAACTTGGAGCTTTTATAGAACCTAAGTTTGAATTTACTTTACTAAGATTTGATAAGAGTTCGGTGTTGCGGTTTTTTAACTCCGAATTTAAAGATGAAAAAAAATCATGTAAAAATATGTTTTTAATTTTTTCAGAAAGGTTAGCTAGATTCATATCGATATAATATTATTATTGAATAATTTATTTTTTTAGAAAGTTATGTGAATTTCATCTTTAAAAAAACAGTATAAATACCTGAATTTTAGATTGATATTTACTCAATTGCTTATTCATCGTCTATATAACTATAGTAGAAGAAGGGGATGTCTCAATTTTTCCGACTATTTAAGAGATAATCTTGTAAACTTGAGGAACTAACTTGTAGTCAATAGAGATATCACTTGAGGAAAGAATATTAGATTCAACTTTCTATAAATTTTTATTCACAGAGGTTTAATCCCTCGTTACACTACGCTACAAAAATTATGTTCTGGAGCGAGAAGCTAAGTCACCTCCATTAAATTCCTGCTATAGTAAGTGTTTTTATTTTAACTTTTAAAGTTGACTACATATTAAAATGAACGTATCTCATGAAGGATATTTCCTTTTATTTCTTGTCAAAACAAGGAAGGCTAAAGCCTATTAACTGCTAAGCTTTAATAGTTGGTTGCCATTTATCTTATAATTCTTTAAAAAGAATAAATCTTATGATGAAACGGTTTGATGTATTCAGCGATCAGTTTTTCTTTTAACCATATGAACCAAATACAATCTCATTTAATATAAAAGCGGTTGATAGACTTCTTCATGGGAATCCCATTCTTTCATTTTACTTCGCTTCCGGTTGTACTTTCAATTTCCCGTTTCCATTCACTTCCCGTACCGTAGCTGTACCACCCTTTTTTGTCATGCAAAATACCAGGATTTAGGAGTTAGTCCACATGGCATAAGCCAGTCGCATACTCCTTTTTATACATGTTCCCTAATCCTAAATCCTGAAAACGTATCAGCATCAAAAAAGGGAACAGCAAACGGCACTATGGGAAGTAAATCAAAAATAAAACTTATGAAATCATTTCAAAACAACATACTCGGAAGCGAAACAAAAAAATCAAAAAAGGAAAACGCTCCGGATATAATAAGTAAATCAATGTTTAATTTTTTAAATCTTAATGTTATGAGTAATCTGAGAAATCAAGTACAGTTAATTGGAAACGTGGGGAATGCCCCTGAAACCACCATCTTTGAAAGTGGAAAAAAAGTATGCCGTTTGTCATTGGCAACCAATGAATATTACAAGCGTGAAGGGGAGAAGGTGCAGGATACCCAATGGCACAACCTAGTGGCTTGGGGGAAACAAGCGGAACTTATCGAAAACTATGTGAGCAAAGGAAAAGAAATTGCGGTGCAGGGAAAATTGACCACCCGCTCTTATGAAACCGATAACGGAAGCAAAAAATATGTGACCGAGGTTTTGGTGAACGAAATACTCTTCTTGGGGAACAATGAAAACTCCCATGAGTAATTTTTAAAATAAAGAGGGTGTTCTTTCTTGGAAGTGCATCCTCTTTTTATTATCAACCCTTTAAATAAACTAATGATGAAAACAAAAGTAAATGAAATAAGAATCAGTTATAGTGGTGGTTTGAAAGCAAGTTTGTTGCCCAAAATTACCAGTTCCCAAAAAGCAGCAATCATAGCCCACAAGCAATGGGATAAACAGAACATAGAACTTTGTGAAAGCTTTCAAGTTATGCTCCTTAATAATGCCAATCGGGTAAAAGGTATGTATGAAGTTTCTCGTGGAGGGATCACGGGTACCATGGTGGACCTCCGTATCCTATTTGCGGTGATGCTGAAGAGTTTAACGACCGCGGTCATATTGGTGCACAACCACCCAAGTGGTACCCTAAAACCTAGTGAAGCGGACAAGCGTTTGACCCAAAAAATAAAAAGGGCAGGAGATTTATTTGATATTAAAGTATTGGATCACCTCATACTTAGCCCTGATGGGGATTATTATAGTTTCGCAGATCACGGGATTCTCTAAATTGTAAAAATATGGTCTATTTAAATTTTTCAGATTTAAACGAAGAAGCTCAACACCGACTTTTGGAAAATTCCAAAAAAGATGTAGAAAGAAAATTTGGAGATGATATTCGCAAATACGTCCAAAAGAATTATACTTCATTTGAAAAAATGATCGAGGAAGAGGCGCAACGTAATTTATACAATTACACATATGTATTCAATATTTAAATTTTTAAAAAAAGAATAAAAAACCTTTGACTTTTCAAAGGTTTTTTTGATTCCAAAAGTTTCGATTGAATAAAAATGATTATCTTTATGGGGCTGAAATTCAGCATTCAAATTTAGCTAGGATTATCCATTACTTCACTTTCGCCGATACTCCTACACATCGAAAAATTATCAACCAGGAAATTATTTTCCTACAAATGTGCAATGGGCTTTTAGGCAAATTGTACGAGGTTTTTGTCAGCTTGAGGCTGACGAAAAGGAGTAGCAAGAGGGTAACACGCTGTGCGATGTTACTAACTTCTTTTGAGTTTTAAATTACTGATTAAGAGATGATTAGAGTTCATTTAGTTTCTTGACAATCAAGAATTTGCGACAAACGGGCTCAAAACCTTCATTTCTGGGGAAAAATTTGCGACAAATCGGCGAAATATGGATTCATTTATCGGAATAAGGTTCAAAAAGGAAACTGCCAAACGTTTTCGAAAATTTTCACAAAAACATTTTAAATCTCATACGGAAGCCATGGGAGCCATGCTCGATTTCTTTTTCTACAATGAGATTTCTCCACGGGAAAAATTGGGGCCGACAGGACGTACCCTCGAAGCCAAACTTTTAAAAAGGATCAATGCGGTCATTGCCATTATACGGGATGTAGAAAAGACCCAGACCAAACCTACCGCAGCTATGATCGAACTGCTTTTCCAAGAGGAGCCACCGACAAAGAAACCTTTGATCTTGGAAAAGAGGTTGGTGGGAAAAAAGAAGGACACACGGCTAAATGAGGAGGAGAAAGAAATGCAAAGACAAAACCCAAATCAAAATCCTCCATCTTAATTTTTTAATTATGTATATCACAATCACACCTCAAAAATTAGGAGGCAATTATGCTCAAAGTTCTGCAGATTTTGTGGGCTATTTGGAAAAAGAAAATGAAGGATTAAATGAATCGGATAAGGAACACTTTTTTAATCAACATATGGAAGGTATTTCCGCAGGAGAAGTGGTAAAAGAAATTGATGAAAATACCGCTAAACTGAAAAAAAAAGAACCGAAATTTTATTCCATTACAGTAAGTCCTTCTTCCTATGAATTGAAACGATTACAGAATAGTCGTGAAGATTTAAAAAAATACACGCGGGAGGTGATGAAGGATTATGTGTCATCTTTCCATCGAGAAATCAATGGGCGTCCTATTCATATCCGTGATATTAAATATTTTGCAAAAATCGAACATCAACGTTTCTTTAAGGGAACGGATAAACAAATCATCGAAAACCAAGCTTTTGCCACCAAAATACTTCAGTTAAAAAATGAAATCCGACAAATCGAAAGAGGTAGCTTGGAAGGAAGCATATCTATCCGCCAAAAGGAAATCAACCATCTGGAACATCAAGCTCCACATCAACAAAATGGAAAAAGAATCGTACAGGGCATGTCAAAAGATGGTAACCAAAGTCATATCCATATCATCGTGAGTCGCAAGGATGCTTCCAATGCTTACAGCTTGTCTCCAGGGAGTAAATACAAGGCTTCCGATGTTAAAATGAACGGTAAATGGGTGAAGCGTGGGTTTGATCGGGATCGGTTTTTCAAAGAGGTTGAAAAAACGTTCGATAGAACTTTTGGATACCAACGAAATTTTGTGGAGACCTATCAAGCCAGAAAGGATTTTATTAAAAACCCCAATCATTATTTCTCTGCCTTGATGAAACTCCCCACCAATGAAAAAGCTTTAGCGATAAAAATACTTAAGGAACGTAAAATTCCAATCATGCCACCTATACCAAAGCATAAAGTCCAGTTAGCGCTCAAAGGCTTTCGACAACTTAAAAAAGGATTAAAAGTAGCTCTGGAATCAGGAACTATTGGAATTTAAAAATTAGAACTATGGATATGTATACAGGATGGAATATGGCATTCCTAGTTATGATTACTACGGTGTTTTTTTATGGAATTTATAGGTTATCCAGATATGCTTTTATCATATGTATGGTTATGATTATGGGGTTACTCTGGTATGGTTTCAAGCAAGAGCTATTTGCGAATATGGTTTTAAGGGTGGGGTGTCCTTTGTTAATAATAAATACCACGCTATATGTGTTCCTTCATCGTTCGGACCAACCTTTGCATATATCTAAAAAATATCAAGTTCATTTTAGCACCAGTGGTTCATCTTTTAAGGTGGATAATATAAAGCGTGGGGTCTCTATTATTGGTTCTGCTGGGAGCGGAAAAACAGAGAGTGTGGTGTATGGGTTTTTAAAACATTTAGCAGAAAAAAATTTTTCTGGGGTAATTCATGATTATAAGGATTTTGAACTTACAGAAATGGCTTATCCTTTGTTTAAAAATTCTAATATACCTTTCTATGTGGTCTCTTTTGATCAGATCATTCATCGGGTCAACCCCATAGCTCCTCGGTATTTAGAAAATGAAGAAAGCGTCTACGAGGTATCCCGTGTACTGATAGAGAACTTACTGGAACAAAAAGAGTCGGGGAGTGGTGGTACCTCAAAATTCTTTTCGGATGCTGCGGAAGGCTTGATGGCGGGATTAATCTGGAAACTGAAAAATACATACCCCGAGTTTTGTACTTTACCGCACCTTATAGCCACCTATCAATTGTTGGACACCAAAAGTTTATTTGCTTTTTTGGAAACGGATCCAACTTCTCGGGTAATGGCGAGTGCATTTATAAGCGGTAAGGATTCTGATCGACAAACGGCGGGAGTGAAAAGTACGCTCGCCAATGCCCTCAAGAAAATTTGTACCCAACGTATTTTTATGGCTTTATCGGTTGATGAAGTCCCGCTGAACGTTAATTCTTCGGAGAACCCCGCCGTATTAATGGTGGTGAACAATCCTAAATATGAGAGTTCGTATGCTCCTGTAATCGCAACGATTATTCATACGGTTATAAAACAAATGAGCGTAAGGAACAGAAATTCTTCTTTTTTATTGATGGAAGAGGCTCCCACCATTCGATTGTTGAATATGCACCGAATTCCCGCCACGTTAAGAAGTTACGATATTTCCACCATCTATGTGATGCAGGATAAAATCCAGAACGATATGATGTACGGGGATAAGGCAAGTAAAGCGATACTTAGCAACCTTTCTTATCAGTTTTTCGGAAAAGTCAATGATCCGGATACGGCTAAATATTATGAACGTTTTTTTGAGATTGTAAAAAAAGAAACTACCAGCGTTAATAGGGGGTATAGCTTAAATTTTGATACGCGTGTGACGACAGGGGAACGCGAAGTATCCAAAAGACGAGCGGATGTTTTTTTTCGCCTAAAGCAAGGGGAATTTATTACCTATGCAGATGGTAAGGATCAGAAGATACAGTTTGAGAAGAACAATATAGAGAAGGATCTACCAGATAGATTAAATCAATATTCTCAGAAGGATTTAGAAGACAATTTTAGGCAAGTATACGAGGACGTAAAGTCAATATTTGAATAAATTGATGCGTTCTTCTCGAGCTTGCAAAATGTTTAAGGTTTCGACAGTTAAGTTAAGTAGCTGAATTATAGATGCTAAAGTAACAAAGAGGGCTAACTTTTTTGTGTAATAGGTTAGCCCCTTTGATTATAGCCTTCAGGGCAAAGTTGATTATACGACTTTAAAATTAAGGCAAAGTGTATGCGTTATCATAATCTTCCTGTGTAATGATGAATTCATAAATGTTATTTCCTAAATGAGAAAATGAAGAATCACTACCCAACGGACTTTTTCCATCAAAGCAAAAGGTATTAGCATTAACTCTATCTGCACAGATATAGCCCTTATTATCTGGAAATATAATTACAATGGAATCTGCACGTCGACGATAGCCATCAAAATTTTCAGAATCATAGGTGAAATCGCCCCCACTCGACATAGAGTTTATTTCATATTCGTATTCCAATTCATCATAAATAGAAAATCCTTTTATCTGAAAAGGTAAACTCGTAGTATTCTTAAAACTTACTTCATACGAAACTTCTGGTCTCTCATCTGTATCAGTACAAGAAAAAACGATAAATGAAAAAATTAAAAAAACTTTAATTTTTATTAGAACTAATGGTATAAATCTTTTCATTGTTATATTCTTATTATATATTGTTACAACAAACTTTAAGGTTAAAATCTTAACTTAAGGTTTTATTTAATATTACACTTTTGCTAATGTGTTTAACAAAATAGAGAATTTAGTACACTTATATCGTTCGGAACTTGCAGAAGATTAAAAAATGGCTAACCTACTATTTTGTAAGTTAGCCCATTATGTATAATCGTGGTAGGTAAAAATGTTATTATACCCCTTTTTTATTGAGGTAAAACGTATGCATTATAATAATCTTCCTGTGTAATAACAAACTCATATACACTATCCTCTAAAACATTGAAATAAGATTCATCTCCAACCAATATGTTTTTGTTTTCAAAACAATATTCATTGCCCGTTTGTCTTAAATCACAAATATAACCTTTTGATTTGTTGCGTTGAGTTATTGAATCTAAGTAGTTGCGTTTAAATGTTTGCCAACTAGTTTGTATATGAAAAGTAGCGTAAAAATTAGCGATTAATTTTCTGTTATAAAACAAGCCAAAACTTTTGAATTTTGTTTTTAACTTTACTTTTCAAAAGCCAAATCAAAAGATTTGGCGACTTACCAAATATACCAAAATTTACAGTTTAGAAAAGACGCAGCTATTTTTTATATACGTCTTAAGTTTGATTCTTATTAAATTTAAACTATAAATCAGAAAGAACAAAGAGAGGATTAAGGTTATTATATACGCAGAAGCTTAAGACTTCGTCAACATTGAAAATCCCCTCTCTTTTCTACACAGA